>Ga0210129_1000150_pt1 | contig 18702 bp, 18 predicted proteins | sample WestPond_Cattail_2_FD_185582 | JGI IMG/M metagenome (GOLD analysis project Ga0210129, IMG submission 185582) | Wetland microbial communities from the San Francisco Bay, California, USA, that impact long-term carbon sequestration -... | ecosystem: Environmental > Aquatic > Marine > Wetlands ... | reverse complement strand
ATGCTTCGTTGCCTTTCTAAAATTTGCTTTGCGAAATCCCCATTGACCCACAACTTATCAGGGCGACAGGTAGCCGTGTCCAAATCGAATTCCTGTAAATGGTATGTACAGAATAATTGCAGGGCAAACAAAATACCTTATTAAAACAAGAACATGCGCCTCACGCCTGGTATGGCAGTGACGGTCGAGGTCAAGACCGGGACGCGGCGGGTGATCGAGTATTTCCTGAGCCCGCTGATGCAAGCGACGGGTGAGAGCTTGCGGGAGCGGTGAAGCATCGACAGGCAGCTGATGTGATCTCCGCCTTGTGGGATGAACGGATTCGAGATGACAGGGCGTGTGCTGGAGGGCTCGTCACAACAAAAAATGGCTGCTGCATCATGCTAGACTCTTCCAAAATTCGAGACGAGCATGGCCGAGGAATCCGATCTTTCCCGTACCGAACCGGCAAGTCCGCGGCGCCTGCAGCAGGCGCGAAGTGCGGGCGATGTGCCGCGTTCCGCCGAACTCACGGCGTGGGTGGTGTTGCTGTCGGCACTGGGGATGTTGGTCTGGTCATCTTCGCGCGTGTTCCATGCCTTGCAGGCGCTGATTGCGGCTGCGCTTGTTCACGCGGCCGAGCCTTTTTCCCCGATGTTTCTCGATGCGGCACAAGCGGCGCTATGGACCTTGTTGCCAGTGCTGGTGGCGATTTTCGTCGCTGCCCTGGTGGCGCCTATGCTGCTCTCGGGCTGGGTGTTCGCGCCTCAGGCCGCCCAGGCCGACTTGACCCGCGCCAATCCTTTCAAGCCCTTTTCCCGGCTGTTTTCTGCCGATTCCCTGTTCGACGGTGTGCTGGCGCTGATGAAACTGGCGCTCGCTTTCGCTGCGGTGGGCTGGGCGCTGGCAAGCGGCTGGCCGGGGCTGCAAAGCCTGACGGGCAGCACGATGGGGGTTGCGCTGGATGCGACCGCGGCCTGGGTGGGGCGTGGCGTGCTGGCGTTGGCGGCAGCCCTGGCCCTGGCGGCGGCGCTGGATGCCGGGTGGCGCTGGTGGCGCTATCTGCGGCGCCACGCGATGACCTGGCAGGAGGTGATGGCCGAGGCGCGCGAAGCCGAGGGCAGTCCGGAAATGCGGGCACAGCTGCGTGGCCGTCAGCAGCAGGCCGGGCAGCGGATTAACGAGGTGATCGGGTGAACGCGCAGGGCGTGATGGTGTTGGGTCTGCCGCTGAGCCGGCTGGCGGTGCCGGTGCTGGTGTTGCTGATTCTGGCGATGATGGTGTTGCCGCTGCCCACCTTCATGCTCGATGTGCTGTTCACGCTCAATATCGCGCTGGCGATGATCGTGATGCTGGTGAGCCTGAATTCGCGGCGCCCGCTGGATTTCTCGGTGTTTCCCACGGTGCTGCTGCTGACTACCCTGCTGCGCCTGTCGCTCAACGTCGCCTCCACCCGCATCATTCTGATGCAGGGACAAACGGGACCGGACGCCGCGGGCAAGGTGATCGAGTCCTTCGGCAATTTCCTGGTCGGCGGCAATATCGCGGTCGGCTTCGTGGTCTTCCTGATCCTGGTCATCATCAATTTCGTCGTCATCACCAAGGGCGCCGGGCGCATTGCCGAGGTGGCGGCGCGCTTCACCCTCGACTCGATGCCGGGCAAGCAGCTTGCGGTCGATGCCGACCTGAATGCGGGCTTCATCAACGAAGGCGAGGCGCGTGCGCGCCGCGGCGAGATCGGCCGCGAAGCCGATTTCTATGGCGCCATGGATGGTGCGTCAAAGTTCGTGCGCGGTGACGCCATCGCCGGCATGATCATTCTTCTGGTCAATCTGGTGGGCGGGGTTGCGGTGGGGCTGCTGCAACACGCCATGGGGTTGGGCGAAGCACTCGGCCGTTATGCGCTGTTGACCGTGGGCGACGGTCTGGTGACGCAGATCCCGGCGCTGATCATTTCGACTGCGGCGGGCATCGTGGTGAGCCGCACCTCGAGCGAGCAGGATCTGTCGCGTGAGTTTTCCACCCAGATATTCGGCCGTCCGCAAACGCTGTACGTGGCTGCAGCGGTTCTCGGTTCGCTGGGGGTGATTCCGGGTACGCCGCACCTGGCGTTTCTGACGATCGCCGCGGTGCTGGGTGGACTCGGATACTGGCTGATGCAGCGTCAGGACAGGGTGATCGACACCGAGCCGGTCGAACTGGCCGAGGAAGTCCCCGCGCCCGTCGACCTCACCTGGGACGATATTCCGCCGGTGGATGTGCTGGCGCTCGAGGTGGGCTACCGGCTGATCCCGCTGGTCGACCGCAATCAGGGCGGTGCGGCGCTGGCCAAGATCACCGAGGCACGCCGGGGCTTCGCCGCCGACATGGGGCTGGTGGTGCCGCTCATCCGGGTGCGCGACAACCTCGAGCTCAAGCCCAACAGCTATCGCATCACGCTCAAGGGTGTCGAGGTGGCGCATGGCGAACTGCCCGGCGGCCAGGTGCTGGCAGTCGATATGGGCGACGTGCTGGGGCGGCTCGACGGTGCGCCGGGGACAGACCCGCTGACCGGGTTGAGCGGGGTCTGGATCGAGTCGGGGCGGGAGGAAGAGGCCGAGTTGCGCGGCTTCGTGGTGCTGACCCCGCCCGAGTTGATCGCGCGCCAGGCCGAAGCCGTGTTCCGCCAGCACGCGCCGGAACTTTTGGGGCGCACCGAGGTGCAGCAGTTGCTCGATACGCTGGCGCGCAGCCATCCGGGCCTGGTCGAGGACGTGACGCCGCGCCACTTGCCGCTGACCAGCGTGCAGGCCGTCCTGCAGCAGCTGATCGCGGAAAATGTCTCGATCCGCGACACCCGTACCCTGTTCGAAACCCTGGCGGCGCGTGCGCCGAAAACCCAGTCGATCGAGGACCTGGTGGAAACCGTGCGCGCTGCGCTGGGTCGCAGCATCGTCGACCGGCTGTTCGAGGGCAGCGACACGCTGCATGTGATCGGTCTGGATGCTATGAGCGAAACCCGCTTGCTTAATGAAATGGGCGACGAAGGCGAAGCCCTGTTGTCGCCAGCCATGCTGGATGCGTTGAACGACGCAGCCGAACGCGCGCTGGCCCGGCAGGAAGGCGAGAACCATCCGCCAGTTCTGCTGACCTCGCCCGGCTTGCGGGCCATTCTGTCACGCCTGTTGCGGCGCAACCTGCCGCAGTTGGCGGTGATTGCCTACGCCGAGGTGCCTGCCGATAAAATCGTGCAGGTGAGCACAGAGTTGACGATCGGGGAGGGCGCATGAGCGTGCAGGTATTCGTGGCGGCGAACGCGCGCGAAGGTCTCGCGCGTATTCGCCGCGAGTTGGGTGATGACGCCGTGGTGCTGTCTACCCGCCCGCATCCCCAGGGCGTGGAACTGCTGGCGAGTGCCTATGGCGATCTGGCGGTGGCTGCGGTCAGCGAGGCGCCGGATGCTGCCGGCAGCTCGCGCATTCTGGCCGAGTTGTCGCGCCTGCGCGGCATGCTGCAGAATCAGCTGGCGGGTTTTGCCTGGGGGGCGGCGCGGCGGCGCGACCCGGCGCGGGTGGCGCTGATGCAGACGCTGTTCGCAGCCGGGTTCGGCAGTTCGCTCACCCGCACTCTGGCGGCGCGCCTGCCGCGCGGACTCGATCCCGATGCCGCCCAGCGCTGGCTGCGCCAGGTGCTGATCCGCAACCTGCCGCTGCAGCCACGGGATGCCGATCTGCTCGCCAGGGGAGGCCGCTATGCCCTGGTCGGATCCACCGGTTCGGGCAAGACCACCACGCTGGCAAAATTGGCCGCACGCGGGGTGGACAGGCATGGTGCGGCGCAGGTCGCGCTGGTGGCGGCCGATGCCTACCGCATCGGTGCAGCGGCGCAATTGACGGTGTACGCTGACCTGCTGGGCGTATCGCTGCATGTGGCCGAAGACCGGGCCCGACTGGCGTTGCTGCTACCTGAACTCGCCGGCAAAAAACTGGTGCTGATCGATACGGCCGGCTTTGCGCCGTCCGACCCGCGCACCCAGGAGGGACGGGCGCTTGATGCCTTCGGGGTGCGCCGCCTTGCGGTGATCGCCGCCAGCCAGCAAGGTGCTGCGATCGAACAGGCGATGATGCGGTTTGGCCAGGGCGCAGCGGCCTGCATTCTCACCAAGCTCGATGAAACCCCGCAGCCGGGAGCAGCGCTCGACAGCCTGATCCGCCATCGCCTGCCACTGGCGTATCTCAGCGGCGGGCAACGCGTGCCGGAAGACCTCCACGCGCCCATCGCCAGCTATCTCATCGACCGCGCGCTCAAGGGTGGGCAACTGTCCACGCCGTTTGCACTGGATGCCGAAGACTGGCCACTGTTTGCCGGCGTCGAGGCCGAACGTGCGGAGCGCCGCACCCTGAAGGACATCGATGCCCTTCAGGGTAAAAATACCCAGAAGGGCATAAATGCCGGCTGACCAGGCCGCCGGGTTGCGCCGGCGCAGTGACCGGCATCCGGTACGCTGCATGCACTGTTTGTTCGATTCCGCTTCATCTAACGTCCGGCTCGCCGTTGCGCTGCATCGGCACGGCTGGATATCCCTGCTGGTCGACATGCGTGGCCGGATATTTGCCGATTCGCCCACGCGCAGCCTGTACGACTGGCGCCAGCAAATCGCGCGTGGCCCGTTGCAGTTGCAACCCATGCCCTATGGCGATGCCTGGCATGCGCCCGGCGTTCGGGCGGACGAGCCCGCCCTGCGCCTCGTGGCACAAGCTTATGACGTTGTGATGTTCGATGCGGAGCCGGAAGGGAATGAACTGTTCCTGATGCCGGATGCGGTGCATGCGGTGATCATGGAGGTTCTGCCCACCCACGAATCGATGCTGCGTGCCTACGCCCACCTGAAAACCCTGTCGCATTCCGGGCATGCATTCGGCGTGAGCCTGTTGGGGAATGCCGCCGCCTGCACCCAGGTGATGGCCGCATGCGGCCATTTTCTGGATCCCGGGTTCGGGCAGGCCATTTACAACGCGGCAAACGAAGATGATGCATTTGCCGCACTTGCCGTTAGAATGGCAGGCGAGGAGGCGAGCCTGATGGCTCGTTACAACACAGGAAAATCCTGAATGGCTGGTAAACAATCGTCGCAAGACGAACAGATCACCAAATATGCGCCGCTGGTCAAGCGCATTGCGTATCACATGATGGCGCGCCTGCCCGCCAGCGTCGAAGTCGACGATCTCATCCAGGTCGGCCTGATCGGCCTGATGGATGCAGTCGGACGGTTTGACGGCACCCAGGGTGCCCAGTTCGAATCCTATGCCACCCAGCGCATTCGCGGCGCCATGCTCGACGAACTGCGCGAAGCCGACTGGTTGCCGCGTCACGTGCGGCAGAAATCACGGCAGATCGAATCCGCCATCAACAGGCTGGAACAGCGCAACGGCAAGTCGCCTTCGGAGCAGGAAATTTCCGCCGAGCTGGGCATGCCGATCGACCAGTACCAGTCCATGCTGGGCGACGTGAAGTGTTCGCAACTGCTTTATTACGAAGACTTCTCGGACGAGGACAGCGCCAGTTTCCTCGAACGCTATCTGGTCGACGGCAGCAACGACCCGCTGGCCGTGCTGGAGGACGAAGGCTTCCGCGACAGCCTGATCGCCGCGATCCACCACCTGCCCGAGCGCGAGCGCAGCATGATGGGCATGTACTACGAACAGGACATGAACCTGAAGGAAATCGGCGCGGTGCTCGGGGTTTCCGAATCGCGCGTGTGTCAGCTGCATTCGCAGGCGGTTGCCCGGCTGCGCGCCCAGCTCAAGATCTGGAAAGACTGACGCGGCATCGCCCCTCAGGGTGCGACGGAACGCGGTCAGAGCCTATTGCTGCAGGAATCATGTTCCGCGCCGGTTGCCTGCGGGATGCAGTGCAAGGCGCAGGGGGCGAGTGGAGTCATTCTCCACGAGTCACCCGCAACACCGCAATGCGCCCGCAGGCAACCGGCCCTTCGGGTTGAGTCCAGGATCGGCGTCTGCAGCGTTGCAGCGCTTGGCAATGGAACGACCATTGCCTGTGCACTGCGCCTTGCATCCATCCGATCCTGGACTCAACGCGGGGCATGATTCCTACTGCAATAGGCTCCGAATCCGCGATAATGGCGGCTTGTTCAATCCGCTCGCGTGTCCTCCATGAGCCCAGCCGACCTCAAGAAAAAAGCCCTCGATTACCATCGCCTGCCCAAGCCCGGCAAGCTCTCGGTCGAATCGTCCAAACCCTGCTCCACCCAAGCCGACCTGTCGCTTGCCTATACCCCAGGGGTGGCGCAACCGGTTCTGGAAATCGCGAAGAATCCGAAGACCGCCTACGACTACACCAACAAGGGCAACCTGATCGCGGTGATCACCGATGGCACCGCGATCCTTGGCCTGGGTGACCGTGGCCCGCTCGCCGCCAAGCCGGTGATGGAAGGCAAGGCCGTGCTGTTCAAACAGTTTGCCGGCATCGACGTCTACGACATCGAAGTCAACGCCAAAACGCCCAAGGAATTCATCAAGGTGGTCGAAGCGATCGCGCCGACCTTCGGCGGTATCAATCTCGAGGACATCGCCGCGCCGCACTGCTTCGAGATCGAAGCCGCGCTGAAGAAATCGCTCGACATCCCGGTATTCCACGACGACCAGCACGGCACCGCGGTCATCATCTGCGCCGGTCTCATCAACGCATTGCAGGTGCAGGGCAAGTCGCTGGATACCGCAAAAATCGTTTGCCTGGGAGCGGGCGCGGCGGGTATCGCATCGATGAATCTGCTGGTCGCAATGGGGGCGAAAAAGGCCAACATCACGTTTGTCGATTCGAAAGGTGTGGTGCACAAGGCACGCACCGACCTCAACAGTTTCAAGAAAGCCTTCGCGCGCAAGACGGAACTGCGCACGCTGGCCGACGCGATTCAGGGCGCGGATGTATTCGTCGGCGTGTCGGGCGCGAACCTGGTGAGCACGGCGATGGTGAAGAGCATGGCCGACAAGCCGGTCGTTTTCGCGCTTGCCAATCCCAATCCGGAAATCTCGCCGGAAAAGGCCAAGGCCGCACGCAGCGATCTCATCATGGCGACCGGACGCTCGGACTACCCCAATCAGGTCAACAACGTGCTCGGCTTCCCGTTTATCTTTCGCGGCGCGCTCGACGCACGCGCCCGGGAAATCACCCAGGACATGCTGATCGCAGCGGTGCATGCGCTGGCCGAGCTGGCGCGCGAGCCGGTTCCGGCATCCGTGCTGAAGGCTTACAAGCTGAAGAAACTCAAGTTCGGCCCGGATTACATCCTGCCCAAACCCTTCGATCCGCGCCTGGTCGAGCGGGTGCCGAAGGCTGTGGCGAAAGCGGCGAAGCGCACCAAATAAAAAGGCCGGTCACTGACCGGCCTGCTGGCTGGAAGCGGCGGCCTTATTTCTGCGCCAGAATCCAGGCGATGATCTTTTTCAGATCCTTGTCGCTGACCTTGCTATTGGCAGGCATCGCAACCGTGCCCCAGACACCGCTGCCACCGTTCCTGACCTTCTGGAACAGAACGCTGGGCGCATCCTTCTGTCCCTTGTACTTGGCCGCCACATCCTTGTAGGAGGGCCCGACGACTTTCTCGGAAACGGAATGACAACCCAGGCATCCGCTTTTTTCTGCCAGGGCCTCGCTTGCCTGCGCGGCTGATACAGACAAGACCAGCGTTGCGCCGACTACCAGGGCAAACCATTTCATGGCAATCCTCCTCTGAAGTTGGGAAAGAGTGGCCGCGCGATAGGGTGAAAACCAGCGCCCCTGCGTGCACTTGCGGCTAAACTAGCATGGAGTCCTGTTCCATACAATGAGACCCGTCAACATGGCCAAACGGCCCGTTTACCTTGATTTGTTCCGCATCCATTTACCGCCTGCCGGCTGGGTGTCGGTCCTGCACCGGATCTCGGGCGTGCTGCTGTTCGTTGCTATGCCGCTTGGGGTATGGGGCTTGTCAGTATCGCTGTCCGGAGAGGATGGATTCAGGCGTATGGCCGATTGTTTCTCCTTTCCGCTGGCCAGGCCGTTTCTGCTGCTGCTGATCTGGGCGCTTGTGCACCACGGCCTGGCCGGTTTGCGGCACCTGGCACTGGACGCACACTGGGGCGTGGAGCCGCGTCGCGCACGCCAGACCAGCGTCGCGGTCTTGCTGGCATCTGGCCTGGTTGCGCTGTTCGCCGCCTGGAGGCTGTTCGCATGAAAACGGCCACGGGATCGCATACTGGAACCGGTGCCTGGCTGATGCAGCGTGCCACTGCGCTGGTGCTGGCCGCGGCTCTGCCCGGATTGATGATCCATTTTCTGTCCGCTTGGCCGCACGATTTTTCTGGCTGGCAGGCATTGTTCGCGCCCCGCTGGAGTCGCGTGCTGATATGGCTGACCGGCGCGACACTGGCCCTGCATGCCTGGGTGGGGATGCGCGACATTTTCATGGACTATGTCCATTCAATGGCGGTGCGGCTGGCGCTGGTTCTGGCTGTCATGATCACGCTGGCGGGTAGCGTCGTGTGGCTGGCTGCGATTCTGTTTGATGTGACTCATGGGAGTGCTGCATGAACATCCGCCGCTTCGATGCACTCATCATTGGCGGCGGCGGTGCTGGCCTGCGCGCGGCGCTGCAACTCGCGCGCTCGGATTTCAACGTTGCCGTGGTGTCCAAGGTGTTCCCGACGCGTTCGCACACGGTTTCGGCGCAGGGCGGCATCACCGTAGCCCTTGGCAATGTCGACGACGACCGCTGGGAATGGCACATGTACGACACGGTCAAGGGCGGCGACTGGCTGGGTGACCAGGATGCGATCGAGTTCATGTGCCGCGAGGCGGCGTCTGCCGTCTACGAACTCGAACATATGGGGCTGCCTTTCTCGCGCCTCGACAACGGCAAGATCTACCAGCGTCCCTTCGGCGGACAATCGAAGGACTTCGGCGGCGAGCAGGCCACGCGCACCTGCGCAGCCGCCGACCGCACCGGCCACGCGCTGCTGCACACGCTGTACCAGCAGAACATCAAGCATCGCACGCAGTTCTTCGACGAATACTTCGCGCTCGATCTGCTGCGTGACGCAGAAGGCTATTGCCTCGGCGTCACGGCCATGAGTATCGAAACAGGCGAGACGCTCCTGATCGAGGCGCGCACCACGCTCTTGGCCACCGGCGGGGCAGGCCGGGTGTTCGGCAACAGCAGCAACGCCATGATCAACACCGGCGACGGCCTCGGCATGGTGCTGCGCGCCGGGCTGCCGCTGCAGGACATGGAGTTCTGGCAGTTTCATCCCACCGGCATCGCCGGCGTGGGTTCCCTGATTACCGAGGGGGTACGAGGCGAGGGCGGATATTTGCTGAACAGACATGGCGAACGCTTCATGGAGCGCTATGCGCCACATGCGAAAGACCTGGCCGGGCGCGACGTGGTGGCGCGCGCGATAGCCATCGAAATTGCCGCGGGTCGCGGCTGCGGAGCTATCTCCAATCAAGGCGGCGGCGATTATGTCGAGCTCAAACTCGACCACCTGGGTGAAAAACGCATCGCCGAAAAACTCCCCGGCATTCGTGAACTTTCGATTCGATTTGCCGGCGTCGATCCGGTCGAAAAACCCATCCCCGTCGCGCCGACTGCGCACTACATGATGGGCGGCATTCCCACCAACCTGCATGGCCAGGTCGTCGCGCCGGCGCACTATGGCCCGGAAGAACCGGTGCCAGGGCTTTACGCCGTGGGCGAATGCGCCTGCGTCTCGGTGCACGGTGCCAACCGCCTCGGCGGTAATTCTCTGCTCGACCTGATCGTGTTCGGCCGGGCCGCGGGCAAGCACATGCTGGAGCATCTGCGCGACAACCCCTATCCGCGCCCCTTGCCTGATCATGCTGCGGACGCCAGCCTGGCGCGGCTGCAGCGCTGGGACCAACCCGGCGGCGAACGCGTGGCGGCAATTACCGACGGCCTCCGGCGCATGATGCAGACGCACTGCGGCGTGTTCCGCACCGACGCGGTGTTGCGCGAAGGCCTGGAAATGCTGGACGCACTGGAAACGCGTCTGGCGCATGCCGGTCTGCAGGACACCAGCCGCGTGTTCAATACCGCGCGCATCGAGGCGCTGGAACTGGAAAACATGATGGGCGTGGCACGGGCGACGCTGGTGTCGGCGATCCACCGCACCGAGAGCCGTGGCGCACATACGCGGGAGGATTTTCCTCTGCGGGATGACGAGCACTGGTTGAAGCACACGTTGTATTCGCGGCCGGGGGATCAGGTGGATGCCAAGCCGGTGCGGCTGAAGCCATTGACGGTGGAGTCGATACGGCCGATGGAGAGGGTGTATTGATGAAATTCCGCCTCTACCGCTACCACCCCGAAACCGACGCCAAACCCCACATGCAAGACGTCGAACTCGACATCGACCCAGCCGGCAAGATGCTGCTCGACGCGCTCCTGGCGATCAAGGCGCAGGACGAAACGCTTTCGTTGCGCCGCTCCTGCCGCGAAGGCGTGTGCGGCTCGGATGCGGTAAACGTCAACGGCAAAAACCGGCTGGCGTGCATCACCCCCTTGTCCGAACTGAAGCAACCGATCGAGGTGCGGCCGCTGCCGGGGCTGCCGGTGATCCGCGACCTGATCGTCGACATGGAGCCGTTCTTCCAGCAATACCGCTCGATCAAACCCTGGCTCATCAACGATGATCCAGAACCCGAGGTCGAGCGGCTGCAAAGCCCGGCCGACCGTGCGCGGCTCGACGGTGCCTACGAGTGCATCCTGTGCGCCTGTTGCACCACGGCGTGCCCGTCGTTCTGGTGGAATCCGGACAAGTTCGTCGGCCCGGCGGGGCTGCTGCAGGCGTATCGCTTCATCGCCGATTCGCGCGACGAGGCGACCGCCGTGCGGCTGGACAATCTGGAAGATCCCTACCGGCTGTATCGCTGCCGCGGCATCATGAACTGCGTCGATGCCTGCCCCAAGGGGCTGAACCCGACGGAGGCGATCGGGCGCATCAAGTCGCTGCTGGTGAAACGGCGTGTCTGACGCACTGACCTGGCGTTGCCGGCGCGGACTGCTGGAACTGGATATCTGGCTGGGTGGCTTTTGGACCGCGCACCGCGCTACACTTCAACCTCATGAGACAGCCGCGCTGGAGCGGCTCCTGACGCTGTCGGATATGGAGATTGCAGACCGGCTGCAAGGCAGGACGCCCGCGGGCGATGCCGACCTTGAAGCGCTTGTTCAACGCCTGCGACACTTTCGGAACACATGATGAAAAAAACCGTCACCCTTACTTTCAGCGACGGCAGTCCGTCCATCGAACTGCCGGTCGAGCAGGGCACCTACGGCAAGCCGGTGATCGATATCCGCGCGCTCGCCGCCCAGGGCTACTTCACCCACGACCCGGGCTTCACCGCGACGTCCAGCTGCAATTCCGCCATCACCTACATCGACGGCGACAAAGGGCTGCTGTACTACCGCGGCTACCCGATCGAGGAACTGGCCTACCAGTCGGACTACATGGACGTCTGCTATCTGCTGATCCACGGCGAATTGCCGACGGCGGGGCAGAAGGTTGCATTCGAACAGTCGATCCGCCATCACACCATGCTGCACGACCAGATGGATAGCGTGTTCCGCGGCTTCCGCCGCGACGCGCACCCGATGGCGGTGATGATCAGCGTCACCGGCGCGATGTCGGCGTTTTATCACGAAGACATGAACATCTTCGAGCCGCGTCAGCGCGAGATCGTGGCGCACCGGCTGATCGCCAAGGTGCCGACGGTAGCGGCCTGGTCGTTCAAGTACAACGAGGGCCAGCCCTTCGTCTACCCGCAGAACCGCCTGTCCTACGCCGAAAATTTCATGCACATGATGTTTTCCAGCCCGTGCGAGCCCTACGAACCCAACCCGGTGCTGGCGCGCGCGCTCGACCGCATTTTCATCCTGCATGCCGATCACGAGCAGAACGCGTCGACCTCCACCGTGCGGCTGGCAGGCTCCAGCGGCGCCAATCCCTACGCCAGCATGGCCAGCGGCATGGCCTCGCTGTGGGGGCCGCTGCACGGCGGCGCCAACGAGGCGGTGCTGAAAATGCTCGACGAGATGGGCGACATCTCGCGCATTCCGGAATTCATCAAGCGCGCCAAGGACAAAACCAGCGGCTTCCGCCTGATGGGCTTCGGCCACCGCGTCTACAAGAACATGGATCCGCGCGCGCGCATCATCCGCGAGACCTGCTACGAGGTGCTGGACGTGCTCGACCTGCGCGACGATCCACAGTTCAAGATGGCGATGGAACTCGAACGCATCGCGATGGAGGATGAGTACTTCATCAGCCGCAAGCTCTATCCCAACGTGGATTTCTATTCCGGCATCATCTTTCGCGCCATGGGCATCCCCACCAGCATGTTCACGGCCATGTTTGCCCTGGCGCGTACCGCCGGCTGGGTGGCGCAGTGGAACGAGATGCTGTCCGACCCCGCGCACAAGATCGGCCGTCCGCGCCAGCTTTACACCGGCGCGGCGCGGCGCGAATTCGTACCGCTGGACCAGCGCGGCGCGTAAGTCCTGCGCGTTATGGCCGACTGACCCTGCATGAGCACCTCCGACTGGCACCTGACTTCTCCGCTGTATGCCGGCAATGCGGCGTATCTGGAACAGTTCGGCGACGACGCGCTGGCCCCCTGGTTGGCGCAGCCGCTGCCGGGCGCGGCGGCCGGATCTGACGCCGCGCAGGTCGCCGTATTGCGGCTGATCAACGCCTACCGCTATCTGGGCGTGCGGCAGGCGGAACTCGATCCGCTGCGGCGCTTCGACCTGCCGCCGACGCCTGAACTCGACCCTGCGCATTACGGCCTGACCGAGGCCGACCTCACGCGCGAATTCGAGACCGGCTCGCTGTTCGGCGTGGAGCGCACGACGCTGGCCGACATCCTGCAGCGACTCGACAGCGCGTACTGCGGGCGCATCGGTTTCGAGTACATGCACATCACCGACATCGCGCGCAAACGCTGGCTGCAGGAGCGTATCGAGTCGGCGCGCGGTCAATACGGGGTGCCGGTCACACTCAAGAAGCGCCTGCTGAAGCGGCTGACCGATGCCGAGACGCTGGAAAAGTTTATCCATACCCGCCACGTCGGGCAGAAGCGCTTTTCGCTGGAAGGCGGCGAAAGCCTGATTCCGCTGCTCGACCTGGTCATCGAGCGGTGCGCCCGCCATGGCGCGAAAGAGATCGTCATGGGCATGGCGCATCGCGGCCGCATCAACGTGCTCGCCAACATCATGGGACGCTCGCTGGATAGCCTGTTCGAGGAGCCCGAGAACGGTGGCCCCCATGCGCCGCTGTCGGGCGACGTGAAATACCATCAGGGCTTTTCCACCGATATCGCCACCCCGCACGGGCCGGTGCACCTGGCGCTGGCATTCAACCCCTCGCACCTCGAAATCGTGCATCCGGTGGTGCGCGGCTCGGTGCGCGCGCGCCAGGACCGGCGCGGCGACGTGCTCGGTTACGAGGTGGTGCCGGTGATCCTGCACGGCGACGCCGCGCTGTCGGGTCAGGGCGTGGTGATGGAAAGCCTCAACATGTCGCAGACGCGCGGCTTCCGCAACAACGGCGGGATCCATGTCGTCATCAACAACCAGATCGGTTTCACCACCTCCGACCCGCGCGACGTGCGCTCGACGCTGTACTGCACCGACGTCGCCAAGATGGTCGAGGCGCCGGTGTTGCACGTCAACGGCGACGACCCCGAGGCGGTAGCCTTCGCGGTGCAGACCGCGGTCGACTTCCGCTACACCTTCCACAAGAACTGCTTCATCGACCTGGTGTGCTACCGCCGCCACGGCCACAACGAGCAGGACGAGCCGCTCGCCACCCAGCCGCTGATGTACCGCCGCATCCAGGCTCATCCCAGCGCCCGCGTCCTGTATGCGCAGCGGCTGGTGGACGAGGGCCTGCTGACCCAGGTGCAGGCGGACGACATGGTCGACGATTGCCGCGAACGGCTGGAGCACGGCGAGTCGCTGAGCCCGCCTGCACTGTCCGATTTCAAGAAGGTTTTCGGCACCAACTGGGGACGCTTCAAGGGCATCCCGGTCAGCGAGGTGCCGACCGCGGTGCCGGCTGCGCGCCTGGATTTTCTGGGCGAGCGCATCACCACGCTGCAGCACGAAGTCGAACTGCATCCGCGGGTACAGAAAGTGCTCGACGATCGCCGCAAGATGCGCGGCGGCGAACTGCGGCTGGACTGGGGCTACGCCGAGCATCTGGCCTACGCCAGCCTGCTCGATGCGGGCCACAACGTGCGCGTATCGGGCCAGGATTCGGCACGCGGCACCTTCTTCCATCGCCATGCGGTATGGCACGACCAGAAGCGCGAGCGCCGCCAGAGCGGGGTGTATATCCCGCTCGAACACATCCACGAACGCCAGGGCAATTTCACCATCATCGATTCGCTGCTGTCGGAAGAAGCCGTGCTGGCGTTCGAATACGGCTACGCCACCGCCGACCCCGACACGCTGGTGGTGTGGGAGGCGCAGTTCGGCGACTTCGCCAACGGCGCGCAGGTGGTGATCGACCAGTTCATCACCAGCGGCGAAGCCAAGTGGGGACGTCTGTGCGGGCTTACCCTGCTGCTGCCGCACGGGCTCGAGGGGCAGGGGCCGGAGCATTCTTCCGCGCGCCTCGAACGCTACCTGCAACTGTGCGCGCAGGACAACATCCAGGTGTGCGTGCCGACCCTGCCGGCGCAGATATTCCACCTGCTGCGGCGGCAGATTGTGCGCCCGATCAGAAAACCGCTGGTGATCATGACGCCCAAGAGTCTGCTGCGTCACCCGGCGTCGACGTCGTCACTGGCGGATCTTGCCAGCGGGGCGTTCCTGCCGGTGATCGACGACCCGCGCGCGCCGCGTCAGGCGAAACGCGTGGTGGCGTGCAGCGGGCGCGTGTGGTTCGACCTTGAAGCGGCACGTGCTGCACGCGGGCTGGACAGCATTGCGCTGGTGCGGGTCGAGCAACTCTATCCCTTCCCCGAAGCGGCATTCCGCGCCGTGCTGGGGGCCTATCCCCAGGCCGACATTTTCGTCTGGGCGCAGGAGGAGCCGATGAACCAGGGCGCGTGGTATCAAACCCTGCATCACCTGAATCACTGCGCACCGGTCGGACGTCGCTTTCATTACGCCGGGCGTCCCGCTGCTGCTGCGCCGGCATCGGGCTACGCATCGCGCCACAAGGCGGAACTGGAAGCCTTGCTGACGGCCGCGCTGGAGGCTCCCTATGAAAATTGAAGTGCGTGTGCCGACTCTGTCCGAATCGATCGCCAGCGGCACCCTGCTGCCATGGCGCAAGCAGATCGGCGAGACCGTCGCGCGCGACGACCCCCTGGTCGACCTGGAAACCGACAAGGTGATTCTGGAGATCCCCGCGCCCGCATCCGGCACCCTGATCGAACTGCGCCAGCCGGAAGGCGCGGTGGTCAAGGCCGACGAGGTGGTGGCGGTGATCGAGACCGGCGAGGCCATCGGTAGTAAGCAAACTGCAAACGCATCCATCGTTCGGCCTGATCCCTTCGTCATAGCTCAGGACGGGCCTGTCGAAGGCCAAAAGTCAGGCCAATCTCAAGTCGTGGCGTCCATTGCCCCGTCGCCAAAAGTCAGCGTGCCGCTGCCCGCCGCCGCTGCCGAAATGCCCGTCGTTGCTCCCGGCACCAACCGCCGCGAGCCGTTGTCGCGCCTGCGCCTGCGGGTGGCCGAGCGCCTGGTCGCGGCGCAGCACACCGCCGCCATGCTCACCACCTTCAACGAGGTGAACATGCAGCCGGTGAACGAACTGCGCCAGCGCTACAAGGCCGAGTTCGAGATCAAGCACGGGGTCAAGCTCGGCTACATGTCGTTCTTCGTGCGCGCGGTGTGCCAGGCGCTGCGGCAGTTTCCCGTCGTCAACGCCGCCATCGACGGCAGCGACATCGTGTGGCAGGGTGATGCCGATATCGGCATCGCCATCTCCAGCCCGCGCGGGCTGGTGGTGCCGATCCTGCGCCGCGCGCAAACCCTGACCTCCGCCGCAATCGAGGCGGCCATCGCCGACTTCGCCCTGCGGGCGCGCGAAGCCAGACTCACCCTCGAAGACCTCGCCGGCGGCACCTTCTCCATCACCAACGGCGGCGTGTTCGGCTCGCTGCTCTCCACCCCCATCCTCAACCCGCCGCAGTCGGCCATCCTCGGCATGCACACCATCCAGGAGCGCCCGGTCGCCGAAAACGGCCAGGTGGTCATTCGCCCGATGATGTTCCTCGCCCTGACCTACGATCACCGGCTGATCGATGGGCGCGATGCGGTGCAGTTCCTGGTTGCGGTCAAGGCTGCCCTCGAAGCGCCGGACGCCCTGTTGCCGGCGGTCTGAATCCCGCAAGCGATGAAGACGGTTTTCATGGAAAAGGATAGTTTGAAGCGGCCGCCGCATAGCCTGGTCGAAGTCAGCGACCTGCATTACTCGTACGAGAACAATGCGGTGCTCAAGGGCGTCAACCTGGTCATTCCACGCGGCAAGGTCGTCGCCATCCTGGGCGTCAGCGGCTGCGGCAAGACGACGCTGCTGCGTCACCTGGGCGGCCAGCTCAGGCCGTCACGCGGCAGCGTGACCTTCAATGGCCAGGTGGTCCATGCGCTGAACAACAAGAACCTTTACGCAATACGGCGCAAGATGGGGATGATGTTTCAGGTCAGCGGCCTGTTCAGCGATCTTTCGGTGTTCGACAACATTGCCTATCCGATGCGCGAGCACACCGACCTGCCGGAAGAGGTCATCCATGACCTGGTGCTGATGAAACTCCACGCCGTCGGCCTGCGCGGTGCCCACGCCCTGCGTACCAGCGAACTGTCGGGCGGCATGGAACGCCGCGTGGCGCTTGCCCGCGCAATCGCGCTCGATCCCATGCTGATCATGTACGACGAACCCTTCGCCGGGCTCGATCCGATATCGCTCAATATCATCGCAGACCTGATCCGCCGTCTCAACGATGCGCTCGGGCTGACATCGGTTCTGGTGACATACGACGTTCCGGAGTCGCTGAAAATTGCCGATTACGTCTATTTTCTCCACGACGGCGTGGTGGTGGCCGAGGGAAATGTCGCCGAGATCATCGATTCGACCGACCCCTTCGTCCAGCAATTCGTCCATGCTGCGCATGATGGACCGGTTGCCTTTCAGTACCCGAGCCGTCCCTTTCCGGAAGAACTGGAGATCGCCCTCGCCGTACCCAGCTTGCCCCCAGCCTGAACAGGCTGCGATACGGCCCGCTTAATCCACCAGCAAGGTCACCGTGGTTTCGGCCGTTTTCCTGTCGATGACGAGTTGCACTTCGCAGTATTCATTCAGTTCGTCGACCGGCGTGGGGTCATCCGCGCAACTGCAGCCGGCAATCACGCCCGTATAAAAGATTCCTGCCCTGACCTGGATCGATCCGGCTTCCTCGCGCACGCTGAGGATCATGACCTGGAATGGCCGCTCCGTTACGTAACTGCTGACAGCCAGGCCTTGCTGCAGCGGGAGCAACCCGGCATCCAGTTGTTCGATTTCCAGCTTCAATGCATCCCTGAACCCAGGCGTTTCCCATGCGTTCAATGATTGCGGCAGTCTGATCATCGTTTGTCGTCTCCCGTTACGTGGATGCGGTTTTCCCTGGCGGTCATGCTGCCACCTCGTCGAGCAGGGGCTGATAGACAGCCAGGTCCGCAGCTGAAAAGCAGCAATAGACGACTTCCCGGATCTCCGGAAACATGGCCAGGGCGTTGCGGACGGTCGCAACCGCTATCGGGGCCGCGAGTTCGATCGGGTAAGCATAGACCCCAGTACTGATGCCCGGAAATGCCAGCGTGTGAATGCCGCTGCGGGCGGCGACCTCGATGCAACGCCGATAGCACGATGCCAGCAGCTCGGGCTCGCCGCGGATGCCGCCGTGCCAGACCGGGCCGACGGTGTGGATGACGAATCTCGCCGGCAGCCGGTAGCCTTGGGTCAGTTTTGCATCGCCGGTCTTGCAGCCGCCAAGCGACCGGCATTCGGCCAGCAGTTCCGGCCCGGCGGCGCGATGGATCGCGCCGTCCACCCCGCCTCCGCCGAGCAGCGAGGAATTGGCCGCATTGACGATGGCGTCAACGGACAGGGTGGTGATATCGGCCTGAATGGCGCGCAATGTGGCGGGCATGGTGTGTGAGGCCTCTGGTTCTGGTCGTGTCATCCTCGACGCCATGGAGTTCTCTGGTGTTTGCGCCGACAAGCGTGCGCAGAGCGGTGAAGTGCATTCATTTGGTTTTGGGAGCCGCCGCACTGGCGGACGAACGGATTACCTTCAGTTCCGTGGTGAGCCAGTTCCTGCTTTCGACCGGCGCAGAATTGCCGCACTTGACCAGGTAGGGCTTGCCCGACGTACTGCTGGTGGAAGCACCCGATTCGATGAACTGCTCCGTGCTTTGCACCGCGTTCCTGCCTTCGAGGTACTTGAGTTTGCGAAGCAGATGGGTCGTCGCTTCGGACGCGCTGTGCCAGGACCCGTTGCGATAGAACGTGCAATCCGACGACTGCAATCTGGCAAGCAAGGCATCGATTTCGGCACGAACCGGCGGCGAAGCAGGCGCTGCGTTGAGCGACGTCGCAAATACGAAAACGATCAGGGCGAGAAAGAACGGGCGCATGTTGGGGATGCGGACTGACGGTCGATGGATTTCAACGG
>Ga0210129_1000149_pt1 | contig 18793 bp, 17 predicted proteins | sample WestPond_Cattail_2_FD_185582 | JGI IMG/M metagenome (GOLD analysis project Ga0210129, IMG submission 185582) | Wetland microbial communities from the San Francisco Bay, California, USA, that impact long-term carbon sequestration -... | ecosystem: Environmental > Aquatic > Marine > Wetlands ... | reverse complement strand
GGCGGCGAGAAAGACCCCATGTACGATCAGGCCGTGGAAGTGGTGCTGAAAAACCGCCGCGCCAGCATCTCGCTGGTGCAACGCCACCTCAAGATCGGCTACAACCGCGCCGCGCGCCTGGTGGAAGACATGGAAAAAGCCGGTCTGGTCAGTGCCATGAGCGGCAGCGGCCAGCGTGACATCCTGGTGCCCGCACGGGCGGAGTGAACTTCTTGAAAAATCTGATTGCTACTTTTTTAATAGCGGCTTGCGCAATTTCTGCAAAGGCTGACGGCCTGCAAGCCCTGGAGGCCTTCATCAAGACCGCGGCCAGCGGCCGGGCCGAATTCACCCAGGTGGTCACGTCGCCGGCCCGGGCGGGGCAGAGCCCGCGCAGCAAGACATCCAGCGGCACGTTTGAGTTTCTGCGGCCCAACCGCTTCAAGTTCGTTTACAAAAAACCGTTTGAGCAAACCATCGTGGCCGATGGCCAGACCTTGTGGCTGTACGACGTGGACCTGAACCAGGTGACCGCGCGCCAGCAGTCCAGTGCGCTGGGCTCCACGCCCGCCGCCCTGATTGCCGCGGCGCCCGACCTGCGTGCCCTGCAGGCCGAATTCACGCTCGCGGCAGCGCCCGACAAGGATGGCCTGCAATGGGTGGTGGCCACACCCCGGGCGAAGGACGGCCAGTTGCTGGCGGTTCGGGTGGGTTTTCGTGCGGGAGAAAAATCGGCGCTCAAATCGGGTCAACTGGCGGCGCTGGAGATTCTGGACAGCTTTGGCCAGCGTTCGCTGCTGAACTTCAGCCAGGTGGAGGTCAACCCGAAGTTGCCGGGTGACACCTTCCAGTTCAAGCCCCCCAAAGGGGCCGATGTGATCAGGCAATGAGGGCGGTGCCGCTGCCGGCACCTGTGTCCCTCACCCCATCACTTCTGCGCTGGCGTTTCAGGGGTGTCTGTACTCGGGGCAGATTCAGTCGGAGAAGCGTCCTCAGAGGGGGATTCATCGCCTGGAGATGATTTTCGCAAGGCTTTTTCAGCCTTCTTTTTCTTCTTCTCCAGCTCCCTCTGGCGCTTTTCATACTGATAGTTTGGTTTCGCCACGTGTTTCCTTTCAATGCTGATGGGGCATACGATACCCCATCCGGCCTCTGCGCATCCTTAGGGGTTCGTCTGCCCGGCGATCACTTCCCGCACGGCCGCGAGCTGGCGACGTGAAACCACCAGCAATTCGTCCACCCCGTTGAGCCGCACGGCCCAGCCGTCGCCCTCTTCCGGGTCGTAGTGCTTTTCCAGCGCACGGATGGCGCGCCGGGCCACCAGGGCATTGCGGTGGATGCGCAGGAATTGATCGGTGTATTTTTTTTCCAGATCACTCAATGAACCGTCGAGGATGTGGTTTTTTTCGGCGGTCCGCACGGTGACGTACTTCTGTTCGGCCTTGAGGTACAGCACCTCGGACAGGGGAACGCGCTCGGTCCGGCTGCGCCCCTGGATCACCAGCACTTCCTCGGGTATTTCAGGCTCGGGCTCTTTTTGGTTGAGCACCAGCCGCTCCACTTTTTGCAGCGCCTGCTGCAGCCGCTCCAGCCGCACGGGTTTGGTCAGGTAGTCCACCGCCTCCAGCTCGAACGCCTGCACCGCGTGCTCGGCATGGGCGGTGACAAACACCAGGGCCGGGGGATGGGGCAGGGCGCGCAGGGCCTGGGCCAGGGTCAGCCCATCGGCGCCGGGCATGTGGATGTCGAGCAGGGCCACATCGAAGGGCTGGCGGCGCAGCAACTCGATGGCCTGCGTTGCATTGGCCGCCTCGCCCTCCACACTGACCGCCGGCGCCTTGCAGTCCGCCAGCAGGGTGCGCAGACGCGAGCGTGCCAGCATCTCGTCGTCCACCACCAGTGCCGTGAGCTTCATACCGGCACCTCGATCCGGACCTGGTAGATGCCGTCCTTCAGGATGGTCTGGAAGCGGCCCTGCACATCGTGCAGCAGGCTCAGGCGATCACGCACATTGCCCAGCGCCACGCCATGGCCGTGCGCGCCCTGGCCGTTGGGCACCGTGTTGGTGACCTTGATGACCACGGTGGAGCCGCGCCGCTGGGTGGAAATCCTGATTTGCGCCCCGTTCGGGCTGGGCTCCACGCCATGCAGCACCGCGTTTTCCACCAGGGGTTGCAGCAGCAGGGGGGGCAGTTGCGCCGCATCGGCCTGGGGGTCGAGCGACCATTCCACCCGCAGGCGCTCGCCAAAGCGCGCTTGCTCGATGTCCAGGTAGCGCTGCGCCAGGGTGATTTCTTCGGCCAGCGTGACCGATTCGCCCTGGTCCACCAGCGCGTGGCGAAACAGGTCGCTCAGGTCTTCCAGCAGGGCCTCGGCGCGGGCCGGTTCGGCACGCACCAGCGCAATGGCGCTGTTGAGGGTGTTGAACAGGAAATGCGGGCGAATGCGCGATTGCAGTTCGGTCAGCCGTGCCGCCGTGGCGGCCGGGGTCCTGCCCCGCGCGCGCAGGGCCAGCGCGGCCACCAGTACGGCCGACAGCAGCGCGCCGGTGAACGCGCTGGCCAGCCAGGGTGCCGGCAACAGCAGGCCCGCCAGCGTCATCATGCCGCAACCGTACACGCCGGAGAGTGCGCCCAACAACACGCCGGCCGTGTACTGCGCCCGCTCTGGCAGGCGGGCCAGTGGCCGCTTCAAGCCGCAGGCGGCCACCAGCCAGAACACCGTGGCGGGCAAGGCCGCGCCGGTGAGCAGCGACAGGCGCGTGAGCCAGTCCGGGAATGAATAGGCGCCATACATGGCGCCAACAGCCACCACGGTTTCCACGAACAGCACGGCGCGCAAGGCCACGCCTACCCGGCAAGCGTCGAACACGGGCAGGCGCTGCACCGGCGGGGGGGGCGCTTCAGGGGCCAACTCGTGGAAGGCCGATAAAATCTGGGAATCTTTCATTCGGTGGGTGAAAGTGCCAACAATGGGGTTGAACCCCGATTATTGGTGAAGTGGCCACAAGCACACAATGTATTCGTTCGATAATCGGGTTCTGCCCCCAATATTCGCACGGTCTCCCATGTCAAAAAACCAACTCGACAAAAAATCCGAAGCCTGGTCGGCGCTGTTTTCCGAACCGATGAGCGATCTGGTCAAACGCTACACCTCCAGCGTGTTTTTTGACAAGCGCCTGTGGCAGGCCGATATCGCCGGTTCGCTGGCGCACGCCGAGATGCTGGCCGCGCAGGGCATCATCTCGGCTGAGGATCATGCATCGATCCAGTCCGGCCTGGCAAAAATTGTGCAAGAGATTGAAACCGGCGCGCTGGAATGGAAGCTCGATCTGGAGGACGTGCACCTCAACATCGAGGCCCGGCTGACCCAGTTGGTGGGTGACGCCGGCAAGCGCCTGCACACCGGGCGCAGCCGCAACGACCAGGTGGCCACCGACGTGCGCCTGTGGCTGCGCGGCGAAATCGACCTGATCGGCGGCCTGCTGACCGATTTGCAGAAGGCACTGCTGGACATCGCCGAGAAAAACGTCGAAGTCATCCTGCCCGGTTTCACCCACCTGCAGGTGGCGCAGCCGGTGAGCTTTGGCCACCACATGCTGGCCTATGTCGAGATGTTCAGCCGCGACGCCGAGCGCCTGCTGGATGTGCGCCGCCGCGTCAACCGCCTGCCGCTGGGCGCTGCCGCCCTGGCCGGCACCAGCTACCCGCTGGACCGGGAGCGCGTGGCCAAAACCCTGGGCATGGAGGGCGTGTGCCAGAACAGCCTGGACGCGGTGAGCGACCGCGACTTCGCCATCGAGTTCAGCGCCGCCGCCACGCTGGCCATGGTGCACATCAGCCGCCTGAGCGAAGAGCTGATTTTGTGGATGAGCCAGAGCTTTGGCTTCATCGACATCGCCGACCGCTTCTGCACCGGCAGCTCCATCATGCCGCAGAAGAAGAACCCCGATGTGCCCGAACTGGCGCGCGGCAAGACCGGCCGCGTGGTCGGCCACCTGATGGGCCTGATCACGCTGATGAAGGGCCAGCCGCTGGCCTACAACAAGGACAACCAGGAAGACAAGGAACCGCTGTTCGACACGGTGGACACCCTGAAAGACACGCTGCGCATCTTTGCCGAGATGGTGGGCGGCATCAGCGTCAAACCCGAAGCCATGGAGCGCGCCGCTCTCAAGGGCTATGCCACCGCCACCGATCTGGCCGACTACCTGGTCAAGAAAGGCCTGCCGTTTCGCGATGCCCATGAGACCGTGGCCCATGCGGTCAAGGCCGCCATCAGCCACAGCGTGGACCTGTCGGAACTGCCATTGACGGTGCTGCAGCAGTTCAATCCGAAGATCGAGAAAGACGTGTACGCCGTGCTGTCGCTGCGCGGCTCGCTCAATGCGCGCAACACGCTGGGCGGCACCGCGCCGGCCCAGGTCAAGATCCAGATTGCGCGCCATCGCGCGCGGCTTGCCTAATTCACGGAGATTCCGCCTCATGTCCACTGCTACCACGCTGGCCTGGTCTGACGAACTGGTGCTGGGCGACCCGCGCACCGACGTCACCCACCAGGAGTTCACCGATCTGCTCAACGCCACCGCCGACAGCGCCGCCGCAGAAAAACTGCCGAAGTACCAGGCGCTGCTGGTGCACACGGTCGAGCACTTCGCCCAGGAAGAGCGCTGGATGCAGGCCTGCGGCGTCCAGAGCGACTTCTGCCACTTTTCGCAGCACGGCAGCGTGCTGGAAGTGATGAAAGAGGTCGAACGCCGCGCGCTGGCCGGCGAAACGGACTTGATCGACCAGATGCTCGAAGCCCTGGTGGAATGGTTCCCCATGCATGCCAGCAGCATGGACGCCGGGCTGGTGACCTTCCTGCAGGAAAAAGGCTTCGATACCGCGACCGAAAGCTTCAGGCCAGGCTACAGCGCCCCGACCCCGGCATCCGATTCCCAATCGCCAGGTTGCGGCCATTGATCTGAAGGCGGATGCCTTATCCTGCAAGTTCAGGAGCTTGATATGAGCCAACCCATTCGGCGTATCGCCATCAGCACCGGTGGCGGGGACGCGCCCGGGCTCAATGCGGTCATCAGCGCGGCCGTCTCGGCCGCCGCCAACCGCGGCTGGGAGTGTGTGGGCCTGCGCGACGGCTTCAACGGCGTCCTGCAACCCGAGCGCTATCCCCAGGGCGGCGTGGTGCCGCTCACGCGCGAGCGGGTGCGCGGCATCGCCCACCTGGGCGGCACCATCCTGGGCACCACCAACAAGGGCAACCCGTTTCACTTTCCCACCCGCCTGCCCGACGGCACCCTGGGCGAGACCGACCGTTCCGACGAACTGCTCGATTACTTCAGGCGCGAAGGCATCGATGCCCTGATCGCCGTTGGCGGCGACGGCACGCTCACGATCGCCCATGAACTGCACCGCAAGGGCTTGCCCGTGGTGGGCGTGCCCAAGACCATCGACAACGACCTCGACAAGACCTTCACCACCTTCGGCTTTGACACCGCGGTGTCCTTTGCCACCGAGTGCCTGGACCGCCTGCACAGCACGGCCGAGAGCCACCAGCGCGTGATGGTGGTGGAGGTGATGGGGCGCTATGCGGGCTGGATTGCCCTGCATGCGGGCATTTCCGGCGGGGCGCACGCCATCCTCATGCCCGAGCTGCCCTATGACCTGGACCGGGTGGCGGCCAAGATCCGCGAACGCGATGCCCAGGGGCGCCTGTACTCGCTGGTGGTGGTGGCCGAAGGAGCCCAGCCCAGGCAGGGCGCGCGCGCGGTGCTGGAAGCGGCGCAAGCCGGCCATGCCGAGCGCCTGGGCGGCATCGGCGAGCAGGTGGCATCAGCCCTGGCACAACGCACGGCCAAGGACGCGCGCGTCGTGGTGCTGGGCCATTTGCTGCGCGGCGGCAGCCCGACCTCGTTCGACCGGCTGGCGGCCAAGCGCTTTGGCACCGCCGCCGTGCGCGCGCTGGAAGAGGGCCACTCGGGGGTGATGGTCTCGCTGGCCTTTCCCAATGTGGTCTACGTCAAGCTGGAAGAAGTGGCCGGCCGCATGAAGGCGGTGCCGCTCGACAGCGACACCCTGCAGACCGGGCGCGACCTGGGCATTTGCTTCGGGGACTGAAGCCCGCAAGCGGCCGCAGAATTAGCATTTACCATAGACATAAATTTCCTGGAGAGACCTTGATGCCCGTGATCACCAACATCGAAGACCTGCGCGTACTGGCGCAAAAGCGCGTGCCCCGCATGTTCTACGACTATGCCGATGCCGGCTCGTGGACCGAGAGCACCTACCGCGCCAACGAGAGCGATTTCCAGAAGATCAAGCTGCGCCAGCGCGTGGCCGTCAACATGGAGAACCGCAGCACCCGCAGCCAGATGATCGGGCAGGAGGTGGCCATGCCGGTGGCCATCGCCCCCGTCGGCCTGACGGGCATGCAGCATGCCGATGGCGAAATCCTGGCCGCGCGCGCCGCCAAGAAGTTCGGCATCCCGTTCACCCTCTCGACCATGAGCATCTGCTCGATCGAGGACGTGGCCAAGGCCACCGACGGCCACCCGTTCTGGTTCCAGCTCTACGTCATGAAAGACCGGGACTTCATCGAGCGCCTGATAGCCCGCGCACAGGCCGCCAACTGCTCGGCCCTGATGCTCACGCTGGACCTGCAGATCATCGGCCAGCGCCACAAGGACCTGAAGAACGGCCTGTCGGCGCCGCCCAAGCTCACCCTCGCCAACATGATCAACATCGCCACCAAACCGCGCTGGGCGCTGGGCATGCTGGGTACACCGCGCCGCCAGTTCGGCAACATCGTCGGCCACGTCAAGGGCGTGGAGGACATGAGCTCCCTCTCGGGCTGGACCAACCAGCAGTTCGACCCGGCGCTGAGCTGGGCCGACGTGGAGTGGATCAAGAAACGCTGGGGCGGCAAGCTCATCCTCAAGGGCATCCAGGACGTGGAAGACGCCAAGCTCGCCGTCCATAGCGGCGCCGACGCATTGATCGTCTCCAATCACGGCGGCCGCCAGCTCGACGGCGCGCAAAGCAGCATCCAGGCCCTGCCGGCCATCGTGAACGCCGTGGGCAACCAGATCGAGGTGCACATGGACGGCGGCATCCGCTCCGGCCAGGACGTGCTCAAGGCCCGCGCCCTCGGCGCCCAGGGCACCTACATCGGCCGCTCCATGGTCTACGGCCTGGGCGCGATGGGCGAGGCCGGCGTGACCAAGGCGCTGGAGATCATCCGCAACGAACTGGATCTGACCATGGCCTTCTGCGGCCACACCAGTGTCGACACGGTGGACAAGGACATCCTGTTGCCGGGGACTTATCCGGTCTGAATCGCAATCCTGGCGCCTTGCCAGGCCAGTCGCGCGCTATCCTTGGAACGTGACATCTTCAAAAGCGGCGATCCGCCGCATCGCCCACCTCGACATGGACGCGTTCTACGCGTCGGTCGAGCTGCTGCGCTACCCGCAGCTCAAGGGGCTGCCGGTGGTGATTGGCGGCGGGCGGCGGCGCGAGGACGATTTGCTGGCCCGGCTTCGGCTGGCCCAGCCCGAACGGGAATGGGGGCCGGGCGATCTGGCCGACATCCCGCTTGATTTTTTCCCGCGCCTGGCGGACTACACCGGCCGCGGTGTCATCACCACCGCCACCTACGCGGCGCGCCAGTTCGGCGTCGGCTCGGCCCTGGGGCTGATGAAGGCCGCCAAGCTGTGCCCGCAGGCGATTTTGCTGCCGGTGGACTTTACCGAGTACCGCAAGTACTCGCAGCAGTTCAAAAGCATCATCACCGAGATCGCGCCGCTGATGGAAGACCGGGGGGTGGATGAGGTCTACATCGACTTCACCGACGTCCCTGGTGGCCAGCGCGACGGCGGGCGCAGCCTGGCGCGGCTGATCCAGAAGACGATTCTGGACGCCACCGGCCTGACCTGCTCGATCGGCGTCGCGCCCAACAAGCTGATTGCCAAGATGGCCAGCGAGTTCAACAAGCCCAAGGGCATCTCGGTGGTGTTCGAGGACGACCTGCAAAGCAAGATCTGGCCGTTGGCCTGTCGCAAGATCAACGGCATCGGCCCCAAGGCCGACGCCAAGCTGCAGAGCCTGGGCATCGAGACCATCGGCCAACTGGCGGCGAAGGAATTGCCCTGGCTGGTGGAACACTTCGGCAAGAAGACCGGGGCCTGGATGTTCGACGCCGCGCAGGGCCGGGATGACCGCCCGCTGGTGCTGGAGAGCGAGCCGGTCTCCATGAGCCGCGAAACCACGTTCGAGCGCGACCTGCACGCGGTGCGCGACAAGGCCGAGCTCGGCACCATCTTCACCCGGCTGTGCGAGCAGGTGGCCGCCGATCTGCAACGCAAAGGCTATGTGGGCAAGACCATCGGCATCAAGCTGCGTTACGACAACTTCCAGAGTGTCACGCGCGACCAGACCCTGGACCACTACACGGCCGACGCCAAAACCATCCGCCACACCGCCGGCCTGTGCCTCAAGCGCGTGCCACTGGACAAACGCTTGCGCCTGCTGGGCGTGCGGGTGGGCTCGCTGGCGCGGGCGGGAGATGCGACACTAGCCCCATCAAAGACGGAGACGGCCCACCATGAACCCACTGCACTGCTTTTCCCTGACGATTGAAAACCACATCGCCCACCTGGTGCTGAATCGCCCGGAGGCGATGAACACCATGCAGCCGACCTTCTGGCGCGAGCTGGACCAGGTGCTGACCCGGCTGCACGGCAGCGGCGAAGCGCGCGTGCTGGTGATCAGCAGCACCGGCAAGCATTTCAGCGCCGGCATGGCGCTGGAGACCTTCGGTGGCGCTGTTCAGTTGGACGACCAGAGCCCGGAAGGCCGGGCCGCCATCTTCGACCTGCTGACCGACATGCAGGCCACCTTCACCAAGCTGGAGACGCTGCGCATCCCGGTGATCGCGGCCATCCATGGCGGCTGCATCGGCGGCGCGGTGGACATGGTCACGGCCTGCTGCATCCGCTACGCCACGAGTGACGCCTTCTTCTGCATCCAGGAAATCAACATCGGCATGGTGGCCGACGTGGGCACGCTGCAGCGCCTGCCCAAACTCATGCCGCTGGGGGTGGTGAAGGAGCTGGCCTACACCGGCCGTCGCTTGCCGGCCGCGCAGGCGCTGGGCTACGGGCTGGTGAACCAGGTGTTTGATAACCAGGCGGCGCTGCTGGCCGGTGCACTGCAGTGTGCCCAGGAGATCGCCGCCAAGCCGCCGGTGGCCATCTGGGGCAGCAAGCAGGCCATCAACTATGCGCGCGACCACAGCGTGGACGACGCGCTCAGGCAAATGGGCTGGCTGCAGGGCGCGATCTGGAGCAACGCCCATGTGCGCGAGGCCGTCACGGCCATGAAGGAGAAGCGCGCCGGCACCTTCCCGGCGCTGGAGCCGCTGACTTCTTTCCGGGACATCGGACTGTAGCCCTTGCTGGACGAGCGCAGGCCGCTACCTTGTCAAGGGTCAATCACTGCCGGGCATGCCGCACATTGGCCGGCAGCGCCTGCGGGTGGCTGGTGCGGAACGGGTTGATGTCCAGCCCGCCGCGCCGGGTGTAGCGCGCATAGACCGCGAGCTTGACCGGCTTGCAACGCGTCCACAGGTCCATGAAGATGCGCTCCACGCATTGCTCGTGGAACTCGTTGTGGTTGCGAAAGCTCACCAGGTACTGCAGCAAACCTTCCTGCTCGATCTGCGCTCCGGTGTAGCTGATCTGCACGCTGGCCCAGTCGGGCTGGCCGGTCACCAGGCAATTGCTCTTGAGCAGGTTGCTGGTCAGCACCTCGCTCACCGGCGCCTCGCCCTGGGTCGCTTTCAGCAGGCCGGGTGTCGGCGTGTAGTGCGTGCATTCCACGTCCAGCCGATCCAGGCTCAGGCCGTCCATCTCGTGCACCGGCTCGCGGTCGAACAGCTCGGGCAGGATGATCTTGACGCCGACGCTGCCCTGAGCCTCGGAACCGCGCCACGCGGCCGCGCCGATGTCGGCCCGGATGCGCGCCTGCACCTCGGCCACGTCGGCAAACCGGGTGTTGTTGAAGCTGTTGAGGTAGAGCTTGAAGGACTTGCTCTCCACGATATTCGGCGTCTCGCACGGCACGGTGATGTGGGCCAGCGCCACCTGCGGCTTGCCGCGCGCATTGAGCCAGCTCAGCTCGAACGCCGTCCACAAATCTGCGCCGAGAAAGGGCAGGGTGGCCGGCACGCCGATTTCCTGGCGCTTGGGCGAGCGGGCAATCGGGTACAGCAGCGAGGCGTCGTATTGATCGACATAAGGCGCGGCCTTGCCGAGCAGGGAGTTTTCGGGTGTGGTCATTCCTGCACCTTTCGACGGAAGACCAGACGGTCCGGCTCCGAGATGGCGTCGTCGAAGGCATAGCCCTCAAGCTTGAATTTTTCCAGTTGCTTCGGCATGGTGAGCTGGTGCGTAGCGGCGTAGCGCGCCATCAGGCCGCGCGCCCGCTTGGCCAGGAAGCTGATGATCTTGTATTTGCCGCCCTTGAAGTCTTCGAACACGCATTCGATCACACGGGCCTTCAGCGCCTTGGTGTCCACCGCCTTGAAATACTCCTGCGAGGCCAGGTTCACCACCACCGGCGTCCTGTCGGCCTGCAGGCGCTCGTTCAGATAGCCGGCAATCTGGGTGCCCCAGAACTTGTAGAGGTCCTTGCCCCGGGCGTTGGGCAGCCGGGTGCCCATCTCCAGCCGGTAGGGCTGCATCCAGTCCAGCGGCCGCAGCACGCCGTACAGGCCGCTCAGGATGCACACATGCTCCTGCGCCCAGGCCAGGTCGGCGGGCTGGAGCGTCTTGGCGTCCAACCCTTCGTAGACATCGCCGTTGAAGGCCAGCACCGCCTGTTTGGAATTCTTGGCCGTGAACTTGCGCGCCCAGGCCTGGTAGCGCGCCACGTTCAGGCCCGAGAGCGCATCGCTCAGGTCCATCAGTTCGGCGATTTCCTGCGGCGACTTGGCGCGCAGGATGCCGATCAGCTCGGCCGACTGTTTGACAAACAGCGGCTGCGTGTGCGGTACCTCCCCGGCGGGGGGGGCGTAGTCGAGGGATTTGGCGGGGGACAGGAGAAACAGCATGGGAAAAGAAAAAGGCTTCTTGCGAAGCCTTGATTATCGTGAAAGCCGGGCCCAGGCTATTTCAGGTCGCCCGCCAGCGAGGCCAGCGTCTCGGCACCAATGGTCACATGCGCCGGGTAGTTGGTGTGGTCGCAGCCGAGCTTGACGCTGGCGCCGGCCTTGACGGCCGCGCACATGGCCGGGGTGAACTCGAAGCGCACGAAGTGCACGGCCGAGGTTTTCTCCTCGTTCTCGCGCTCCAGGTCTTCGTCGGCAATCGCGTAGACACGCGCATAGCCTTCGACTTCGACGAACATGCGGTCTTCCACGCCGATCAGGCGGGCCAGCTCGCGCTTGCGCTCGTTGATGTCGGGGTACTCGAGCATCATCGTGGCCTTCCAGTTGCTGCCGTCCGGCACCAGCGGGGCGTAGGCCTCGATCTCCTGCAGGATGCCTTCTTCCTCGAAGATCTTTTCGATCCGCAGCATCTCCTGGATCTGGTAGCGGATCGTGGTCTCGGACTCGAACTGCAGGTTGATGTGCTCGCCCAGATGCACGCTGCGCAACTGGCGATGCGCCATGACCTCGGCCTTGTGCTCCTTGCGCCACTTGCTGTAGGCCTCCAGCGACATCAGGCTGTCGGGGGTGATCTTGCCGGTGAGTTGCATTTCCATCTCCAAATTCCTTACTTCAATCCGTAGGCTTTGCGCACCAGGCTCAAGGGGTGCTGCAGCTCGGGCGCACCCAAGCCGTTGACCTCGAAGCCCTGGGCGATGTGGTGGCCGCCGAGCGGGCAGTCCGAGCTGATGTAGTCGGGCTTGGCGCCGTCCTTCATGGTGGCCATGGCCGTGAACACCGGCTTGCCGATCTTCATGGCCTGCTGGTGGTGGGCTTTCTTCACGCCGAAGGTGCCGGCGTGGCCCGAGCAGCGCTCGATCGTGTTGATCGTGGTGTCGGGGATCATCTTCAGCATTTCCTCGGTCTTCTTGCCGATGTTCTGCACCCGGCCGTGGCAGGGGATCTGGTAGCTCACGTTGCCCAGCGGCGTGGGGAATTCGGTCTTGAGCAGGCCGTCGCGCTTGCGCGCCATCAGGTACTCGAACGGGTCCCACATGGCGTCCTTGACCCGTTGCACGTCGGCCTCACCGGGGTACATCAGCGGGATTTCCTGCTTGAACATCAGGGCGCAGCTCGGCACGGCCGCCAGGATCGCGTAGCCCTCTTTCGCGTAGCGGGCCAGCACCGGAATGTTGGCCTCCTTGCTGGCGTTGACGGAGTCCAGGTCGCCCAGCTCCAGCTTGGGCATGCCGCAGCATTTTTCCTTGTCGACAATCACATAGGGGATGTCGTTGTGGTCCAGGATCTTGAGCAGGTCGTGGCCGATGCCGGGCTCGTTGTAGTTGATGTAGCAGGTGGCAAAAATCGCCACCTTGCCGGGCGTCTTCTCGCCGTTTTTCACCGCCGTGGCCTGGGCCTGGGGTGTTCCGGAACGGAACTTCTTGCTGGCCATCTCGGGCAACCAGGCGTCCTTGTCAACGCCGGCCACGCTTTCCATCACGCTGCGCATGGCTTTGGTCTTGGTGACCGCATTGGCCACCTGCACCACGATCGGGATGCCGGCGAACTGGCCGTGCACATCGGTGGAGGCGAGAAGTCTCTCCGCGACGCCGACTTCGCCTCGTCTGAACTTGATCGCCTTGGCGCGCAGCATGGTGTGCGGGAAGTCCAGGTTCCATTCGTGCGGCGGGGTGTACGGACACTTGGTCATGTAACACAGGTCGCACATATAGCACTGGTCCACCACCTTCCAGTAGTCCTGCTTGGCCACACCATCGACTTCCATGGTCTTGCTCTCGTCCACCAGGTCGAACAGCGTGGGGAAGGACCCGCACAGGCTCACGCAACGGCGGCAGCCGTGGCAGATGTCGAAGATGCGTTCCAGCTCCTTGAAGGTGGATTCTTCGTTGTAGAAATCGGGGTTTTTCCAGTCCAGCGGGTGACGGGTGGGGGCTTCCAGGTTGCCTTCGCGTGCCATGGTTAGTCCTTGTTCATTTTGATTAGAAGAAGAACTCTCGTCAGAAAATTCTTTTGCAAACCACTACACCTCGCGGCGTAGCGAGCGGGTCGAGAGCAAGGCGCGAGTGTCAGGCAACCGGAATGCACTTGAGGTGCATGAGGATTGCCTGAACGGGTCCCGCAACGCCGCTATCGGCCCGCGCAGTAGCCGTTAATCCACCAGCTCGGCCAGGGCTTTGGCATAGCGGTTCGCATGCGAACGCTCGGCCTTGGCCAGGGTTTCGAACCAGTCGGCGATTTCGCCAAAACCTTCGGCGCGGGCGGTCTTGGCCATGCCGGGGTACATGTCGGTGTACTCGTGGGTCTCGCCGGCCACAGCCGACTTGAGGTTGTCACGGGTGGGGCCGATCGGCAGGCCGGTGGCCGGGTCGCCGGATTGCTCCAGGAACTCCAGATGACCATGGGCGTGGCCGGTTTCGCCTTCAGCGGTGGAGCGGAACAGGGCTGCCACGTCGTTCTGGCCTTCGATGTCGGCCTTGTTTGCGAAATACAGGTAGCGACGGTTGGCCTGGGATTCGCCGGCGAAGGCGTCTTTCAGGCATTGTTCCGTCTTGGAGCCTTTGAGTGCTGCCATGGAAATCTCCTTGATGGTTAAAGAAATAACTCGATTGCTTTGAACAGGTTCTGTCAAAGACCGGTAAAGCGTAGTCCCATTCAGGCCCTGCGTCTAATTGGCTGAATCAATGTCATGAATTGGCATTGGCTATCAACCTTCCTTGTTGGTAATTATTCTCAATAACCCTGGTTGGTTCGACGCCGAGCGTCGCCGGAGATGGCTCGAAGTTACGGTACAGTAAACGGGTTACGGAATGGTGAATTTTCACCCTGAGGAGACCGCATGACCAACCACCTGAAACCGGCGCGCCCGGCACCGCCGCCGGCACCCATCCAGCAACTGCACCATTACGCCTACCGGGCCCGCGATGCCGAGGAAACCCGGCACTTCTATGAAGACATCCTGGGCCTGCCGCTGTACCACATCATCCAGAGCGACCATGTGCCCAGCACCGGCGAGTACTGCCCCTACACCCACTTCTTCTTCCGGCTGCAGGACGGCTCCTTCATCGCCTTCTTCGACCTGGGCGACGATCAGGCCGCGCAGCCGTCACCCAACACGCCGCTGTGGGTGAATCACATCGCCTTCCGGCTGAACTCACTGGAAGAGCTGGAGACCATGAAGGCGCGCTTGCAGGCGCACGATGTCGAGGTGATCGGCGTCACCGACCACCACATCTTCAAGAGCATCTATTTCTTCGACCCCAACGGCGTGCGGCTGGAGCTTTCGGCCCAGGTGGCCGGCGAATTCCAGATGCTCAAGGAAAGCAAGACCGCCCACGCCCGGCTGGATGAATGGACGGCGCGCAAGGCGCAATGGCGCCGCGACCGCGCCGCCGGCAAGGCGCCCGCCACCCTCAAGCCGCAGCAGAACGACCGCCCCGAGGTCGCGGCCCGTGCAGCCGCCACCCAGAAGGGCGGCAAGCCATGAGCACCCCGGCCAGCTATGGCGAGACCGCCTTTACCAACGGCTACGAGTTCACGCAGGGGGCGGGCTACTGCCTGCCCGAGTACCCCTTCACCGAACCGCCAGAACTTAAAAGCGGAGAGGTGCGCCGCCACAAGGTGGTCATCGTGGGGGCCGGCATCACCGGCCTGACGATGGCCTGTTGTCTGGCCCGGCTGGGGGTGGAGGCCGTGCTGCTCGATGAGGACAACACCGTGGGCGTCAAGGGGGCTGCCTCGCGCGGCATCTGCTACACGCAGAAATCGCTGGAGATCTTCCACCGGCTCGGTGTGTACGAGCGCATTGCGGCCAAGGGCATTCAATGGAGCGTCGGGCGCACCTTTGCCGGCAAGGACGAGGTCTATTCCTTCGACCTGCGCAAGCAGAGCAACTTCGATCGCTCCATCCAGCCGCCGTTCATCAACATCCAGCAGTTCTACATCGAGGGCTACCTGGTCGAGCGCATCTACGGCCTGGGTCATGTGGATCTGCGCTGGAAGTCGCGCGTCGTGGGCTTCGAGCAGCACAAGGATTTCGCCACGCTGACGGTCGAAACACCGGCCGGCCAGTACAAGCTGGAGGCCGAGCACGTGATCGACGCCAGCGGCTCGCACACCCCGTTCCACGCCTGGTGCGGCGCCACCATGACGTCCCGGCGCGGCGACGACCGCTGGTGCATTGCCGACGTGCGCTTCAAGAACCTGCCGCCGACCGAGCGGCATACCTGGATCGAGGCGCCTTTCAACGGCAACCGGGCCGTCTGGCAGCACCTGATGGCTGATGACGTCTGGCGCATCGACTACCAGATGGAGCCGCACGCCGATCCCGAGTACGTCAGCCGCGAAGAGGTGGTGCGCGAGCGCCTGCGCCAGCAGTTCGGCCCCGATGTCGAATGCGAGATCGTCTGGGTCGGACCCTACGCCTACCGCAGCCAGTGCCTGGACAAACTGCGCATCGGCAGCGTGTTCTTCATGGGCGACACGGCCAAGATCGTCAGCCCCTTTGGCGCGCGCGGCGGCAACACCGGGGTGTCCGATGCCGACAACCTGGCCTGGAAGCTCGCCGCGGTCCTGAAAGGGCGCGCCCCGGCCAGCCTGCTGGAGAGCTACAACGAGGAGCGGCACGAGGCTGCGGCGCAGAACGTGCAGGTCACCAACCGCACGGCGCGCTTCCTGCGGCCGGCCGAAGGCATGGAGCGCCTGTTCCGCAAGGCGGCCATCAGCCTGGCCCGGCAATACCATTTCGCGCGCCAGTTGATCAACACCGGCCGCATGGCGGTGGCCAACAGCTACACCCATTCCAGCATTTGCGACCGCACCGGCGGGCAGTCGGTGCAGAACGTGGCTTTCCGTTGGGCCGACGGCTCCAAAGGGGGCGTCAATGACCTGCTGGCCTGGGCCGACGGCGGCCTGCTGGTGCTGCTGTTCGGCGATATGCCGTCGACCGCCTGCCAGCGCCTGAAACAGCTCGCCACCCATGCGCCGGTCCACTGCGTCCAGGTGGTGGGGCCCGACAACCGGGCCGGGGCCCTGGAACACGTGCTCGATCCCCATGGCCACCTGCAGGGGGCTTGCCACGTCTTTGGCCATGCCTGGGCGCTGATCCGGCCCGACGGCTATCTGGCCGCGACCGGGGAGAGCGTGGATACCGGACTGATCCAGGCCGTCCAGCGCTCGCTGGGCATCAAGCAATAAGGAGGCAGACCATGAAGACCACACTGCATTTTCAGGATGCCGACACGTTTTACGAACAACTGCTGGACGCCCACACCGGGCTGGACCGCGAGCAGTCGGAACTGCTCAACGCCCGGCTGATCCTGCTGCTGGCCAACCAGATCGGCGATGCCCGGGTATTGGGCGAATGCGTCGCGGCCGCCAGGACATTGCCGCCGGGCTGACCTGCGGTCCCCCGGGTCCGGGTCGGGTCGAATAAAATCACCAGTCCCAGCCCCAGCTAGACAACGGCATCCTGCGGGATGCCGTTGCGCTTGTCGGGCCCCCTGATGGGCTCGCCCGAGCGACCGATACCGAACACCATGAACGACGAACTGCAACAACCCGCCACGAACACCCTGGAAAATTCGAAAACGCCAGGGCTAGCCGCGCTGGCGAAGTCCTTCGAACCCGCCGCGCTGGAGGCCCACTGGGGTCCCGAGTGGGAACGCCGCGGCTATGCCACGGCCGGCTACCGCGGCACCGGCGTACCTTCAGCGGGCGCGCCGTCGTTCGCCATCCAGCTGCCGCCGCCCAATGTGACCGGCACGCTGCACATGGGCCACGCCTTCAACCAGACCATCATGGACGCGCTCACGCGCTACCACCGCATGGCCGGCGCCAACACGGTCTGGGTGCCGGGCACCGACCACGCCGGCATCGCCACCCAGATCGTGGTGGAGCGCCAGTTGCAGGAGCAAAAAATAAGCCGGCACGACCTGGGCCGCAAGAACTTCGTGGCCAAGGTCTGGGAGTGGAAAGAACAGAGCGGCAACACCATCACCACCCAGATGCGCCGCATGGGCGACAGCGTGGACTGGAGCCGCGAGTACTTCACCATGGACGACAAACTCTCGAAGGTCGTCACCGAGACCTTCGTCCAGCTCTACGAGCAGGGCCTGATCTACCGCGGCAAGCGCCTGGTCAACTGGGACCCGGTGCTGAAAACCGCGGTGTCCGACCTGGAGGTGGAGAGCGAAGAGGAAGACGGCTTCCTCTGGCACATCCGCTATCCGCTGGCCGACGAGAATGGGAAACCGTCTGCCGACGGGGGTTCCCTGACAGTCGCCACCACCCGTCCCGAGACCATGCTGGGCGACGTGGCCGTGATGGTGCACCCGGAAGACGAGCGCTACAAGCACCTGATCGGCAAGCAGGTGACGCTGCCGCTGTGCAACCGCACCATTCCCGTGATTGCCGACGACTACGTGGACAAGGAATTCGGTACCGGCGTGGTCAAGGTCACCCCGGCGCACGACGTGAACGACTACGCCGTGGGCCAGCGCCACCAGTTGCCCATGATTCAGGTCCTGGATCTCGATGCGAAGATCGTCAGCAAAGACTCGGGTCTTCAACAGGTGCATGAAAGCCTGCGCAGCACGTTGGGCCGGGCGTACGACCTCCACGCACCCCGTGAGTTCATCCCGCAACATCTGCAGGGCCTAGACCGTTTTGTCGCCCGCAAGCAGGTCGTCACCGACCTTGAAGCCCTGGGCCTGATGGTCGAGATCAAGAAGCACAAGCTGATGGTGCCGCGCTGCGCCCGCACCGGCCAGGTGATCGAGCCCATGCTGACCGACCAGTGGTTCGTCGCCATGAACAAGGTCAGCGAGCAGGACCCGACCGGCCAAAGCATTGCGCAGAAGGCCATCGATGCGGTGGACAGCGGCGCGGTCAAGTTCGTGCCGGAGAACTGGGTCAACACCTACAACCAGTGGATGAACAACATCCAGGACTGGTGCATCTCGCGCCAGCTCTGGTGGGGCCACCAGATTCCGGCCTGGTACGACGAGAATGGCGTGGTCTACGTGGCGCGCAACGAAGCTGAGGCGCAAGCCCAAGCACCGGGCAAGAAACTGACCCGTGATGAGGACGTGCTCGACACCTGGTACTCCTCGGCGCTCGTCCCATTCTCCACCATGGGCTGGCCGGAGAAAACCAAAGACTTCGACCTCTACCTGCCAAGCAGCGTGCTCGTGACAGGCTACGACATCATCTTCTTCTGGGTCGCCCGCATGATCATGATGACGACCCACTTCACCGGCAAGGTGCCGTTCAAGCACGTCTACATCCACGGCCTGGTGCGCGACGCGCAGGGCCACAAGATGAGCAAGTCCGAGGGCAATGTGCTGGATCCGGTGGACCTGATCGACGGCATCGAGCTCGCCCCGCTGCTGGACAAACGCACCACCGGCCTGCGCAAGCCCGAGACGGCGCCGCAGGTGCGCAAGAACACCGAGAAGGAATTCCCCAACGGCATTCCGGCCTTCGGCGCCGACGCGCTGCGCTTCACCTTTGCCTCGCTGGCCTCGCTGGGGCGCAACATCAATTTCGACAGCAAGCGCTGCGAGGGCTACCGCAACTTCTGCAACAAGCTGTGGAACGCCACCCGCTTCGTGCTGATGAACTGCGAGGGCCAGGACTGCGGCCTGAAGGA
>Ga0210129_1000148_pt1 | contig 18887 bp, 19 predicted proteins | sample WestPond_Cattail_2_FD_185582 | JGI IMG/M metagenome (GOLD analysis project Ga0210129, IMG submission 185582) | Wetland microbial communities from the San Francisco Bay, California, USA, that impact long-term carbon sequestration -... | ecosystem: Environmental > Aquatic > Marine > Wetlands ... | reverse complement strand
GTACGACGATCTCGGCGCCCGTGGCTTCCATAAACTGGTAAAAATCAATTCGTTGGTGAACCCGTGAGGGTAATCGTTTTGCCCTGTTTCGGTCAAGAAATCATGCGATAGCGCCCAATCGACGACTTTACCCACACACAAATAAAAAAACCCTTCCGCGCACGGAAGGGTTTCAGGCAGGGCAGTGCGTTTACTGGGGAGAAACACCCAATGCCTTGACGGTCTCGACGGTGATGTAGCCATCGGCCGGCAAACCTTTGGACTGCTGATAAGCAGAGATCGCAGCCATGGTGTTGGTACCCATCTCGCCATCGATCGGTCCGTTGTAGAACCCGGCAGTCTGCAAGGCTTTCTGGATTTCCATCATCTTGTTCGACGTCGCGTTCACGTCGCACAAAATCTGCGTGCAGTACTGCTTGGCGGGAGTGACCAGAACCTTCTGCTCGACGGTTTCATACTCTGCCGGAACCGGAACACGCTTCTCGGTCGCGGGTTGGACCTGCGTCATGATCTCGCGATCATAATTAACCGGCACGACCTTGGTCACCGTGGTGGCAGGCTTGACCAGTTTGTTGACCTCGCGATCCGCGTATTCGGCAGGCACCTCGACGGTACGGGTCGTTTCGGGACTCTTCAGCACGTTTTTCTTGATGGTCTGATATTCCGCCGGCACGTCTTCGTAGCGAATCGTTGCTGGTGTTTTCAGCACGCGAGTGGTAACGGTCTGGTATTCGGCCGGCACTTCAACCAGGCAAAAAACCTCGCCGCTCTTCTCGTCGATCTTCTGAACGTTGGTGGAGGTACCCGGCTTCCAGGTGGTGTAGGCTTCGCGCACCAGCTTTTTTGTCGTTACATCTTCATAGACCGCGGGAACCTCGGTGGCCTTGGTGCCGGCCGGTTTCACCATGACACGTTCTTCAACTTCCTCGAATACAGCCGGCACGTTTTCCAGGTGGGTAGTGGCAGGCTTCACCATTACCCGCTCCTTGACCGTTTCATACACGGCGGGAACAACTTCCTGGATTTCCTCGCTCGCGACGTGAACCTTTACGGCCTTATAGACGGGCGGCACGATTTCGATGCGCTCGCCAGCTTCCTTGACCAGTTTCTGGTTGCTTTCAGTGCGGTAAACCGGGTCCTTGATGATCAGGACATAGCACTCGCCCGGTTTGGCGTTGGCCATGCACTGTTCCTTGGTGGCTGGTGCGGGAGCAGGTTTGGGTTCCTGCTTGACCACAGGCGGGGGTTTAGGCGCGTCCACCTTACACGGGGGGTCGAGCAATTGCCGACCCGGGCAGCCAATCGTCTTGAAAGCTTGGTAATCGGACGTATATCCAGTCTTGCTGTCGATATTGGTGGGATTGTAATAAGGGGTTTCTGCTGCCGCGACCGGGGCGACCAGACCGCAGCAACCGACGGCTACAAGCGCAGCGCTGAGTGAATTAAGGGAAATACGCATTTAAAACTCCTTTTTTTAGTGATAACGAATTTTAAAAATAGACCAAGAAGAACCTTTGTTCCAGTTTACACATCCTGCTCTTGGAAGCCTATGTATGAATTGTGAAGAAATGAAAACCATGACGCATCGACTTGGAACCCGGGCAGGTGCGGTTAGGATTAACAGCCGGAAACGTTGCCCATTTTCCTATTCGTGCGCAGTTTCCCCCAGCGCATGCATGATTTCATTCACCGACCCCTGCGCGTTATCGAACAGGCAGACCATGTTGCCTACACTGCACACCGTCATCCCCGCGCCTTGCACGATCCATCCTTGTGACGGCGACCAGCCACGCATTTGCGAAAACAGGGACAGGAGATCGGTATTGCTCGACACCATGCGGCGATACCATTGGGCAAATCTCGCCAGGCGCTCCATGAGGTCGGGCGTCAGCATGCCTTCGGCGTCCATGATGACGCCATCGTCGCGGAAGCGACATACCGCCGTCACACCATCGAGCACAAGAATTTTTCTCAGCGACATAAGCGCTCCTCAGGCTGCCTGCAAGGCATTGAAGGCGGCTTCATAGTCGGCATCGCGATTGCGGACGACGACCCCGCAATTGCCGTTCACCACCACCGACCACTCCAGACCGACCACCGAAAACCCCTTGAGTGGCTCAAACCCGCCCTGACCCGTGACGGCTTCCCAGCCGCGCGCCTCCATGGTGGCAATCGCCAGATTGGCGACACACGAGTGCGTCAACAGATCCAATACCTGCTTGGTCAATTCGGTGCCCTCGCGCAGCAAGTGCGATTGCAGGTCGCCCCTGTCGGAGAAAGTAAACGCGGCCAGTGCGCCCGGCAATTCCAACATCTTTTCCAGATTCATATCTTCTCCCCCGTGTTGGTATCAAGTTTCAGTACAAGGCTTCCTTGGTGTCTCCACCCAGCCGGGCATACAGATTGACCAGCAGATCATCCTGGATGTCGCCCACCTTGGCGCGCATGATGGTCATGACGTCGTTCAGCAGTTCCTCGCGGTTTTCGATGAAGGAAAAATAATTGCCGACCGCACACACCGTGACCTGCGAACCCCGCACGATCCAGCCCTGCACCGGACGGCAGCCGCAGTTTTCGGCAAAGGAATCGAAAATTTCGGATTGCATGTTGACCGACAGCGTGTTGCCGCGGCACAGGATCGACGCCATGCGCGCGAATTCGTCGGTCAATGCGCCCTCATACGAGAAACGGTCACCGCGATACGCATATTCGCCGGCTGCAATAACGCCGGGAATGGCCATGAGCTGCTTGACGATTTTCATCGTGCCCCCTCCTGTTTTTGATTGATTATGTTTGACGCGCTGTGGCAAATTGACGCGCCAAGCCGCAATATAGAGCCACCATGCAAGACAACGCAATAGCCCTCACCCCAGCGCCATTCCTAATCCGCATCGCCGTCATGGTTTACGAATTGCTGCTGGTCACGGCGGTGGTGTTCGTCGCGTCCTTCCTCATCATTCCGGTCGTGGGCGATTTGCACGCGCCGTGGCAGCGTCACCTGTTCCAGGTTTACATTCTCGGCGTGCTGTTCGCCTACTTCAGCGCGTTCTGGCTGCGCAGCGGGCAGACGCTGGCAATGAAGACCTGGCGCATCCGGCTGGTCAACCCGAACGGATCTCCGTTGACCCTGATGCAGGCCGCACTGCGCTTCGTCCTTGCACTGTTCGGTTTGCTGCTGGCGGGCATCGGCATTTGGTGGGCCCTGTTCGACCGCGACAAGCAGTTCCTCCACGACCGGATCGTCGGTACCCGGCTGATGAGCGTGCCACGCAAGGCCTGAGAAATGAACTGGCGCGACATTCTGCAGGCTCGCTTGCTGGAATTGCAGCCTGCCAGCGTGGTTGCCCTGGATGAGTCCGCCCGTCGTCTGGCTAACAGCGTGTTGCGCGACACGCCCATCCGCATGCACGACATGCTGCCCGATGCACCCTGCGCGCTGGCGCTTGGCATCGATGCACTGGACGGTCTGAATGCCCGACAAGCCCTGCACCTGATCAGCCGGACGCGCCTCTACGCCGCGCCGCGCATTCTGCTCGCCGTGCCGATGGCTTGCGTCCTGGACGAGGAAGCGTTTCGCGCACTCGGCTTCATGCTGTCCGCCACCGACCCAGCAGAAGGCATGTGCGTCTACTACTACGACCTCGACACCTACAAGTCAGTGCCGGACTGGCTCAATGACCGTTACTGGGCCCATCCCGAGCGCTGGGAACCCTAAAGGACTCCGATCCGCTACGCGCTAATGTCCCGCAAGGCGGGACGGAATCGTATGCCCTGATTCCAGACCGGCTGCCGGTTTCGAGTGGCCACCCGCCGCAAGCCCCATCGGTTAAACTGCCCCCTCTCGCGCAAGATTCCGACATCATGAAATTCATTCCCCACAACGCCCTGGAAGAACAGCTGGCGGCTGTCCATGCCGGCACGCTTGATCCCGAAACCTTTGTCCTGCAGTTGGTCGACCAGCAGCTGTTCATGCCGGTTCGCGACGAAAAGAATCCCATCCAGGGATTCCAGCGCTCGAACAAGGCCGAATTGCTGGTTATTGACGATGAAGAGGGCGAGCGCGTCGTGGTGATTTTTACCAGCCCCGAACGTGCCAAGCCCTTTGTCGAGCATTACCCCGATTTTTCGGGCGGCATTCTGACCGAGTTTTCCTGGCTGCTGCGCCGTATTGGCGGCGGTGTCCCGATTGCGCTCAATCCGGGCTGGGACATCGGCATGGACTTCGACGCCGACATGATCGCGCAACTGATCGCGCAGCTCCCTCCCGAACACGCAGCCTGACCCGTCAATCTGCCCGCCCTCGCCCGCCATGTTGCCCGAACGTGCGCTCGCTGCATTCCGTTCCGCCCTCGGGGCGGATCGCGTCTTCGACGATACCGCCACGCGCAGCCTGTATGCCCAGGACGAAACCCCGCGCCACATCGAGCCCGACGCCGTGCTGTTTCCGGCTTCGCATGAGGATGTGGTCGCCCTGGCGCACATTGCCTACGAGCATCGGATCGCGCTGACCCCACGCGGCGCTGGTTCCGGCAACGTCGGCGGCGCCCTGCCCTCACCCGGCTCCGTCGTCGTCAGCTTCGAATGCATGCGGCGCGTGCTGGAGTTCGACCCCGACAACCGCCTCATCGTCGTCGAGCCCGGTGTGGTCACCGAAGAAATCGACCGCATCGCCCGCGGCGCCGGTCTGTTCTACCCGCCCGACCCCGGCAGCAATGCCTATTGCCGCATCGGCGGCAACCTCGCCATGAATGCCGCCGGCCCGCGTGCCGTCAAGTACGGCGTCACCCGCGATTTCGTATTGGGACTGCGCGCCGTCACCGGCAGCGGCCAGGAAATCCGCACCGGCTGCCGCACCACCAAGGGCGTCACCGGCTACGACCTCACCCGCCTGCTGGTCGGCTCCGAAGGCACGCTTGCGCTCATCACCGAAGCCACCCTGAAACTGCTGCCCGCGCCGGAAGCCGTCGCCACCCTGCGCGTGTGCTATGCCAGCAACCGTACCGCGCTCGATGCCGTCAGCCGCCTCATGCATCAGAATGTCATGCCCTGCGCGCTCGAATTCATGGATCACCGTGCCATCGACGCCATCCGCCCGACCGGTGCCGCCGACGACCTGCCCCCCGGCACCCGGGCATTGCTGATGGTCGAAGCCGACGGCGCGGTGCAGGATCTGCCGCGGCAGATTGCGGCGCTGGAAAAAACGCTCGTCGGCGAAGGCATGCTCGACATGCGCAGCGGCTTCACACGCGACGACATCACGCGACTGTGGACCGCGCGCAAATCCCTGTCGCACGCCGTCAAGCGCATCGCCCCGCTCAAAATCAACGAGGATGTGGTGGTGCCGGTATCGCAGCTCGCCGATTTCGTCGACTTCATCGATCACACCGCCCACACGCATCAGCTCGCGGTGGTGTCATTCGGCCACGCCGGCAACGGCAACCTGCACGTCAATCTCATGGTGCATCCCGACGACAGCGACGAAATGGCGCGCGCGAAAATTGCCCTCGAAGCCATCATGCATCGTGTCCTGGCACTGGGCGGCACCCTCTCGGGTGAACACGGCATCGGCACCGAAAAGCGCCGGTTCATCCCCCTGGAAATCGAGCCCGCGACGCTCGGCATCATGCGCGCAATCAAACGGCAGTTCGATCCCCACCATCTTCTCAACCCCGGCAAACTTTTTCCCGATTGATTGAAGATGGCGATATCGCCACGAAGGCTTTACAAGCGCACAAGGCATCTATAGAATGCGCGGCTTCGTTGGGGGTATAGCTCAGCTGGGAGAGCGCTTGCATGGCATGCAAGAGGTCAGCGGTTCGATCCCGCTTACCTCCACCAACCGATTGGAAGTTCGATGCACAGACTTGGCGTCATCACCACCCTGCTGGGGCTGATACTGAGCATCGTCGGACTGATAGCCGGATTTTGGAAGATGTTGCAGGGCAGCGAAAACGCCGAATTCTGGCTTGCGCTGGTACCATTGGGCTTCGTCGGATTGCTACTCGGCGTCACGCTCACGCAGCTTTCAAATCGCTGATCTCGGTCAGCAGTGTTGGCGGGTCAAACCGTCGTCCAGGTCCCCATCGTCTAGAGGCCTAGGACATCGCCCTTTCACGGCGGTAACCGGGGTTCGAATCCCCGTGGGGACGCCATAAATATCAAGGGCTTGCAGCGATGCAGGCCCTTTTTCTTTGCCTGACGGGTAACTCGTGTTCCGGTCATTCGCCAGTCGTTTCAGTTCGCGCTTCTGTGTCGACCTATGCCCGCGACGCCGACCAGATGGACAAGAAGGTCAAGATCGCCACCAGCCGAGAACTTCAATTCGCAGGTTCCAGATTCAACTCCTGGTCGGGGAGCTAAATACACACAGAGGCCCACAGCGAATCGGGCTCTTTTCTGTTTCCTACTGGCAACTCCCTTAGCAGCCAACCCACATGCTCTCGCGACACCTAGATCAATCTCCTTCACGCCGCAGATACTGAAAGCCGGCCCAGCACTGACGTTCAGGATTTGGCGCCACAAAGAAAGAACTCCAGCAGCTCCGCTAGAACGAAGCTGTTGTAGTCAACCTGAACTGACCGCGCATACGTTTTTAGGAAGCAAGTGAATCACCCCTGAAAAAGTGGTCGGTCGTCCGTGGCCAGATTTCGATTCCATGAAGATTCAGCAGATTGTCAGCGAACCAGGCCGATGCGAGTCACAGCTTCAACGACCTGAGCAAGAGGCGATCGCCCTTATCCGCCGGGATTGAACGCGATGAATTGTGTCGAATTACTTTACATACGCAATTAACCAAACTATTTATTTTTTGCCAAGCGCTTGAAAGACATCGCTTTCCAAGACATGGCATGTTTAATGCGTGTTTAGACAACATTCCCAAGTTGCGTCGCACCCAGTTCCTTGCCGGAGGAGAAATATATGCAAGCTACCGACTTTCCGAAACCCAATGTCTCAAATCCGCCAAGGCACTTTCTGTCAAAGTTTCCCTGTTCCAGTAGCGCAGCAGCCGCTGTGCTGATTGCTGCGGTAACTTTTTCAGTGCCCGCGAGCGCAACCTATATTCAGACCAATCTGGTTTCCGATGGCAGCGTATCCGGCACCACAACTGACGCTAATCTGATCAACCCGTGGGGCTTGGCCAGCAGTCCCACCAGTCCATTCTGGGTATCAGACAATGGCACAGGTCTTTCCACCCTATATAACGGGGCTGGGACCGCACAGGCCCTGGTCGTCACCATTCCTCCCCAAATAGGGGGAAGCAGCCCGTCCACACCCACAGGTTTGGTATTCAACGGAGGGGCCGATTTCCTTGTTTCCCCGGGGCAGTCGGCAAGGTTCATCTTCGCGACCGAGGATGGCACGATTTCCGGTTGGGCATCAGGGACCAATGCCATCCGCACGGTCGATAACTCGGCTTCGGGCGCCAACTACAAGGGGCTGGCCATAGGCGCAAGTGGTTCAAACGCTCTCCTCTACGCGGCTAATTTCAGTCAGGGCAAGATCGATATTTTCGACACCAATTTCGCGCCAACTACCCTGTCCGGTTCCTTCACCGATCCAAATCTGCCGTCGGGTTACGCCCCGTTCAACATCCAGAACCTGGGTGGCAATCTGTACGTGACCTATGCCCGGCAGGATAGCGCGGGGAAGGACGATGTTCCGGGGGCTGGCAACGGCCTCGTTGACGTGTTCGATACGGACGGCAACCTGATCAGGCGCCTGATCTCCAATGGGCCGCTCAATTCCCCTTGGGGATTGGCATTGGCGCCCAATGATTTCGGCGAGTTCAGTAATGAACTGCTGGTGGCTAATTCCGGGGATGGACTCATCAACGCTTTCGACCCTTTGACAGGTAATCTTCTGGGATCGATCAAGGACCTCACCAACAATCCCATTGCAATAGGCGGGCTACGGGCATTGGCCTTTGGTAATGGAGGAAATGGCGGTCAGACCAATGAACTTTTCTTTACTGCGGGACCGAACAACGGGGCAAACGGACTGTTTGGAAAATTCGTATCGGCGACATCGTCAACAGTGCCTGAGCCTGCCACCCTTGCATTGTTCGGTCTTGGGCTTGCCGGTCTGGGCTTCGTGCGCCGCAAAGCCTGAACAAGATTTTCGGGTGGAAAGAGCGGCGACTTCGGTCGCCGTTTTGTTTTGCTTGCGGTCTAAGACCTTGGGGGTAACCCCCCAGTGCACAAACCACAATATGCGGTGAGGGGGAGGTTCAGGCAGCAAGATGTCCATGAGCAGACGCTAACATCACCCAGCCTTTTTGGTTTAACGCCATGTAGCGCCAGCTATTCAATTCGCCCGACCAGATGGGCTTTAAAAGCCGAAAATCCCTTTGAGCTTTTTGATCCCCTGGTCTATCCCGTCAGGGGCGCCCTCGCTGCCGGACTTGTCCTCATTTTCGCGGCTGGGCTGGCTACCGTTATCACGTTCGCTTGGCGCCGAGCCCATGGCTTGCTCCATGCCGAGCATGGCATTCAGCACGGACTTCACTCTGATCCTGGCCGCCCATTCTGGCTCCCAGGTAGCCGTGGGATCGGTCGGCCTGGGCGGGTGGGCCAGATTCAGCTCGCTGCCATAGGCAATCATGTGCAGCATTGCGCCTTCTCCAAATATGCCCTTCGGTACGGCACATTTACGGGTATCCGTGGACAACAACACCTTTTCCTTGAGCCAGCGGTCCACTGCCGGATTGGTCTGGTAGTCCAGCAAGCCGGTCCCTATCTCGGGTACATCGCTCGACGTCCAGAACACCATTTCATTGTCGCCACTACCCCGACCTCCCATGGCGGCAAGAAAATAGGCCCGGGCAGTCGGGATGCTTTTCCACTCCAGCCGGTAGACCCCACTGTCGTTGCGCTGGCTCAGCTCGATGGCTGGCATGATGTCCTGGGGCGTCGGGAGCGTGAACTTGAAGCTCGCGGGGACGCCCTGGCCCTTGAATGCATGTTCACCCACGAGGCTGGCCCCGGCCGGGACCAGGCGCGAGTCCTGATCGTTGGGCCAGACCGGACGGCCCAGTGCCAGATGGGCGCCGCGTTGCGTGGCGCGCCGGCTAACGAAGAATTTTTTATAGTCCTCGATGCTCGCCCTGGACATATCCAGCACCTTCGGCTGGCCTGAGCGGATTGCATCGCCACAGCCCCAATACAGGTAGATCTTGCCCTTGGGAGGTTCGAAATCGTCTTTGACGACCGGCTCATCATCGGAAGGGGGCGTTTTCTGTTTCAGTGGGGATACGAGCTTGAGCTCTGGCGCCAGTTTGCTGCCAGATGGCACATTCTGGATGGCTTCCTCCAGCTTCGGGTTGTTGCGCGTGTACAGCGTGACGTCGAGCCACGACCCCGCTCCCCCGGAAATCGTGTTGCCGAATGCATTTTTTCCGCTGCTTCCCCCGAACATGCCGCCCAGCGCGGCCATTGGATTCATATTGCCGCCCATTCCCGGCATTCCCATGCCCGAGAATGTGGCCACATCGATCCAGGCTTGCGCCACGGGGGGCTTGTCCGCTGGTTGCTTGTCCTTGGCTGCCTGCGCCTGTGTCAGGCACCCGGCCATCATTGTGGCCAACACTACCACGAGCCTTGTATGCTGATTCATATCGCCTCCCTTGAAATCGATGTGGGGACAAGAACGGGTTTGACGCGCCAATAATGTACACCTGAGAGGTCAACGTGCGGCTACTCGCCTTCCCCTCCATGCGCACATCCTCCCCTGCCCCGCTGGCGGGATAGCGCTCCAGGGTGGCAAACACCAGCTGTACAGGAATTGCCGGAGGCTCTCTGATTCAACGGTCGGTGACATATCGCCCGGTTCATCGATGGCATCCTGTGCGTAGTTCCTCACCCGCTTGGGCAGATAATCTCCCGGCTATTCCGTGCGCCCACCAAGGCTCGGGGCACTGCAATTCTTGGTTGTTGCCCTCCGAGCCGCGGCACCAGCGGTCGAGGGCCGAGCGTCGGTGATGGCCGACGACGACGAGGTTGGCGCCTGTTTCATGGGCGACAGCTCCGATGGCGTCGACAGGTGATTCGTCCGCCCTCAGGAGGCCCGGCAGTCCACCCCGGCCTGGCGCAGGCGTGCAAGCCCTGCCTCGATAATGGCATTGACGCGAGACTGCTGACCCTCGATGTATTCGCTGGACAGCGGCCCGTCCACCACGGTTATGACAGGCGGCGGCGGAATGACCGCCAGCAGAAGCGGACGGTTACCCATCAGAGGCGCGAAGCCCTCTTAGGGGTCGAACCCGCACCTACTAACTAAGCGACCTTCCGCCACGAAGCCATTTCATTCATGAACCGGGTAAGCCGTTTGCCCCGCCCGGGCAAGTCTCCGCGGCAACACGCAACCTTAGTTAACGCCGTTTCAATTGCTTCAGGACATCCATGGTCTATGAAGAAGGAGCAGTGCTTTTTCCTGCGCCACCCAAGCTCCACCCAGCGGCTGGAGCAACATTCCCTACCCCAAGGAGTCAGTCATGGACATCGCAAGCCAAGGTTCCATCGTTCACAATTCCAATGTCGCCAACTACATCGCCACCGATCCACTGGCACGCGACCAGACGCAAAGCGGTCGCCTGCACGAGCCCGCGCAAATCCTCAGCAGCACCGACCCGATGACCGGGCAGGAGATCGATGATCTGACCGGCCATCCTTACCTGGTCGACGGCAACGTCACGATGTATTTCGAGACCGAGGCCACCCGGCAGGAATTCATGGATATGCCGATCGACCATCCTTTCCACCTGGTGGACAATCCCACCGACGAAGGCTACGACGAGGGCTAAGTCTCCGAGAAAGCGCGACGTCCACCCGACCCGGGCATTAGATGTAAGATCCCAACAAGCATTGGCAACCGCCAACCCTGCCGATATCCGCGATACGCCAGATTAGATACCGGGGCCTCCCTGGTAAGGAGAGTGATGATGAAAAGTTTGTTATGTCTGTTTCTGCTGGTGCTGGGGGTTGGTCAAGTATTCGCTGAGCCTGTGGCAGGAACGATCCTGAAAGAACCCAACACGGGGATGGAGTTTGTGTGGGTTCCCAGTGGCTGCTTCAACATGGGCTCGAACGACGGCGAGGCCTATGAGAAACCGATTCATCAAGTGTGCGTGAAAGGTTTTTGGCTGGGCAAGTACGAGGTCACTCAAGAGCAGTACCAGCGCATCATGGGCGTCAATCCAAGTGATTCCGTCGGGCCAGCCAATCCCGTCGATCAGGTGTCCTGGGACGATGCGGTGGTTTTTACCCTGGCCTACAGAAAACTCACAGGTGTACCGATGCGACTGCCAACGGAAGCGGAATGGGAATACGGCTGCCGTGCGGGTGGTCTGCATGACAAGTATTGTGGCGACGGCAATCCGGCGGAACTCGCGTGGACGGGCAGCAACACCAACTTCTCGACGAGTCCCGTTGGCAAGCTGCGCCCCAATGCCTGGGGCCTGTACGACATGAGCGGCAATGTCTGGGAATGGGTCCAGGATTGCTGGAACCTGGATTACAAAAACGCGCCACAGGATGGCAGAGCCTGGTTGACAGGCAACTGCAATCGACGTGTCGCCCGAGGAGGCGCCTGGGACGTCAATGATGCAAACGGCTACCACCTGGTTCGTGCCGCCAAACGTGGCCGCGGCGACCACAGTTACCGACTGAACGTGGTTGGGTTTCGCGTCGCCATTGGGGCCCCATAAAGTGGTCGCTTCCCGGCCGAGACAGCAGCTGGGTGGTTGGGAAGATCTTGCCCAGCCGCGCGTCGTCGGCGCGCTGTCCCCCGACTTTTCCTCCGGGCTGCCTTCGCGGCTGAACCCAGTGGGGTCTGCTTCATTTTTCATTGCTCGTGCATTTCTGCTGCACCCCGGATTCAGAAAACAATTCAAAGCCGGCCGCTGCAACCAGGCCGTCCCCCTGAATCCGGTCAGCGATCACACCCGCCCACATTGACCGGCATCGCGCCATGGCAGCCTACATTGCCAAATGGCGCGGCCATCCTGTTCCGATCCGGACAACTCGGCGTCAGCCCAAAGTCTTTCGAGGTACCTTCCCCGCAAGGTCCTCCCGCTCGGACTGCTCGTCCGCGACGTTCCGAAGCTCCGGCGCTTGCGCGTCCAGCGCGGCAATTCGCCGGGCGTACAGGTTGATGCCGGGCAGGGCGCTCAGACCATGGGCCAGGATGCTGAGCAGCACCGTCAACATGATCGTGAGACGAATCGTATCCTCTCCGGGAAGACTCACCTGCTGCTCCAGATAGACCAGGCCCAGCACGATGGACGCCAGGCCCCGCGGGCCGAACCAGCCGATGAACAGCACGCTCGAACGGCTCAGGCCGGTACCCCGCAATGCCAGCGCCACGGGCAGCATGCGTACCACGGTCAAACTTGCCAGCGCATAGAGGAACATCGGCAGCGTGAACGCGGTCCAGCTCCGCGCCACAAACAATCCGAACAGGAAGAATACGAATAAATTCAGCAGTTGCCCCCAATCCTCGGTGAACTCGACGCTGTGCCGGCCGACATGCCTGAAGCCGATCTGGGTGACAAGGCCGGCAACGAACGCGGCGATGAACATGCTTGCATGCGTGGCCTCCGAGGCCATCACGCACAACAGCGGAATCGCAACCACGCCGAGTTGCGTCAGCGGCGGCGCCATCCACTCCTTGCGACGCGCGAGCCCCAGCAGTGCACCGCCTGCAAGGCCGGCGCCAAGACCAATCAGCGTGCCGTAACCGAGTTGCTCACCGAGGAAACGGGCCAGCACCGAAGCCGCGCCCGTTCCCTGATTCTCGACCATGGCGAGGGCGATGAAGCACATCAGGAATGGCACCGACAGCCCGTCATTGAGTCCCGCCTCGAAGTTGAGGGCCTCACGAATACGCGGTGGCACCCGCTGGCTGTTCACGATCACCTGTCCAAGCCCGGCGTCGGTCGGCGCGAGGATCGCACCGAGGATTCCGGCTTCCTGCCACGACAGGCCGCCGAAGAGCGCCATGGCAGCCATCGCTCCCAACACGATCGTCAGCAGCATGCCGGTGCTGAGCAGGCGGATGCGCAGACCACGGCTCCCCCGCAGCGAAATCAGGTTGATGCGGGACGCGTCGGTGAACAGTGTCATCACCAGTCCCAACTCGGCGATCAGAAGGAAAGTCTTGCGGTCGATCGCCAGTTCCCCCAGCGCCGGCGGCAACAGCATGGTGAAGGCCCCGGCGACGGTGAACAGGATCGGTGCGGTGAGGACGGTCCGCTCCAGTCGCTTCGAGACCAGGCTGTAGAGAAAGACCAGAACGATGAAGGTGGTGATCAGGACCATGTTTCGGGACCGGTTGCGGAGGGAAACCCAAGCGTCGCTGACGTGAGTGTCTCCGGCTTTTGCAAGCAGCGTCAACACGGCGGTGGAAAATGAAACGGGGGCTTTCGCCCCCGTTTCGCCTTACGCCTTCTCGAAGCTGAACGTCCCGTCCCGCACCCCCACATGGATGACGTCCTTGGGTCCGAAGCGGCCCGAGAGAATTTCGCGTGCCAGTGGGTTTTCCAGTTCGCTCTGGATGGCCCGCTTGAGAGGCCGCGCGCCGTAGACGGGGTCGAAGCCGGCCTTGGCGATTTCGGCCAGGGCCGCATCCGAAATCTCCAGTTGCATCTCCATCTGCGTCAGGCGTTTTTCCAGCGCCTGCAGCTGGATGCGCGCGATGCTGGCGATGTGCTTCTCGTCCAGGGCATGGAACACGACGACTTCGTCGATACGGTTGATGAATTCGGGGCGGAAGTATGATTTCACTTCGGCCAGCACGGCGAGCTTCACCACCTGGTAATCGTCGCCCGACATCTGCTGGATCATCTGCGAGCCGAGGTTGGAGGTCATCACGATCACGGTGTTGCGGAAGTCGACGGTGCGCCCCTGGCCGTCGGTCAGGCGGCCGTCGTCGAGCACCTGCAGCAGCACGTTGAACACGTCCGGATGTGCCTTCTCCACTTCGTCCATCAGGATGACGGAATAGGGTTTGCGGCGCACCGCCTCCGTCAAATAGCCGCCTTCTTCGTAACCGACGTAGCCGGGCGGAGCGCCGATGAGACGGGCGACCGAATGCTTCTCCATGAATTCGCTCATGTCGATGCGGATCATGTGGTCGGCGGAGTCGAACAGGTATTCGGCCAGGGTCTTGCACAGCTCGGTCTTGCCCACACCCGTGGGGCCGAGGAACAGGAAGGAACCGAGCGGCCGGTTGGGATCGCTCAAACCCGCGCGCGAGCGGCGGATGGCGTCGGAGACGACGCGCACGGCTTCGTCCTGCCCCACCACGCGGCTGTGCAGCTTGTCTTCCATGTGCAGCAGCTTGTCGCGCTCGCCCTGCAGCATCTTGGACACGGGGATGCCGGTGGCGCGCGATACGACCTCGGCAATTTCCTCGGCGCCGACTTCGGTGCGCAGAAGCTTGAACACGGGCTTGGTGTCGGCCGATTCGGCACTCTTCAGCTGCGCTTCCAAAGCAGGCAGCTTGCCGTATTGAATCTCGGCGACCTTGTCCAGCTTGCCCTGGCGCTGCAGGTCGACCATCTCTCCGCGCAGCTTGTCGATTTCTTCCTTGATGTGGGCGCTGCCCTGTACCTGGGCTTTTTCGGCCTTCCACACTTCTTCGAGGTCGGCGTATTCGCGCTGCATGGCCTGCAACTCGTCCTCGATCAGTTGCAGGCGTTTTCTGGATGCTTCGTCCTTCTCGCGCTTCACCGCTTCGCGTTCGATCTTGAGCTGGATCACGCGCCGATCCAGCTTGTCCATCACCTCCGGTTTGGAATCGATTTCCATCTTGACGCGCGCGGCAGCCTCGTCGATCAGGTCGATCGCCTTGTCGGGCAGGAAACGGTCGGTGATGTAGCGATGGCTCAGCTCGGCGGCCGCGACGATCGCCGGGTCGGTGATGTCGACGCCGTGGTGCAGCTCGTAGCGCTCCTGCAGGCCGCGCAGGATGGCGATGGTCGATTCGACGCTGGGTTCGTCGACCAGCACCTTCTGGAAGCGGCGCTCCAGCGCGGCATCCTTCTCGATGTATTTGCGATATTCGTCGAGGGTGGTCGCGCCGATCAGATGCAGCTCGCCGCGCGACAGCGCGGGTTTCAGCATGTTGCCCGCATCCATCGCGCCTTCGGCCTTGCCTGCGCCGACCAGGGTATGCAGCTCGTCGAGAAACACAATGTAGCGACCCGGATCCATCGCCAGTTCTTTCAGCACCGCCTTGAGCCGCTCTTCGAATTCGCCGCGATACTTGGCTCCGGCCAGCAGCGCGGCCAGGTCGAGCACCAGCACCTTCTTGCCCTTGAGCGTTTCCGGCACTTCGTCGTTGACAATCCGCTGCGCCAGCCCCTCGACGATGGCGGTCTTGCCGACGCCGGGCTCGCCGATCAGCACCGGGTTGTTCTTGGTGCGGCGCTGCAGGATCTGGATCGAGCGGCGGATTTCGTCGTCGCGTCCGATCACCGGGTCGAGCTTGCCTTCGCGCGCGCGCTCGGTAAGGTCGAGGGTGTATTTGGCGAGCGCCTCGCGCTGGCCTTCGGCTTCCTGTGACTGCACGCCCTCGCCGCCGCGCACCGACTGGATGGCCTGCTCCAGCGCCGCCTTCTGCGCGCCGTGCTGCTTCAGCAGGCGCCCGGTTTCGCCCTTGTCGTCCAGCGCCGCCAGCAAAAACAGCTCGGAGGCGATGAAGGCGTCGTTGCGCTTCATCGCCTCCTTGTCGGTCAGGTTGAGCAGGTTGTTGAGGTCGCGCGAGATCGTCACCTCGCCGCCCTGTCCTTCCACCTTCGGCAGACGCGCCAGCGCCTGGGTCAGCGCCGCTTTCAGGGCGGGCATCTGCACCCCGGCGCGCGCCAGGATCGACGACGCGCCGCCGCCCTCCTGGTTCAGCAGCGCGAGCAGCAGGTGCTGCGGCTCGATGTAGGCATGGTCGCCAGCGACGGCGAGGCTTTGCGCGTCGGAAAACGCCTGTTGGAACTGGGTGGTGAGCTTGTCAAAACGCATAAGTGACCTCGGGCTTAAGGTATATTCGATGGCACCCAAGTCGTGGCGTTTCCGCCGATTTCAACCCGCCGAGTCCCAATTTAACCGTTCATGTCCGAATTGATTGCCTCCGCTGTCGAAACCGATGTAGCGCGCGCGTTGGCGGAGGATGTTGGCAGCGGCGACCTGACCGCCCAACTCATCCCCACCGCCCAAACCGCCCGCGCCCGCGTCGTCACCCGCGAAACGGCGGTGATCGCCGGCCGGCCGTGGTTCGACGCCTGTTTCCGTGCGCTCGACCCCGGCTGTGTGATCGACTGGCGGGTGAACGAGGGCGACCAGGTCGCGGCCGACAGCGTGCTGGTGGCAATCAGCGGCAATGCCCGCGCCCTGCTGACCGCCGAGCGCCCGGCGCTGAATTTCCTGCAAACCCTGTCGGCGGTGGCGAGCGCCACCCGGCCCTATGTCGAGGCGGTGCGCGGCACCCATGTCGCCATCCTCGACACCCGTAAAACCCTGCCCGGGCTGCGCATTGCCGAGAAATACGCGGTGCGGATGGGCGGCGGGCAGAACCAGCGCGTCGGCCTGTTCGACGGCATCCTGATCAAGGAAAACCACATAGCGGCGGCGGGCGGCATCGCACAGGTGCTGGAAGCGGCGTTCACTCTGGCGGAGGGCAAGGTCAGCGTGCAGATCGAGGTGGAGAACATCGACGAGCTCGAACAGGCCCTGAGTGCCGGCGCGCCGCTGATCCTGCTCGACAACTTCAGCCTCGCCGACCTGCGCCACGCGGTGCAGGTGACCCATGGCCGCGCCCTGCTCGAAGCCTCCGGCAACATCACGCTGGAGACGGTGCGCGCGGCGGCCGAAACCGGAGTCGACCGCATTTCCATCGGCAGCCTTACCAAGCATATTCGTGCGGTGGATTTGTCGATGCGCATCGACACGCGATGATCGAGATTGCCCGCGCCTGCTACGACGACCCGGCCCATGCCGCTGCGCTGGTCGATCTGCTGGATACCTACGCGCGCGACCCGGCCGGCGGCGGCGAAGCGCTCAGCGATTTCGCGCGCGGCAATCTGGTCAGCCAGCTCGCCGCACGGCCCTTCATCTTCAGCGTGCTGGCCTTCGAGCGTGCCGCGCCGGTGGGGCTGATCAACGCCATCGAGGGCTTTTCCACCTTTGCCTGCCGCCCGCTGGTCAACGTGCACGATGTCGTCGTCCTGCCCAGCCATCGCGGTCGCGGCATTGCCGCACAACTGTTCGCCGAGGTCGAAACCATCGCCCGCGAACGCGGCGCCTGCAAGCTGACCCTGGAAGTGCTCTCCGGCAACCGCGCCGCGCGGGGACTTTACGAAAAGCTGGGCTTCGACGACTACCGCCTCGACCCCGCCATGGGCCACGCGCAATTCATGCAGAAATGGCTGGATTGATCCGCGCTCTTTCCGCGCTGTGGCTGGTGCTTTGGGCACTGGCCTCGCCTCCGGCGTGGAGCGACACGCCGCCCGCCGCCCCGGCGATGCTGCTGGCCGAGATCTACGCCGCCGACGTCGATGTCGGCCAGTACTGGGTGAGCGAGAAGTTCGACGGCGTGCGCGCGCAGTGGGACGGCCGCATCCTGCGCTTTCGCGGCGGCGGCGTGGTGCCGGCGCCGGCATGGTTCACCGCGAACTTTCCGGCAGTGCCGCTGGACGGCGAACTGTGGATCGCCCGCGACGCGTTCGATACGCTGTCCGGCACGGTGCGCAAACTCGAACCGGTGGATGGCGAATGGCGGCGGGTGCGTTACCTGATTTTCGAACTGCCCGACGCGAAGGGCGACTTCAGTGCGCGCATCCGGCAGATGCAAGCGATCGTTGCCGAGGCCGGCGTGACCTGGCTGCAGGCGGTCGAGCAGACGCGCGTGGCTGACCGCGCCGCCTTGATGCAAGGTCTCGATGCCGTGGTGCACGCGGGCGGCGAAGGCCTGATGCTGCACCGCGCCGACGCGCCTTATCTCACCGGACGCAGCGATGCGCTGCTAAAGCTGAAACCCTGGCTGGATGCCGAAGCCGTCGTCGTCGGCCACGTGCCCGGCAAGGGCAAATATCAGGGCATGACGGGTGCGCTGGACATGGAAATGCCGGACGGACGGCGCTTCCGCATCGGCAGCGGACTCTCCGACGCGCTGCGCCGCCAGCCGCCGCCCATCGGCACGCGCATCACCTATCGCTATCAGCAGCTGACGCAAGGCGGGGTGCCGCGTTTTCCGCGCTACCTGCGGGTGCGGGAAGATTTTTAGGGCCGCGAGTCTTCCCGATGCAGCGCCCGTTCGATGCGGGGATCGGGCACCAGCCAGAGAATCGCCACGAATACATAGATCGCCTGCGCAACCCAGGGAATCTGGAACGTGGCGGCGATGGCGATGCCATAGAGAACAGGCGACAGCTTGCCCTTCCAGTCCGCACCGAGCGCACGCTTGAGGACGGACTCGGAGCCGTCGCTGGCAATGATGCAGCGCTGCAACAGATACCAGGCCATGGCCGCCATGAGCAGGACAAATCCATAGACGGCACTGGGCAGCGCCGCGAAGTGGTTTTCACCCATCCAGCCGGTGGCAAAGGGAAACAGCGACAACCAGAAGAGCAGATTCAGATTGGCCCAGAGCACGGCCCCCGAAACATGCCTGGCGGCGTGAAACAAATGGTGGTGGTTGTTCCAGTAAATGCCCACGTAGATGAAACTGAGGACATAGCTCAAGAAGACCGGCAGGAGCGGCCTCAGCGCCTCGAAGTCGCTGCCGTGCGGCACGCCTTGCGCGAATTGCGCCAGCGCGCCGGGCGGGCGGAGTTCACCGACGCCGTCCCGCTGGCCGTCGTGCAGGCGGCGCTCGAAGGCGAGTTGCGCGAGGCCCGGTAC
>Ga0210129_1000147_pt1 | contig 19157 bp, 19 predicted proteins | sample WestPond_Cattail_2_FD_185582 | JGI IMG/M metagenome (GOLD analysis project Ga0210129, IMG submission 185582) | Wetland microbial communities from the San Francisco Bay, California, USA, that impact long-term carbon sequestration -... | ecosystem: Environmental > Aquatic > Marine > Wetlands ... | reverse complement strand
CTCCCTCTCCCCCTGGGAGAGGGAACAAGAAGGCGCGGCTCTTGCGAGCCGCCAATCGTCAGGTCTGCGATGCAGGCCTGACGATTGGTAAAGGAAAGCCATGGAACATTCTCAACCCACTACGGCAGGCTCGGAGCCGCGGCCCGTCGTTCTGAACGTCAACGGCATCGAGGTCATCTACAGCCACGTGATCCTGGTGCTCAAGGGCGTTTCGCTGCAGGTGCCCGAAGGCGGCATCGTGGCGCTCCTGGGCGGCAACGGCGCCGGCAAGACGACGACCCTGCGCGCCATCTCCAACCTGCTCAAGGGCGAGCGCGGCGAAGTCACCAAGGGCTCGATCGAACTGCGCGGCGAGCGGATTGAAAACCTGTCGCCTTCCGATCTGGTGCAGCGCGGCGTGGTGCAGGTGATGGAGGGGCGGCACTGCTTCGCCCACCTGACCATCGAGGAGAACCTGTTGACCGGGGCCTACACCCGCAAGGACAAGGGCGAGATCGCCACCACGCTGGAAAAGGTCTACAACTATTTCCCGCGCCTGAAGACGCGGCGCGGCAGCCAGGCCGCGTACACCTCGGGCGGCGAGCAGCAGATGTGCGCCATTGGCCGCGCCCTGATGGCCAACCCCAGCATGGTGCTGCTCGACGAGCCGTCCATGGGGCTGGCGCCGCAGATCGTGGAGGAGGTGTTCGAGATTGTCAAGGACCTCAACACCAAGGAAAAGGTCACCTTCCTGCTGGCCGAGCAGAACACCAATATGGCGCTCAAGTACGCCGACTACGGCTACATCATGGAATCCGGCCGCATCGTGATGGATGGGCGCGCCAGCGAACTGGCCAGCAACGAGGATGTCAAGGAGTTCTACCTGGGCATGGGCGGCGGCGAGCGCAAGAGCTTCAAGGACGTGAAGAGTTACAAGCGGCGCAAGCGCTGGCTGGCATGAGAAGCTTGACTCCCTCACCCGCTGGGGGAGAGAGCAAAGAATCTCCCTCCCCCTTTGGGGGAGGGCAGGGGTGGGGGCTTGCGACGCGGGGCAGCCCCCATCCCAGCCTTCCCCCAGCGGGGGAAGGAGCGAATCAGGTCCCCCGGGGAGAAAGAAAGAGAAGCGCAGATGACGGATTTTTTTGACACACTTGAAACCCGTTCCCCCGCAGCGCGGGAGGCGGCGCTGATGGCCGCCTTGCCGGCCCAGGTGGCGCATGCGAAGCGGGCCTCGGCGGCATTTGCCGCCATCCTGAAAGACGTGGAGCCGGCGGGCGTGAACAGCCGCGCGGCGCTGGCCCATCTGCCGGTGACGCGCAAGCACGAGCTGCTTGCGCTGCAGCAGGCGGCCCGTGCCGATGGCGGCAATGTGTTCGGCGGCTTCAGCGCCATCGGCTTTGGCGCTGCGATGCCGCGCCTCTTCGCCAGCCCCGGCCCGATCTACGAACCCGAGGGCACGGCGCGCGACTACTGGCGCATGGCGCGCGCCATCCATGCGGCGGGCTTTCGGCCTGGCGAGCTGATCCACAACTGCTTCAGCTACCACTTCGTGCCGGCCGGCTCCATGATGGAAACCGGCGCCCATGCGCTGGGTTGCACCGTGTTTGCCGGCGGCACCGGCCAGACCGAACAGCAGGTGCAGGCCATGCGGGAACTGATGCCGGCCGGCTACATCGGCACGCCGAGCTTCCTCAAGATCATCGTGGACAAGGCGGCCGAGATGGGCGTGACCCTGCCCAGCGTCAAAAAGGCCATGTTCGGCGGCGAGGCTTTTCCGCCCAGCCTGCGCGACTGGTTTGCCGCGCACGGCATCGACGGCTACCAGTGCTATGCCACGGCCGATCTGGGGCTGATCGCCTACGAGACCCAGGCGCGCGAAGGGCTGGTGCTGGACGAACAGGTCATCGTGGAGATCGTGCGCCCCGGCACCGGCACGCCGGTGCCTGAAGGGGAGGTGGGCGAACTGGTGGTCACCTCGCTCAACACGGCCTACCCGCTGATCCGCTTCGGTACCGGCGACCTTTCGGCGATCCTGGGCGGGCCCTGCCCGACCGGGCGCACCAACGCCCGCATCAAGGGCTGGCTGGGCCGGGCCGACCAGACCACCAAGGTGCGCGGCATGTTTGTGCATCCGGCCCAGGTGGCGGAGATCGCCCGGCGCTTTCCCGAAGTCGTCAAGGCGCGGCTGGTGGTGACGGGCGAGATGGCCAACGACGCCATGACCCTGCAGGTGGAGACCGCCTGCACCGGCCCGGACGGACTGGCGGTAAAAATAGGCGAGGCGATTCGCGACGTGACCAAGCTGCGCGGCGAAGTGGTCCTGGTGCTGCCGGGCAGCCTGCCCAATGACGGCCGGGTCATCGAGGATGCCCGCAGTTATAAGTAGCCTACGTAGTTCCCGTTGCGCGCCCGGCGGATTGTCAAAGTAAACTTTTGGCATCCACGGGAGGATCCGATATGAAACGCTGGCTGGTTCTGGCCGCTGCTGCAGCGGCGCTGGGGGCCCATGCACAACCCGCTTTCCCCACGGCCAAACCGATCACCATCGTGGTGCCGTTTGCCGCCGGCGGTCCGACCGACCGCGTGGCGCGTGACCTGGCCGAAGCCATGCGCAAGCCGCTGGGCGGTGTCAGCATCGTGGTGGACAACGCCGCCGGCGCCGGGGGCTCCATCGGCGCCAACAAGGTCGCCAAGGCCAAACCCGATGGCTATACCCTGCTGTTGCACCACATCGGCATGGCCACCATGCCCAGCCTGGTTCGCAATATCCCGTTCAAGGTGGAGAGCGATTTCGAATACCTCGGCATGATCAATGACGTGCCCATGACGGTGATCGGCAAGCCCACGCTGCCAGCGGCCAACTTCAAGGAACTGCTCACCTGGATCAGGCATAACAAGGGCCAGATCAACCTGGGCAATGCCGGCGTGGGCTCGGCCTCGCACCTGTGCGGCCTGCTGTTCCAGAACGCGCTGCAGGTGGACATGACCACCGTCCCCTACAAGGGCACGGCGCCGGCGATGACCGACCTGATCGGCGGCCAGATCGACCTGATGTGCGACCAGACCACCAATACCTCCAGCCAGATCGAGGCGAAGAAGGTCAAGGCGTTTGCCGTCACCACGTCCAGGCGCCTGACCACGCCCGCGCTGAAGGGACTACCGACCTTGCTGGAGTCCGGCCTCAAGGGCGCCGAAGTGACGATCTGGCATGGCCTGTACGCGCCCAGGGGCACACCGGCGGATGTGCTGGCCAAGCTCAACGCGGCCCTCAAGACCGCCCTCAAGGACCCGGACTTCATCAGGAAGCAGGAAGGCCTGGGCGCCGTGGTCGTGACCGACAAGCGCATGGAGCCGGCCGAGCACAAGAAGTTCGTGGCGGCCGAGATCGCCAAATGGAGCCCCATCATCAAGGCGGCCGGGGTGTTTGCCGACTGAGGGTTGGCAAATCGCAGCCCCAGAGCCACCTTCGGGTGGCTTTTTTGTGGCCGGACTGGTGACAAACCCTAGGGCACAGCGCGGCTGAACCTGCCTACACTGGGCACCAAACCTATTCGCAGGAGATTTTCATGACTTCCTTTCAATTCAACAAGCCAAGCCGGCGGCGCGCGCTGGCCGTCGTCGCCTCAGCGCTCTGTTTGGTGGCCCCCGTCAGTTGGGCCCAAAGTGCCTGGCCGACCAAGCCGGTCAAGATCGTGGTTCCGTTCGCTCCGGGCGGCACCACCGACATCCTGGCCCGCGCCGTGGCGCCGGAACTCTCCAGGGCGTTCGGCCAGACCTTCTTCGTGGAGAACCGCGCCGGTGCCGGCGGCAACGTGGGCGCGGATATCGTGGCCAAGTCACCGGCCGACGGCTATACCCTGCTCATGGGCACCGTGGGCACGCATGGCATCAACAAGGCGCTGTATGCCAAGATGCCCTTCGACCCGGTCAAGGACTTCGCGCCCATCACCCTGGTGGCCGGTGTGCCCAACGTGATGGTGGTCAATGCCGAGAAGGCGCGGGCCCTGGGCATCAACAACGTGGCCGACTTCATCCGCGTGGCCAAGGCCAACCCCGGCAAGTTCAACATGGCGTCCAGCGGCAACGGCACGTCGATCCATCTGGCCGGCGAGCTGTTCAAGAGCATGAGCGGCACGTTCATGGTGCACTTTCCCTACCGTGGTTCGGGTCCGGCCCTGCTGGACATGCTGGGCGGCAATATGGACGTGATGTTCGACAACCTGCCCTCCAGCATGCCGCACATCAAGAGCGGCAGGCTCAAGGCGCTGGCAGTCACCAGCGCCCAGCGCTCGGCGGCCTTGCCCGATGTGCCGACGGTGGAAGAGGCCGGCCATCTCAAGGGCTATGAGGCCAGCAGCTGGTTCGGCCTGCTGGCGCCGGCCGGCACGCCGCCCGATATCGTCCACCGCATTCAGCAGGAAACCGCCAAGGCCTTGAACTCGCCGGCGATCAAGGAAAAGCTGCTGGCCCAGGGCGCCATCCCCAGCGGCAATACGCCGCAGGAATTCGCCAGGCTGATCGACTCCGAAATCAGCAAATGGGCCCAGGTCGTCAAGACCTCTGGTGCAAAGGTTGACTAACCTCCAGGCTGCGCACCCGTCTCAACGAAGACGTGCCTTAATCGCGGAACGCCGTGGAACCGGCAATGCCTAAGCCACTGGCGTTGCCCCCTTGAGGGGGTAGCGGCGCAGCCGCTTCAGGGGTGTTTCTTTTACACGCCCCAGACGATTTCCTTGCCGGCCTGCTGGCAGCGGCGCAGCATCTCGATGAAGGGCAGGGCGCGCTGGCGCAGCGAGACGCCCTCGAACCGCGGCGGCTCCGCGCCGCGTGCCGCAGCGTCTTCCATCGCGGCTTTCTGTTGCGCTTCTTCGTGTGCAATGGCCGCTTCCAGCGCCGCGACGGCGGCCGCCATCTGCTCGGGCAGGAGAATGCCCTTGGTTTGCGTGTCGCCCTTGCCGATGATTTGCAGCACCCGTTGCCCGTTGGGCTGCAGCATGATCAGGTCGGCGGCGGCTTTGGACTTGAATTTGTAGAGCATGGTGGTGTCGCCCAAATGGTCGGTTTCTGGTCTGGGCCGGGCTCTGAGGTTAGCATGGCGGCCATGGAAAATCATCAGGACCGGAACCCTTCCTCACCACCCGCCGCCGGCCCGCTGGCCGGGCTCAAGGTGGTCGAACTCGGGCAACTGATAGCCGGCCCTTTTGCCGCCAAGACCCTGGCCGACTTCGGCGCCGAGGTCATCAAGATCGAACCCCCCGGTGCGGGGGACCCCTTGCGCAAATGGCGCCTGCTCAAGGACGGCACCTCGGTCTGGTGGCAGGTGCAGTCGCGCAACAAGCGCTCGGTGGTGCTGGACCTCAAACAGCCCGACGCCCAGGACATCGTGCGCAAGCTCGCTTTCGAGGCGGACGTGCTGATCGAGAACTTCCGCCCCGGTGCCATGGAGGCTTGGGGTCTGGGGCCGGAGGCGCTCCTGGCGCTCAACCCCGGGCTCGTCATGTTGCGCATCAGCGGTTACGGGCAAACGGGCCCCTACCGCGACCGCCCCGGCTTTGGCGTGGTGGCCGAGGCCATGGGCGGCCTGCGCCACCTCACCGGCGAGCCCGGGCGCGTGCCGGTGCGGGTGGGCGTGAGCATCGGCGACACGCTGGCCGCCTTGCACGGCGTCATCGGCATCCTGATGGCGCTGCAGCATCGCCACGCTTCTGTCAGCGCGCAGGCGCCCAAGGGGCGCGGCCAGGTGATCGATGTGGCGTTGTACGAGGCGGTGTTCAACTGCATGGAAAGCCTGCTGCCGGAGTACAGCGCCTTCGGCGCCGTGCGCGGCCCGGCCGGCAGCGCCATGCCCGGCATTGCGCCGACCAACGCCTACCTGTGCCAGGACGGCGGCTACGCCATCATTGCCGGCAACGGCGACAGCATCTTCAAGCGCCTGATGCACTGCATCGGCCGCGACGACCTCGGCGCCGATCCGGCGCTGGCCGACAACACCGGGCGCGTGGCGCGGGTGCAGGAGCTCGACGACGCCATCGGGCGCTGGGCCCGGACCCGTCCGGTGGACGGTGTGCTGGCGGCGCTGGAGGCGGCCGGGGTGCCGGCCGGCAAGATCTACACCGTGGCCGACATCGCCGCCGATCCGCATTACGCCGCGCGCGGCATGTTGCAGCCGGTGGCCATGACTGACGGCACCCGGCTCACCGTGCCCGGCATCGTCCCGAAGTTGTCCCTTACCCCCGGCGGCCAGCGGCGCAACGCGCCCAGCCTGGGGCAGGACACGGCTGACGTGATGCGCGAAGTGGGCCTGACGGAGGCGCAGATAGCCGCGCTGCGCGCGCGGGGGGTGCTGGGGTGAATACCTGCCCTCACCCTAGCCCTCTCCCAGAGGGAGAGGGGACAAGAGGGCTTTCCCGGCGAGAGGTGGCTTGGATTTTCTCCCTCTCCCAGGGGGAGAGGGGACAGGAAGGTTTTCCCGACGAGAGGTGGCTTGGATTTTCTCCCTCTCCCTCTCCCTCTCCCTCTGGGAGAGGGCAGGGGTGAGGGCCTCTTGCGGGTAGGGAGGACTTAACTCAGGGATTCGATCAGGTCGATGTACTGCTGCATCGCCTCATCGGCCGCTTTGCCCTTGAGCTTGTCCCACGCGTCCCACTTGGCGCGGGCCACCATGTCGGAGAAACCGGGCTTGGGCTCGGCGTTGTCGCCGACGCTGGCCTGCTTGTACAGGGCGTAGAGCTTGAGCAGGGTGGCGTTGTCGGGGCGCTCCGTCAGGTTCTTGGAATTGGCGACGGCGGCTTCGAATTGGGTTTTGAGCGCACTCATGGGGATCCTGAATATCGGTTATTGGTCTGGCGTAGTGTAGGCGCCCACCAGTTGCAGCAGGTGCGAACGCTGGTCGGGTTTCAGGTAGGGCGCCAGCAGGCTCAAGCCATGCTGGGCGCCGCGCAGCAGCGCGGCCTGCGCACTGGCGGGCTCCAGCGCGTGGCGGGGGTCGCGCACATACTCGAAGCTCAGCCAGTAGGTCAGCACCACCACCAGGCTGGTCGCCACGGTCTGGGTCTCGCGGGCATCGATCTGCAGCGCGCCCGAGCGGCGCATGCTGTCCAGCATGGCCTGGAATGCCCGGGTCTTGTCCTGCAGGGCTTTCTGGAGGTGGGTCTCCAGCCGGCGGTTCTTGCTCAGCAGGTCGTTGAGGTCGCGGTACAAAAACCGGTGCTGCCAGATCAGTTCGAACAGCGAGTGCATGAAAAACCAGGCGTCTTCCACGTCATGCACGCTGTCACTGGCCGGCAACAACTCCCCCAGGGCCTGTTCAAAACGGTCGAACAGGGCGTTGATCAGCTCATCCTTGGCGGGAAAGTGGTAGTAGAGGTTGCCGGGGCTGATGCCCAGTTCGGCGGAGATCAGCGTGGTCGAGACATTGGGCTCGCCGAAGCGGTTGAACAGCGCCAGCGTCACTTCCAGGATGCGCTCGGCCGTGCGCCGCGGCGCTTTCTTCACCATGCCGGGCCCGCGCCTGTGATTTTTTTTCTGCCCTCTCCCTCTGGGAGAGGGTTAGGGTGAGGGTTTGGACCGCCGGCCCTCACCCCCGCCCTCTCCCAGAGGGAGCGGGGGTTTTCCGGGCCGTTTTTTTCACGGGTTTGCCCGCGAGTTTTTCCACCGCCTTGCTGAGCTCCTCAATCCGTGCGGTCAGCACCTGGATGTCACCGGCGGACGGCACGCCCAGCCGGTGCAGGGCCTTGGACACGCGGTCCTCGAAGATGTTCTCCAGCTTGTCCCACTGGCCCGTGGCCCGGGTGCTGATCTCGCTGGCCATCTGGGTCATTTTCTGCGAAGCCTCGGACAGCTTGGCCTCGGCGGCGGTCTGGGTCTTGCGCTGGATGGCCTGGCCCTCCTGGACCAGCGCGTCAAAGACTTTGCTGCCTTCTTCCTGCGCCTTGGTAAAAGCGCCCAGACCCGCCAGCCAGATCTGCTGGGCCGAGTCCTTGATGTTGTCGGGGAAGGGTGGAGTGCCTTCAACTGATTTCTTGACCATGATGAAATTTCCTCTGCGACAGGTTGGAGGACTTACTTTACGCCCTGTTTTGCGAATGCGCCAGACAAGCCTGTCAGTGGGATAATCGGCCCCATTCTCCAGCGCCGCCGGTGAGCGGCCCGTTTTTGGCAGGGAAACCCATGATTCTCGTGACAGGCGGCGCCGGCTTTATCGGCGCCAATTTTGTGCTGGACTGGCTCAAGGCTTGCGATGAGCCGGTGCTCAATCTCGACAAGCTCACCTATGCCGGCAACCTGGAGAACCTGGCCGCGCTCCAGGGCGATGCGCGCCATGTGTTTGTGCAAGGCGACATCGCCGACACGGCCTTGCTGCAACGCCTGTTGACCGAACACCGGCCGCGCGCCGTCATCAACTTCGCGGCCGAGTCGCATGTGGACCGCTCCATCCACGGCCCCGAGGATTTCATCCAGACCAATATCGTCGGCACCTTCCGCCTGCTGGAGGCCGTGCGGGCCTGCTGGCAACAACTCCCCTCGCCCGCGAGCGGGAGAGGGGCTGGGGGTGAGGGCGTTGGTCAAGAAACCTTCCGTTTCCTGCATGTCTCCACCGACGAGGTCTATGGCTCGCTCCTCCCCGGTGAGCCGGCCTTCACCGAGAGCCACCGCTACGAGCCCAACAGCCCCTACTCGGCCAGCAAGGCCGCCAGCGACCACCTGGTGCGCGCCTACCACCACACCTACGGCCTGCCGGTGCTCACCACCAATTGCTCCAACAACTACGGGCCGTACCACTTCCCGGAAAAGCTCATCCCGCTGATGATCGTCAACGCACTGGCGGCCAAGCCGCTGCCGGTCTATGGCGATGGCATGCAGGTGCGCGACTGGCTGTATGTCAAAGACCATTGCAGCGCGATACGCGAAGTGCTGGCGCACGGCCGCGTGGGAGAAACGTACAACGTGGGCGGCTGGAACGAGAAACCCAACATCGACATCGTGCACGCCGTGTGCGGCCTGCTCGACGAGTTGCGCCCGCGGGCCGACGGCCAGTCCTACCAAGCCCAGATCACCTACGTCAAGGACCGGCCCGGCCACGACCGCCGTTACGCCATCGACGCCCGCAAGCTCGAAAGAGAACTGGGCTGGAAACCGGCAGAGACCTTCGACACCGGCATCCGCAAGACCGTGCAGTGGTACCTGGACAACCCGGAATGGGTCGCCCATGTGCAGAGCGGGTCGTACCGCGAGTGGGTGCAAAAGCAATACGCATGAAGATCCTGTTGTTGGGCAAAAACGGACAGGTCGGCTGGGAGCTGCAGCGGTCTTTGAGCGTGCTGGGTGAAGTGGTGGCGCTGGACCGTAACGGTGCGCCGGGGCTGTGCGGCGACCTGGCCAACTTGGCCGGCCTGGCGCAAACCGTGCGGGCGGTGCAACCCCGGGTCATCGTGAATGCCGCGGCCTGCACCGCGGTGGACAGGTGCGAGAGCGAGCCGGATCGCGCGCGCGCCCTCAATGCCCTGGCGCCCGAAGTGCTGGCGCAAGAGGCGGCGCGTCAGCATGCCTGGCTGGTCCACTACAGCACCGACTATGTGTTCGACGGCAGCGGTGCGAGGCCCTGGACCGAGGCCGACACGCCGGCCCCCCTCAACGTCTATGGCCAGACCAAATGGGAAGGCGAACAGCGCATCCAGGCCAGTGGCTGCCAGCACCTGATTTTTCGCACGAGCTGGGTTTACGGGGCGCGCGGCGGCAACTTCGCCAAGACCATGCTGCGCCTGGCGCGTGAACGCGAGCGCTTGAGCGTGATCGACGACCAGTTCGGCGCCCCCACCGGGGCGGACCTGCTGGCCGACATCAGCGCCCACGCCATTCGCCATGTGCTGCCCCTGGTGGGACACAACGATTTGACTCAATCCGGCGTTTACCATGTGGTGGCCGGTGGTCACACCACCTGGTACGACTACGCCCGCTTTGTGCTGGAAGCCGCGCGTCAGGCCGGCGTGGCGCTCAAGGCCACGCCCGACAGCGTGGACCCCATCCCCACCTCCGGCTTTCCCACCCCGGCGCGGCGCCCGCACAATTCCCGGCTGGACACCACGCGGCTGCAAACCACCTTCGGATTGCGCCCGCCGCCATGGCAGCAGGGCGTGGCCCGTATGCTGGCGGAAATTTTGCAGGACAGATAACACCATGACCCAACGCAAAGGCATCATCCTCGCCGGTGGCTCCGGCACGCGCTTGCATCCGGCCACGCTGGCCATGAGCAAGCAGTTGCTGCCGGTGTACGACAAGCCGATGATCTACTACCCCTTGAGCACGCTGATGCTCGCGGGCCTGCGCGACATCCTGGTCATCAGCACGCCACAGGACACGCCGCGCTTCCAGCAGTTGCTGGGCGACGGCAGCCAGTGGGGCCTGAACCTGCAGTACGCCGTGCAGCCCAGCCCCGACGGCCTGGCGCAGGCCTTCCTCATCGGCGAGAAATTCGTCGGCAACCACCCCAGTGCCCTGGTGCTGGGCGACAATATTTTTTATGGCCATGATTTCCAGGGGCTGCTGGGGCAGGCCGACGCCAGAACGAGCGGCGCCACCGTGTTTGCCTACCATGTGCAGGACCCCGAGCGCTATGGCGTGGTGGCCTTCGATGCCCAGGGCCGGGCCAGCAGCATCGAAGAAAAGCCGAAACAACCCCAGAGCAACTACGCCGTCACCGGCCTGTACTTCTACGACCAGCAGGTGGTGGACATTGCCAAGGCGGTCAAGCCCAGCGCCCGCGGCGAACTGGAAATCACGGCCGTCAACCAGGCTTATCTGGAGCGGGGCGAACTCCATGTGCAGATCCTGCAACGCGGCTATGCCTGGCTGGATACCGGCACCCATGAATCCCTGCTGGAAGCCAGCCAGTTCATCGCCACGCTGGAACACCGGCAGGGCCTCAAGATTGCCTGCCCGGAAGAAATCGCCTGGCGCAGCGGCTGGATCAACAGCGAGCAACTGGAAAAACTGGCGCAGCCGCTGGCCAAGAACGGCTACGGGCAATATCTGCTGCGGATGCTGCAGGAAAAAAACATCCGGATTCCCTCTCCTTCCGGGCGAGGGCGGGGGTGAGGGCGGACGCCATGAAAATCATTCCTGCCGCCATTCCCGATGTCCTCATCCTCGAGCCCAAGGTGTTCGGCGATGCGCGCGGTTTTTTCTTCGAGAGTTTCAACCAGCGCGTCTTCAACCAGGCCACCGGCATGGCTGTGCAGTTTGTGCAGGACAACCACAGCCGTTCGGCCCGGGGCGTGCTGCGCGGCCTGCACTATCAAATCCGGCAGCCGCAGGGCAAGCTGGTGCGGGTGGTGCGCGGGTCTGTGTTTGATGTGACGGTGGATCTGCGCCGATCATCGCCCACCTTCGGCCGTTGGGTGGGGGTGGAGTTGTCGGAAGACAACCATCGCCAACTGTGGGTTCCGCCCGGCTTTGCGCACGGGTTTTTAGTCACCAGCGAGTCGGCCGACTTCCTCTACAAAACCACGGATTACTATGCGCCCGAACATGAGCGCTGCATTGCCTGGGATGAACCGACCATTGGCATCGAGTGGCCGATAGAATCCATGCCGCAACTTTCGGTCAAGGACCGGGCGGGACTGTCCCTGGCGAATGCCGAGGTATTTGAATGAAGCAGTCAACACATTCCGTGATCCATCCCGTCATTCTGTGCGGCGGCAGCGGCACCCGTCTCTGGCCGCTGTCGCGCAAGGCCTTTCCCAAGCAGTTCATCCCCCTGCTGGGCAACAAGTCCTTGCTGCAACTGACGCTGGAGCGCGTAGCGCCGCTGTCCAAGGAAATTACCTGCGTGTCTGCGGAAGAACACCGTTTTCTGCTGGCTGACGTCGCCGCGCAGGCCGGTCTTGCCGTGCGCCAGATCCTGGAGCCCCAGCCCAAAAACACGGCGGCGGCCATGGCGCTGGCAGCGCTGGCGGCAGCGCCGGAGACCTTGCTGCTGTTTTGTCCGGCAGATCATCACATCCCGGACACCCAGGCCTTTGTGGCCATGGTGCGCTCGGCGGCGCCGGCTGCCCAGGCCGGGCGCCTGGTGACGTTTGGTGTCCAGCCCAGCTTCCCCAGTACCGCCTATGGCTACATCCAGAAGGGGGCGGCGGCCAAGGAGGGCGGTTTTGCGGTGGCGCGTTTTGTCGAAAAACCCGCGGCAGACAAGGCGCTGGAGTTCCTGGCCAGCGGCCAGTACCTGTGGAATGCCGGCATCTTCCTGCTCCGGGCCCAATCACTGCTCGATGCCCTGCAGGCCCATGCCCCCGACATCCTGGAAGCCTGCCGCAAGGCCATGCAGCAACCGCAGCGCGACGGGCTTTTCATTCGCCCGGATGCAAAAGTGTTCGCCACCTGCCGCAGCCAGTCCATCGACTATGCGGTGATGGAGCCCTTGTCTCAACAGCCTGCCCTCACCCTAACCCTCTCCCAGAGGGAGAGGGAATCAATCCCTTCTCCGGGAGAGGCAAAGGCTTTGCTCCCGCTCCCTCTGGGAGAGGGCAGGGGTGAGGGCCTCCCCCCAAGTGAGGGCGGCATTTCCGTCTTCCCCTTCACCGGTCAATGGAGCGATGTCGGCAGCTGGAACGCCGTGGCCGATCTGGCGCAAGCCGACGCGCAGGGCAACCGCAGCGGTGGCGAGGCCGAGCGGGCGCACCACCTGCACGCCAGCAGCACCTACATCCATGCCGCCGGCCAGCGTCCCGTGGTGGCGCTGGGAACCAGGAACCTGCTCATCATCGATACACCGGATGCCGTGCTGGTGGTCGATGCCGCCTACGCCGAAGGCGTCAAGGAAGTGGTGGCCCGGCTGGAGGCGCTGGATGCCTCGCAGGCCGTGCAGCACCGCCGCGTGGCCCGTCCCTGGGGCTGGTATGACGGTGTGGACGTCGGTCCGCGCCATCAGGTCAAGCGCATCTGCGTCAACCCCGGGGCCTCGCTGTCACTGCAGATGCACCATCACCGGGCCGAGCACTGGGTGGTGGTCAGCGGTACCGCCGAAGTCACCAACGGGGACAAGGTCACGGTGTTGAGCGAAAACCAGAGCACTTTCATCCCCCTGGGGCAAATCCACCGGCTGGCCAACCCGGGCAAGGTGCCGCTGGAAATCATCGAGGTGCAAAGTGGCGCTTATCTGGGAGAGGATGACATTGTTCGCTTCGAAGATAATTACGGCAGGAATCAGGAGCGTTAATGAATAACAAGGTTGCCCTTATCACCGGAATCACCGGACAGGACGGCTCCTACCTGGCCGAGCTCCTGCTTGAAAAAGGCTACATCGTGCACGGCATCAAGCGCCGCGCCAGCCTGTTCAACACCGAGCGGGTGGACCATCTCTATCAGGATCCCCACGTCGACCATCGCAATTTTGTCCTGCACTACGGTGACCTGACCGACAGCAGCAATTTGATCCGCATCATGCAGCAGGTGCAGCCCGACGAGGTGTACAACCTGGGTGCGCAGAGCCATGTCGCGGTCAGTTTTGAGAGCCCGGAATACACCGCCGACGTGGACGCCATCGGGCCGCTGCGCCTGCTGGAAGCCATCCGCATCCTCGGCCTGGAAAAGAAAACCCGCTTCTACCAGGCCAGCACCTCCGAACTGTACGGTTTGGTGCAGGAAATCCCGCAAAAGGAAACCACACCCTTTTACCCGCGCAGCCCTTACGGCGTGGCCAAGCTCTACGCCTACTGGATCACGGTCAATTACCGTGAGGCCTATGGCCTGTATGCCTGCAACGGCATTCTTTTCAACCACGAAAGCTCGCGCCGCGGTGAAACCTTCGTCACGCGCAAGATCACTCGCGGGCTGGCCAACATTGCCCAGGGCCTGGATACCTGCCTGTACCTGGGCAACCTTGATGCCCTGCGTGACTGGGGTCATGCCAAGGACTATGTACGCATGCAGTGGATGATGCTGCAGCAGGACGCGCCCAAGGACTACGTCATCGCCACTGGCGTGCAGTACAGCGTACGCAGCTTCATCGAAAAGGCTGCCGCTCAACTGGGCATCAGCCTGCGCTTTGAGGGGCGGGGTGTTGAAGAACGCGCCGTGGTCAGTGCCATCCAGGGCGACGAGGCACCAGCCTGCAAGGTGGGCGATGTCGTCGTGCGCGTTGATCCGCATTACTTCCGCCCGGCCGAGGTGGACACGCTGTTGGGGGATCCGACAAAAGCCAAGGATGACCTGGGTTGGATCCCGCACATCACGCTGGACCAGATGGTGCAAGAGATGGTGGCCCACGACCTGGGGCATGCGAAGAAGCATGCACTGCTCAAACACCACGGCTACGTCATTCCCGTCTCTCGGGAAGAATAAGTGCCATGGACCGCGTAGCCAAGATTTTTGTGGCCGGCCATCGTGGCATGGTGGGCAGCGCCATCGTGCGCACCCTGCTGGCGCAGGGACAGGCGCCGCAAAGCATCGTCACGCGGACCCATGCCGAGCTGGACCTGACCGAACAACGCGCCGTCTACGAATTCTTTGCCACTGAAAAGCCCGACCAGGTGTACCTGGCTGCTGCCAAGGTGGGCGGCATCCATGCCAACAACACCTGCCCGGCCGAGTTCATCTATCAGAACCTGATGATGCAGACCAACGTCATCCACGCCGCGCATGTGCATGGCGTGCAAAAGCTGCTGTTCCTCGGCTCCAGCTGCATCTACCCCAAGTTGGCCGCCCAGCCCATGGCCGAAGAGGCCTTGCTCAGTGGCAAGCTCGAACCGACCAACGAGCCCTATGCTGTGGCCAAGATCGCCGGCATCAAACTGTGCGAAAGCTACAACCGGCAGTACGGGCGCGACTACCGCAGCGTCATGCCCACCAACCTTTACGGCCCGGGTGACAACTATCACCCGGAAAACAGCCACGTCATTCCGGCCCTGCTGCGCCGAATTCATGAAGCCAAGGTGGCCCATGCCCCGGAAGTTTCCATCTGGGGCACGGGCACCCCACGGCGTGAATTCCTGTACGTCGACGACATGGCCGTTGCCAGTGTCTTCGTGATGAACCTGTCGGTCGAAGACCATGCTCGGCAGGTGCAGCCGCAACGCAGTCACATCAATGTGGGCTATGGTTCGGATGTCACCATTGCCGAGCTGGCCACCACGGTGGGAAAAGTGGTGGGTTATCGGGGGGGCCTTGTTTTTGACATCAGCAAACCAGACGGGGCATCGCGTAAACTGATGGATTCCAGTCGCCTCAATGCGCTGGGGTGGCAAGCCAAGGTTGGCCTCGAAGAAGGTTTGGCCCGTACTTACAGGGACATGAATAATCGTCTCGGGGCGGTAGTGGCCGGTTAAACAATTAGTAAACTGATTTGCGCCACGCGGTGTTTCTGGAGTTGCCCGATCGGATCGCAAGCGGGATCATGAGTGCGCATATCCTGTGTTAAATTTGCCTCGAATTATTGAAGGTGAGGCGGTCCACAAGCGTTTTCGTTGATGGACTGAAAGGAAAGAATGAATCGAAAGATCGCCGTTGTTGGCTTGGGCTATGTAGGCCTGCCCGTTGCAGTCGCCTTTGGCAAAACGCATCCCGTCGTGGGCTTTGACATCAAGGCGGCGCGCATTGCCGAACTCAAGGCCGGGCACGACAGTACCGAGGAGGTGTTGCCAGCAGAACTGGCCCAGGCCCGCATCCATTTCACGGACCAGGTGCCCGACCTGAAAAGCTGCGACTTCTTCATCGTGGCCGTGCCGACGCCGGTGGATTCCGGCAACAAGCCGGATCTGTCGCCCCTGATCGGCGCCTCCAAATCAGTGGGCAAGGCCCTCAAACGCGGCGATATCGTGGTCTATGAGTCCACCGTGTATCCGGGCGCGACCGAGGAGGATTGCATTCCCGTTCTGGAGGCGGTCTCCGGCCTGAAGTTCGGCGTGGACTTTACCGTTGGCTACAGCCCCGAGCGCATCAACCCCGGCGACCGGGAACATACCTTCACCAAGATCAAGAAAATCGTCTCCGGCTCTGACGCGGTAACGCTGGAGGTGGTCGCCGGGGTCTATGGTTCGGTCGTTACGGCCGGTGTCCATCGGGCCAGCAATATCAAGGTGGCGGAAGCGGCCAAGGTGATCGAAAATACCCAGCGCGACCTGAACATCGCCCTCATGAACGAGCTGGCCGTGGTGTTCAAGCGCATGGGCATCGACACCCAGGAAGTGCTGGAAGCTGCGGGCAGCAAATGGAACTTCATGCCGTTTCGCCCCGGCCTGGTCGGCGGCCACTGCATCGGCGTGGACCCCTACTACCTGACGCACAAGGCGGAGAAACTGGGCTACATCCCCCAGGTCATCCTGGCGGGCCGGCGCATCAACGACAACATGGGCCGGTTTGTCGCCCGCAATGCCATCAAGGAAATGGTGCGGCAGGGCATCGATGTGGGCAAGGCCCGCATAGGCATCCTGGGCATCACCTTCAAGGAAAACTGCCCCGATATCCGCAATTCCAAGGTGGTGGACATTGTCCGGGAACTGCAGGACTACGGCGTTGAGGTGGTCGTCTCGGATCCCCATGCATCCGCTGAAGAAGTGCATGAGGAATATGGCATCCGGATGGGCGCGGTTGACGCGGCCCATCCGGTGGATACCTTGATCATTGCCGTGTCTCACCGGGAGTTCAAGGAATTGTCTCCCGCGGCATTGCGCGCCATGACACGTGGCGCCAAGCCTGTCCTGATCGATGTGAAGTGCATCCAGCCTCTTGCGAACCTCCAGGCTGCCGGTTTTGTAGTCTGGCGCCTGTAACCCCATGAACCAAGCCATCACCCATCGCAAAATCCGTTTCGCCCTCGTGGGCTGCGGGCGAATTTCAAAAAACCACTTTGACTCCATCAAGCAGCACGCTGATAGTGCCGAGCTGGTGGACGTGTGCGACACCGATCCGGCGGTGTTGGCCAAGGCGGTGCAGGTGACGGGGGCCGCCGGCCATGCTTCACTGGCCGATCTTCTTCGCCACACCACGGCAGACTGCGTGATTTTGACAACGCCCAGCGGCATGCACCCCCAGCAGACCATTGAGGTGGCGCGATCAGGGCGGCATGTGCTGAGCGAAAAACCCATGGCCACCAAGTGGGAAGACGGCGTGCGCATGGTTCGCGCCTGCGATGAGGCGTGCGTGCGCCTGTTTGTCGTCAAGCAGAACCGGCGCAATGCCACCCTGGAGTTGCTCAAGCAGGCGGTTTCCAAAAAGCGCTTTGGCCAGATCTACATGGTGACCATGAACGTGTTCTGGCAGCGCCCTCAGGTGGGCTATTACGACCAGGCCAAATGGCGCGGCACCTGGGAGCTGGACGGCGGCGCCTTCATGAACCAGGCCAGCCACTATGTGGATTTGCTGGAATGGATCGTCGGCCCGATTGACTCCCTGCACGCCTACACGGCCACCCTGGCGCGCGACATCGAGGCCGAAGACACGGGGGTGCTCAGTGTCAAATGGCGCAACGGCGCCTTGGGCTCGCTCAACTGCACCATGCTGACCTACCCCAAAAACCTGGAAGGCTCCATCACCGTCCTGGGCGAAAAGGGCACGGTGCGAATTGGCGGCGTGGCGGTGAACGAAATCCAGGAATGGCAGTTTGCCGACAGCGATCCGAACGACGAAAAAATCAAGGCGGCCAGCTACCAGACCACCAGCGTGTACGGCTTTGGCCATCCGCTCTACTACAGCAACGTCATTCAAACCCTGCGCGGCGAAGCCGAGCCCGATGTGGATGGCCGCGAAGGTCTCAAGTCGCTGGAAGTCCTGATTGCCGCCTACCGCTCGGCCCGCGATGGCGTGCGCGTCGGCCTGCCGCTGGAGCTCTGATCGTCATGGCTGTTACGGTTCATTCCACGGCCATCGTCGATGAGGGCGCCCAGATCGGCGAGGGTTCGCGCGTCTGGCATTGGGTCCACGTCTGTGGCGGTGCCCGCATCGGCAAGGGCTGCTCACTCGGGCAGAACGTGTTTGTCGGCAACGACGTCGTCATTGGCGACAACGTCAAAATCCAGAACAACGTCTCCGTCTATGACGCCGTGCGGCTGGAAGACGATGTGTTTTGCGGCCCCAGCATGGTCTTCACCAATGTCTACAACCCGCGCTCGGCCATCACCCGCAAGGACGAATACCGGCAGACAAACGTGCGGCGCGGCGCCACCCTGGGCGCCAACTGCACCATCGTTTGCGGCGTCACCATTGGCGAGTTCGCTTTCGTTGGCGCCGGCGCCGTGGTCAACCGCGATGTGCCGGCCCATGCCCTGATGCTGGGCGTGCCGGCCAAGCGGCAGGGCTGGATGTGCCGCTGTGGCGTGCAGCTCAAGGGCCGGGGTGACGTGCGCTGCGAGTGCGGTGCAAGTTTTCACATTGAAGAAGCAAGCTGTTCCCTGCTATGAACCAGAAAATTGAATTCATCGATCTCAAGGCCCAGTACGCTGATCTGAAAGTATCCATCGACTCCCGCATCCAGCGCGTGCTCGACCACGGCCAGTACATCATGGGCCCCGAGGTGCGCGAGCTGGAGGTCAGGCTGGAAGCCTATACCGAGGCCAAGCACTGCCTTACCGTAGCGTCGGGCACCGAGGCCCTCCTGATCGCCCTGATGGCCATCGGCGTCAAGGCCGGCGATGAAATCATCACCACGCCGTTCACCTTTGTCGCCACGGCCGAAGTCATTGCCCTGCTCGGCGCCGTCCCCGTGTTCGTCGATGTCCAGCCCGACACCTGCAATATCGATCCGGCACTGATAGCAGCCGCCATCACGTCCAAAACCCGGGCCATCATCCCGGTCTCGCTTTATGGGCAAGTTGCCGACATGGATGAAATCAATGCCATCGCTGCGCGGCACGGCAACATCCCGGTGATTGAAGACGCAGCCCAAAGCTTTGGCGCCAGCTACAAAGGCCGCAAGACCTGCAACCTCTCCACCATCGGCTGCACCAGTTTCTTCCCCAGCAAGCCGCTGGGCTGCTATGGGGACGGCGGCGCCATCTTCACCAACGATGACGCCCTGGCCAAGGCCATGCGCGAGATCCGCGTGCATGGGCAGGAGCGCCGCTACTACCACACCCGCATCGGCGTGGGCGGCCGCATGGACACCCTGCAGTGCGCCGTGGTACTGGCCAAGCTGGAGCGGTTTGACTGGGAGGTTGAGCAGCGCATCCTGGCCGGTGAACGTTATCTGG
>Ga0210129_1000146_pt1 | contig 19211 bp, 15 predicted proteins | sample WestPond_Cattail_2_FD_185582 | JGI IMG/M metagenome (GOLD analysis project Ga0210129, IMG submission 185582) | Wetland microbial communities from the San Francisco Bay, California, USA, that impact long-term carbon sequestration -... | ecosystem: Environmental > Aquatic > Marine > Wetlands ... | reverse complement strand
ACAAGACCGGCAAGACGCAGGTCATTGCCTTCAAGAACTGCATCATTGCCGCCGGCTCGCAAGCCGTGCGCCTGCCTTTCATGCCCGACGATCCGCGCGTGGTGGACTCCACCGGCGCATTGGCGCTGGGTCACAACCCGAAGCGCATGCTGATCCTGGGTGGCGGCATCATCGGCCTGGAAATGGGCACGGTGTACAGCTCGCTGGGGGCGCGCCTGGACGTGGTCGAGATGCTGGACGGCCTGATGCAGGGTGCCGACCGCGACCTGGTCAAGGTCTGGCAGAAGCTGAACGCGCCGCGCTTCGACAACATCCTGCTCAAGACCAAGACGGTGGCGGCCAAGGCCACGCCAGCGGGCATCGAGGTGACGTTCGAAGGCGAGGGCGTACCGCCACCGCAGACCTACGACCTGGTGCTGCAGGCGGTGGGCCGCAGCCCCAACGGCAAAAAGATCGCCGCCGACAAGGCCGGTGTGGCCGTGAGCGATCGTGGCTTCATTCCGGTCGATATCCAGATGCGCACCAACGTGCCGCACATCTTTGCCATCGGCGACATCGTGGGCCAGCCCATGCTGGCGCACAAGGCGGTGCACGAGGCGCATGTGGCGGCCGAGGTGATTGCCGGCGAACGGCAGGGCAACAAGGAACTGGCCAGCGCCGCCTTCAACGCCCGCGTCATCCCGAGCGTGGCCTACACCGACCCCGAGGTGGCCTGGGTCGGCCTGACCGAAGACCAGGCCAAGGCCCAGGGCGTCAAGGTCAAGAAGGGCCTGTTCCCGTGGACGGCTTCGGGCCGCGCCATTGCCAACGGCCGCGACGAGGGATTTACCAAGCTGCTGTTCGACGAAGAAACGCACCGCATCGTCGGCGGCGGCATCGTCGGCACCCATGCGGGTGACATGATCGGCGAGATCGCGCTGGCCATCGAGATGGGCGCCGACGCGGTGGACATCGGCAAGACCATCCACCCGCACCCCACGCTGGGCGAGAGCATCGGCATGGCGGCGGAAGTGGCGCACGGCAGTTGTACCGACTTGCCGCCGGCGCGCAAGTAGCCAGCGCCGAAATTCTCCTGCTGACTCAGCCCGGACCCTGACGGGTCTGGGCTGTTTGCTGTCGGGACTGCATAACCGTCCTACTTTTATCCCCGCTGCAAATTTGGGGGTACCCCACCAGTCGAAACCCGGGGTGGTCCTGGAAGCCTCTACTTAGCGCAAGGGGGAGAGCTTGGTTCTTTCGTAGTCATCGTCGTCGTTCTTGCCATGGTCATCGCGTACCTCAAGGGACAAGGGAGAGAGCTTGGTTCTTTCGTAGTCATCGCCGTCGTTCTTGCCATGGTCAGCGGGTACCTCAAGGGACAAGGGAGAGAGCTTGGTTCTTTCGTAGTCATCGTCGTCGTTCTTGCCATGGTCGGCGCGTGCTTCGCTGGAATAGAGAGGGGCAGACCCAGGCCATTTTGATTCGCTCCAGTCACGAATCGATGATTTTTCATCGAGGGCTGGAGAGTGCTCTTTTTGCGCCCAGAACTCCGGCTCCGGCATAAGGTTGACCGGACAGGCGCATGCTGGCGAGAAACGCCATGAAACAACGTATTTGGAGTGATCTACCGAGGGGGCAAATCGGTCCAGCCCGCTTAGCAACTGCTGTTGCAGGGCCGATGCATAACGCAGCAGGGATTCGTTCCATTTCATCACCACAAGCTGGATGTGCAACTCTTCGGCGGCGGGACCCCGTGGAATGATGATTGTCTCGCAGGCAAGCCAGTCGGATGGTATGCCGTGCATTCGCAGGGTGTCCTTGAACACCGCGCGGATCAATTCGAGAATGGTTTGAGAGTGCTGTGGGGTGGGTTGTGCGGGCATGGCTTCGCGCCTGGCACCAGGCGCAGCGACATTCTTTGGGGAGTTGTCTTTTAGAAATTCAAACATGCGTTTTCTCTTTCGAATTCTCTCACTTGTACCCCGATGGTGCAGGTCAGGCTGCCTGACCTTTCCGTCCTGTCAGATGTTAGCAGCAGAGCCGATTATGCGAACGTAACGCGCCTGAAATGATGCTGGATTATTATTGGACGAGTGCCGCGGTTGCAGCACCGACCAGACTGTATGGTTGTCAACAAAGCATGAGGTTGTGATGAAAAAAGTGTCGATTCTGTTGTTGATCCTGGGCGCGCTGGCCGGGCAGTCGGTGTTCGCCGGAGAAGAGGGGGTGGTGGACAAGGCCGGCAAAGGGATCAAGAGAGGCGCCGATGCGGCGGCACGCGGTGCCGAAAAAGCCGTGCATGCCACGGAAAATGGCGTGAGCAAGGGAGCCCAAGCCACGGAACGCTTCTTCAAAAAGGCCGATGAACGCGTTTTCAAGAAGGCCGATGCCTGGATCGGAGAGAATGTGAACAAAAAGGGTGGCGGCTCTTCCGGCGGCCAGAAATCGCCGTAGTCTATCGTCAACCCGCTTTGTCCGCGCCGCTGAGGGAACATCCGGCACGACCCTGAAGGCGTGCGCCTTCAGGGTTTATTTTTTCCCGTAAATGAAATCCAGCACCACGGCGTGGAAGCGCCCGGGCATTTCCAGGTGCGGCACATGGCCCACACCTTGGAATTCCACCAGCTTGGCGCCCGGGATCATCTTTTGCGCGGCCCGGCCCAGTTGCGGGTAATTGCCCAGCGGCTTGACCACCTCCGGCGGCGCGAAGCGGCGGCCAAACACGGTGCGGTCCGACTGGCCGATGACCAGCAGCGTCGGCACCGTGAGCTTGGGCAGCTCATTGAAGATGGGACCCTCGTAGATCATCTGGTAGGTCAGGGCCGACACCTGGGCAAAGTGCGGGTAATCACCGCTGAGCTGCACGCGCGCGAACTGTTCGACAAAAGGCTCGACGTCAGTTTGCCCGTTCGGGAAATAGCTCTTGACGAAATTGCGGTAGCTCGCCGGCGTCTGCGCCATCTCCAGCTTGACCAGGTTGGGGGTCTGCTGCGGCGGGATGCTCAGCGCATAGTCCTCCAGGCCCAGCGGGTTTTCCAGAATCAGGGCGCTCACCCGTTCCGGGTAACGGCGCGCGAAATGCACGCCCAGCATGCCGCCCATACTGTTGGCGATCACCGTCACCCGGTTGATCTTGAGGTGGTCGAGCAGGCGCGCGGTGTTGTCCGCCAGCATGCCGAAGGTGTAGCGGATTTCTGGTTTGGACGATTTACCGAAACCGATCTGGTCCGGCGCGATCACGCGGTAGCCATAACCCGACATGGCGCGCAGGGTGTTGGCCCAGTAGTCGGCGCCGAAGTTCTTGCCATGCAGGAGCACGATGGTTTGACCGTTAGGCCGCTCCGCCGGCACGTCCATATAGGCCATGCGCACCGGCCGGCCATCCACCTCGAATTGCAGCATCCGCACCGGGTAGGGGTAGGCCCAGCCCTCCATGGCCACGCCCAGCGGCTCGGCGCCGGCATAGGTCGGTTGTTCGTCCTGGTTTTGAGCCCAGACGTTGCTGCCAGCCAGCAGCAGGGCGGCGGCCAGATACGAAACGCGGCGCAGGGCGTTCATCATTTCGCTTCGTTGATCATCAGCATGGTTTTTTCCTCGACCTCTTTGGCCACCTGGGTCAGCGCCGGTTCTTTGGACAGCAGCGACAGCATGTCGATTGGCTTGATCATGCCGATCCTGGTCTTGCCTTTTTCGGTATAGACCGAGATGCGGCAGGGCAGGGCCATGTTCATGCGCATGTCGCTGGCCAGCACCTTGGCGGCCTGGGCCGGATTGCAGACTTCAAACACCCGGCAGTTTTCAGTGAAGTTCTGCCCCTTGCTGCGCAGCGTGTTGCCGAGGTCATGCACGTGCAGCACGCCAAAGTTGTGTCGCTTGACAGCGGCGTCCAGATCGGTGGAGGCCTGTTCAAAAGATTTACTGGATTCGACGGTGTAGTACATGGCGGCGGACTTTCGCTTTTGCTGATGGAAGAAAGAACCCTGCCATTTTGCCGCATCCGCGCACCGCCCCCCGTGCGGGGAATCAGTAAGGAGGGTAGCTGGCCTGCGCGGCTGCTGTCGGCCCAGGCTGGCTGGGCGCGACCTGTGCCAGCACCCGGCGGGCGCCGTCAAAGCGCCGGTTCCAGTAGTTCACGCGCAGGTCTTCTATGCGCACTTCAGCGCCCGGCTTGGGGGAGTGGATGAATTTGTAGTCGCCGACATAGATGCCGACATGGCTGAAGGCCCGCCGCATGGTGTTGAAGAACACCAGGTCGCCGGGCTGCAATTCGCTGCGTTCAATTTTTTGGGTGGCGGCCGCCTGCTGCGCTGCGACCCGGGGCAGGATCAGGCCCGCAGTCTGCTCGTACATGGCGCGCACAAAACCGCTGCAGTCGAAGCCGCTGTCATAAGTGTTGCCACCGCGCCGGTAGGGCACGCCCAGCGCCCCCATGGCAGCGACCACCAGTTCCGAAGCCGTGTTGGCCACCGGCGGTTTGGCAACCGGTTGTTCCACCGGGGTCGATTTTTCCAGCAGGCCTTTGTCAGCCAGAAAGCGGTCCATCTCGTCGCCCGGGCCCGGGTCCGCCGGATTGGCATGCGCGCTGGTGACAAGCAGCAGACTGGCGAAGACGAGGGCGATTCGCATGCGGGTAGCATATTGGGATGGCGAGCCCGGTGTCAAGTTAAAGTTTTTTCGTCAAAAACTTCGTAACATATTGATTTGTATTGATTTTTAAGGGGAATTTCTGATGTTCAAGGCGCTCGTGTTGGACAATGCCAACGGATTTGCAGCTTCGGTGCAACAGCTCGAGGAATCCCGTCTGCCCGCCGGTGATGTGACGGTGTCGGTAAGCTACTCGACCCTCAACTACAAAGACGGGCTGGCCATCAGCAACAAGGGGCCCGTGGTGCGCAACTGGCCCATGGTGGCCGGCATCGATGGTGCCGGCACGGTGATCGAGTCCGGCCACCCCGGCTGGAAAACGGGCGACGCCTTCGTGCACAACGGCTGGGGCGTCGGCGAAACCCACTGGGGCTGCCTGGCTGAAAAGGCCCGGCTCAAGGGCGATTGGCTGGTGAAATTGCCCCCGGCCTTTACCCCGCGCCAGGCCATGGCCATCGGCACGGCGGGCTACACCGCCATGCTGTGCGTGCTGGCGCTGGAGGACCATGGCGTCAAACCCGGCGCTGGCGAAGTGCTGGTGACGGGCGCCACCGGCGGCGTGGGCAGCGTGGCCATCGCCCTGCTGGGCCGGCTGGGCTACAAGGTGGTGGCCGCCACTGGCAAGGCCAGTGAAGAGGCTTACCTTAAATCGCTCGGAGCCAGCGCCATCATCGACCGGGCCGAGCTGGCGAGTGCCGGCAAGCCCTTCCAGAAAGAGCGCTGGGCCGCCGTGGTGGACGCGGTCGGTTCGCACACGCTGGCCAACGCGCTGGCGCAAACCCGTTACGGCGGCGTGGTGGCTGCCTGTGGGCTGGCCCAGGGCATGGATCTGCCCACCACGGTGATGCCCTTCATCCTGCGCGGCGTCACCCTGGCCGGCATCGATTCGGTGATGGCACCCTTGGCCAAACGCCAGCGCGCCTGGGACCGCCTGGCGCGCGACTTGGACCCGGCCCTGCTGGAGCGCATGATCGAGGAAATCCCACTGGAAGGCGCCATCGCCAAGGCGCAGGACCTGATGGCCGGCAAGGTGCGCGGCCGCGTAGTGGTGCGCGTGCAGCCCTGAACGGCCGCCTAGCTTTTATTGAAACGAGACTCACATGCTGCTCGAACTTGAAGACTCCCAGCTGGTGCTGGTCGATTACCAGACGCGCCTGATGCCCGCCATCCATGACGGTCCCGCCGTGCTGGCCAACGCCTTGCGCCTGGCCACCATGGCCGGGCTGCTGAAAGTGCCCGTCTGGGCTACCGAGGAAAACCCTTCCGCGATCGGCCCCAACGTGCCGGAACTGCAGGCCCTGATAGCGCAGGCCGGCGGCAAGACGTTCCCGAAAATGCAGTTCAGCGCGGTGGAAGAAGGCCTGGGCGAGATGCTGCGCCCACCGGCCCGCGCCCCGCAGGGCAATGCCCGCAGCCTGCCCAAGCACTTGCAAAAACCGGCCGCCGCAGCACCCGGCCAGCGCAACACCGTGGTCATTGCCGGTTGCGAGGCCCATGTCTGCCTGCTGCAGACGGCGCTGGACCTGCTGGAAGATGAGTTCGACGTCTGGGTGGTGACGGACGCCTGCGGCTCGCGCACCGAGCGCAACCGCGACGCCGCGTTCGACCGCCTGGCCGGTGCCGGCGCCGAACTGGTGACCACCGAGATGGTGGCGTTTGAGTGGCTGCGCACGGCCGAGCACCCGGCGTTCAAGGACGTGTTGGCGCTGGTGAAGTAGGGTGGGGGATTGCCGCGCATGCCCGACTGCCCACCCTACCAGTTGCTTGCGGATGTCGTACTCACGCTGCACTTCTCGGTGGTGGCCTTCGTGGCGGGTGGCGTGGTGTTCATCCTCCTCGGCAACCTGGCGGGCTGGCGCTGGGTCAATGGCTTCGGATTCCGGCTGGCGCATCTGGCGGCTATCGCCTTTGTCGTGGCTGAGGCCTGGCTGGGCGCCACCTGCCCGCTGACCACGCTGGAGATGTGGCTGCGCGCCCAAGCGCGGGCTGCTACGTACAGCAGCAGTTTCATTGAGCATTGGGTGCAGCGGCTGCTGTATTACCAGGCTCCGCCCTGGGTCTTCGTTCTCGGTCATTCCGTGTTCGGCCTGTTGGTGCTGGTGCTGTGGTTCCGTTTTCCGCCAAGGACGCGGGGCTCCGATATCGGGGGCGAACGCTGATAAGCCTGTGGGAGAACTGTTCGCCATCAGGGGCGCACGTCAGTTTCTCGCAAGCCCTCGCCCTTCATAATCATGAAGTCAGTATCAGTTGCCAAGAGTCCGAAGGAGCCCCGAATGACCAGTTACGCCGAGTTTTACCGCCGTTCCATCGAGCAGCCCGAGGCGTTCTGGGCCGAGCAGGCCAGTCTGATCGACTGGCAAACCCCGCCGCAGCAGATTTGTGATTACAGCCAGCCGCCGTTTGCGCGCTGGTTTGCCGGCGGCAGCACCAACCTGTGCCACAACGCGGTGGACCGGCACCTGTTGGACCGGGCCGACCAGGCGGCGCTGATTTACGTCAGCACCGAGACGGAGCAGGAACACAGCTATTCTTTCCGCGAGCTGCATGCCGAGGTGCAGCGCATGGCAGCCAGCCTGCTCGAATTGGGCGTGCAAAAAGGCGACCGCGTGCTGATCTACATGCCCATGATCGCCGAGGCGGCCTTTGCCATGCTGGCCTGCGCGCGCATTGGCGCCATTCATTCGGTGGTGTTCGGCGGCTTCGCCTCGGGCTCGCTGGCCTCGCGCATCGAGGATGCCGAACCCAAGGTGGTGGTGAGCGCCGATGCCGGTTCGCGCGGCGGCAAGGTGGTGGCCTACAAGCCGCTGCTGGACGAGGCGATCCGCCTCTCCAAACACAAGCCGACGTCGCTGCTGCTTATCGACCGCAAGCTGGCGGCAATGGAGTTGGTGGCGGGGCGCGACCATCTCTGGGGGGCGCTGCGCCAGAAGCATATGGAGACGAAAGTGCCGTGCGAGTGGGTCGATGCCACGCACACCAGCTACACCCTGTACACCTCGGGCACCACCGGCCGGCCGAAGGGCGTGCAGCGCGACACCGGCGGCTATGCGGTGGCGTTGGCGGCGAGCATGAAACACATCTTCCAGGGCAAGCCGGGTGAGACCTATTTTTCCACCAGCGACATCGGCTGGGTGGTGGGGCACAGCTACATCATCTACGGGCCGCTGATCGCCGGCATGGCCACCATCCTGTATGAAGGCCTGCCGATCCGCCCCGACGCCGGAATCTGGTGGCAACTGGTGGAGAAATACAAGGTGACCCGCATGTTCTCGGCCCCCACCGCCGTGCGGGTGCTGAAAAAACAGGACCCGGCCTACCTGTCCAAGTACGACCTGTCCAGCCTCAAGGCGCTGTACCTGGCCGGCGAGCCGCTGGACGAACCCACCGCGCAGTGGATCAGCCAGGCTTTGGGTGTGCCGATCATCGACAACTACTGGCAGACCGAAACCGGCTGGCCGATCCTCACCATTGCCAACGGGGTGGAAAAAGCGCCGAGCAAGTTCGGCAGCCCCGGCGTGCCGATGTACGGCTACAACGTCAAGCTGATCGACGAGAACACCGGCGAGGAACTCCGGGGGGCGGGCCAGAAGGGCGTGGTGGCCATCGAGGGACCGCTGCCCCCGGGCTGCATGCAGACGGTGTGGCGCGATGACGCGCGTTTCGTCAACACCTACTGGAAGAGCATTCCGGGCAAACTGGTCTACAACACGTTTGACTGGGGCATCCGCGACAAGGATGGCTACTTCTTCATCCTGGGCCGTACCGACGACGTGATCAACGTCGCCGGGCACCGGCTGGGGACGCGTGAAATCGAGGAATGCATTTCCAGCCACCCCAATGTGGCCGAAGTAGCGGTGGTCGGCGTGGCCGACCAGCTCAAGGGGCAGGTGGCCATGGCGTTTGTGGTGGCCAAGGACACCAGCAGTCTGACGGATGATGCCGCCCGCTTCAAGCTCGAAGGCGAGATCATGAAGGTGGTGGACAGCCAGTTGGGCGCCGTGGCGCGTCCTTCGCGCGTGTTCCTGGTGAACCTGTTGCCCAAGACGCGCAGCGGCAAGCTGCTGCGCCGGGCGTTGCAGGCGGTGTGCGAGGGGCGCGACCCGGGCGATCTGACCACCATGGATGATCCCGCCGCCTTGCAGCAGGTCCGCAACCTGTTTGCGAAGTGAATTTGGTTTCACGTCGGGCGTGATTCGGTGGCACAATCGCACCCGTAACTAGGCCCTTCCCCAGCCACAGTCGCATCCGCCAATCGGTCCAGCCGTGCCGCGGAAGGTTTTTTTCAACCAGCTATAAGTTTCCTCAAGGGAAACAGAGGTCAGCGGAATATGAGTGAATCCAATTCGCAGGGTTCGAGGCAGACTTCGTCTGTCTATCAAACCTACCAGGACAATACCTATCTTTTCGGTGGGAATGCCCCGTACGTCGAGGAGATGTACGAAAACTACCTTGCCAACCCCGGCAGCGTGCCCGACAACTGGCGCGATTATTTCGACGCGCTCCAGCACGTCCCGGCAGTTGATGGCAGCAACGCCAAGGACATTCCGCACCAGCCGGTGGTCAATGCCTTTGCCGAACGCGCCAAGCAGGGCGGCACCCGGGTGGTCATGGCCACCGGTGCCGACTCCGAAATGGGCCGCAAGCGCACGGCGGTGCAGCAGCTGATTGCGGCTTACCGCAACGTGGGCCAGCGCTGGGCCGATCTGGATCCGCTCAAGCGGACCGAACGCCCCAGCATTCCCGAGCTGGAGCCTTCCTTCTATGGTTTCAGCGATGCCGACCAGGAAACCGTGTTCAACATCAGCAACACGTTTTTCGGCAAAGACTCGATGTCGCTGCGCGAGCTGCTCAATGCGCTGCGCGAGACCTACTGCGGCACGATCGGCGCCGAGTACATGTACACCACCGACCAGAACCAGAAGCGTTGGTGGCAGCAAAAGCTCGAGAACATCCGCAGCAAACCCAATTTCGGGGCGGAGAAGAAGAAACACATTCTCGACCGCCTGACGGCAGCCGAAGGCCTGGAGCGCTTCCTGCACACCAAGTACGTGGGCCAAAAGCGCTTTTCGCTGGAAGGTGGGGAGAGCTTCATCGCCGCCATGGACGAGCTGATTCAGTCAGCCGGGGCCCAGGGCGTGCAGGAAATCGTGATCGGCATGGCCCACCGCGGCCGCTTGAACGTGCTGGTCAACACGCTGGGCAAAATGCCGGGCGATCTGTTTGCCGAGTTTGACCACACCGCCCCGGAGGCGCTGCCCTCCGGCGACGTGAAGTACCACCAGGGTTTCAGCTCGGACGTGTCCACCGCCGGCGGCCCGGTGCATCTGTCGCTGGCGTTCAACCCGTCCCACCTGGAGATCGTGAACCCGGTGGTCGAAGGCTCGGTGCGGGCCCGCATGGACCGCCGGGGCGACCCCAAAGGCAGCCAGGTGCTGCCGGTGCTGGTGCACGGTGACGCGGCCTTTGGCGGCCAGGGCGTCAACCAGGAAACCCTGGCTCTGGCGCAGACCCGTGGCTATTCCACCGGCGGCACGGTGCACATCATCATCAACAACCAGATTGGTTTCACCACCTCCGACCCGCGCGACATGCGCTCGACCGTGTATTGCACCGACATCGTCAAGATGGTCGAAGCACCGGTCCTGCACGTCAACGGGGACGATCCAGAAGCGGTGGTGCTGGCCACCCAGCTCGCGCTGGAATTCCGCATGACGTTTCGCCAGGACGTGGTCGTGGATATCACCTGCTTTCGCAAGCTGGGCCACAACGAGCAGGACACGCCCAGCCTGACGCAGCCGCTGATGTACAAGAAGATCACAGCCCATCCCGGGACCCGCAAGCTGTACGCCGACAAACTGGCGGCCCAGGGCCTGGGCGCCACGCTGGGCGACGACATGGCCCGGGCCTACCGCGCGGCCATGGATGCCGGCAAGCACACGGTCGATCCGGTGCTGACCAATTTCAAGAGCACGTACGCGGTGGACTGGTCGCCCTTCCTGGGCAAGAAGTGGACGGACGCCGGCGATACCGCCATTCCGATGACGGAGTGGAAGCGGTTGGCCGAGAAGATCACCACCATCCCGGCCTCCGTGGCCCCGCACCAGCTGGTCAAGAAGGTCTATGACGACCGTGCGGCCATGGGCCGTGGCGACATTCCGGTGGACTGGGGCATGGGCGAGCACATGGCGTTTGCCTCGCTGGTCGCCAGCGGCTACCCGGTGCGCCTGTCCGGCGAGGACTGCGGCCGGGGTACTTTCACCCACCGCCATGCCGTGATTCACGACCAGAACCGTGAGAAGTGGGACGTGGGCACCTATGTGCCGCTGCAGAACGTGGCTGAGAGCCAGGCCCCGTTTGCCGTGATCGACTCCATCCTGTCCGAGGAGGCGGTGCTCGGTTTCGAGTACGGCTATGCGTCCAACGACCCCAATACGCTGGTGATCTGGGAAGCCCAGTTCGGCGACTTTGCCAACGGCGCCCAGGTCGTGATCGACCAGTTCATCGCGTCGGGTGAAGTGAAGTGGGGCCGTGTCAACGGCATCACGCTGATGCTGCCGCACGGCTATGAAGGGCAGGGCCCGGAACACAGCTCGGCGCGGCTGGAGCGTTTCATGCAGATGGCGGCCGATACCAACATGCAGATCGTGCAGCCGACCACGGCCAGCCAGATCTTCCACGTGCTGCGCCGCCAGATGGTGCGCAGCCTGCGCAAGCCGCTGATCATCATGACGCCCAAGTCACTGCTGCGCAACAAGGATGCGACGTCGCCGCTGTCCGAGTTTGTCAAGGGCGGTTTCCAGACGGTGATCCCCGAGCAGAAGGACATCGATGCCGAGAAGGTCAAGCGCGTGATCAGTTGTTCCGGCAAGGTCTATTACGACCTGGTCAAGAAACGCGAGGAAAAAGGCCTGGACGACGTGGCGATCCTGCGTGTGGAGCAGCTCTATCCGTTCCCGCACAAGGCGTTTGCGACCGAACTGAAGAAATATCCGAACGCCACTGAAATCGTGTGGTGCCAGGACGAGCCGCAAAACCAGGGGTCCTGGTTCTTTGTGCAGCACTACATCCACGAGAACATGCTCGACGGCCAGAAGCTGGGTTACTCCGGCCGGGCGGCTTCGGCTTCGCCGGCGGTGGGCTATTCGCACCTGCATCAGGAGCAGCAAAAGGCGCTGGTCGAAGGCGCCTTCGGCAAGCTCAAGGGCTTTGTCCTGAACAAGTAAGGTTTTTGAATTTCTTAATCGGGTCGGGACAAAACTGAGGTTTTGTTCCCCAAGCTCCCAAAGATACGGAAAGAATTGATATGGCTATCGTAGAAGTCAAAGTGCCGCAGTTGTCTGAATCTGTGGCCGAAGCAACCATGTTGCAATGGAAGAAAAAGGCCGGCGATGCGGTTGCGGTCGATGAGATCCTGATCGAGATCGAGACCGACAAGGTCGTGCTGGAAGTGCCCGCCCCGGCGGCCGGCGTGCTGGCAGAAATCCTGGTCGGTGATGGCGGCACGGTGGTGGCCGAGCAACTGATTGCCCGGATCGACACCGAAGGCAAGGCTGCAGCAGCAGGCGCCAAGCCGGCCGCCGCAGCAGCGCCTGCTGCCGCTTCCGTGCCGGCCGCAGCCTCCATGGCCGGCGTGGCCATGCCGGCCGCCGCCAAACTGATGGCGGACAACCAGTTGGCTGCAGGCTCCGTGCCCGGTACCGGTCGGGACGGCCGGGTCACCAAGGGCGACGTGCTGTCGGCCGTGGCCTCGGGTGCGACGAAGGCGCCAGCGCCTGCCGCCATTCCCACCGGCGCGCCAGCCAAGGCCCTGCCGCAGGTGGCTGCCACTCCAACATTACACTTGGGGGACCGCCCCGAGCAGCGCGTGCCGATGAGCCGGCTGCGGGCCCGCGTGGCCGAGCGGCTGCTGCAGTCGCAGGCGACAGCGGCCATCCTGACCACCTTCAACGAGGTCAACATGGCCCCGGTGATGGAAATGCGCAAGCGCTTCCAGGAGAAGTTCGAAAAAGAACACGGTGTGAAGATCGGCTTCATGAGCTTCTTCGTGAAAGCCGCTGTGCATGCGCTCAAGAAATACCCGGTGCTCAATGCCTCGGTCGACGGCAACGACATCGTCTATCACGGCTACTTCGACATCGGCATCGCGGTGGGTTCCCCGCGTGGCTTGGTGGTGCCGATCCTGCGCAACGCCGACCAGATGAGCTTTGCCGACATCGAGAAGAAGATTGCCGAGTACGGCGCCAAGGCGCGTGACGGCAAGCTCAGCATCGAGGAAATGACGGGCGGCACCTTCTCGATCTCCAATGGCGGTGTGTTCGGCTCCATGCTGTCCACCCCGATCATCAACCCGCCGCAAAGCGCCATCCTGGGCGTGCATGCGACCAAGGACCGCGCCGTGGTGGAGAACGGGCAGGTGGTGGTGCGCCCCATCAACTACCTGGCCATGAGCTACGACCACCGCATCATCGACGGCCGCGAAGCCGTGCTGGGTCTGGTCGCCATGAAGGAGGCGCTGGAAGATCCCGCCCGCCTTTTGTTTGATATTTAAGGTCAACTCCCTCCCCCAGCGGGGGAAGGGACAATTTCGAGAAACATCATGAGCAAACAATTTGACGTGGTCGTCATTGGCGCCGGCCCTGGCGGCTACATTGCCGCCATCCGCGCCGCGCAGCTGGGCATGAACGTGGCCTGCATCGACGATTGGAAAAACAGCAAGGGCGGCCCGGCCCCGGGGGGCACTTGCACCAACGTCGGCTGCATTCCCTCCAAGGCGCTGCTGCAATCGTCCGAGCACTTCGACCATGCCAACCACCACTTGGCCGATCACGGTATCGCGGTGTCCGGCGTGAGCATGGATGTGGCCAAGATGGTGGCGCGCAAGGACGCCGTGGTCAAGCAGAACAATGACGGCATTCTCTACCTGCTGAAGAAGAACAAGGTGACCTTCTTCCACGGCCGCGGCTCCTTTGTGAAGGTGGTCGACGGTGGCTATGAGATCAAGGTCAGCGGTGCGGCCGAAGAGACGCTGGCGGCCAAGCAGGTGATCGTGGCGACGGGTTCCAACGCCCGCGCCATGCCCGGCACACCGTTTGACGAGCAAAACATACTCTCCAATGACGGCGCGCTGCGCATCGGTGCGGTGCCGAAAAAGCTCGGCCTGATCGGCTCGGGGGTGATCGGCCTGGAGATGGGCTCGGTCTGGCGCCGCCTGGGCTCGGAAGTCACCATTCTGGAAGGCCTGCCAACTTTCCTGGGCGCTGTCGATGAACAGATTGCCAAGGAAGCCCACAAAGCTTTCACCAAGCAGGGGCTGAAGATCGAGCTGGGTGTCAAGGTCGGCGAGATCAAATCCGGCAAGAAGGGTGTCAGTGTCGCGTGGACCAACGCCAAGGGCGAGGCACAGACGCTGGAGGTGGACAAACTGATCATCTCCATCGGCCGCGTGCCCAATACCACCGGGCTGAATGCCGAAGCGGTGGGCCTCCAGCTCGACGAGCGAGGTGCGATTGTGGTGGATGGCGATTGCCGTACCAGCCTGCCCGGCGTCTGGGCCGTGGGGGACGTGGTGCGCGGCCCGATGCTGGCGCACAAGGCCGAGGAAGAGGGCGTGGCCGTGGCCGAGCGCATCGCCGGCCAGCACGGGCATGTGAACTTCAACACCGTACCGTGGGTGATCTATACCAACCCGGAGATTGCCTGGGTTGGCCGTACCGAACAGCAGCTCAAGGCCGATGGCGTCAAGTACCAGGCCGGCACCTTCCCCTTCCTGGCCAATGGCCGGGCGCGGGCGCTGGGCGAAACCACCGGCATGGTCAAGTTCCTGGCCGATGCGGTGAGCGATGAAATCCTGGGCGTGCACATCGTCGGCCCCATGGCCAGCGAACTGATTGCCGAGGCCGTGGTGGCCATGGAGTTCCGCGCCAGCAGCGAAGATATTGCCCGCATCTGCCATGCGCATCCGTCCTTGAGCGAAGCGACCAAGGAAGCGGCGCTGGCGGTGGATAAACGTACGCTGAACTTCTAGAACGCGGGTTCACCGGTTTGGCATCTGTTCTTGAAGCCTATCAGGCCGAACTCAAGGCGCGGGGTTATGCAAGTGACCCCGCGCAGTTGCGCGCCGTCCAGGCGCTGGACCGCTGTGCTGCCGAGTGGGCCGAATACCAGGGCATGCGTTCCAACCCCCTGAAAAAACTCATCAACAATCCGGATATTCCCAAAGGGGTGTACCTGTACGGTGGAGTGGGGCGTGGCAAGAGCTTCCTGATGGACTGCTTTTTTGGCGCGGTTCCTCTGCAGCGCAAGACGCGCCTGCATTTCCACGAGTTCATGCGTGAAGTCCACCGGGAGCTGGCCGAATTGCAGGGAACGGTCAATCCGCTGGATGCCCTGGCCGAGCAGATTGCCAAGAAATACAAACTGATCTGTTTTGACGAGTTTCACGTGGCGGACATCACGGATGCCATGATTCTTTACCGCCTGCTGAAGGCGCTGTTCAACAACGGCGTTGGTCTGGTGGCAACGTCCAACTTCCGGCCCGAGGACCTGTACCCGAACGGTCTGCATCGGGACCGGATTCTGCCGGCGATCGACCTGTTGAACGAACGGCTGGAAATCGTCAATGTGGACAACGGCACGGACTACCGCAGCCGTACCCTGGATCAGGTCAAGCTCTACCATGTCCCCTGCGGACCGCAGGCCGATGCCGCCATGACGCAGGCCTTTGACCAGCTGGCGGCATCGCAGGATGAAGACCCGATGCTGCGCATCGAATCCCGGGAAATCCTGGCGCGGCGCAAGGCCGGCGGGGTGGTGTGGTTTGATTTCAAGACGCTGTGCGGCGGCCCCCGTTCCCAGAACGACTATCTGGAAATTGCGACCCAGTTCCACACCGTGTTCCTGAGCGATGTCCCCCACATGCCGGTGCGGCTGGCCGCGGAGGCCCGGCGCTTTACCTGGCTGGTGGATGTCCTGTACGACCGCCGTGTCAATCTCATCCTGTCAGCCGAAGTTTCCCCGCAAGCGTTGTATATGGAAGGACCGCTGGTTCATGAATTCGCCCGGACGGTGTCACGCCTGAGCGAAATGCAGTCCAAAGCGTTTTTCTCCCTCGAACATCGCATGGTGGATACCCGACTCACATGAAAACATGGTTGACCGCACTGGGCTCGCTGCTGCTGCTCCTGGGGGCGCAGGCGCAGCAGCTTGCGCCCACCCCTCCTTTCGACCCCAGCGCGGAGCGCGCCCGCATTGCGGCTGAACGGGCCAGGGAACAGACGCGCTTCGAGAAAGAAGAGGCCAATTGCTACCAGCGCTTTGCCGTGACCGACTGCCTGCGTGAAGTCCGGGTGCGTCGGCGGGCGGTTCTGGAAGAATTACGTCGCCAGGAAATCATTCTCAACGATGAGGACAGAAAAAAACGGGCGGCTGAGCAGGTCCGACGTACCGATGAAAAAGCCGCGGAACAGGCTCAGCAGGACGAGGCGGACAAGCGTGCCGCCGCGCGGCAGGCGTATGAGGATCGGCTGAAGCGTGCTGGCGAGAAAAAGGCCAATCAACCAGGCCAGGGTGCGGCCCGCCCCCAAGTGCGCGCTTCGGCGGCAGGGTCTACAAGCGCGGCGAGCCGGGCGGAAGACAAGAGGGCGTTTGATGAAAAGCAGTTGAAGGCGCAGGAGCGCCGGGCCCAGCGGGACAAGGCGCGGGCTGAAAAAGCGGGCCCGCCTGTCCGCCACCTGCCTGACCCACCCTGAAATTTCAGCCGCTTTTACTTGGGATCGAGGGGTTCGAGCTTCACAATCACCAGCGACAGGTTGTCGCCGCCGCCATTGGCCCGGGTTCGGGCTTTCTCGATCAGGAACTCGGAAGCCTCCCGGGCTGACAGGCTTGAGAGGACGGAGCCAAGCTCCGGGGTGTTGAAGTAGTGCCAGACACCGTCGCTGCAAGCCATCAGGATGTCTCCCGGACGCAACTGGGGAATGAAGTGCACATCCATCGGCGGGTCGCTTTCGGTGCCAAGGCAGCCCATCAGGATGTTGGACTGGGGGTGAACATTGGCCTCTTCTTCAGTAATTTCTCCGCGGGAAACCAGCGTCTGGACGTAGGAGTGGTCCATGGTGCGCTTGACCAGGCGGTTGCCATGGAAGTGGTAGACGCGGGAGTCACCGGCGTGGGCCCAATGACAGTCGCCCCCCGGATTGATCAGGAACGCGGCAACCGTGCTGTGGGGTTCCTGCTCGGCAGAGATCGCGGTCAGTTTGATCACGATGTGGGCTTCCTGGACCAGTTGCATGAGCAGGGCGGCCGCATCGTCGGTTTCGGGGGCATAGCGTTCAAACAGCTGCTTGGCGGTCATCATGACCTGGTCCGAAGCCTTGCGTCCGCCGCTGCGCCCGCCCATGCCGTCCGCCACGACAGCCAGAATGCAGCCGTTCACGCGCGGATGGTTGAATACGGCAACCTGGTCCTGTTGGTACTCGCGGTCTCCTCTGTGAATTCCGGTTGATGCAGTGAGTCGATAACCTTTGTTCATGATCCACAGTCTGGGGGCGTTGTCCCCGATTAATCGGTTCGAAAGACGTATTATCGAACTAACCGGGGGAAATCAATGTGATGGATTTCTCTGCCCCCCTTTTTTTTGACGCAATTCTTGGACTCCAACCTACATTCTCCCGAGCGCAGGCTGATCGAATTGCGAATCGAGCATGCTGATCTTGACGCCTTGATCGACCGCATCAGCCACGAACCGGCACTGGATGAATTGATGCTTCGAAGGCTGAAAAAAAGGCGGTTGGGTTTACGTGACGAAATCAATCGCATCGAGCGCAATCTCATGCCCAATGAACCCGCCTGACGCATGAGCTTGCATGATCTTGTGGCCGATGCCTTCTCTGCGGACGGCGTGCTGGCGCATTCCGTAGAGGATTTCAGGTCCCGCCCCGGTCAGACCGAAATGGCGCTGGCGGTGGCCGATACCCTGGCGAACGGAGGCATCCTGGTGGTGGAAGCTGGCACCGGGGTGGGCAAGACATTCTCTTACCTGGTGCCGGCTTTGTTGAGCGGTGAAAAGGTCTTGCTGTCCACCGCCACCAAGACCCTGCAGGACCAGTTGTTCGGGCGCGACCTGCCGCGGCTGATCGCAGCCCTGGGTCTGCCGGTGCGGGCGGCCTTGCTCAAGGGCCGCAGCAGCTATCTTTGCCTGCATCGCATGGAGTTGGCGCGCCAGGATGATGCCTCCAGCGGGACGGCAGCGTCACGGGCACTGGCCCGGATTGAAACCTGGTCCCAATCCACACGAACCGGCGATCTGGCTGAATTGCCCGGGCTCGATGAACGTTCCCCGCTGATTCCGTTGGTGACTTCGACGCGGGACAACTGCCTTGGCTCCCAGTGTCCGAAATTCCGCGCCTGTCATGTCAACCTGGCCCGGCGCGAGGCCCTGGCGGCCGATGTGGTGGTGATCAACCATCACCTGTTCTTTGCCGATCTGGCGGTGCGCGAATCGGGCATGGCCGAGTTGCTGCCCACTGTGCGCAGCGTCGTCTTTGACGAGGCGCATCAGATCAACGAAACCGGGGTCCAGTTCCTTGGCCGGCATCTGTCCACCGGCCAGTTGCTGGATTTTGTGCGCGACATGCTGGCTTGCGGCCTGCAACAGGCGCGAGGTCTGGCGGATTGGTCCGGCTGTGCATCGGTGCTGGAACGCGCGACGCGGGAGTTGCGCCTGTGCGCCGGCAAGACCTACCCCGGAGCGAAGTTGCGCTGGACTCAGGAATCGCCCGAGCAGATTGATCCGCAGGTCTGGCACGACGCGCTGGATGGCCTGAAGCAGGGCTGCCAGCAGGTGGTTCAGGCCCTGGCCACCGTGAGCGAAATCTCGCCGGATTTTGTACGCCTGCTGGAACGGGCCCAGGGGTTTGGTGAACTGCTGGATTTTTTCTCCCGCCCCTGCGAGCCCGGTTCGGTGCGCTGGCTGGATGTGGGAACCCAGTTGCGGCTGGTGGAGTCGCCGCTGGACATTGCCCAGGCGGTGCAGGGCAAACTGCTTCAGGCCGGCGAGGCCCCAGAGGTGACGAAATCCTGGATTTTCACTTCCGCGACCTTGGGGGATGAATCCGGCTTGCGCTGGTTTACCGAACCTTGTGGCCTGGAACAGGCGCAAGTCCTGCGGGTTCAGAGCCCGTTTGATTATGCCCAGCAGGCAGCCGTTTATGTGCCCCGCAATCTGCCCAAACCGGGTGACCCCGCTCACAGTGCGCAGGTGGCTGCACTGGTGGGGCGGCTGGCTCCCGTCATCGGCGGGCGCACGCTGGTGCTCACGACCAGCTTGCGGGCCTTGCGCACCATCAGCGAAGCCCTGCAACAACAGGTGAGCGTGGCGGGCGGGCTGGAGGTTCTGGCGCAGGGCCAATTGCCCAAACGTGAATTGATGGAACGTTTTCGGCGCGGTGCACAGGACGGGCAACCCGGCTGCATCCTGGTGGCCTCGGCTTCCTTCTGGGAAGGGGTGGACATTCCGGGCGATGCCCTGCAGATGGTGGTGATCGACAAGTTGCCATTCCCGCCGCCCAATGACCCGCTGGTGGAAGCCCGCT
>Ga0210129_1000145_pt1 | contig 19217 bp, 16 predicted proteins | sample WestPond_Cattail_2_FD_185582 | JGI IMG/M metagenome (GOLD analysis project Ga0210129, IMG submission 185582) | Wetland microbial communities from the San Francisco Bay, California, USA, that impact long-term carbon sequestration -... | ecosystem: Environmental > Aquatic > Marine > Wetlands ... | reverse complement strand
CCGCCAGGATGGCAACGGCTGTGATTGATTTGCAGGAAGAGTTCATTCGTGTGCCTGGAAAAAAGAAAAAATTACGCATTGGGCTGGGCTCGCCTTGATTCTGGAAAGGCGAATCCGAAATGCCGCAATAGCAACGAGGATTTTTACGGCAAGTCGTTAGGGGAACTTAAGGGCGGGCGAGCACTGCCCTGATGGAGGCTTGCAAAGTGGGAAAGCCGAGGTGGCCAGTTGCAACTGAACCTGCCTGACGGGGTTAGATGAAACCTGTGCAGGCGGTGAGGGGTGAAATAGAGCGGCAGTCTAGAGTTCGCCGTTGGCGCCTGCGCGCATGACACTGTCCATTTTTTTCCGGATATCCCGCGCGCCTTGGCGCAGTTCCGGCGTGATGCCCATCTGCTTGCCGGCCATGTCGAGCCAGGTCACATCCCAGTCCAGCGTCATTACCCAGATGTTCTTGTCGGCGTCTTCCATCACCGTGATGCGGCAGGGCAGGAACACCGCCATCTCGGGGATGATCCGCAACAGGTCGCGTCCCACGGCGATGTCGCAGTAGCTGAACACTTCGACGCGTGGCGCTGAGTCGTCGTTCAGCACCGCCTTGAAATCCTTCCACATCAGGTTGCTGCCGACGAATTTCAGGTTCTCCTTATTGGCGCGCAGCATCATCGATTCGACCACTTCATCGAACGATACTCCGGGCTTGACCTTGTATTTGACGGCGAAATAGTTCATCGCCTCGCGCGCGTCCATCTGCATCATGTTGGCCATCATCGGCATCGCCATCTGCAGCCAGCGCTTCTTTTCTTCAGGCGTCAGGACACGGTTCATCTGATAATCGCGGTAAGGCGGCGGGAGCGCCTGCTGCATCATCATCGGGCCATAGGGCGTCTGGGCGACGCCGATCCAGCTTTGTGCAGGTGCGCCTTGCAGGTAGGGATTCACGGGCTGCGCGGTTGGCTTGGCAGGCGGCTCGGCGGCGAGTGCCGACAGGCTGAATAACCACGCGAGCGTGAATAAGAAGCGGCGCATCATATCGGGTCTCCGGATTTGCTATGCCAGTATCCTACGCATCATGAAGCAGACGTCAATGATTCATCATGCTCGTCCGTGGAAGGTATTTTCCATCACGTCCAGTTCAGCGGCCGCGCCAACCAGGTCGCCATGATTAAGGCAGGCTTCAAGGCGGGCGGCGCCATCCTGAATGGCTGTGGCTCGCACGCTGGCCGCCGCTCCTTTCAGCGCGTGGGCTTCCTTGCGGCACAATTCGACATCGCCTTGCACGATTCCGCTTTTCAGTTTCGCCAGGCTCGATTCGGTCGTGCTGTTGAATACTGCTGCCAGTTCTTTCACCAGGTCCGGATTACCGGGATAGCGCGCATGCAGGGCGGGCAGATCGAGCAGTGCTATCCGTGGGGAGTTGGCGTCAACCTGCGGCAGCCATTGCGTCAACACTGCCGCCAGCGCTGCCTCAGTGTAGGGTTTGCTCAGATAATCGTTGCCGCCGGCAGCAAGGCAGACCTCGCGGAAACTGCTGCCGGCATTGGCGGTCAGCGCAATGACAGGGGTGTGGCGGGCATCTGTCGGCAGCTGGCGAACTCGCCGGGTCGTTTCATAACCATCCATCCCCGGCATCTGACAGTCCATCAGCACCAGATCGAAAGCTTCCTTTGCGAGCAGGTCCAAGGCTTGCTGCCCACTGGTGGCAATGGTGTACTGCAGTCCCATTTCGTGCAGCTGGTGTGCCAACACTTTCTGGTTCACCGGATGGTCTTCAACCACCAGGATGCGTCCTTCCAGTTGAGCGTCTGCCTGTTCGGGCTGTTCGGCGAGAGGCAAGGTGGTTGGGGACAGCAGGAGCATCAGAGTGAAGCAGCTTCCCTTGGCCGGCGTGCTTTCGACCGTGATGCGGCCACCCATCAATCCAGCCAGCTGGCTGCTGATCGCGAGCCCCAGCCCGGTTCCGCCGTAGCGGCGCGTGGTCGACGAGTCGGCCTGCGAAAATGCCTGGAACAAACGTACCTGCGTGTCGCTGTTCATGCCGATGCCACTGTCCCTTACACTGAATCGGCAACCGACTTCATGATTCACGGTTTCGAATGTCAGGCGCAGTTCGACTTCCCCCTGGTGGGTGAACTTGATGGCATTGTCGACCAAGTTGAGCAGGATCTGGCGAATGCGGGTCGGGTCGCCGAGCAGGGCAGCGGGGGGGGCGTCAGACAAGATCAGTTTCAGCTGCAGGTTTTTTTCCAGTGCCCGTGCCTTGAATAGCGACACCACCTCCTGTACCAGCGCCACCGGCGAGAACGCAATCTGCTCGATGGACAGTTTTCCCGCATCGATTTTGGAAAAATCGAGGATGTCGCTGATGATGGTGAGCAGGCTTTCCGCTGAACTTTTCAGCGTGGAGACGTATTCACGCTGTTGTCCATTGAGTTGCGTTTTCAGCAACAGACCGCTCATCCCGAGAATGCCATGCATGGGGGTGCGGATTTCGTGGCTGACCTTGGCGACGAACTCCGATTTGGCGCGCGCCATGTGCAGGGCAGCCTCACGCGCGGCCTCCTTGGCGGCTTCGGCGGCGCGCCGTTCGGACACATCCCGCATGATGGCCTGGATGACCGGTTTGCCTTCCAGTTGCATCGCGTGCAGAGCGATTTCGGCAGGAAAGACCGAGCCGTCCTTGCGCAGTCCCTGCCACTCCATGTCCGCATGGCCGTTGCTGCGCGCCTCCTCGATTGCCTGCATGGCATGATCCATGGCGGTGTGACCGTTCGCCTGCAGCGGTGTGCCGAGTTGTGGGATCGGTGTGGCGAGGAAGGTATCAACCGAGTCCATGCCAAACAGGGACAGGGTGGCTGGGTTGCAGTCGATGAATCCCTTGTCGTCGAGAATGACAACGGCGTCGGAGTTGGTTTCGAAGAGGGTTTGATATTTCTGCTTCTCGGTTTCGATTTGCCGGGTTTGCGTCAGCATGCGGCGAACGACTAGAACCACCACCAGTATGGCCAGCAGCGTGGCGGCGATGGCCAGGGCCAGCATCAGGGTTCGGCTGGCCTGATAGGCCGTGTAGGTTTTGCCGAGTGCCGCTTCGTTGGCCTCGCGCTGCAGTCGGGTCATGTTGTCGAGGGCTTCAACCAGACGGTATTGCAACGGGATGGCCTCGGTCTGCAGCAGCGTCAGGGCCCCGTAATTGTTTTCATCGAGTGCCGCAGCGACCACATTGAACATGACCGGCTGATTGCTGAAAGTGATGGCATCCAGTTCGTTCAGCAATGTTTTTTCTTCAGGGGTGCGGATCATCGCCGCCAGTTGGCCACGATCTTTGGCGTAGCGTTCGCCATATTCCAGGAACTGCATGAAAAGCTGGTCCTTCTCCCAGGGGTCGATCGAGACCACGATGTTGTGCATCACTATCGCACGGTCGCGCAGCGAATCGCGCATCCGTGTCGCCAGACGGGTTTTCACGTTGTTGACCGACACCACGTTTTGCAGTTCGGCATTCAGGTGTGCCATCTGGGTGACGCCCAGTGCGATCACCGCCAGCATCATCAGCAGGGCGGCTGCGAAGCCAAGCCAGACATTGAACAGCAGGCCGCGCAGTTGAGTGGGCACCATGGTTTTATCCGCGCCTGAAAGCCACGACGTGATCGGCGTCCAGCTTGATGCCGATCTTTTCGCCAATGTCGGGATTGTGATGGGAGGGCACCAGAGACGGCGCGTGCTGGCTGCTGGGCAGCTTCAGAGTGGAGGGGAATTCGGCGCCGCGGAATGCCTTGTTCTTGGCTTCGGCGAGCAACAGGCTGTCGTCGTCGTGGATGATGTCGTCAGGGTGGAGCAGGACTTCTTCGGATGTCTGCCAATGGTTGCCGGCATCGACGGTGAGCAGCATGTCGGCCGGGGGGGGGTTACTTTCGAGCCGCGCCATCAGCGGGCTTCCCTTGTCGGCAATGAATATCATCGTCACGCAGCTGTCCCAGGCGCAGGCGTTGAACAGTGGCTTGACGAGCGCTCATTGCGTGCGGAATGCACGACGACTTCATCGGCCAGCGCGGGCAGAGTGGGGACCGTGTGTGCCCGGGCGGCGAGAAGATGGTTCGGCTTCATCCTGAGTTCGACCTCGGATTAACATTATCGTAATCGTACAAAATGATAACCGTTATCAATAATAAGACAATTTGAATGGAGCGACCCTCCCCAGCAAATGCTAGGGCTTTTCGAACTGGATCAACGTTGTCAATTCGCCTTCGAAGGTCGCATTCACCCGAATGAAGCCCGGTCGTTCTTCGAGCGCAAAACCGGGCTGGGCGGGGGGTGTGACGTCGATCAGCTTGAGCAACTGTGCCGGATAACGGATCTCCAGCGTCACCTGCATTGGGTAATAGCCGTCAAGAAATTTGCGCATGTAGGGTCCGTTGGTCAAGTTGAAGTAGCCTTGGCCGGTGTTGTGCAATGCGCGGGTCTGGGCGGACAGGCATAGCGTTGCACCCGGTTCGACATTGCGGAGTTGCACGCTGGCGCCTTCGATCCAGGCTTGCTCGATGTGGGTGGCGGAATCCAGCTTGAGGTTGCGGATAAAGCCTTCACGAAAGGTGATTTGCGCGAGGGGCACGGCGTCGAGATGATCGTGACACTGCGACAGGTTGACCCAGCCTGAATCAAGGCTGTCGCTATCGATGAATATGGTGTTCCGGTGGTGATGAACCAGTTTGGCGGGTGCGGTATCCAGGAAATGCAGGCTGCCCTCGTTGACCAGCGCGGCGCTTTCAAAACTGAGATCGGTCGCTGCGTATGTCAGGCCGAAAGGCAAGGCAGCAGGGAGCAGGGCAAGCCAGAGTCTGAAGTGAGTGAATCTATTCGGAATCTGCATCTGCCGTCTGGGCGGGACTGGAAGCATTGACACGTCTTGCGCCGTCGAAACGTTGGAACCAGTACGGGTCACTCAGGCGGGAGATCTTGACGGAACCGGTACGGCTGCCGGCAGCATGCACGAAACGATTTTCGCCCAGATAGATGCCGACATGGGAAAAGGTGCGCTTGAGCGTATTGAAGAAAACCAAGTCGCCCGGCTGCAGCTCGGTTTGTGAAAGCGGCTGCAGGGCTTCACTCATCGCATGGCTGTTGCGCGGCAGGACCACCCCGGTTATTTGCCTGAATACATGGCCGACAAAGCCGCTGCAGTCGAGTCCGGTTTCGGGCGAGGTGCCGCCGAGGCGATAGGGGCTGCCGACCAGGCTGACAGCGTAAATGGGGATGTCTTCATCCAACGTGCTGGCATGCGCCGCCGGCAGCAGCAGCTGGATCAGCAAGGACAGCATCGCGACAGGCTTCATGGGTGGACAATCTGCTCTATAGTTAGATAAGAAAACGGCCAATTGTGGCGAATCTTGACTCCGAGGATCCCATCATGAATGACGCAAATACTTCTGTATCAAGCGAAACCAGTATCCATGAAAATGCACAACTCGTGCAATGGCATGACGAGGCCGAGGCTGCGGCGTCTGAACCTGACCTGCGCGAACGGGTGAGGGATTTGACAGCGCGCGCGCTGCACGAACGCCGGATGGCGCTGCAGGATCTGGGAAAGATCGTCAGCGCAATTGCCTCGGGTGTGGGCAGCGGATTGACGAAGCGGGGTGGCGAGTTGAAGGAAGGTCTCAAACAGGCTGTGTCCGGTCTCGACGATGCCGTCGGCAGTGCAGCCCAGGCTGCCTCCTATGCCCTGCGCGAAGCGGCCGAGCAGGGCCGGGCGTTCAAGGACAACGAGCTGAAAACCAGTCTGGAGCAATTGCGCGATCTGGAAGCGCAGATTGTCGACACCCTGAAACAGACAGCCAGAGAGTCTGGCGGCAAACTCAAGGAAGAGCTGGAGAGTCTGAGCGAGCATCTGAAAAACAGTGGCACCCGAACCGGCGAACAGGTGCGTGCTGCGCTGCAGCAGTTGGCAAGCGGCGTGAAGGCCAGCAGCGAGGCCGGGCGCGCGGGGCTGAGCGAAACAGCCAGTACGGCTACCGAGCGGCTGGCCCAGGTGGCGAGCGGTATCCTTGAGGCACTGTCGGATTCACTCAAGCGGCAGAGCGAGCGCCTGCGTTCCTGATCTGATCACCCGCACGCGGCGGCGGAAATGTTGCCGCCGCCTCACTTGCGGCTACACTCTCGGCATTACTGATCCCAACAACACACAATGCTCTGGGAAACCATTTCGGTCGTGCGCGACCTGCCACGCTTGCATGAAATCGCCTCGGTGATGATTCGCTATGGCGGGGGCGATCTGGTGCGCATGTTGGGCATCAGCGGCGCACTGGAACGAGCGGGGCGGGTTTTACACTGGCACAGCGTGAGCGAAATCAGCCAGCTCGAAGCTCCGGTGCGTATTCGTCGGGCGCTGGAAGAGCTAGGCCCCACCTTCGTCAAACTCGGGCAAATGCTTGCGACGCGGGTCGATATGTTTCCGCCGCACTGGATTGCCGAGTTCGAAAAACTGCACAGCCATGTGCCTGCGGTGCCTTATGAAAGCCTGCATTCCGACCTGGTGGCAGCCCTCAAGGGCGAGCCCGCCGAGGTGTTTGCCGCGTTCGATACGGTTCCGTTGGCGGCTGCTTCCATCGCACAGGTGCATCGCGCCACGCTCAAGGACGGCACGCCGGTCGTCGTCAAAATCCGTCGTCCCGGCATCGAGGGCGTGATCCGGGCCGACCTGCGCATCCTGGAACATGCCGCCAAACTGCTGGAGAGCGAAGTGCCGGATTACCGGCGTTACGATCCGGTACAAATGGTTTCACAGTTCCGCCGTTCGCTGAACCGCGAACTCGACCTGGCCAAGGAGGCGCGCAATATCGACCAGTTCGCGCGCGATTTTGCCGACGATCCGCTGGTGCAGATTCCCCGGGTGTACTGGGAATTCACCAATGACCGCGTCAACGTGCAGGAGGAAATTGTCGGTCTGGAAGGTGTATCTTCTGACAAACTGCGTGCCAGCGGACTCGATCCCAAGCTGCTGGCCTCGCGCGGTGCCGACACCGTGCTGCGCATGGTGCTGGAACACGGCTATTTTCACGCCGACCCGCATCCGGGTAACGTGCTGTTCCTGCCCGGCAACCGCATTGGCTTGATCGACTTCGGCATGGTGGGCATGTTGACCAACACGCGCCGCAACCAGATTGTCGACCTGCTGCATGCCCTGACGCGCAATGACGAGCAGGCCCTGATGCAGGTACTGCTCGACTGGAGCGGCGAATCGTTGAGCGATGAAGATCGTCTGGCATATGACGTTGCGGAGTTGCTGCAAAGCTACAACGATCTGCAACTGAAGGATGTGAAGATTGGCGCGTTGCTGAACGACATCACGGCGGTCATGCGCGACAACAATCTGGTATTGCCGGCCGACCTGACCTTGTTATTCAAGACACTGATCACGCTGGAAGGACTGGGACAGCAGCTCGATCCAGAATTCCACATGATCGACCACTTGACGCCGTTTGTGGAGTGCATCATTCAGCAGCGCTATACACCGCAGGCCTTGCTCGCGCGTGGGCGCAAGAGCGTGCGTGAGACGCTGGAAGTGCTGGCCGACGTGCCACGTGACCTGCGGCATCTATTGAGGGATATGCGGCGGGGGCGGGTGAAGATCGACCTTGACCTTAAGCGGCTGGACCAGTTTGGGCATCAACTGGACCGCGCCAGCAACCGGCTGACCATGGGCATACTGACTGCGTCGCTGGTGGTGGGATCCAGCATCATCATGACGGTGAAGGGCGGACCTCAGTTATTCGGCTTGCCGTTTTTCGGTCTGCTGGGATTCCTGATCGCATTTTTCAACAGCCTGTGGATCGTCTTTTCCATCTGGCGTTCGGGCAAACACTGACGTCCTGCCGTCATACAGTGCAGCTGACGTCGGCACCCCGGACGGCCAGGAGGTTTGCCAGCTGCGCCAGCGGCATGGGCCGGCCCAACAAATAGCCCTGTACATGGGCGATGCCCAGGCTTTCGACCTTGTGCAGCACAGCCTCTGTTTCCACCCCTTCGGCCACCAGCGCATACCCCGCGTCGCTCATCATGCGGGCAAAGTCGGCCACTACCTGGCTGGCCCGGTCGTCCTGCGCCAGCTTGTTCACCAGCGAGATATCCAGCTTGACCACATCCACCGGCAAGTCGACCAGATAGCGCAACGGCGAATAGCCGGTGCCAAAATCGTCCATGGCGATGCGGTAATGTATCGTGCGCAACAGGTCAAGATAGGTTCTCACTTCGACCATTTGCGTGATGAGGGATGTTTCCGTGATTTCCAGCATCAGGGGGTGCCGGGCATTGTGACGCGACAATTCCAGCAGTCGCGACACGACTTCAGGATGCGAAACACTCTGGGCGGACAGATTGATCGAGATGCCATATCCAGGTGGAATCTGGCCTGAGGCCAGGTCGGCATCGACCTGGTGCAGCACCGCCAGATCGAATTCCGTTTCCAGGCGTCGGCTGCTGACGACCGGCAGGAATGCACCCGGCATCATGAGTTCGCCGTGGTAGCGGATACGGGCCAGCGCTTCGTAATAATCCACCTGGCGCCCTGGTAGTCCGTGGATGGGCTGGTAATGCATTTCGATCATGCCGGGTGTGACCAGCGCCTGGAACAGGGCACTGGTCTCGCGGCTGGCCACCAGCGTCTGTGAGGCACGCTCGGTGTCATCTCCATAGATCGCGATACGGTTGCGCCCCGGTTGCTTGGCGGTATACATGGCGATGTCGGCCTGCTTGGGCAGATCATCAATACCCTCAAGCTGATCGGGCGGACAGAAGGCGATCCCGATGCTGATGCCGACCGGCTCGCTGATACCCAGTTCACCAAAGCTGGCTGCGTCGATCAGGCTCTGACAGCGCTGTGAGATTTGCTTTGCCTGGGCCGGCGTGGTGCTCGACAGGAATGTGGCGAATTCATCTCCGCCCAAACGATACAGGCGGTCGTTGGCGCGCAGTGCCATCACCAGCGCATCGGCAATGATGGTCAGCACGCGGTCGCCCTTGGCATGGCCATAGGTGTCGTTGATGGTTTTGAACCGGTCGCAGTCGAACAGCAGAAAGGCCACCCCCTGTGGCGTGGTCTTCGTGTCCTGGCGGAAACGTTCCCAATCCTCCTCGTAGGCACGCCGGTTGTGGCAGCCGGTGAGCGCGTCCTGGCGTGCCTGCGAGTGAAACTCGCGGTTCTGATTTTCCAGCGAGCCGTGCAGTTCACGTAATTGGAGCTGGTACTCGTAGAGCGAGCGGCGGATGCTTTCCAGTTCGATGACGCGCATGGACTGCGAGCGCGAGGGGTTCGAGTTGAACCCTCCCTGTTGCATGGCGTCGATATCTTTGGACAGTTGTCGCAGCGGGCGAACCAGCAGGCGGTTGTAAGCCACAAAGCCCAGCATCGCGGTGATCACCAGTAGCACGATCAGTGCGAGCAGGCTGCGCGAAAGAATTTTCTGGAACATCAACTGGTCGGGATCGGGCTGGATGCTGAAAGTCAGGCGTGATAACAGGGCCGACGCCGGCTGGGTTTCGCCCGGCTTGAGTGCAAGACTGAGACTGGTTTTATCCGCAATGCGGAACGTCCCCTGATGCAACAGCGCCGGCATGAAATCGAGCCTGATCAGGCCATGGCCGAGCAGGGTCTGTCGCTGATCCTCCCCATAGACCGGAAATTCGTGATAAAGCGCTATGCTGCCCGCTTCATTGACCAACCAGCTGTATTCCAGGTGCTGTGATTCATGCGTCGGCAGCCTGGCAGGCATCCCGCGATTTTCCGGACTGGAGGCGAGCAGGGTGCCTGACGGGTTATACAAGGCCACACGCTCATAGCGGCTGGATAACATGCCGCTTTCGTATACACGCTGGTCTCGCCAGTAGTCATAGTATTCCGGTAGCACCAGCTGCTGCCTGGTTTCATCCCACCTCGCTAGGTTGAGTTCAAGCTCTTCCGTCCGGCCCAGCAGACGTTTGACAGCGATGTCGAGTTCGGATCGCGCAGCATCCAGACGGTGTCGTTCAAGGTCGCGGGTGACGCTGCGTGTCTGATAGGCGGCAAAACCACCAATCAGGATCACCAGGATCAGCAGGCCGGTAACGAAGGCGAACGCGATCTGTTTGATGGAGATGGATGCAGGCCACTTCATCGGGACGGGACCTTTTGAATGCGCTCCAGGTAATGCAGCGTATGTTCCAGCAGGTCGAATTCATGCTCGCCATCCATAAAATGGTTGGCACCCTCCACGATGACAATCGGGGTCCGTACATGCTTCAGTGCCTTGATCCAGTCGCGCCCCAGAATTTCGTCCTGATCACCCATGATGAGTTGTACGCTGACCGGTGAGGCCTTCAAGGCCGCGAGCGTGCGTGGCTGGTCCCAGCGCACATAGGTCAGCAGGTCTTCAGGCGTAGAGGTATATTTTCTGCAAAAGGACAAGCTGTGCGTGACCAGGGTACGCTGCTTGTTTGCGGCCTGGCTTTCCAACTCCATGATGAGAGAAGGACGTGAGGACGTGTTGACCTGGGCTTCGATCAACGAAGCTCCGATATACGCTTTGATGGCCTTGTCCGGATGGGTATTCAGATAGGCCAGCAGTTGCAGGCTGCCAAAACTGTGGCCAACCAGCACGATCGAGCGGTGACCGTGTGTCTTCAGCCAGCCCACCCAGCGCGAAATTTCAGTGATGTCGTCATCCAGACTGTGTCGGTGTGATGCCTCGCAGGCCAGACTTTGCTCGCGTTTGGGAATGCCAAGGCTGAGCGTGGGCGACAATACGGAATAGCCCGCATCGTGCAGGCCACGCGCCAGCGTGGCGACGGTGGGAAACTCGCGCGTCTGCAGGAAGCCATGCAATAGCAGCACTGCGGGCCTGCTGGGCTGTCCGACCATATATTCGGCACTGGCGCTGATTCCGGGACGCATTTCCAACTGGATGATCGCCGCTTGAGCCCAGTCCGGAAGCATCGATAACAGCAGGCAGATCAAGCAGGCGCGCATGGGGAATGGATCAATGGAATCTAGAATCCTAACGGCAACTGGCACCTGAAACTGAAGACGCGTTCAAGCTATTCGATCCGGGCCGGGTGTTACACTCCGTCTCACAATCTGGTCCCGACATGTTTGATCTGAAACGCCTGTTTTCCCCCGATGGTGCGTGTGCCGCGGTGTTGCCCGGCTGGCGCTCGCGTCCGCAGCAGTTGGCCATGGCCGAGGCGGTCGAGCAGGCAATCGCCGAAAGCAGTGTATTACTGGCCGAAGCGGGAACCGGCACCGGCAAAACCCTGGCGTACCTGATTCCCGCTCTGTTGTCGGGCGGCAAGGTGGTTATTTCTACCGGCACCAAAGCCTTGCAGGATCAGCTGTTTCACCGCGACCTGCCGGCCGCGCGCCGCGCGCTCAAATCGCCGGTCAAGGTAGCTTTGCTGAAAGGCCGCGCAAACTACGTCTGCCACCATCATCTGCAACGCAACCTCGCCGACGGCCGCTTTGCCCATCGTGACGATCCAGTCTGGCTCACCAAGATCGCCCGTTTCGCCGAAACCAGCACCAGCGGCGACCGCGCCGAAGCCGAGGGCATCCCCGAAGAGGCCACCGCCTGGCACTACGCCCTTTCCAGCCGCGACAATTGTCTCGGCAGCGAGTGCAGCCACTTCAAGGAATGTTTCGTGATGGCTGCACGCAAGGCTGCGCTCGACGCCGAAGTGGTCGTGGTCAACCACCACCTGTTCTTCGCCGACCTGTGGCTGAAGGACGAAGGCGTCGCCGAACTCCTGCCCGCCTGCAACACCGTCGTTCTCGACGAAGCGCACCAACTTGCCGAAACCGCCGCGCAGTTTTTCGGTGAGACGCTGTCCACCGCGCAGCTGCTGGACCTGGCCGGCGACACCAAGCGGCTGGCGGCAGTGAAGGCCGGCGATTTCCCTGCGCTGCGCCGCGCGGCCGAGGACCTCGGCAAGGTCACGCGTGACCTGCGCCTGGTATTCCCGCAGAACCCGATCAAGTCGACCGTCGCTGAACTGGCGCGCTACGACAAATGGCCAGAAGCCTTGAAGGCGTTATCGACAGCGCTGGATGAAACGGCGAAATTGCTGGAAACCCAGGCCGAGCGCGATGCCGACCTGAAAAACTGCTTCGATCGCGCGCAGGCGGTGCAGGGCACCCTGGCCAGCTGGCAGCGCGGCGACGATCCCGCGAACCCTCGCGTGCGATGGCTGGAAACCACCATGAGCTCGCTGCTGCTGCATGCCACGCCGCTGTCGGTCGGCGCCATGTTCGGCGCCAAACTCACCGAACGCGCGCAGGCATGGATCCTCACCTCGGCCACGCTGTCCGTCGGCGGCGATTTCACCCATCTGAAAACGCGCCTGGGCATCGAGACCGCCGAAACCCTGTGCGTCGACAGCCCATTCGATTACCCGCGCCAGGGCGTGCTCTACGTCCCGCAAGGTCTGCCCGCGCCCAATACTCCCGAATTCACCGAAGCCGTTGTCGACGCCGCCTTGCCCGTGCTGGATGTGAGCGGCGGGCGTGCTTTCATCCTGTTCACCAGCCTGCGCGCGCTGGAAAAGGCACGTGGCCTGTTGACCGAAGCCTTCAAATCGCGCGGCTGGGATTATCCCCTGCTGGTGCAGGGCGACGCGCCAAAGAACGAACTTCTCGCGCGTTTTCAGAAATCAGGCAACGCCGTGCTGCTGGGCAGCCAGAGTTTCTGGGAGGGCGTCGATATGCCTGGCGACGTGCTGTCGGTGGTCATCATCGACAAGCTGCCCTTCCAGCCGCCCGACGACCCGGTCGTCGCCGCGCGCATCGCCCAGGCCGAGAAGAACGGTGGCAAGCCTTTCATGGACTACCAGCTGCCGCACGCGGCGATCAGTCTGAAACAGGGGGCGGGGCGCCTGATTCGCACGGAAACCGATCGCGGCGTGCTGATGATTTGCGATATGCGGCTGGCGGACAAGCCGTATGGCAAGTTGCTGTTGAATGCGTTGCCGCCGATGACGCGGACGCGGAAGCTTGAGGTGGTGGAGCGTTTTTTTGAGGCGGAGCGAGAGGGGCGTGTGGCTTCACCGGACGTGGTGGAGTAAGGACTCCGCTTGATTTTCCAATGATCACCCTTCGACAGGCCAGGGTGAACGGCAGATTCGCTAACGCTCACAGCGTCTGCACAAACCCCAACACCTCTGCCGCATGGCCCGGTGCCTTCAACCCGCGCCAGCTTTTCACCAGCTTGCCATTCACATCGAATACGAAGGTGCTGCGTTCGACTCCGCGCACCTGTTTGCCATACATGTTCTTCAGCTTCATCACGCCGAACAGTACACAGACTTTTTCGTCGATATCGGCGAGCAGTTCGAACGGAAAACTGTGCGCGGCCTTGAAGCCTTCGTGCGACTTAAGACTGTCACGCGAGATGCCGACGACGATCGTGTTGGCCTTGCCGAAGTCGACGTACAGATCGCGGAATTCCTGGCCTTCGAGGGTGCAGCCGGAGGTGTTGTCCTTGGGGTAGAAGTAGACGACGACGTTTTGGCCGCGATAGTCGGACAGCTTGAACGGGGCCTTGCCAGTAGAGGGCAGTTCGAAATCCTTGATGATGGGATCATTCATGACGGGCCTTTCTATTTACGTGAAGCGGATTTGAGCAGAACAACGACGGCGCCGGCGCCGCCATCGACAGTGCGCGCCTGGCAGAACGCGAGTACGTCCTCGCGCTGCACCAGCCAGTGGCGCACTTTGTTTTTCAGCACGGGCAGGCGGTTTTTCGAGCCATGGCCCTTGCCATGGATGATGCGCACGCAGCGGCGGTCTTCGATCATGCAGCGGTTGAGAAAGGCGGCCAGCGCGATGCGCGCCTCGTCGCCAGTGTGGCCGTGCAGGTCGAGTTCGCCTTTGATGACCCAGCCGCCGCGCCGCAGTTTGCGGAGCGCGGCGGCGGGCACGCCGGGGCGCGCATAGTGCAATTCTTCACCGGTCGAGACGGCGGCTTCCCAATCCCATGGGTCGGACAGGGCGTCGACCAGAACTTGCCGTTCGTCGGCCTGCCGTTGATGGGCGATCGGTTTGGGGAGCGCACGCGCGATGTCGGCGCGATCGGACGGCGGCAAGGGCACAGCATCGGCGATGGCGCGGCGAAACAGCATGGTGCCGTCCGCCGGGACCCTCGGTTTCTGCGGTGCCTGGTGCAGCGCGTTCGGGACGGTGGATTGCTCACGCAGCGCGCGGCGTACGCGCGACAGCGCCTCGAACGAGACGGGGTCGAGCGCAGAGCCACGGGCTCGCTTCATGTCGCATTGTCCTTGTCAGGCCCTGCCGAGCGCATCCAGATAGCGTTCGGCGTCGAGCGCGGCCATGCAGCCGGTACCGGCGCTGGTGACCGCCTGGCGGTAGATGTGGTCCTGCACGTCGCCGGCGGCAAACACGCCTTCGATATTGGTCGCGGTGGCGTTGCCCTTGTTGCCGCCCTGGGTGACGATGTAGCCGCCTTCCAGCGTGAGCTGTCCTTCGAAGATGTCGGTATTGGGCTTGTGGCCGATGGCGATGAAGACTCCGGTGAGCGCAATGTCCTTGGTCGAGACGTCCTTGGTGCTCTTGATGCGCATGCCGGTGACGCCGGTCTTGTCGCCCAGCACTTCGTCGAGCGTGTGGTCGAGTTCGAGCGTGATCTTGCCTTCCCTGACCTTCTCCATCAGGTGATCGACGAGGATTTTCTCGGACTTGAAGGTGTTGCGGCGGTGCACCACGGTGACGTGGCGGCAGATGTTGGCCAGATACAGCGCTTCCTCGACCGCGGTGTTGCCGCCGCCGATCACCGCCACGTCCTGGTTCTTGTAGAAGAAGCCGTCGCAGGTGGCGCAGCCCGACACCCCCTTGCCCATGAAGGCCTGCTCGGACGGCAGGCCGAGGTACATGGCCGAGGCGCCGGTGGCGACGATGAGCGCATCGCAGGTGTAGGTACCGGAATCGCCGATCAGGGTGAAAGGCTTTTCGGTCAGCTTGGCGGTGTGGATCTGGTCGAAAATGATTTCGGTCTTGAAGCGTTCAGCGTGGCGCTGGAAGCGGTCCATCAGCTCGGGACCCTGCACGCCGTCGACGTCGGCCGGCCAGTTGTCGACTTCGGTGGTGGTCATCAGCTGGCCGCCCTGCTGCATGCCGGTGATGACGACGGGAGAGAGGTTGGCGCGCGCGGCGTACACGGCAGCGGAATAGCCGGCGGGACCGGAACCGAGAATAATAAGTTTGTGGTGTGCGTTGCTCATGGTCTGTAACCGGGTTGATAAGGAATGCAGGCTATTCTAACCAATCTTGGCAAGGGCATTTCCATGCTGTCTGCCCGGTATTCGTCACGCACGATCAAGCAGGAGCTTCATTAAACCTGTACGCGCCATTGCCTCGCGTCCTGATGGAATATCCGGGATTCATCCCGATCAACCCTATCTATAAAATATCCGGGATAATTCAGAGCACTTCTGTTTGTAAAGTTCCCATGGCGCGCCCCGCTTCCCGTTCCTCGACCCCTTTGCCGCCCCGAATGCAACGCTTGCTGCGCGAAGCCCGCGCCTTGCTGGTGGGGTTTGCCGCGTTGTTGCTGGCGGCGATTCTGATCACCCACAATGTGGCCGACCCGAGCTTCAGCACCACGGGCGACGGCGGTGCGCTGCACAATCTGGGAGGACGCGCCGGTGCGTGGTTGTCGGATCTGCTGCTGATGCTGTTCGGTGTGTCATCCTGGTGGTGGGTGGTGCTGGCGGCGAGCTATGTCATCTACACTTTCCGCCATCTTGATGAAAGCTCGCTGGCAGGCGGGCGGCAACGCTGGTTGCAGCTGGGTGGCTTCGGCTTGCTGCTGCTGGCCAGTACCGGACTCGAGTGGTTGCGCGCCTGGCATTGGAAGATAGCGCTTCCCGATGCGCACGGCGGGGTGCTGGGTGCCGGCGTCGGCGCGGCGGCGGGCGCACTGCTGGGCTTCACCGGTGGCTCGCTGGTATTGCTGTTGTTGATGGCGGTGGGCTTCAGTCTGTTCACCGGGGTGTCGTGGCTCAACATGGCCGAGCGCTCAGGCGAGTGGGTGGAGCGGGCTTACTGGAAGTCGATCCAGACCTGGCAGGCCTATCGCGACCGCAAACTGGGCGAACTGGCGCTGCATAAGCGCGAAGCGAAAGTGTCGGAGGAAAAGAAGAAGCTCGTCGAAGCCCCGCCGATCCGCATCGAGCCAGTAATGAAGGAGGTGCCGCAATCCGAGCGTGCCATCGCCGAAAAACAGGCGCCGCTGTTCTCCGATATGCCCGATTCGCCGCTGCCGCCGCTGCATCTGCTCGACCCCGCCGATGAAGCGGTGGAAACCGCCAGTGCCGAATCACTGGAATTCACCTCGCTGATGATCGAGCGCAAGCTCGCCGAATTCGGTGTCGAGGTGAAAGTGGTGTCGGCCTCGCCCGGACCGGTGATCACGCGCTACGAAATCGAGCCGGCGATCGGCGTGAAAGGCAACCAGATCGTCAACCTGTCCAAGGATCTGGCGCGCACGCTGTCGGTGATCAGCATCCGCGTGGTCGAGGCGATTCCCGGCAAACACACCATGGGGCTGGAGATTCCCAATCCCAAGCGGCAAATGGTGCGGCTGTCGGAAATTCTCGGCTCCAAGGCGTATCACGACAGCGCCAGCCCATTGACTGTCACGCTGGGCAAGGACATCGCGGGCAATCCGGTGGTGGCGGATCTCGCCAAGATGCCGCACCTATTGGTGGCAGGCACTACTGGATCGGGCAAGTCGGTCGGTGTCAACGCGATGATTTTGTCGCTGGTGTACAAATCCGATCCGAGCGCCGTCCGCATGATCATGGTCGACCCCAAGATGCTGGAGCTGTCGATTTACGAAGGCATTCCGCATCTGCTGGCGCCGGTGGTCACCGACATGAAGCAGGCCGCCAGCGCGCTCAACTGGTGCGTGGGTGAAATGGAACGGCGCTACAAGTTGATGTCGGCGGTCGGCGTGCGCAACCTTGCCGGCTACAACCAGAAGGTGCGCGATGCCAAAAAGGCCGGCACGCCGCTCACGCATCCGTTCAGCCTCACGCCGGACAGTCCCGAGCCGCTGGACACCATGCCGATGATCGTGGTGATGATCGACGAACTCGCCGACCTGATGATGGTGGTCGGCAAGAAGGTCGAGGAACTCATCGCGCGCCTGGCGCAGAAAGCGCGCGCGGCCGGCATCCACCTGATTCTGGCGACGCAGCGGCCATCGGTCGACGTCATCACCGGCCTGATCAAGGCCAACATTCCGACGCGCATCGCCTTCCAGGTTTCCAGCAAGATCGACTCACGCACCATTCTCGATCAAATGGGCGCCGAGGCGCTGCTGGGACAGGGCGACATGCTGTATCTGCCGCCGGGGAGTGGACTGCCGCAACGGGTGCACGGCGCCTTCGTGTCGGACAACGAAGTGCATCGTGTGGTCGATTACCTGAAGTCGCTGGGCGAGCCCGAATACATCGAAGGCGTGCTCGAATCACCCGAAGAGGCGGGCGAGGGCGGCGGCGAATTCGGCGAGGCCAGCGAGGCCGATCCGCTGTACGACCAGGCCGTCGCCTATGTGCTGAAGTCGCGCCGCGCCTCGATTTCGTCGGTGCAGCGCCAACTGCGCATCGGCTACAACCGTGCCGCGCGCATGATCGAGGACATGGAACGCGCCGGTCTGGTGTCGGCGATGCAATCGAACGGCAACCGCGATGTGCTCGCGCCGGGCGGTGACGCATGAGTTTTTATGCACTTATTCCCGCAGCGGGAACCGGTTCGCGCATGGGTGGCAATACGCCCAAGCAATATATAGCGCTCAATTCGATCCCGCTGATCGCTCACGCCCTCATCGTCCTGGCACGTGAGTCCCGCATATCGAAGCTGTTCGTGGTGATTTCACCCCATGACACGTGGTGGGACAACTATGAATGGCAAGGTTGGGAAGACCGTTTGCAGGTGTTGCGTTGCGGCGGTGCCACCCGTGCCGAAACCGTGTTGAACGGGCTGCAGGCGATGGCGGATTTTTGCACGGCTGACGACTGGGTCCTGGTGCACGACGCGGCGCGTCCCTGTTTGCCGGCAGAATCCCTGAGCCAATTGCTCGACGCGGTGGCCGATGATGCCGTCGGCGGCCTGCTGGCCGTGCCGGTTGCCGACACCCTGAAACGCGCCGCTGCCGATATTGGGTCAGGCATGCGGGCCGAAGCCACCGTGCCACGCGCCGGCCTGTGGCAAGCGCAAACCCCGCAGATGTTTCGTCATGGCAGGCTCGTCGAAGCGCTGCGCGCAGCCGGCAGCGACATGACCGACGAGGCGTCGGCCATCGAACAGCTTGGCCTGCACCCGCGCCTGGTCGAATGCGACAGTCGCAACCTCAAGGTGACTTATCCGCAGGACCTGCGTTTGGCGAGCCTGATCCTGGAGCATCTGAATGAGTGAACTCCGGGTCGGCCACGGCTTCGACGTGCATGCCTTCGCCGAGAACCGCAAACTTATCATCGGCGGAGTCAATATTCCGTTTGAACTGGGGCTGGCCGGGCATTCCGACGCCGACGTGCTGTTGCATGCGATCTGCGATGCACTCTTGGGCGCGGCCGGGCTGGGCGATATCGGCCGCCATTTCCCGGATACCGATGCGGCGTTTGCCGGCATCGACAGCCGCATCCTGTTGCGTCGCGTCGCCGAGCAGTTACGGCAACGCCGCTGGCGTGTCGGGAACATCGACGCGACAATCATCGCGCAGGCGCCGAAAATGGCGCCGCACATCGCGCGGATGACGGCGCACATCGCTGGCGACCTCGGCATGGCTATCGATCGCGTCAACGTCAAGGCGACCACTACCGAAAAGCTCGGATTCACGGGGCGTGGTGAAGGCATCGCCGCCGAGGCGGTGTGCCTGATCGAGCGTGACTGAATCGAGCGTGAGTAAGACGGACGTTGCCGAGTCCGCCACGCTGCGGCTTTTTTTTGCCCTGTGGCCGGACGATGCCGCCCGCGATGCGCTCAACCGCACTGGCAAATGGCTGCACCAGCACTGGGGCGGCCGGCGGATGAGAGCAGACACCCTGCACATCACCTTGGCGTTTCTCGGCAGTACGCCGGTCGAGCAACTGGATTCCTTGATCGCGTGCGCTGACACGATCCAGACCGAAGCGTTCGAGCTCATCCTCGATCAGGCCGGTTACTGGCGTCACAACCGGAT
>Ga0210129_1000143_pt1 | contig 19325 bp, 21 predicted proteins | sample WestPond_Cattail_2_FD_185582 | JGI IMG/M metagenome (GOLD analysis project Ga0210129, IMG submission 185582) | Wetland microbial communities from the San Francisco Bay, California, USA, that impact long-term carbon sequestration -... | ecosystem: Environmental > Aquatic > Marine > Wetlands ... | reverse complement strand
AAAACGCATCGATCTGCCGGGCGCTCCCGCACCGTTGCCGAGTAGTGGAAAGGCTCCCAGAAAGGCATCCTACAATCCCAGCCCGGCCGATTTTCCGCGCATCGATGCAGGTACACAGAAGCGTCGCGACGACATTCGTAGGCAGGTGCTGGAAGACGAAATAGCCGGCGAACGTCGCAATGCCGATGAGGCGCGCCGTCAACTGACACTGGGTGAACGTCTGCAACCAGGTGAACGCGCTACCGATACAACCTATCTGAATCGGGTGAACAAGTTGCGTTCCACCGTTCAGCAGCACGAACAAAACGTCACCTCGATCCAACGCGAACTGGCAAATCTGAAGTAAGCGTTCTGCTTTACACATCCGTAGCTTGTGGGCAAACAGGGTCGGCCGTGGTTGTTACTGCAAGGGGGGCGGTTGTAAAGCCGATCAATTGGCAACAACCACGCTCCACCCGCAAGGGGTAGGCCGTGGTTGTAAGGCGCTAAAGCACCAACAACCACGCTCTGGCACAATCAGTGCTTCAATAGCGTGATGAGCATGATGCCAGCATCTCCCACCGACTTTTCCGGACTCGACTGCCTGTCCACCGGCGCGATGGTGCTCGATGCCGACAACCGCATCCAGTACGTGAATCCGGCGGCCGAGACTTTGCTTGGTGTGTCGGGTGCGCTGCTGATCGGGAGCACTGCCGACCAGGCGCTTGATCGAAGTTTTGAACTGCTGAAGGCGATCCAGACTGCGCGCAGCGAGCAGGAAACCGTCATCGAATATGAACTGGAAGTGACGGTGAACGGACATCCGCCCATTCGCATCGGATGCAGCATTTCACCGCTGGAGCAACCGCTGCACGCCTTGTTGATTGAGATGCGTGCGATCGATCCGCATCTGCGCATCGCCCGGCTGGAACAGGCACGCCTGCAACAGGAAGCCAATCGTGAACTGCTGCGCAACCTGGCACATGAAATCAAGAATCCGCTGGGCGGGATTCGTGGGGCGGCGCAATTGCTGGAGCACGAACTGCCACGCGAAAGCTTGCGCGAATACACGCAGGTCATCATCAAGGAATCGGACCGTCTGCAATCGCTGATGGAGCGGCTGCTGACACCGCACCGTATGCCCCGTTTTGGTGCGGTGAACATCCACGAAGTGCTGGAGCGCGTTCGCAGCCTGATCCTGGCCGAAACGCCGAGCATGACGCTGCGGCGCGACTACGACCTCAGCCTGCCGGAAATCCGCGCCGATGCTGAACAACTTATCCAGGCCACCCTCAATATCGCGCGCAACGCGGTGCAGGCAATGCACGGCCAGGGCGAAATCATCTTAAGAACCCGAGTGGCGCGCCAGATTACCCTGGAAAGCCGCCGCTACCGATTGGGCATGCGCATCGAGATTATCGACAATGGCCCCGGCATTCCCGATGAGATCCGCGAGCAGATTTTCTATCCGCTGGTATCCGGCCGCGAAGGCGGCAGTGGCCTTGGGCTGGCGGTGGCGCAAACGCTGGTCGCGCAAAACCACGGCACTATCGACTGCGAAAGCCGGCCCGGTCACACCGTATTTTCCATTTTCCTGCCTATTCCTATCTGAATTCCATGTCTAAACCAAGCTCTGTCTGGATTATCGACGACGACCGTTCCATTCGATGGGTTCTTGAGAAAGCCCTGTTGCGCGAAGATATTCCATGCATGACTTTCAGCGCGGCAAGCGATGCATTGCGCGAACTGGAGCGTAGCCTGCCCAGCGTGGTGATGTCCGACATCCGCATGCCGGGGGTATCCGGACTGGAATTGCTGCAGTCGCTGAAGGAGCGCTTGCCCAAAGTGCCGGTCATCATCATGACTGCGTATTCCGACCTCGATAGTGCCGTGGCGGCGTTTCAGGGGGGCGCTTTTGAATACCTGCCCAAGCCGTTCGACGTCGATCAGGCGCTCGAGCTGGTGCGTCGTGCCCTGGCGGAAAACGCCAGCCGCGATGTGCCTGTCAGCAGCGATGCGCCGGTGCCGGAAATTCTCGGGCAGGCGCCTGCGATGCAGGAAGTGTTCCGTGCCATCGGCCGCTTGAGCCAGTCGCACGCCACCGTGCTGATCACGGGCGAGTCGGGCAGCGGCAAGGAACTGGTCGCGCATGCGCTGCACCGCCACAGTCCGCGCGCCGCCGGGCCCTTCATCGCGCTCAACACCGCAGCCATTCCCAAGGATTTGCTGGAATCCGAACTTTTTGGCCACGAACGTGGCGCGTTTACCGGCGCGGCGGCACAACGGCGCGGTCGCTTCGAGCAGGCCGACGGCGGCACGCTGTTTCTGGACGAGATCGGCGACATGCCGGCTGAACTGCAGACCCGCTTGCTGCGGGTGCTATCCGACGGCCAGTTTTACCGGGTCGGCGGACATACGCCGATCAAGGTCAATGTGCGGGTGATTGCCGCGACCCACCAGGATCTGGAAGTCCGGGTGCGCGAGGGGCTGTTCCGCGAAGACTTGTTTCACCGCCTCAACGTGATTCGCCTGCGCCTGCCGGCGCTGCGCGAGCGGCGCGAGGACATCCCGCTGCTGTTGCGGCATTTCATGCAGAGAAGCGCCCGTGAACTTGGGATGGAAGCCAAGGGTGTGTCGGATGCCGCGCTCAAGACGCTGGTCAATTTGCCGTGGAGCGGCAACGTGCGCCAGCTCGAGAACGTCTGCCATTATCTGACCGTGATGGCGCCTGGTCAGGTGGTCGAAGTAGGGGATCTGCCGACAGACCTGATGCAGGGTGCCGCCGAACAAACGGGTGGCGACTGGTTGCAGGGGCTTGCAGCCGAGGCGAGTGCACGACTGGCGCGTGGCGAGGCGGCGATTCTGGATGATCTGACCCAGGCCTACGAAAAAACCCTGATCGAAGTGGCCCTGCGCCACACCGGCGGGCGCCGCATCGAGGCTGCTCATCTGCTCGGCTGGGGGCGCAATACCCTGACACGCAAGATTCACGAACTGGGCATGGACAGCGAAACCGAGACGGGAGAAACCAAGTAATTGACTTTGCAGCCGGCGACGCTGCAACAAAAAAGCCGACATTGAGTCGGCTTTTTGCTTTCTTGTTCGATACGGATGCGTGTTGTCAGGCGGCCTGTGCTTCTTCCAGCAATTTCTGGATTTCGCCTTTCTGGTACATCTCGATCATGATGTCGGAGCCGCCGATGAGCTCGCCTTTGACGTAGAGTTGCGGAAAAGTCGGCCAGTTGGCGTAGTACTTCAGGTTTTCGAAAATTTCCGGATCGGCCAGCACGTTCACCGCCAGAAAGTCCTTAACGCCGCAGGCCTGCAGCACTTGCGCCGCGCGCGACGAAAAGCCGCATTGCGGAAACTGGGGGGTGCCCTTCATGTACAGCACGACATTATTGCTGGTGACTTGGTCACGGATGCGATCGAGAGGGGTCATTGCAGGCTCCTGATAAATACTTGACTTTAATAGTCAAGAATTATACTCACGGAGATACCGCCGTCAAGCAGGTTTTGGGTCGCGCTGATAGGAGCTGATGAAGGCCTTGTGAAACAGGTGCGGAATCAATAATCGCTGCGGCCTGCGTCGCAAGTGCGCATGCAGTTTGGCGGCGCTGCGTGCCAGGGGGGTGAAGGTGTCCTCGCAACCAGGGTGGGCAGGCGCCAGCGCACGCGTAAAGATGCAGTCCATCAGGTTCAGTATCACACCATGCGGCGCGGCCGATAAAAGGCTGGAATCGACTTCATCCGGGACGGGCGTGGCAAAAAAATGCTTGGCGTAACGCAGAGCGTAAAACAGCGGACGGCTTAAATGCATCTCCTCGGCCCGCGCGAGCAACTGCATCCAGAAGGCCGTTTCGGTCGAAGCTTTGCGCAGCAGCAGATCGATATCGCTTAAGTCGAGCAGGCCGTGTGCTAGTTCGCTGTTATGAAATAGCTGAGTGGCGGCGTGCAGGACACGGTCTTCGGGCGCCAGCACGGCCACACCGGGCAAACCTTGCACCGCGACGGCGCGGTTGCGCAGCTTGGCAGAATCCGGGTGGTAGCGCGCGCTCTCCGGCAGGATCGCATGGTGCACATCGATGACCGTGGCATGTCGAACATGCTGCATGGGTGTAATTTCGAGCATCCAGCGGTGGTAATAATGCTGGTCGTAGTCGGGCAGGCCCACCGTGTACCAGCCAGCCAGCGCCAGGGCGGATTCGACCTGAGCCAGCTGCGCGCGCGGCACAAGAAAGTCGATGTCGCTGAACAGGCGACCGCGCGCCGCGGGCAGATCGGCCATCACATCAGCAGCACAGTTGAGCACAATCAGCGGAAAATCGAGCCTGGCCAGCGCCGCGCGAATTTGCTGCACCTCCCCGCGCAACTCGATCTGCCGCTTGTCCGACAGGGTGGCGGCGGCATCGAAGTGCCAGCGGGCAACCGAAGGGATCGTGGCGGCAAGTCCATTTTGCTGCAGCATGTGATGCATGCGAGCCAGCAGACCAGCCTGGCGGGCTTGGCTGACCAGGCTGTCCCAATCGCCAATAGAAAAACGACGGATCGCATCGGGGGTGCGAAACACACGGGAAACCAGATCGGACGGCGCACGCATGTCAGTTTCCGTTCTGACCCGTTGAGGGCGTGGCGGCCAATCGATCGAACGCAGCAACGGCCTCATCCAGCCGGCTGTACTGAAAGTCGTAGCAGGGGGTCTGCTCGGTGAGCGCCGTGCCAACGCGAAATCCTTCTGCGCCAAGATGACTGTAATTGAAGGCGTTTTGCGCCAGGAACATGAAGGTTTGCGATTTCGAGCGTGGCACCATTGCGGTGTCTGATCCCGCTGTCCACTTGGGAAAGATTATCCAGCCGGGGCGCGCCGGCTCATGCTGGCGCTGCACGCTGTCGCGCAACGGGCGCAGGTGCGCCACCATGCCCTTGAGCGTGTCGCGTGATTCGCGGTTGATAACGGCAAGCGGACTGTATGCGCGAATGGTGTCGATGGACTGGTTTCTGAGGCTGACCGGGCGCGGCAGCGGATGGATGAGTCCGGTCTTGCGGTCAACCAGCGTCAGTTCGTCCGACAACAGCCGCCAGCCTGACAGCATCAGTGCAGCGGCAAGCGTGCTTTTCCCCGATCCGGGCGGGGCGGGCAGAATGGCTGCCAGTCCGTTCTTTTCCACCACAGCCGCGTGAATGATCAGGTACTGATGGGCTTGGGTGGACACGCACCAGTTGAGTCCCCATTCAAGCATGGGGAAAGCCTGGTCGTAGGGGAGCGGCTTGAAGGAGGGGATTCCGTCGAGCGTGAAATTGATCTGTCTCCGAAACCATCGACGCCAGCCTTTTGACGGGTTGATCGTGACATGGAAATCGGCGAAGGCTTCATGAGGATTGCGTACCTCGAACTGGCCGTACAACTGAGCCAAGCCCTCAGCGATGCTCGGAATCCCGGATTGCACGCGCAACGAAAAGGGGCCGGTGCGGAGCCAGATGCCTGGACCTGCAAGCTGACGATGCAATGTGGCGGGTGGCAGTTGCAGCAGCTTCATGCGAGTTCCAGCAGACCGATTTTGCCTAGAGTCTGTCGAGCGTGACTTCAGTCAATTCATTGTGCTGATCTTGATCAATTTCGCGGTCCGGGTTTCAACTGTAATGATCGCTTCTGCGGCATCCCTTGAAGAAGGCGATGCATTCATCGGTGGTCCAGTATGCAGCTGTGTCGGACACAGCAAAATACTTGGAAAGATAAACTTTCCCATATGAGAAGCAGTCATTTGCCATGCCAATGACTTGAGTCGTGTTGCAGGGATAGCCCAGCGTTTGGTAATTCTGGGCGTTGTAATACGCGCAGACCGCCTCACGACACAGGTCCGCATGCTGGCTGCCTTTTGGATCATTGCACGTGTTGTCTAGGAATAGCCCTTCGTAACAGCTCATTTCAATGCGACCTGAAGCGGAGCTGTCGCACATTTCCCAGTGTCCGCCGCCCCCATAGCTGCTGCTCTTGTACTTGCGGTAACAGCGACTATTGTTATTGCCGAAAAGTTGGCCCATGGTCACGCCGCACAAGTACATTTTTGCATCGTTATTTCCATCCCAGTAGACCTTGTCACCCCCCGTGTAGTTTTTTACGCAACTGCCCTTTATATATGGGTGGCCCCCGTTCTTGCAGGCGGTTTGCACTTCCTCACAGGATTTGCCTACATGGCAGTCGGGCGTAGTGGTTCCGTGAGCGGATCCGCCGGACCATTTGCCGGAAACCGAACATCCATAACTTGCCCCTCCCCCCAAGGCCTGCTTGCTAACCAGGGTTCCGAGCACGATGGGGGCTGCCAATCCGCCACGCACAAGATTGCGGCGCTTCTCATCAGGCAGCTTGGGTGGGGCGAATTCTGGTTTGTCCATTTTATTTTCTACCGGGATGAATATGCCTACTGCTTGATAGAGCAATAAATATGCCTGTAACCCAAGGCCTTGCCAGCATTGATTTCCAGACTGGTTGTGAAAAGGATGGCCGAAGAAGTGTAAATAATTCCGACAGTTCTGTCAGGCCGCGGTCGTTTCCTCTACCCTTGCTTTCTCCTTCTTGAAGGCCTTGTAGAGCAAATGCGGGATGAGCAGGTGAGGGGGCATGCGCAACCAGTGGCTGCGCACAAACAGGGAGAATTGCGCAAAGACCGTCAACGGGCTGCGGCAACTAGCGTGAAAACTGCCGAAGCCCTGTTCCAGGAGGCCATTCATCAGGGGTTGGATCAGGCTTCCCGGCGCGGCCACGCACGCCCCCGCTATTTTTAGCCCGAAGATGCGCTGCAAATGGATCAGGGCATAAAAGAGGGGGCGTTCCAGGTTCAGTCTCCGCGCGCGTTCCGCCAGAGCGGACCCGAAACCTTCCTCACCCAACTGGCTGGTTATCAAGGAATACAGATCGCTGAGATCGCGCAATCCGTGGTCCCATTCCCCCTCGTGCATCAGGTGGGTGGCCGAATGAAGAATCAGGTCTTGCTGCGACGGGACGCGCAGGCAGCGCAGGCCGGGCAAGGGGAGGGAATCCTCGATCACCTTGTTGGGCTGTGTGCGGATGCGCCCCGTCTCGGGCAGAAGATTATGATGGACGTCCAGGTTGGTGCCGCGCCGGATGTGGGTCATGGGGGGGAGTTCATGCATCCATTGTCGGTAATAGCGCTGATCGTATGGATCGCGCAGCGTGCTGACCCAGCCTGCCAGCATGAGTGCCGCCTCTACCTGGCCCAGGCTGGACTTGGGTACCAGGATATCGATGTCGGACATGAGGCGTCCGGCGGCGGCGGGATGTCCAGAGCCCACGTAGGCGGCCCCCTTGAGAACCAGTACCGGGATGCCCAGGCCGGACAATGCCAGGTCAAGCAGCCTCAGCTCGTGATGTACCGCCAAGGCTTGGCGATCTGCAAAGGCCAGGCCGGCTTCCAGAGCATGCCACACCGGCACCGGCAAGTGGGGTGCCAGTCCACGGTCAAGGGCAAGCGCGCCCACCTTGCCGAGCAAGCCTGCTGCCCTGGCCTGGCGTACCAGCAAATCCCAGCGCGCCATTCCCAGCCCGGGCATGATGTCAGGGTCGATCAGGGCATGAACCAGATCCAGTTCCGCCAGCCTCATGTGACCAGCTTCTCGAAAAAGGCCAGGGCGTCTGGCAGCCTGGAATATTCGAAATTCTGGCAATCACAGTCATCCAGCAACCGGGCGGTCAGGTCGAAGCCCAGGCTGCCCAGCAGGCTGTAGTTGAAGGCATGATTGGCAACATGCAGGAAGGCATCGGACTTGGCGTGGGGCTTGGAGACGGGATCAGCCCCGGCGCGCCAGCGGGGAAACACGATGTGGCGCGCACGGGCTTTTCGATTCATGGCCAGAACGCTGTCGATGGGGGGTCTGAGGTGGGAAACCGTGCCTTTGTGCGTGTCTTTTGCCGTGTCGCCTATGTAGGCTGTTGGGGCGAAGGCACGGATGATGTCGATGCTGGCGTTTTTCAGGCTCACCGGCCGAACAAGCGGGACAATGAGGCCGTCGTCGCGGTCGATGATGGTGATCTCGTCGGAAAGCAGCCGCCAGCCCGATAGGGTCAGCGCTGCGGTCAATGTGCTTTTTCCCGCTCCCGGGTCCCCGGGCAGAATCACGGCTTGGCCGTTTCTTTCGAGTACCGCCGCGTGCAGCATGAGGTAGTGGTGGGCGTGGCCGGCTATGCACCAGTTCATCCCCCATTCCAATTGGGCCATATCGTGGTCGGCCGGTAAGGGGATGAAGGGCGTGAAGTCATCCAGCCAGAAATTTATTTGGGGACGAAACCAGCTGCGTAGCCCAAAGGGCTTGTCTACCCGCACGTGAAAATCGTGAAAATCGAAATCACCCGTTTCGAAGTCGCAATAAAGGGTGGCCAGGCCATGGGCGACCCGGGGCAGGCGGCTTTGGATCAGGAAGCGGAACGGGCCGGTAACCAGCCCCAGGCCTTGGGCCAGATGCGATTCCAGTTCTGCGCTGGAAAGCTCAGCCAGTCGCATCGGCGGGCTCAGGGTTAATGGGTTCGACGAGTTCCAATTGGGTCAGGCTGGCAAACACGTGATCCAAGGTGGTTTCCGGTGTCTCGTCCCCCTGTTCCCGTAGCCATTGGACGAGCGTGGCACTGTCTCCCCGCCCGGCCAAAATCTCTTCCATCACAAAGCCGGCCAGTTCCGACAGGCGATGGGTATCGCCGGTGGCCCTGTGGTAGAAGACATATTCGTCCTCGCCGGGCCAGCGGCGCCAGATCAGCTTGGCACCAGCCGGGACGCGCCAGTGGGTGGGAAGGGACATGATTTCGTGGGTAGCCAATGCAGGTCAAGGATAACCGAGGCCTAACCCGGATGTCGACCCAGGGTCACCCGTTCCTGGCCGGCCAGGTCGCGCAAAATGCGGACTTCAGAAAACCCTTGTGCTTCAAATAATGCGCGGCAGGCCGCGCCCTGATTCCATCCATGCTCCACCAGAAGCCAGCCTCCGGGTGTCAGATGGGCGGGGGCGGCGGCGATGATGATGCTGAGGTCGTCCAGCCCGGTCGGTCCGGCGGCGAGGGCGGAAGGGGGTTCGAAGCGCACATCACCTTGGCACAAATGGGGATCGTCGGCCTCCACATAGGGAGGGTTGGCAACGATCATGTCGAATTTTCTTACACCCAATGCAGCGTACCAGTCGCTGGCAAGACAGCGCAGGTTGCTCACACCCAAACGCCGGGCATTGGCTTGCGCTACGGCGAGTGCGGCAGCGGATGCCTCCACCGCGACCACTTCTGTCAGCGGTCTGTGTCGGGCCAAGCTAATGGCCACTGCGCCGCTGCCGGTACCCAAATCCAGGATGCGCCATAGGCTTTCCCGAGGAATTCGTTCCAGGGCGGCCTCCACCAGGGTTTCTGTTTCGGGGCGGGGGATAAGCACATCGGGCGTGACGGTGAAGTTCAGGCCGAAGAATTCCCGCTGTCCCAAAATGTAGGCCACCGGTTCGCCTTCCAATCGGCGCGACAACAGAAGCTGGAACGCTGCGATATGTGTACACGTCAGCGGATCGGTGTCATGCGCGATCAGCCAGGCGGGGTCGACTTGCCAGGCGTAGGCTGCAAGTACCCGGGCTTCCAGCCTCGCTTCACGCTGCTGCAGTCCAAGGGCGAAAGCGAGGCGGACGGTAGCGTCGTGGATCAGGTTGGCGACCCTGATCGGCTCATCACTCACCGGCAAGCGTCGCCAGCAGCTCGGCCTGATGCTCGGCTGCAAGCGCATCGAACAGTTCGGTGAGATCGCCGTCCATCATGGCGTCGATCTTGTACAGCGTGAGGTTGATGCGGTGATCGGTGATGCGGCCCTGCGGGAAATTGTAGGTGCGGATGCGGTCGGAACGGTCGCCGCTGCCCACCAGGCTCTTGCGCGTGCTCGCTTCGGCTGCTTGCTGCGCCTGGATTTCACGGTCTTTCAGCCGCGCCGCCAGCACGCTCATGGCCTGCGCTCGATTGCGGTGCTGCGAGCGGTCGTCCTGGCATTCGACCACGAGCCCGGTCGGCAGGTGGGTGATGCGGATGGCGGAGTCGGTCTTGTTGATGTGCTGGCCGCCCGCGCCCGATGCACGGAAGGTGTCGATGCGCAGGTCGGCGGGATTGATGACGACGTCGCTGACTTCATCGGCCTCGGGCATCACCGCCACGGTGCAGGCCGAGGTGTGGATGCGCCCTTGCGATTCGGTTTCCGGCACACGCTGTACGCGGTGGCCGCCCGACTCGAATTTCAGTCGCGAGTACGCACCCTGGCCGACGATGCGGAGGATGGCTTCCTTGTAGCCTCCCACCTCGCCGGGGTTTTCCGACACCACTTCGACCTTCCAGCCCTGGCGTTCGGCGTAGCGCGTATACATGCGCAGCAGATTGCCTGCAAACAGCGCCGATTCGTCGCCACCGGTGCCGGCGCGAATTTCCAGGAAGATATTGCGTTCGTCATTGGGGTCACGCGGCAGCAGCGCAGTCTGCAACTCGTTTTCCAGCAGGGCGATGCGGACAGCGACGTGGGCCAGTTCGGTTTCGGCAAGCTCGCGCATATCCGGCTCGGCAAGCAGCTCGAGCGTAGCCTTCTGCTCGGCCTCTACCCGTCGGTATTGACGATACAGCGCCACCACCGGGGTGAGGTCGGCGTGTTCACGGGTGAGCTTGCGGTAGCTTTCCATGTCGCCCGCGATTTCCGGCTGCGACAACAGGGCGTCGAGTTCGACGAGCCGCTCGTCGGCACGAGCGAGCTTGTCGGCCAGGGAGGTTTTCATTCGTGGTGCAGGCCGTAAAGCTGGCTGATGATGCGAACGCATTGATCGCGTTCGGCACTGCTGGCATGGTTGATTGCGTGGGTGGGTGCGTGAAGCAACTTGTTGGAGAGTGCGTGACTCATTGCCTCGAGCACGGCACGCGGATCGTCGCCGCGGGCCAGTGCCTTTTCAGCCCTTTCAATTTCGTGGCGGCGGTGTCGCTCGGCACTGTCGCGCAGCGAGCGGATCACCGGCACCAGTTCGCGGCCTTCCATCCAGTGGACGAAGCTTTCCACGCTGGTTTCGATGATCGCCTCGGCCTGCACCACCTGCGCCACGCGGTTGTCCATGCCTTCGCGCACCACCTGTCCGAGGTCGTCCACACTGTATAGAAACACGTCGTCCATATCGGCGACTTCGGCTTCGACGTCACGCGGCACGGCCAGATCGACGATGAAAATGGGACGGTGGCGGCGTTGCTTGATCGCACGCTCGAGCAAACCCTTGCCGAGGATCGGCAGCGGACTCGCAGTGGAAGTGATGATGATGTCGTAGGCCGGCAACTCGTCGGACAGTGCAGTCAGCGGGATCACCCCGGCGCCGAAACGATCGGCCAGCGGACGGGCCCGTTCGGCGGTGCGATTGGCGACGGTCATGCGGCGCGGATGCTGTGCGGCAAAGTGGGTGATGCACAGTTCGATCATCTCGCCGGCGCCGATGAACAGACAGGCCTGCTCCTTGATGCCGGGGAAGATCCGCTCGGCGAGTCGAACAGCGGCAGCGGCCATCGACACCGAATTGGCGCCGATCTCGGTGCTGGTACGCACCTCCTTGGCCACCGAAAAGGTGCGCTGGAAAAGCTTGTGCAGCAGCAAGCCGAGTGTGCCGGCTTTCTCGGCGGTCTGCACCGCCTGTTTCATTTGCCCGAGGATTTGCGTCTCGCCCAGCACCATCGAATCGAGGCCGGCCGCGACGCGAAACGCGTGCTGTGCAGCTTTTTCGCGCGGCAGGGCATACAGATAGGGCTCCAGCTCACGCTGCTCGATGTGATGGAAATCGGCCAGCCATTGCGTGACGGCATCGGGGCTGGGCGTGTTGCAATACAGTTCGGTGCGGTTGCAGGTCGAGAGGATGGCGACTTCGGAGGCGTGCTGGCTTTGCGTCAGATCATGCAGTGCCTGCTCGAGTTTGTCGGGACCGAACGCAACCTGCTCGCGGATCGCGAGTGGTGCGGTGTGATGATTGACCCCGAGGGCGAGAAGCTGCATGACGGCAGATGGCCGAGATAATAATGGCTGCTATTTTACCCGCTTCGCTAAGCGGCGCGAGTGGGGACCGTGTTCAAATCGAAGCGCAGGCGATCGTAATAGCGGCCGCGATACAGCAGACGACGGTGTTCGGGTGAATCGGAAAAGCCGCTGCGGGTATGCAGCACGTTGTTGCAGATGAGGCCCATGCCGGGGCGCAGGCGGGCGGTGAGGATGTATTCCGAGCTGGCGAGAATGTCGGCCAGGGTTTTGACTGCGGCCTGCGTGACGGCATCATCCTTCCACACGATCGAGCGGGTGCGCGCGGTGTAGCGCATATAGAGAAAGCCTTGTTCCGCATCGACTGCAAACACCGGACCGCTTTGCTCGGGACGGGCGATATTGTCCTCGTCCATGCGTGCGGGGATGGTCATCGCGTCGGGCTGCATCAGCGCGGCTATGTAATCGGGATTGGCGTCACGCAGATGAATGTAGGCGATTTCGTGATCGAGCAACGCGTTCTCGCCGCCTTCCTCTGCATCCTGCGCGCAATGCAGCGTCATGCCGAGAATGCGGCGGTCGAGAGCGTTGTAATAGCCGTCGGTATGCCAGTTGATGGGCTTGTGGGTGTAGGGGATGAATTCACCGCGCACACTGTCCTCATCGTTGGCCGGGGTGATGCTGGACAGGCCGTCTTCGTCGGCGAGGTAATTGCCTTCCAGCCGGATGAGGCCAAGCTGCTGTCCCAGTTGCTTGGCCAGCGCCTTGTCGGCGGCGTTTAGAAGCGGCGCGCTGTAGATCGCCATGTTGGCGCGCGCGCAGCGTGATCCGAGGGCGTCGATTTCGCCTGACGTGAGATGACGCGTGTCGGCCAGCGGCACGACCAGTTCGTCGACGCTACGCGGATACGCGGCAAGCTTGGCGTCGCGCCAGGCGCGATAGGCGGTGTCATCGGCGAGGTCGAAGGGGTTGCTCATAGGGTTGCCTGATTCCATCCCTGAATCGGACATGGCTTTGTCGCCTTCGCCTTGCCGTACATGAGTACTGTCTTCGGCTCGGCTTCGCGCCCTGTCCGATTCAGGGATGGAATTATTCCGGCGGCAGCATGTCGGGCGAGCCGAAGCCGCGCTTGACCGGGGCGTCCGACAGCAGGCCCTTGAAGCTCTTCCTCACCGTGCCCATCATCTCGGGCATTTCGATGTCCATGATCTGGTCCATGATCCAGGTCTTGTCGTTGTCGCCCATCTCGTCGCGGATCTGCAGGCCGAGGAAACGCAGCGCCGGAAAGCTGGCCTTCTCGTCGTCGGGGAACTCGAATTCGGCATAGTCGGCGAAACGCCGGTTGAGGAAATCGATGAACTCGGCCTTGTAGTTGCGGCTGCCGTCGCCCTTGCCGACCACGCTGATGATGTTTTCTTCCATGACTTCGCCGAGCCGGTTGGCGACTGCCTGCAGTACCGCGACGCGGCGTTCCGGCGGCAGCGAGGCGTAGGCCATGCGGTCGCAGTAATGCACCAGGAAGGCGAGGAATTCCGCGATCAGCTTGAAGCCGCGTGCCGGGGTGATGATGTCGTAGTTCTCGCGGCCGAGGTTGTCCACGGCCTTGTCGGCGACGCGCCAGGTAGTGGTGGCGACCGCCGAGGCGATTTCTTCGGCGCTGCGCTCGCCGTCCTTCTTGAACCAGACAGTTTTGACGCGGATGGGCATGGCCATGATTATTCTCCTGTGGCGACGGGGCGGGCGGGATCGGTGATCCACTCGCTCCACGAGCCGGGGTAAAGTCGTGAACCGGGAAGGCCGGCGATTTCCATTGCCAGGATATTGTGGCAGGCGGTGACCCCGGAGCCGCACATGTGGATCACTTGCCAGGCCGGTTTGCCCTTGAGCAGTGCCTGGTAGTTTTCGCGCAGCGCCTCGGGTGGCAGGAAGGTGCCGTCCACGTCGAGGTTTTCGTCGAACTGATAGTTGATCGCGCCGGGAACGTGCCCAGCGACCGGGTCGAGCGGCTCGAATTCGCCGCTGAAACGGCGGTCCGGACGCGCATCGATGATGAGTTGAGCGCCCGTTAGCGAGGCTTGCATCACTTCGTCCGCCGTGACGATCTGGCTGGGTTCGGGCAGGCAGGCGCAGGCGGCCTTGCGCAGCGTCGGCAGGTCGGTAGTGACCGGGCGTCTCTCGCGCAGCCATTTGGGATAGCCGCCGTCCAGCAGCGCCACGCCAGGGTGGCCGAGCCAACGCATCATCCACCACAGCCGGCCGGCCATGGCGCCGTAGCTGTCGTCATACACCACCACCTGCTTGTTGACGCCGACGCCCCAGTCGCAGAGCTTTTCGGTCAGCACGCGCGGGGCGGGCAACGGATGACGTCCGGTGCTGTCGCTGATGGCGGCGGAAAGGTCCTCCTCCAGATGCGCATAGCGTGCACCCGGGATATGGGCCTTCCGGTAAGCCTCGCGTCCGGCCTCGGGATCGGTGAGGGTGAAGCGGCAGTCCAGAACGACCCAGTTCGGGTCATCCAGGTGCGCGGCCAGGTCTTCAGTAGTAACGAGGGTGTTGGAAAACATGCGTGGGGCCGTGAAAGGTGATGCGCAAGTCAAAAGCGGGCAGCGGTTTTCCCGCTACCCGCTCTTGGGGGGGGCTGACGGATATCAGTAGCCACCCTTGCCGTAAGGCTTGGTCAGGCCGGCGACGCGGCAGGCCTGACGTGCGGGCTGATTGGGGAAGAGGTCATACAGTTTTTTCTTCCAGTCCACGCCTTCGTGCATGTCGTCCAGTTCGGCGACCATGTTTCGGAAGTTGGGGGTGTGGCCATCCTCCTTGTACTTATCGCGCAAGTAATTGATGACCTGCCAGTGCTCGTCGGTCAGCGTGATTTTTTCAGCCGCGGCGATGACCGGGGGGACATCGTCGCTGAAATTGGCTTCCAGCAGAAATTCCTCTTCGCCGGTTTCGAGCTCTTCGCCGTTTACAACATAAGACATGTTTTCTCCTTTCGGGTGGGTTGCTAAAGAATTGCCGGCATGGCCGGCGTTTGGTTTAAAGGATCGCCGGCACGACCGGCGCGATGGATTTATGCGGGATGAAAATCCCGCAGCCTAACAAACGGTTGCGTCCCATGCCCTCGTCCTGGATTTGCAGGGACTTGTGCGGCGGCACGTCGTGCAGCATCAGGCTGAAGCCATGCAAAGGACCGGATGCGCTTTGCAGGGTTTGGGGCTTGCCGCAGATAAATCCGCAGCGCAACTGGAAATGACCATCCAGTTCGCGCATCACGTCTTGCACGAATTGTTCTTCACTGGCGCCGCCCGTGTCAACGAAGTGGGCGTAGATATTGCCAAACGGGCTGAACGCTCGGGTCTTGAAGCTGCCAATCTGCACGGCGTGGCCGGCAATGTCGAGGGTCTGCCCGACCAGTTGCTGCATGTCGTCCACGCGCGTCTTGGGTATGCGCATGAATAACTTGGTACGCCGGTTGATGTTGAGGGTAGCGTCGCCGCTGTTGGTTTCGGCGCCTTTCAGGTGCTGGATGCCGCTGCCGGACTCTTCGCCCAGCCACGGCAACAGGCGCCGCAGCGCGTCGGACAGCGATTGTGCATTGTCGGCGGGAATGGTCGTGCCAACCAGATCGAACTGCAAATCGATCATGTGCGGCGTGTACACCTCCGGTTTGCTTTCAGGCCAGCCTGCCCAGTTCACGGCGCATCCCCTGCATGATCCCTGGCCCAGGCCAGCATCAATTCGGCCCACTTTTGTGCACTGACCGGGTCGACGTCGAAAATGGTGAAGCGCTTGTTTTCGCGGATACGGATGCGCAGAAACGGCACGCCGCCCGACTCGTGGGTCAGGTGCTGGAATTCGACTTCCTGACCGCCGAATGGCAGGCGCATCTTGTCTAGGGGCGTAATCTCAGGCATGAAATCTCAGTCCGTCTCGCTTCAGTTCATCATAAAGAGTGAGGTGCGTGGTCGAGCATCACACCAGACCTTGTCTTAATGAGGCTGCCGCGCAATATTTCAACCCTGCTCCATGCAGGGGCTTGCGTTTGCAACAATATTTTAATACTCTTATTGGTTCTTGTGATGGGCATGTAATGTCTCACCCTTTGCCCGGATAAGGCATTACCGCGTTGGGGAAAACCCTCTACTCCTTTTGGGTAGGTATGGGCCTACCGCAATGGAGTAGACGATTTACCCATGAGAATGATGGTGACGCAGTCGTCTAGCCAATACGATGCTGGAATACCGTTGAGCTGTCGGCTAAGCGGGCATTTCGAAATTTTCTAGGAGAGAAGAATGTCAAAGCAAATGATTGATACGCCCAATCTGGACGAACTCGAGAAAGGCCCGTGGCCCAGCTTCGTGACCGGCCTGAAGCGTCTGGCCAAAGATAACGACATGATGGTCGACCTGATGGGTCAGCTGGAAACGTCCTACAAGACCAAGTTCGGTTACTGGAAGGGTGGTACGGTCGGCGTGTTCGGTTACGGTGGTGGCGTGATCCCCCGTTTCACCGAACTGAAGGACGAAAACCATCAGCCGCTGTTCCCCGAGGCTGCCGAGTTCCACACCCTGCGCATCCAGCCGCCTGCCGGTATGCATTACAGCTCCGATCTGCTGCGCAAGATGTGCGACGTCTGGTCGGCGACCGGTGGTTCGGGCCTGATCGCCTTCCACGGCCAGTCCGGTGACATCATGTTTCAGGGCATCAAGACCGCTGATGTGCAAGGCGCATTCGATGCCTTCAACGAAATGGGCTTCGACCTCGGTGGTGCCGGCCCCGCACTGCGTACCTCCATGTCCTGCGTGGGTGCTGCGCGTTGCGAGCATTCCTGCTTCGATGAAGCCAAGGCGCTGCGTACCGTCATCAACAACAACCTGGACGACATGCATCGTCCGTCCCTGCCCTACAAGTTCAAGTTCAAGTTCTCCGGTTGCGGAAACGACTGCGTCAACGCCATTCAGCGTTCCGACATGGCGACCATCGGCACCTGGCGCGACAACATCCGCGTCAATGAAGCGCAGGTCCAGGACTACTTCAAGGCCCACGGCATGAACGATCTCGTCAACGACGTGATCAGCAAGTGCCCGACCAAGGCCATCACCCTGGTGTCCAGCGATAAATTCAAGGCCAGCGAACACGTGTCTGCCGCCAACCTTGGCGACGGCAACACCCTGTGCATCGACAACAAGAACTGCGTGCGCTGCATGCACTGCTTGAACGTTATCCCCGGCGGCCTGCGGACCGGTGTGGATAAGGGTGTAACCATCCTGGTGGGTGGCAAGGGCGTGCTGAAGATCGGCGCGACCATGGGTACCGTGGTGATTCCGTTCATGAAGCTCGAGTCCGACGAGGACTTCGAAAAGCTGAACGAACTGGCTCGTAACATCCTTGACTTCTTTGCGGAAAACGCGCTGGAGCACGAGCGTACCGGCGAAATGATCGAGCGCATCGGCCTGACCAACTTCCTCGAAGGTCTGGACATCCCGGTCGATCCCAACATGATCAAGGAGCCGCGTTCCAACCCCTACTTCCGTTCCGACGACTGGGACGAGCAAGTCGAGAAGTGGAACGAGTACAAGCAGTCCGCCGCTTAAGTTTCGTTTACCGTGGGCTCCGGTTCCGGCTGGGGTCCGTGCATTAAATCAGTTGGAGATAAAACATGGCAGAACTACGTCCGCCTATCGAATCCGGCGCACCGGATCCGATGCCCTACATGCACCCCGTGATGGTGAAGAACTATGGCAAGTGGGCTTTCCACAGCCATCCGAAGCCGGGTGTCCTGTATCACCGCGCTGAATCCGGCGACGAAATCTGGACGGTCAAGGCCGGCACCCAGCGTCAGATGGACCACTACACCATCCGCGAACTGGCCGACATCGCTGACCAGTACGGCGACGGTTTCGTGCGTTTCACCGCGCGCTCCAACATCGAATACATGGTGGCTGATGGCGCCAAGGTCGAGCCGCTGATCAAGGCGCTGAACGACAAAGGCTACCCCATCGGCGGTACCGCCAACTCGGTGTCCATGATTGCGCACACCCAGGGCTGGCTGCACTGCGACATCCCCGGCACCGACGCTTCCGGCGTGGTGAAGGCGCTGATGGACGAACTGTATGACGACTTCGTCAAGTGCGAGATGCCCAACCGCGTCAAGATGTCCACCTCCTGCTGCGAAATCAACTGCGGCGGCCAGGCCGACATCGCCATCATCGTTCAGCACACCAAGCCGCCGAAGATCAACCATGATCTGGTTGCCAACGTCTGTGAGCGTCCCTCCGTTGTGGCGCGCTGCCCGGTGGCTGCGATCCGTCCCGCTCTGGTGAACGGCAAGCCTTCACTGGAAGTCGACGAGAAGAAATGCATCTGCTGCGGCGCCTGCTTCCCACCCTGTCCCCCGATGCAGATCAACGATCCCGAGCACTCCAAGATCGCGATCTGGGTGGGCGGCAAGAACTCCAACGCCCGTTCCAAGCCGACCTTCCACAAGCTGGTTGCTGCCGGCCTGCCGAACAACGCACCGCGCTGGCCGGAAGTTGCCGAGGTGGTCAAGAAGATTCTCGCCACCTACAAGGCGGACGGCAAGCCTTGGGAGCGCATGATCGACTGGATCGACCGCATTGGCTGGCCCGCATTCTTCGAGAAGACCGGCCTGCCCTTCACCAAGTATCACATTGATAACTGGCGTGGTGGTCGTGCCAACCTGAACGCTTCTGCGCACATCCGTTTCTAAAATTAGGATATGGATGTGTCGCCCCGCCACGGTTTTGGCCGTGGCGGGAGAGAAGTGAAAAACAATGACTGGATTTTTCGGAGTTTAAGCTAGCCATGCAATTCGGCATTCTTGTAAACGAAGGGCCTTACACCCATCAGGCCAGTGACACCGCTTATCTCTTCGCCCGCACGGCGATCGAGAAGGGTCACACCGTTCCGCGCGTTTTTTTCTACCATGATGGCGTGAACAATTCCACGCGTCTGGCAACGCCTCCCCAGGACGATCGTAACGTCTCGGCTCGCTGGTCCAAGCTGGCTGCCGACCATGGCGTTGATCTGGTTGTCTGTGTGGCGGCTGCACAGCGTCGTGGCATCAACGATGACGTTTTGGCGCCCGGCTACCGGATTTCAGGTCTGGGTCAGCTGGTGGAAATGGGTATTCAGTACGATCGTCTCGTGACGTTCGGTGATTGAGGAATAACGAGATGAGCGATATGGACGATATGGATGACGGCTCCGGCGTCATCAAGAAATTCATGTTCCTGAACCGCAAGGCGCCGCACGGGACCGTGTACGCGCTGGAAGGTCTGGAAGTGGTGCTGATTACGGCTGCTTTCGATC
>Ga0210129_1000142_pt1 | contig 19338 bp, 14 predicted proteins | sample WestPond_Cattail_2_FD_185582 | JGI IMG/M metagenome (GOLD analysis project Ga0210129, IMG submission 185582) | Wetland microbial communities from the San Francisco Bay, California, USA, that impact long-term carbon sequestration -... | ecosystem: Environmental > Aquatic > Marine > Wetlands ... | reverse complement strand
TGCGCTCTTGCGTCGGGTCCACTCCCAGGGCGAGCGTTGCTCGCGCCTTCGCAGCTATCGTCCTTGCTTGCGTCAGATCGATGGCCGGATGGACCCCCAGGCTCAGCGTCTTGCGCCGACCTTCGTAGGTGTAGTCAAAGCGCCAGTAGTGGACATCTCTGCCCCCTGCAAATGGGAGCAAATAGAGCCCCCCTCCGTCATTGAGCCGCTTTGCACCCCGCTTGAGCGCCCGGATCGCGCGCTCGCCCTTGATCAACTCCATTCCCATTACCAAGCTCCATTGCAACACGCGCCCCGGACGGTCGAAGTGATGCAGCAACGCAGCGATCGCAGGCTTGTTGAAGAGTTACTGCTCGAGTTACTGCAAAAACGTCGGCTTTGGGGCGGTTTGCGCCGGGGCGCGAAAGCAACAAAAAAGCCCTAAGTCATTGATAACAAAGGGCTTTTTGGAGTCTTTCAGAAATCTTGGAAGAACCTGAAAACTGCAGTTTGGTGGCCTGGGGCGGAATCGAACCACCGGCACGCGGATGCGTAGATCAGCAAGCTTCTGCGGCTTTTGGTATCGTCCAACTTTCAATCCACGATGAACTCAGGCAGTCTGCCAGTTGTTGGGGCACCTCATTGTCAAAGCTCATCAGCAGTTCGGGAGCCTGGACTTCGGCAGCAGATTTCAAAATGCCGGCAACATAGGCCTTCTGCTCGTCGGTCGCGGCTTGCTTGTACTTGATTTCCAGAAACGATATCGTTTCTTCCCGCATCCGGTCAGAGCCCAGAACGTGCCACGCATAGTCAATGTCATAGCGTTCGAAGGCGTCTTTCAGACTCTCTCCGTTCACCTTGGCTTCTTCTGCAAAGTGATTCAGCGTGCGGGTGCAGAGCTCTCTCACCACGTGGGCAACCTGCTCGGCGTGCTCATGCACAGAATTTTCAGTGGCCATTTAGGGGTCCTTGTCGGTTTATGAGCGTGAGCCCAAAGTACGTTTAACTGCTATCGGCTGATGGGCGGACGAGCAGGCGCTTGATGTGTGGCCGGTCAAGCTGGCCGCCACGGTGAATCGACGCCACCACACAGCGGGATCAGCGTCTGAACTTTTTGGATGAGGTTGGCACCGAAGCAGACCTAAGCTCATTCGCCCCAGGTCGATGCAGAAAACAAAAAGCCACCCCTGAGGATGGCTTTCTGAGAGTTCTTGGTGGCCTGGGGCGGAATCGAACCACCGACACAAGGATTTTCAATCCTCTGCTCTACCGACTGAGCTACCGGGCCTGAGCCGCAAATTATAGCAGCAACTTTTCGCCGATCAGCCGCTGCCCTAGGGCACGTTTCTCTTGCCGCGGGTCAAATCCACGCCGAGTTGTTTGAGCTTGCGGTACAGGTGGGTGCGCTCCAGACCCGTCTTTTCAGCCACCCGGGTCATGGAGCCGTTCTCCCGGGCCAGGTGGTATTCGAAATAGGCTTTTTCGAACTCATCGCGCGCCTCGCGCAAGGGTTTGTCCAGCTTGAAGTTCTGCTGCGCCTGCGGGCCTGCGTCCGCGGCCGGAATCTGGGGTACGAGGGAGGCCAGTTCCGGCGCTGGCTCGGGGGAGGACTGACCGAGCCCGGGCACGCTCAGGGCCGGTTTGCGCTGGCTGGCCTTGACCAGCCCCTGTTCGACCGCCTTGAGCAGTTTTTGCAGGGTGATGGGTTTTTCCAGGAAGGCCTGGGCGCCAATCTTGGTGGCGGCCACCGCCGTGTCGATGGTGGCATGGCCGCTCATCATGATGACGGGCATGGTCAGCAGGCCGGTGGTGGACCACTCCTTGAGGAGCGTGACGCCGTCGGTATCGGGCATCCAGATGTCGAGCAGCACCAGGTCCGGCCGCTCACGCAGCCGGGCTGTCCGGGCCTGGGCCGCGTTTTCAGCCACCTCGACGGTATGCCCCTCGTCGTTCAGAATTTCCCACAGCAGATCACGAATGCCGAGTTCGTCATCGACCACCAGAATGTTTGCCATGATTTAAACGCTGCGTTCCTCGGATTTAGGCGGGTGCCACTTTCTCAATGGCGAATGATAACGATACTTGGGCCCCCTGTACCTTGTCATCGACCAGCCGGTTGGCCAGGTCGATCCGGGCCCCATGTTCATCGGCAATTTTCTTGACCACCGCCAACCCCAGGCCGGTGCCCTTGGCTTTTGTCGTTACATAGGGCTCGAAGGCTCGCTTGAGGATGCTTTCGGGGAAGCCGCTCCCGTGATCCAGCACGCTCAGGCGCACCCGACCACTGGCCTCCACCCACTGCGTCCGGATGGTCACGCTGTTGTCCGAGCCGCCACGGGCGGCGGTTTCCGTGGCGTCCTGCGCATTTTGCAGCAGGTTGTGCAGCACCTGGCGCAACTGCTGGGCGTCGCCCATGATCTTCGGGCAACGCGGGTCGAGCTCCAGATGGACGGGCACCTGGGCGTTTTCCCCGCCATACAGATGGAACACCTCGCCGACCAGGGTGTTCAGATCCAGCGGCTTGAGCTCGGCGGCCGGCAGGCGTGCATAGTCCCGGAATTCGTTGACCAGGCGCTTCATCGCCTCGACCTGATCGACGATGGTCTTGACCGATTTGGAAAGAATGGCCTGCTCGGCCTGCTCGACCTTGCCGGTCAGCTTTTTCTCCAGCCGCTCGGCCGACAACTGGATCGGCGTCAACGGGTTTTTGATCTCGTGCGCCAGACGACGCGCCACCTCGCCCCAGGCCTGGGCGCGCTGGGCCGACACGATTTCGGAAATGTCGTCGAACACCAGCAGCCACGCATTGCCCGGGAGTTCCGCGCCGCGCGCCACCAGGGTGATCGTCCCTTCGGTGGGTTGCCCGCTGACCAGTCCGGCATGGGTGTTGCCCAGCTCGAACGATTGCTGCCAGTGATCCAGCGCATGCTCGGCGCGCTCCTCGAGGAAGATATCGAATTGCTGCTGTACATGTTTGGCGAACTCTTCCAGCCCTTCGATGTCGGCCAGCCGACGCCCTTCGCAGGCCGCCAGCGGCATGCGCAGGATGCGCGTGGCGCCGGGGTTGACCGACTGGATCGTGCCCTGCGCATCGAGCACCATCACACCGGCGGTCAGGTTGTCCAGGATGGTCTGCAGGTTCTCGCGCGCCGCGTTGACCTGCTCCATGCTGTTTTCCACCGCACGGCGGGCATCGGCCAACTGCTGGGTCATGTCGGCAAACGACCGGGTCAAGCCGCCCAGTTCATCGCGCCCCTGCAGCACCGCCTTGGGCGTCAGGTCGCCCGCCGCCACCTGGCGCACGCCATCGGCCAGCAGCAGCAGCGGCCGCGTGATCTGGTTGCCCAGCACGATGGCCAGCAGCACGGCACCAAAAATCGCCAGGAACAGGCTCAAGGTCAGGGTGCCGATATACATGCGGCGCAAGCCTTCCCGTGCCAGCGCCCGCTCCTGGTATTCGCGATGCGCCTCGGTCACGGCCAGCGCATTGGTCACCAGGGTTTCCGGCAGCACCTGCGTCACCAACAGGAACCGGGCGTCCTCCAGCATGCCCAGGCCGACCTTGGGCACCATGGCCAGCGCCTTGATATAGGCCGGGCGGGTTGTCTCCGTGCTTGGATCCTCCAGCCCCTCGATCCAGGTGACCGAGCGCTGGCTGCGCGCCTTTCTGAATTGCTGCGCGCTCGGTCGCTCCGGCGTGAGCTGGAACCTGGAATCACCCACACTGGCGACCAGTTGCCCGCCGGGCCCCCAGAGGATCACATCCCGCACGTCCAGCTGCTCGCGCAGGCGCTCCATCACCACGCTGGCCGTCACGTCCGGGCTGTCCTGCAATTGCTGGGCGGCGATCCGGGTTTTGCTGGCCAGCTCGACGGACAGCGTCTCCAGTGATGCCCGGCCCAGGTTCAGGCCCGCTTCCAGCGCGCCCTCCACCTTCACATCAAACCAGCTCTCGATCGAGCGCGAGACGAACTGGTAGGAAACCACATAAATCAGCATCCCCGGAACAAAGCCGGCCAGCGCGAAAATCGCCGCCAGCTTGACCAGCAAACGGCTGCCAAACCGACCCTGGATCAGCCGCCGGACCAGGCGCAGGGCAATCCAGCTGATGACCAGCAGCAGCGCGGCGGCAACCACCACATTGATGGCAAACAGCCGCGCATAGTTGCGCTCGTACATTTCCCGGTTGTCGGTCGCCTGGGTCAGCAGGAACAGCAGCACCAGCCCGATCGCCACGATGGTGGCGATCCCGACCCCGATGGTCCAGCGCAGGGCCCGTGACTGCTGCGTGCTCCGTCGCGCGTCAGCCCCCACCGCCAGCGGTTTCACTTCAGGTTCTCCAGCACCAGCCGCTGGGTCGCCATGGTGGCAAGCGTCCAGTCGGTCTGGCCCAGCGCGCCGATTTGCAGCGGACGGGGCAGTTGGGACACATCGAGCCGGAAGCGGAATTCAACCCGGTGGCGGGCGCCCGGATCCAGGTCCGCCAGCTCGGCGATATGCCAGCCCGATACGCGCCGGATGGCGCCCAGCGCATCTTCCAGCGAATCGAAGGTCTGGTTCAGGGCCACGCCCAGCCCGTTGTTCGTGATCGGGCCCGAGGCCACGGCCAGGCGCCAGCGGCGGGTCAGCGGCTGATACACCAGCCTCATGTGCCGTTCGGTGCTGGCCACTTTCTTGTCAAACCAGTACCAGCGCTCCCGCAGGATTTCAGCCTCGGCCACAAAGATCACGGGAACGCCCTTGAGCAGGGCATCCTCTACCGCCGTCGGCAATTCGAATTTGACCGCCGCTGTCAACAGGAGGCTGTCCGCGTTGCGCTCGATCTGCAGCAAAGGCACTTCAGCCGCCACCGATTCCGCTCGCGCCAGCTGCGGCAGGCTCCCGGTCAGCAACGCACAGCACAGCAGCACGGCAAAATCAAACCGCGCATTTTTCCAGCAATGCGTAATAAAAGCCGTCATGGTCACTGTCCTGATTGTCCGTGACAGCATCACCTTCGGCCGGAAAATACGGCAATAAATGGCCCGGTGAGGGCAGCAACCGGGCTTGTGTGTTGTGCGCAAGAAACGTTTGAATCTGCGCCTCCCCTTCGGCCTTGAAGACCGAACAGGTGCAATACAGCAGGCGGCCGCCCGGTTTGAGCAGGGGCCAGAGGGTTTTCAGCAGCCGGGCCTGGATCGCCGCCAGTTGCGCCACATCGCTTTCGCGGCGCAGCCAGCGCACGTCCGGATGGCGCCGCACAATGCCCGAGGCCGTGCACGGCGCATCCAGCAGGATCGCGTCAAACGGCTCGCCATCCCACCACTGCGCCGGCTGACCGGCATCGGCGGCCAGAATCCGGGCCTGCAAACCCAAGCGCTGCAGGGTCTGCCCGATCCGGGCGCAGCGCACGGGGTCGATATCCAGGGCCGTCACCTGGCAATCCGCGATTTCCAGCAAATGGGCCGTCTTCCCCCCGGGTGCGGCGCAGGCATCGAGCACCCGCAGGCCGCTGCCCAGCCCCTGCAGCAGCAGCGGGGCCGCCATCTGGGCGGCCGCATCCTGAACCGATACCCAACCTTGCTCGAAACCCGGTATCTCATGGACGGGCAGGGGCCTGGCCAGCGTCACCCCATGGGGTCCGGCAGGCCGCGCTTCTATCCCGGCCTGCTGCAAGATGGCCAGGTAAGCGCTGCGGTCGGTTTTGCGCAGGTTGACGCGCAAAGTCATCGGCGCCTGCCGGTTATTGGCCTGCAAAACCGCCTGCCAGCGGTCCGGGTAGTCTTTTTGCAGCCGTTTGATCCACCAGGCGGGATGGCTCCACACCGCCACCAAGTCCTGCTCCGTGCGCTGCACCAGCGCGTCACGCTCGCGCAGGAAACGCCGCAGACAGGCATTGATGAAACTGGCCTGGGCCCGGGTCGATTCCGCGCGTTTGGCCGCCTCCACCGCCTGATTGACCAGGGTGAAGACCTCGTAAGGCGCGTCCTGCTCCCGCCATGCCAAGGCCAGGGCCGTGCACAACAGGGCATCCGCAGCCGCTGGCGGTTTTTTGGCGGCCAGCAGCCGGCGCAGGGCTTCGGCGCGCCCAAGGGAGCGCAGCACCCGGTAGACCAGCGACTGCACCCCTGGCCGCAAACCCGCCTCCACCCCCTCCAGGGCCGCCGTCCCTGACGCCCCACCCCGAATTTCCGCCAACACAACGGCAACCGCCTGCAACTGACGCCATAGTGGCAATTTTTGATCACTGTCGCTCATGTACTGTCTCAGATCATGTGGGCCGGCGTGAACCCGAACAAGCGGGCCAGCAGACCCGCCGGGAATTGCCGCACCGCTGCGTTGTAGTCCTGCACCCGCCGGTTGAACTCGGCCCGGGCGGTGGCGGCATCGAGCGCAATATGCTCCCATTGCAGCTGCAAGGCCTCCGGCAAGGGGCCGCCCGCCAGATCGGGCGGTTCGTTGCGGAGCCTGGCCCATGACGCGGATAAGGCCTCATGGGCGGTCTCCAGCGCCCGCATGACCGGAACATCCAGTGGTTGGGCTCGCGCCACCTTCATCGAGGATTCGAGTTGCAGGGCCGCACCCACCAGCCCGGCCCGGGCGGCCGGTCCGTCATCGTGGTGGATCGAAGCAAAGCTGGTTTGTACCAGCGCCACGTAATGGGCAAACTGCCCGTCCAGCGGTACGAAAGCTGCGATGGCCTGCGAACGCAAACGCACCAGCCGTTTATAGGCCCCGACGGCCCAGAACAGCAGCACGGCCGGGATGATCCAGACAGCGACGGACCCACTCATTCCCGCGATCCTCTCCCCAAAAATAGCCATCATCTTCTAGCGGCCGGCACAGAAAAATGCCCCAAGCCCATTTCAGGTGCTTGAGGCATCATTTTGCGGCAGCGACCGGAATTACTCGGCGGCAGCTCCCGTATCGGCTTCGGCCTGCCCGGCCAGTTCCGCGGCTTCGGCTTCGGCAATGGCACGACGCTCGGCATCGTCCATGTTCTCGCGGACCTTGCGTGCTTCGTGGTACGCCATGCCGGTGCCTGCCGGGATCAGGCGGCCGACGATGACGTTTTCCTTGAGGCCGCGCAATTCGTCGCGTTTGCCCATGATGGCGGCTTCGGTCAGAACGCGGGTGGTTTCCTGGAAGGAAGCCGCGCTGATGAAGCTGTCGGTGGACAGCGACGCTTTGGTAATGCCCAGCAGCAGGTTGGTGAAGGTCGCGGGGATCTTGCCTTCCGTGCGCAGCGCGTCGTTGGTGTTGAGCATCTCCGAACGCTCGACCTGCTCGCCAGCGATGTAGCTGGAGTCGCCGACATTCTCCACGACCACGCGACGCAGCATCTGGCGCACGATCACTTCAATGTGCTTGTCATTGATCTTCACACCCTGCAAACGGTAGACGTCCTGCACTTCATCCACGATGTAGCGGGCCAGCTCTTCCGAACCCAGCAGGCGCAGGATGTCCTGCGGATCGGCCGGACCGTCGACGATGCTCTCGCCCTTGTTGACCACCTGGCCTTCGTGCACCAGGATGTTCTTCTCCTTGGGCACCAGTTCTTCCCAGACCTTGCCTTCCGGATCGGTGATCTGCAGGCGCACCTTGCCCTTGGTCTCCTTGCCGAAGGACACGGTACCCGTGACCTCGGCCAGAATGCCCTTGTCCTTGGGCGAACGGGCTTCGAACAGCTCGGCCACCCGCGGCAGACCGCCGGTGATGTCGCGCGTCTTCTGGCCTTCGACCGGAATACGGGCCAGCACTTCGCCGGGGCCCACGTCCAGGCCGTCACGCACCTGGACCAGCGAGCCGACCGGGAAGCCAATCGTCACCGAGTGGTCGGTGCCGGGGATCTTGACCTCGTTGCCGGAAGCGTCGATCAGCTTGACCTGCGGACGCACCACCTTGGCGGAGCCACGACGTTTCGGGTCGATCACGACCAGGGTGGACAGGCCGGTGACCTCGTCCACCTGCTTGGCCACCGTCAGGCCTTCTTCGACATTCTCGAAGTGGGCCTTGCCGGCGAACTCGGTGATGATCGGGCGGGTCAGCGGGTCCCAGTTGGCCAGGATGGCTCCCGCCTTGACGGACTGGTCAGCCTTGACCGTCAGGATGGCGCCATACGGCACCTTGTGGCGCTCACGCTCGCGGCCGTGCTCGTCATGGATGACGATCTCGCCGGAACGGGCAATCACCACGAGTTCCTTCTTGCTGTTGGTCACATAACGCATCGTGGCATTGAAGCCGATGATGCCGTTGGACTTGGCTTCCACGCTGGAGGCAATCGCCGCACGCGAGGCGGCACCACCGATGTGGAAGGTACGCATCGTCAACTGGGTGCCCGGCTCGCCGATCGACTGGGCAGCAATCACACCGACCGCTTCGCCGATGTTGATCAAGCCGCCCCGGCCCAGATCGCGGCCATAGCACTTGGCGCACAGGCCAAAACGCGTCTCGCAGGTCAGCGCGGTGCGGACCTTGACCTCGTCCACGCCAGCCGCCTCGAGTTCATCGATGATGTCCTCGTCCAGCATCGCGCCGGCGGGAACCAGCACGGCGCGGGTTTCCTGGTGCACCACATCTTCGGCCACGGTGCGGCCCAGGATACGGTCGCGCAGGGACTCGATCACCTCGCCGCCCTCGACGATGGCGCGCATCTGCGACCCGTCGGACGTGCCGCAATCGTCCTGCGTCACCACCAGATCCTGCGTCACGTCCACCAGACGACGGGTCAGGTAACCCGAGTTGGCCGTCTTCAACGCCGTGTCCGCGAGACCCTTGCGGGCGCCGTGGGTGGAGATGAAGTACTGCAACACGTTCAGGCCTTCGCGGAAATTCGCGGTAATCGGCGTCTCGATGATCGAGCCGTCCGGCTTGGCCATCAGGCCGCGCATGCCGGCGAGCTGCCGGATCTGCGCGGCAGAGCCACGGGCACCGGAGTCGGCCATCATGTAGATCGAGTTGAACGACTCCTGGTCCACCGTCTTGCCGTGCCGATCGATCGTCTTTTCGGTGCGGAGCTGGTCCATCATGACCTTGGAGACCTTGTCACCGGCCTTGCCCCAGATGTCCACCACCTTGTTGTAGCGCTCGCCGGACGTCACCAGACCGGAGACGTACTGCTGCTGGATGTCCTTGACTTCCTTCTCAGCGCTTTCGATGATCTCCTGCTTTTCCTTCGGCACCAGCATGTCGTCGATACAGATCGAGATACCCGCCTTGGTTGCCAGACGGAAACCGTTTTGCAGCAGCTTGTCGGCGAACACCACCGTTTCCTTCAGACCGCACTTGCGGAAGGACACGTTGATGAGCTTGGAGATCTCCTTCTTCTTCAGCGCCTTGTTGATATTCGAGAACGGCAGGCCCTTGGGCAGGATCTCGGACAGCAAGGCACGGCCGGCCGTGGTTTCCACCATCGAGGTGACCGGGGTGAACGCGCCGGTGGTCTTGTCTTTCACATACTCGGTCAGGCGGACATTGACCTTGGCGGTGAGTTCGACTTCGCCGGCATCCAGCGCGCGCTGGACTTCGCCGGTGTCCGCAAAAATCAGGCCTTCGCCCTTGCCGTTGATGCGCTCACGCGTCGTGTAGTACAGGCCCAGCACGACGTCCTGCGACGGCACGATGGAGGGTTCGCCGTTGGCGGGGAACAGCACGTTGTTGGAGGCCAGCATCAGGGTGCGGGCTTCCATCTGGGCTTCCACCGACAGCGGGATGTGCACGGCCATCTGGTCGCCGTCGAAGTCGGCGTTGAAGGCGGCGCAGACCAGCGGGTGCAACTGGATGGCCTTGCCTTCGATCAGGATCGGCTCGAACGCCTGGATGCCCAGGCGGTGCAGCGTCGGCGCCCGGTTGAGCATCACCGGGTGTTCCTTGATGACCTCTTCCAGGATGTCCCAGACCACCGGCGTGCCGGATTCGACTTCCTTCTTCGCCGCCTTGATGGTGGTGGCGATGCCCATGGCTTCCAGGCGCGAGAAGATGAAGGGTTTGAACAGCTCCAGTGCCATCAGCTTGGGCAGGCCGCACTGATGCAGCTTGAGCGTCGGGCCCACGGTAATCACGGAGCGACCGGAGTAATCCACCCGCTTGCCCAGCAAGTTCTGGCGGAAACGACCGCTCTTGCCCTTGATCATGTCGGCCAGCGACTTGAGGGCGCGCTTGTTGGCGCCGGTCATGGCCTTGCCACGGCGACCGTTGTCCAGCAGCGAGTCCACGGCTTCCTGCAGCATGCGCTTCTCGTTGCGCGCGATGATCTCGGGCGCTTTGAGTTCGAGCAGGCGGCGCAGACGGCTGTTGCGGTTGATGACGCGGCGGTACAGGTCGTTCAGGTCGGAGGTCGCAAAGCGGCCACCGTCCAGGGGCACCAGCGGACGCAGGTCCGGCGGCAGCACCGGCAGCACGTCGAGCACCATCCACTCCGGCTTGATGCCGGACTTCTTGAAGGCTTCCAGCACTTTGAGGCGCTTGGCGTTCTTCTTGATCTTGAGCTCGGAGCCGGTCAGGTCGTTGCGCAGCTTCTCGATCGTGCCGTCGATGTCGATGCTTTGCAGCAGGTCCTTGATGCCCTCGGCGCCCATCTTGGCGGTGAACTCGTCGCCGTATTCCTTGATCTTGGCGTCATAGTCGTCTTCCGACATGATGCTGAACTTCTTCAGCGGCGTCATGCCGGGGTCGGTGACCACGTAGGCTTCGAAGTACAGCACGCGCTCGATGTCGCGCAGCGTCATGTCGAGCACCAGGCCCAGACGCGACGGCAGCGACTTGAGGAACCAGATGTGGGCGCAGGGCGCGGCCAGGTCGATGTGACCCATGCGCTCGCGGCGAACCTTGGTCTGGGTGACTTCAACGCCGCACTTCTCGCAGATCACGCCGCGGTGCTTGAGGCGCTTGTACTTGCCGCACAGGCATTCGTAGTCCTTGATGGGCCCGAAGATCTTGGCGCAGAACAGGCCGTCACGCTCGGGCTTGAAGGTCCGGTAGTTGATGGTCTCAGGCTTCTTCACTTCGCCGAAAGACCAGGAACGGATCTTCTCGGGCGATGCCATGCCGATGCGAATGGCATCGAAATGCTCATCCGGCGTGAATTGCTTGAACAGGTCGAGTAGTGATTTCATGTGACTCTTTCCCTTTCAATTAGGAACGTTCGAGTTCAATGTCCAGGCCCAGGGAACGGATTTCCTTGACCAGCACGTTGAACGACTCCGGCATGCCCGCTTCAATCGCGTGCTCGCCTTTGACAATGTTTTCGTAGACCTTGGTACGGCCCTGCACGTCGTCCGATTTGACGGTGAGCATCTCCTGCAGCGTGTAGGCGGCACCGTACGCTTCGAGCGCCCAGACCTCCATCTCGCCGAAACGCTGACCACCGAACTGGGCCTTGCCGCCCAGCGGCTGCTGCGTGACCAGGCTGTACGGGCCGGTCGAACGGGCGTGCATCTTGTCGTCCACCAGGTGGTGCAGCTTGAGCACGTGCATGTAGCCGACCGTCGTGGGACGCTCGAACGCGTCGCCGCTGCGGCCGTCAAACAGGTTGGCCTGGGTGCGGGGAGCCGTCAGGCCCTTGGCCTTGGCAACGGCTTCCGGGTAGGCCAGATGCAGCATGCTGCGGATTTCCTCTTCGGAAGCACCGTCGAACACCGGCGTGGCAAACGTGACGCCTTGCGACAGGTTGCTGGCCATTTCGAGCACCTGCTCATCGCTGAGCTTGGCCAGGTCTTCCTTGCGGCCCGAGCTGTTGTACAGCGATTCCAGGAATTTGCGCAGCTCGGCCAGCTTGGCCTGCGCCTGCAGCATGTCGCCGATACGCTGGCCAATGCCTTTGGCGGCCCAGCCCAGGTGGACTTCCAGCACCTGACCCACGTTCATGCGCGACGGCACGCCCAGCGGGTTGAGCACGATGTCGCAAGGCGTACCGTCGGCCATGTAGGGCATGTCTTCGACCGGAACGATCTTGGACACGACACCCTTGTTGCCGTGACGGCCGGCCATCTTGTCGCCGGGTTGCAGGCGGCGCTTGACGGCCAGGTAGACCTTGACCATCTTCAACACGCCCGCCGGCAGCTCGTCCCCTTGCGTCAGCTTCTTGCGCTTCTCTTCGAACGCGAGGTCGAAGCTGTGGCGCGTCTGCTCCAGCGAGTTCTTGATACTCTCGAGCTGGGTAGCAACTTCATCGTCGGCCGGACGGATATCGAACCAGTGGAATTTCTCCACGCCGGCCAGATAGGCCTTGTCGATCTTCGTGCCCTTGGCCAGCTTTTGCGGACCGCCATTGGCGACCTTGCCGTTGAGCAGCTTCTCGATACGGTCGAAGGCGTCGGCTTCCACGATGCGCAGCTGGTCGTTGAGGTCCAGGCGGTAGCGCTTGAGCTCGTCGTCGATGATCTGCTGGGCGCGCTTGTCGCGCACAATGCCTTCACGCGTGAAGACCTGCACGTCGATCACGGTGCCTTGCGAGCCCTGATCCACGCGCAGCGAGGTGTCTTTCACATCGCTGGCCTTTTCGCCGAAGATGGCGCGCAGCAGTTTTTCTTCCGGCGTCAGGGTGGTCTCGCCCTTGGGCGTGACCTTGCCCACCAGCGTGTCGCCCGGCATGACTTCGGCGCCGACATAGATGATGCCGGACTCATCCAGGCGACCCAGCTGCTGCTCGCTCAGGTTCGGGATGTCGCGCGTGATTTCCTCGGCTCCGAGCTTGGTGTCGCGCGCCATCACCACGAGTTCCTCGATGTGGATCGAGGTGTAGCGGTCTTCCGCCACCACGCGCTCGGAGATCAGGATCGAGTCCTCGAAGTTGTAGCCGTTCCAGGGCATGAAGGCCACCAGCATGTTCTGGCCCAGGGCCAGCTCACCGAGGTCGGTGGAGGCGCCGTCGGCGATCACGTCACCCTTGGCCAGCTTGTCGCCCTTCTTGACGATCGGACGCTGGTGGATGTTGGTGTTCTGGTTGGAACGCTGGTACTTGATGAGGTTGTAGATGTCCACACCGACTTCACCCGCCTGTGCTTCCGCGTCGTTGACGCGAATCACGATGCGGGTGGCATCGACGTAGTCCACCACGCCACCGCGGTTGGCGGTCACCACGGTGCCGGAGTCCACGGCCGACACCCGCTCGATGCCGGTGCCGACAAAGGCTTTTTCCGGACGCAGCACCGGCACGGCCTGACGCTGCATGTTGGCGCCCATCAGGGCGCGGTTGGCGTCGTCGTGCTCCAGGAACGGCACCAGGGAAGCGGCTACCGACACGATCTGCGCCGGCGAGACGTCCATGTATTGCACACGCTCGGCACCCACCAGAATGGATTCGCCGGCTTCGCGCGCCGAGACCAGCTCGTCGGTCAGGCGGCCTTCCTTGTCCAGCGTCGCATTGGCCTGGGCAATGACGTACTTGCCTTCTTCAATGGCAGAGAGGTAATCAATTTGCATTGTTACCTTGCTGTCGATCACGCGACGATAGGGCGTCTCGATAAAGCCGTATTCATTCAGGCGGGCGTACAGCGCCAGCGAGTTGATCAGGCCGATGTTCGGGCCTTCCGGCGTTTCGATCGGGCACACGCGGCCGTAGTGGGTCACGTGCACGTCACGCACCTCGAAGCCGGCGCGCTCGCGCGTCAAACCGCCCGGGCCAAGGGCCGATACACGGCGCTTGTGGGTGATTTCCGACAACGGATTGGTCTGGTCCATGAACTGCGACAGCTGCGAGGCGCCGAAGAACTCCTTGAGCGCTGCGGAAATCGGCTTGCTGTTGATCAGGTCGTGCGGCATGAGCGGGTCCTGCTCGGCCTGGCCCAGTCGTTCCTTGACGGCCTTCTCGATCCGCGCCAGACCGGCGCGGTACTGGTTTTCGGCCAGTTCGCCCACGCAACGCACGCGGCGGTTGCCCAGGTGGTCGATGTCGTCCACTTCACCGCGGCCATTGCGCAGATCCACCAGGATCTTCACCACGGCGAGGATGTCTTCGTTGGCCAGCACCATCGGGCCGGTCGCATCGGAGCGCCCCATCTTGGCGTTGAACTTCATGCGCCCGACGCGCGACAGATCGTAGGTGTCGGGGTTGTAGAACAGGCGCTGGAACAGGGCCTGCACGGCGTCTTCCGTCGGCGGCTCGCCGGGGCGCATCATGCGGTAGATGGCCACGCGCGCGGCAAACTCGTCAACCGTCTCGTCGGTGCGCAGGGTTTGCGAGATGTAGGCGCCCTGATCGAGTTCGTTGGTGTAGATGCACTGCAGGTCCTGCACATTGGCGGCGCGCAGCTTCTTGAGCAGGGCTTCGGTCAGCTCGTCGTTGGCCTTGGCAATGATCTCGCCGGTATCGGCCTCGACGATGTTGCGCGCCACCACACGACCCATCAGGAAGTCTTCCGGCACGCTGATGTGCGTGGTGCCGGATTGTTCGAGTTCGCGGGTATGACGGGCCGTGATGCGCTTGTCCTTGGCCACGACCACCCGGCCAGCCTTGTCGGTGATGTCGAAACGGGCCACTTCGCCGCGCAGACGCTCGGCCACGAATTCCAGCTGGGCACCGCTGTCCATCAGACGGAAGTTGTCGTTGACGAAGAAGTTCGCCAGGATGGATTCGGGGTTCAGGCCGATGGCCTTGAGCAGGATGGTGACCGGCATCTTGCGGCGACGGTCCACGCGGAAATACAGGATGTCCTTGGGGTCGAACTCGAAATCGAGCCAGGAACCGCGGTAGGGGATGATGCGTGCCGAGAACAGCAGTTTGCCCGAGCTGTGGGTCTTGCCCTTGTCGTGTTCGAAGAACACGCCAGGCGAACGGTGCAGCTGGGACACGATCACGCGCTCGGTGCCGTTGATGATGAACGAGCCCTTGCCCGTCATCAGCGGCACTTCGCCCATGTACACCTCTTGCTCCTTGACTTCCTTGACCACCTTGTTTTGCGAAGTGGAGGACTCGCGGTCATAGATGATCAGTTGAACCTTGGCCCGCACGGCCGAGGCGAAGGTCAGACCACGGGTCTGGCATTCGCGCACATCAAACGCCGGCTTGGCCAAGTTGTACTCGATGAATTTCATCTCGACAAACCCGTTGTGCGAGACGATCGGGAAGGCGGCCTCAAAAGCAGCCTGCAGACCTTCAAGAGTGCGTTTTTTCGGTGCCGCATCAGCTTGCAAGAAGGCCGTATAGGCATCCTTCTGCATCTGCAACAGGTAGGGAATTTCGATCACGCTGTCGCGGTTGCCGAAATTTTTTCGAATCCGCTTGCGTTCGGTGTATGTATAAGCCATGAGATCTCCGGGCAAAGACTGAGGAATCCTGGGGGTCCTAGGCGACTGGCAGGTCGAGCACGTTCATACGAGACTCACCCCTTCTTGGTGATTGGCCACTACCAACCATTGGCGGACGGCTGCGCATTGCACGCAGCCCGAACCAAGGCATCTTCTGCAGTCGGGTCAGAAGACACTCAAAAACCGTCTTGGGGGGATTTTCCGCCGACCTGTCGGTCGTCGGCAAACCGGCCCCCAGCCGATTTTTGGGTGCGCTCTGAAAGCGCAAAAGGCTGGTCCGTAAACCAGCCCGGTGTAAATCGAGGATGGAGCGTAGCGAGCGACCCGAGGTCGGTTTGAGAAGCGCAACCGTACTGACGTACGGTGAGCATCGCAGAGCCGAGATCGGGGCGCGCAGTAGCTCCAGACCGATTTACTTCAGCTCGACCTTGGCGCCGGCGTCTTCCAGCTTTTTCTTGGCAGCGTCAGCATCAGCCTTGTTCATGCCTTCCTTGACAGCCTTGGGAGCGCCGTCCACCAGATCCTTGGCTTCTTTCAGGCCCAGACCGGTGATTTCGCGCACAGCCTTGATGACGGAGACCTTGTTGGCGCCGGCTTCCAGCAGCATCACGTTGAACTCGGTCTTCTCTTCAGCGACGGCAGCAGCGGCACCGCCACCAGCAGCAGGAGCGGCCATGGCGGCAGCGCTCACGCCAAATTTCTCTTCGATGGCTTTCACCAGTTCGTTGAGTTCCATGACCGTCATGCTGTCCAGCGCGGTCAAAAATGTGTTTTTGTCGAATGCCATTTTGATGTCCTCTAAATTCCAATACGTTGGTATGCAGCTTGCGACGTTTTACGCCGCAGCCGTTTCGCCTTTTTTGGTCGCCAGGGCACCCAGCACCACGGCGGTGCGGGAAATCGGCGACATCAACAAGCCACAAAGCTGAGCCAGCAATACTTCCCTGGAAGGGATGCTTGCCAACTGCTTGACGCCGTTCACGTCCAGGGCTTTCCCACCGTATGCGCCGCCGCGAATCACCAACTTGTCGTTGGTTTTCGCGAACTCAGCCACCACTTTTGCGGCAGCCACAGCATCGGTAGAGAAGCCATAGATCAGCGGACCGGTCATCTGGTCGGCCACAACCTCAAATGCGGTTCCAGCCACAGCACGGCGGGCCAGGGTGTTTTTCAACACACTCAGGCTCACACCATTGCTGCGGGCGTTAGAACGCAGTTTGGTCATGTCAGCGACCGTGATGCCGCGGTATTCCGCCATCACAAGCGTTTGAGCTTTAGCGGCGAGGCCGGTCACATCACTGATGACCGCTTCTTTCTCACTGCGATTAAGACTCAAGGTCTACTCCTTCAAAATGCATCTGTCGGCTGGAAGCCTTCAGATACGCTACATTGCAGCGACCAACTGTTTACGGAACTGATTCCATCTGCAGCGGGATCGCCATCTGCGTTGGCGACAGGCCCGGGACCAACCCCCCTCAGCCTGTTGATTAAGTGCAGCCTCGCACAAGTACCCGTACAACTCGCACACCAACGGTCTTGGATGGCCCGCTTCTGCTTTGCAACAAAAGCGACCCACCACTCCAAGCGGCTGTTGCCAGCCGCTCAAATTTTTGCGGTTACGCCGCGAGGGTCTGGGTGTCCACGCGAACACCGACACCCATCGTGCTTGAAACCGCAATCTTCCTCAAAAACACACCCTTGCTCGACGCTGGCTTGGACTTGTTGAGCGCTTCCACAAGCGCCACCAGGTTGCCCTGCAGCTTGTCAGCACCAAACGAGCGCCGGCCGATCGTGCTGTGCACGATACCGGCCTTGTCGGTGCGGAACTGCACCTGGCCGGCCTTGGCGTTCTTCACCGCCGTAGCCACGTCAGCCGTTACCGTGCCAACCTTCGGGTTAGGCATCAGGCCGCGCGGGCCCAGGATCTGGCCCAGCGTGCCGACCACGCGCATGGCGTCCGGAGCGGCGATCACCACATCGAACGGCATGTCGCCGGCTTTCACGCGAGCGGCCAGGTCGTCCATGCCGACCACGTCAGCGCCAGCGGCCTTGGCTTCTTCAGCCTTGGCACCCTGGGCGAACACGGCCACGCGCTTGGTCTTGCCGGTGCCGTTGGGCAGCACGACGGCGCCACGCACCACCTGGTCGGATTTCTTGGCATCAATGCCGAGCTGCACAGCCACGTCGATCGACTCGTCGAATTTCGCGGTAGCGCACTCTTTGACGATGGCCAGTGCATCGGTCAGGGCGTACAGCTTGTTGCTGTCAACCTTGCCCTGCAGGGCTTTTTGTTTCTTGCTGAGCTTGGTCATTTACACGCCCTCCACATTCACGCCCATGGAACGGGCAGAACCAGCGATGGTACGAACCGCGGCATCCAGATCGGCGGCGGTCATGTCCTTCATCTTGGTCTTGGCGATTTCCTCAAGCTGGGCACGGGTGATCTTGCCGACCTTCACCGTATGCGGCGTGGCGGAACCCTTGTCGAGCTTGATGGCCTTCTTGATCATGACCGTCGCGGGCGGGGTCTTGATGATGAAGGTGAAGCTCTTGTCCGCGAAAGCGGTGATCACCACCGGCAGCGGCAGACCGGGCTCGACGCCCTGGGTCTGGGCGTTGAACGCCTTGCAGAACTCCATGATGTTCAAACCGCGCTGACCCAATGCGGGGCCAATCGGCGGCGACGGATTGGCTTTACCAGCTGGTACTTGCAGCTTGACAAAACCGACGATTTTCTTCGCCATGCTTTTCTCCTTGCGGGTGATAACGCCTTGGCAATCCGCCGCAGCTCCCCGGGGTTAACGACTCACTTCCAACATTCGCGCCGAGCCGAAAAACGCGAAATCTCAATCTGCCCAGGAAACCCCTCAGGTCTTTTCGATCTGGGAGAACTCAAGCTCCACCGGCGTGGAGCGGCCAAAAATCGTGACCGCCACGCGCACCTTGTTCTTTTCGTAATTGACTTCTTCCACCGAGCCATTGAAATCAGTGAACGGGCCGTCCTTGACGCGCACATACTCACCGACCTCGAATTCCACCTTGTGGCGCGGCTTCTCGGAGCCTTCCTGCATCTGGTTGACGATCTTCATGACCTCTTCTTCAGAGATCGGGGCCGGGCGATTCTTCGCGCCACCCACAAAACCCGTCACCTTGTTGGTGTGCTTCACCAGGTGCCAGGTTTCGTCGTCCATGATCATCTCGACCAGCACATAGCCCGGGAAAAACTTGCGCTCGGTCGTGCGCTTCTGGCCATTCTTGACTTCCACCACCTCTTCCATGGGAACGAGGATGCGGCCGAACTTGTTCTGCATGCCGGCGCGGTTGATGCGCTCGAGGATGTTGCGTTCGACCGCCTTCTCCATGCCGGAGTAGGCATGAACCACATACCAGCGCAGATCCGGATTGGCCGGCTTGGCATCCGGCGCCGCGGAAGACGGGGTTTCTACAACATCAGTCATTATTTTTTCCACCCCAGAATCAAGTCGTAAAACAACCACTCGAGCGTCTTGTCGGTCAGCCACAGGAACAAGGCCATCAGCACCACGAACCCAAACACATAGGCCGTCATCTGGACCGCCTCCCGGCGGGCCGGCCAGACCACTTTCCTGACCTCGCGCCAGGCGTCACGGCCAAACGCCGCCAGTTCACGCCCCGTCTCAGCCGAGAAAAACACGGCTACGGCCGCCACCAAACCGACCAGCAAGCCACCCCACTGGGCCAGCGCACCCTGCTTGCCCAGCACGTAATAAGCCGCCAGGGCCGCCAGCAGCAGAATTGCCGCAGCAGCCAGCTTGACCTTGTCGGCTCCGGTACTGACCGTTTGTACTTGTGACGTTGCCATTTTTACTTAATCCCGCGTTTGCATCTCACTCAACACAGCAGCACCCTTTAGACGCTGAAGCCCGCCATGGTGGTGGCGGGCTTTTTATTCACCCCTGAGGGCGAATCAGGTGGCAGGGGCAGTAGGAATCGAACCTACAACCTTCGGTTTTGGAGACCGACGCTCTGCCAATTGAGCTATACCCCTAGAAAACCATTACGCAATGATCTTGGCAACCACACCGGCGCCGACGGTCTTGCCGCCTTCACGGATGGCGAAGCGCAAGCCCTCTTCCATGGCGATGGGGTTGATCA
>Ga0210129_1000141_pt1 | contig 19538 bp, 11 predicted proteins | sample WestPond_Cattail_2_FD_185582 | JGI IMG/M metagenome (GOLD analysis project Ga0210129, IMG submission 185582) | Wetland microbial communities from the San Francisco Bay, California, USA, that impact long-term carbon sequestration -... | ecosystem: Environmental > Aquatic > Marine > Wetlands ... | reverse complement strand
TTTATAACTGCATCCCTGCCGCACATAAGGTTCACGTCTTTATCGTAAACGACAATCTTATTGGATATTTGTCCGTCGTAACGAAAAGTAACATCGGTTTTTGTAACTTTGATATGCAACGGGTATCCAAGCAGATTGACAGTTAAGCTATAACTTTCCCACTTATCGGGGATTATCGGTTCGCAATACATTACTCCTTTCTTAAAATGTATTCCTGCAAAACCTTCGGCAATGGCAAGCCAACTGCCGGGCATACTGGTTACGTGTATTCCGTCGCGAACGTCGTTGTTGATGTCGTCAAGGTCGAGGCGATTGGCTTTAACGAAGTAGTTGTAGGCTTTGTCTATTTCACCTATGTGCGCAGCCAGAATGCTATGCACAAAATAACTTAATGAAGATTCGTGTACTGTGCGCGGTTCATAAAAATGATAGTTGCGGCGAATGGTATCCTTGTCGAAATCGTTATAATAGAGATACATACCAAGTAACACATCACTTTGCTTTATGAAGCACGAACGCAGAATGCGGTCCCACGACCAGTGTTGCCATAAAGGGCGCTCTTCAGGATTAATATCATTTACGGTGAGTAACTCTTTATCCCTGTATCCGTTCTCTTCCATAAAGATTTCATTATCCTTATCGTAAGGGTAATACATACGCTCAATGATGTCACGCCAATGTTCGGTTTCCTGTGCATTGAAATTTGTCTTTTCAACTATTTGTTTGTAGTCGTCCGGATAATTCTGTTCCACCATGCGCAGATTGTCTATAGTGAATTTCAGATTCTGTACGCAACTATAGTTGGTGTACCAATTGTTATCTACATTGTTTTCGTATTCATCAGGACCTGTAACGCCGAGAATCATATACTGTTGTTTACGTGTTGAAAACGTAACGCGCTGATTCCAAAAACGACAGATGGCAATCATAACCTCCAGTCCGTATTTGGCAATATATTCGGTATCGTTGGTGCATTCGATATATTCTTGTATAACCTTTATAATGATGGCATTGCGATGTATTTCTTCGAATGTCACTTCCCATTCGTTATGTCGTTCTTCTCCGTTCATGGTGACCATGGGATAAAGAGCCGCCCCGTCTTTAAATCCCAGTTTTTCGGCATTGTCGATAGCTTGCGGCAATTGATAATATCTGTATAGTAACAAGTCGCGTGCATAGCCTTTGTTTGTGTAAAGCAATAAGAACGGCAGAACACATAATTCTGTATTCCATTGGGTGTTGCCGCCGTATTTCTCACCGCTGAACCCTTTAGCACCTATATTCAGTCGTTGGTGGTCGGATGGATAGTTTTGCAGTATCTGGAATCTGTTGAAGCGAATAGATTGTTGCGCTTCATCATCACCTTCAATTATTATGTCATTTTTTTCCCAAAACTTATGCCAATATTCAAGTTGTTCGTTGTAAAGATTGTACCAACCGATTTGTTGAGCATCATTTGCCTCATTGACGGCGTCGGAAAGTAAATCTTCGTTTGAATGATATTGGTTTGACGTTATAGCTACGTACTTAGTCATTATTAAGTTGTCGCCCGGTTTCACGTCTGCTCCTAACATAAATCCGACTTTCTTTTCTTTCTCAATGCGTACCGGACGGTTTTTTGTCGGTGTTCCGTTTTTTGTCAATTCCGAGTTTTCGACGCAACAGATTTGTGAGTTGCCGCGTTTGGTTTGTACCCACAGGTATGCCTGGCTGTCATTAGTTTCGGCGCGGATAATGTTCCACATCTTCTCGTTGAAGTTACTTGTTTCATGTATTACATCTCCGTTAATATTTGGAATGATAGAAATCCTGCCGGTATAGTTTATTGATGTCACGGCATAGCGTATAACAAATATGTCGCGATGCGCCATGCTGTAGAAACGTTGTACGTTTATACTTAATATGTTGCCCTTTGGCGATGTTACAATTGCAGAGCGCAAACTGATGCCGTCTTTCAAGTTGAGCGTACGCTTGAATTGCTGTATGTCCCATACGTCAAGATTGAGTTCTTCATCTATAAGCTGCAAATCCACGCCGCTCCAAAACGGAGCATTAGGCATACAGGAATAATATTTCGGAAATCCGTTTTTCCACCAACCTACGCGTGTGCGGTCGAGATAGCATGTGCCGGCTACGTATGAACCTTTTAGCGAATCGCCGGTATATGTCTCTTCGAAATTTCCACGTTGTCCCATACGACCGTTACCTATAGTGAATATACTTTCGGTGTTGCGTTGCAAATTCGGATGGAAATCTTCTTCTATAATGTTCCAGTTATCTCCTTTTAAATATTGCTTCATTGTAATTGTGTTTTTTCTCCGATTGTTTCCTTAATAAAGTTTACGCTCAATGCCCCGAGAATTAAGAATACTCCGGCAACAAGCATCATAAGCCATTCTGATGGCAGTGCACCTTTGGGGGTGAGAATAGAGAGAACTGTCCCGCCCAAAGAAGCGGCAACTATCTGCGGTACACAAATCGTACCGTTGAATAGTCCGAGATATGTGCCCATGTGTGAACCGTTCAACGCATTTGTAAGTATGGTAAACGGCAGTGCAAGAGTGGCAGCCCATGCACAACCTATGAGTGCAAACGATACGAACATCATGTAGAATTGAGTACTGAATGCCATTAGGATAAAACCTAAAGCACCTAATAACAGGCTTATTGAATAAATTAGTTTGTGGCTTTTAAAGCGTGGTATAAGTGTTGCCCATATTACGGCTCCTATTGCCTGAACTGCGTATGCAACGCCAACCCAATTGCCGGCATTTTGATATTGAGCAGATTGCGTGTCAAGTACTACTTTGCTTACTCCGTTAACTACAGTATGGATGGTAGGTGTGTTGAAAAAGTGGTAAGCAACAGTTCCGTTCGTGTAAGTCCACATATACATGTAGGCAGCCCAGCAGAAGAATTGTACCAGCCCTACAGTCCAAAATACTTTAGGAGCTTTGGCAAGCAAATTTAATATATTTGTTTTCTCCTCTTCTTTCTCTTCTGTTATGCCATGGTATTCGGCATATTCTTTAGGAGGCATTTCTTTTACTTTCACCACAGTGTAGATAACGCATAGGATAAGTATTGCCGCACCGATATAGAAAGAATAAATAACGGAATTCGGCACAACGCCTTTAGATGCAGTGTTGCTGATGCCAATAAAAGCAAGAATGAAGGGGAACATAAAACCTACCAAACTACCGGCATTGCACAAGAAGCTTTGGATGGAGTAGGCTAATCCTTTTTGCTTTTCGTTTACCATATCACCCACCATCATCTTAAACGGTTGCATGGCAATGTTAATCGATGTATCAAGCAACATTAACGAAAACAGTCCGAAAATCATTGCCGCCCCGATACTCATACCTAAACTGCCGGCGTTTGGCAGCATGCACATAACTAGTACTGCTAATGCCGCGCCTACAAAAAGATACGGTATACGCCTGCCGAAACGGCACCAAGTGTGGTCGCTTGCAACTCCGATAATCGGTTGTACGATAATTCCCATTAACGGAGGCAGTATCCAGAAGTAACTGAGTTTATGCGGGTCGGATCCCAGAGTCGCGAATATTCTGCTTATGTTGGCGCTTTGCAAGGCATAAGCTATTTGCACGCCAAAGAAACCGAAATTGATGTTCCAGAGTTTCCAAAAGCTTAAATCAGGTTTTGTTTTCATAATTATAATTGTCTTTTTTATTTTACTTTTATTTAGTGGTGCCGCGAACGATAAGGTTTGTTTTCACAATTCTGTTTTTCGCCGGTTTACCTTCCAATCTTTCAATTAATGTTTTAACTGCACTCTTGCCTACATCCACACCGTGTTGTTCCACCGTGGTAAGTTTTGGGTCGGTACTGTATGCTATGGCATCGTCGCCGAATCCGCATATACTCACTTCGTCAGGCACCTTTATGCCCATCGACTTGCAACAATACAGTATGCCGCTTGCCGTTTCGTCATTAATGGCAAAGAATGCATCGGGACGATACCTTTCGTCTGTTTCCAAAATGCTTGGTGTAATGGCAATAGCTTTTTCGCGCGTATCGCAAATCTTTATCATTTCATCGGTGAATGGTATGTTATATCGTTTCATTGCATCAATGTAACCATTGCGCCTGTTTTTGGCAATCTCCATTGTCAGAGGGCTACAGTAAAAGAGAATACGTTTGCACCCCGTTTGTATCAGATATTCCACGGCAGCAAAAGCACCGGTGTAGTCGTCAACTACCACCCGTTCGGTATTGATGCCTGTACAGATACGGTCGTAGAAGACAATAGGTATATTATTTTCCGTCAATTCCTTATAATGTTCGTAGTGTGTTGTTTCCTTTGCCAAAGAAGTAATGACTCCACAAACCCTTTCGGATAAAAAGGAATGTATTATATTTACTTCTTTTTCATATTTTTCATCAGATTGAGCTATCAATACATTATAGTTGTTGTCGGATGCTATTGTTTCGATGCCGTCGAGTACACATGAAAAAAAGTGATGAACTATTTGCGGTACTATAACACCGATAGTTCGTGTGTGGCTTACACGCAAATTTTGTGCTAACAGGTTGGGCTTGTAATTATGTTGTTTCGCATAATTCTTGATAAGTTCGCGTGTTTCTCCGCTAATGTCTTTGCTGTCTTTGAGTGCACGGCTTACGGTAGATGGTGCGCAGTTCAATGCCTTGGCAATATCTTTGATAGTAATTTGTGCTTTACCTATTTCCATGTCACAATGTATTAATTTAAGTTGTTACAAATTTAAATCAAGCCTATATATTAATAAGGTGTATGGCAAAAAACAGCCTGCATTTTTACTGCAAACGTTTGCATTTCAAAAATACAACAAAATGGAATATCTTGCTACATAAAGATATGTTTAACATTATTTTTGTTGATGTAAATTTTTGCCCGCAAGAGTAAAAACTATTTGAGAGTAATAATAAAATAATATGTTAACTTTAAAATTAATGATGCATGGAACAAATTAATCTTAGGATCACACGAATGGTTCTTTCGTTAATGTTCGGGTTACTGTTTTCAGTATGTGCTTTCGCACAACAACCTACTTCAATCACCGGAAAAGTGATTGATGAAAACGGTCAGCCCGTAATTGGTGCAAATGTTGTTGTTAAAGGAACAACCAATGGAACTGTTACCGATATGGACGGTAACTTTAATTTGAATGCGTCTCAAGGTTCGACGCTTACATTTTCTTATATCGGATATAATTCTTTGAATTTGATTGCTAAACCTCAGATGACGGTCACTTTAAAAGAGAACTCCAAGGTTTTAAATGATGTAGTAGTAATCGGTTATGGTACGGTAAAGAAAAGTGATGCTACGGGATCAGTACTTTCTATTAAAGCGGATCAATTGAATAAAGGTCTTGCAGTAAGTCCTGCCGATATGTTGGAAGGCAAAACTCCCGGTGTAGAAGTTACCAATAATAGTGGTCAACCGGGTGCAGGTTCTACAATTCGTATTCGTGGAGGTTCTTCTTTGAAAGCTTCCAATGATCCGTTGATTGTTATTGATGGTTTGCCTATTAGTAGCACGACAATTAACGGTATGACAGATGTATTGTCTTCTATTAATCCAAATGATATTGAATCTTTTTCAGTATTGAAAGATGCTTCTGCCACAGCTATTTATGGTAGTCGTGCATCAAACGGTGTAATCGTTATCACTACAAAAAAGGGCACTTCGGGCAAACCTCAAGTAACAGTTGATATGACTGGTTCGGTCAATTATCTTAACAAAGAGGTTGATGTGATGGATGCCAACACTTTAAAAACCTTTTTAAAGAGCTATTTGTATGATTTCAAATCTACCATTGACGGTTCAAAAGCTATTGCGGCCTTGGGTGATGCCAGTACCGATTGGCAAAAGCAGATCTATCGTACCGCATTTACAGAAGAAACAAATGCCAGTGTTACCGGTGGAATGAAAGGTAACAGTTGGGCGTTCAACGGACTTCCGTATCGTTTTTCTATCGGTTATCTTAATGATGACGGTATTTTAAAAACTTCAAATATGCAACGTTCCAACTTATCGTTAAACTTATCTCCTCAATTCTTTGATAAGCATTTAACAGTGAATTTGAATGGTAAAGGCATATTTGAGTATAACAGATTTGCCAATCAAGATGCCATTGGTGCTGCTATATCTTATGACCCTACTCAACCGATATATGACTCATCGGCAACCGGCATAGACGGATATCATGTATGGAGGTCTGCTGACGGTTCTGTCAACACGATGGCCACTCAAAATCCTCTTGCATTGTTGAATGATAAGCATGACGAATCTTATGTAAGACGTTTTGTAGGTAATGCGGTATTTGATTATAAGTTCTTTTACATACCGGGATTGCGTGCCAACTTGAATTTAGGTATGGATGTATCCTCAAGTAACGGTACGGTAAATACTCCGAAAGGAAGCGAGATATCATATCATGATAAGACTCAGAACGGTTCCGGTTTACATACTGATTATACACAAACTCGCAGGGACTTATCATTGGAATATTATATGAATTATGTGAAAGAAGTTCCTTCTATTTACAGTAAGTTTGATATAATGGGTGGTTACTCATGGCAACATTTCTTTAATTCATCAACAGATTTGGAAGTTAAACAAAGCGATCGTACTCAAGTATTAAAAGACTCTCCGTCTAAAACCGAAAGCTATTTAGTGTCTTTTTACGGACGTTTTAATTATTCGTTGATGGATCGTTATTTATTAACCTTCACTCTTCGTGATGATGGTACTTCGCGTTTCCAAAACAATAAATGGGGACTTTTCCCATCGGCTGCATTTGCATGGCGTATATCGGAAGAACCGTTTATGAAAAATGTAAACTGGTTGTCTAATTTGAAACTTCGTTTAAGTTATGGTGTCACCGGTCAACAGGATTTGAATTCAGGCGACTATCCATCTATTCCAACTTATCATACCAATTTATCAGGTAGCTATTATTGGCTTGGCAATTCGGTAATTGATCCGATTACTCCTAAAGCTTATGTCTCAAATCTGAAATGGGAATCTACGAAGACATATAATGTAGGTATCGATTTCGGTTTCTTGAAAGATAGAATAAGCGGTAGCTTGGATGCTTATATTCGCAAAACAAGCAATTTAATAAATTACGTTCCTATTTCTGCCGGAACGAATCTATCAAATTATGTAACCATGAACGTTGGTGATTTAAAGAATACCGGTATGGAATTTTCTTTAAACGTTGTGCCGGTACAAACTAAAGATTGGAACTGGACAGTTGGTTACAACATATCATGGAACAAGAATAAGATTACTAAGTTGACCCAAAGCGATAATCCTGATTATTTAGGTGTTGCAGCCGGTGGCATCAATGGTGGTGTAGGCAATACAGTTCAATTGCAGAAAGTGGGATATTCAACATATTCATTTTATGTATACCAGCAGGTTTATGATAAAAATGGAAATCCTATAGAAGGCGCTTATGTAGATCGTAACGGTGACGGACAAATAAATGATAAAGATAAATATATTTGTCACCATGCTGCTCCTGATGTATTGATGGGATTTAATACTTCGTTATCATGGAAAAAATGGACTTTATCTGCTGCTGCCCGTGCCAGCTTAGGTAATTATGCATACAACAATGTAGCTTCAAATTATGAGATGAAGGCTGATATGTGGACAAATAACTTTGTCTCAAACCGATTGAATTCCTCAATTGCCACTAATTTTAATCAAGCTCAATATCTATCTGATTATTATATCAAGAATGCTTCGTTCTTGAAATTGGATAGAATAACGTTGGCTTATCAGGCTGCCAGTTGGGTTAATGTTCATGCAACTATGCAGAACGTATTTACAATAACAAAATACAAAGGACTTGATCCTGAAATAGTTAATCCTTCTACCACTGACTTTAGTATGGGGCTGGATAAAAATATTTATCCGCGTCCAAAGACGTTCTTGTTAGGTGCAACGTTTAACTTTTAATTTATGAATATCATGAAATCATATAAAAAACTATTAGGCATTATCGCTTTGTCTATTACTGCTACATTTACAGCATGTACAGGCGACCTGAATGTTACTCCTATTGATCCGAACTTAAATACACCGAGTAATGTGTTGACTTCAACAAGCGCATACGATCAACTTTTGGCGAAATGCTATGTAGGTCTTGCTGTAAGTTCTCCGGACGGTTCTAGTGGCGACCCTGATATATCAGGTATTGATGGAGGTTTCGGTCAGTATCTGCGTGCTTTGTATAACTGTGAAGAGCTTCCTACCGATGAAGCTGTCATAGGATGGAACGACCAGACTGTTAAGGATCTGCATAATCTTAGCTGGTCTACATCTGATGTGTTTGTAACTGCAATGTATAGTCGTTTATTTTATCAGATTGCCTTATGCAATGAGGTTATTCGCCAGATAAAAGCTTCGACTATAAAGAACGATACAATGACTCAATATATGAATGAGGCTCGTTGTTTGCGTGCATTAAGTTATTATCATGCTATAGATTTGTTTGGCAATGTTCCTTTCGTCACGGATGAGTCTTCTGTAGGTGGAACTAACCCTAAACAGATTATGAGAAAGGATTTATTTAATTGGTTGACTACGGAAGTTAAAGGTTTTGCCGATAACTTACCTGCAAACCCGGAAAAGTATCGTTGCGGTCAAGGTATGGCAGATATGATTTTAGCTAAACTTTATTTGAATGCGAAAGTTTATACAGGTACTGCAAAATATGATTCGTGCGCATATTACTGTGGGAAAATTGCCAACTTAGGCTACAAACTTGAGAGTAAAGTCAATTACAAGAATTTGTTCGGAGCATCCAATGACCAATATCTTGGTGTCGGTCATGAAATCATATTCAGTGTGTATCAAGATGAGATAAACACACAAGCTTATGGAGGTACTACTTATTTGATGAATGCGGCAATTGGTGGCAGCATGAGCGCAAATAGTTATGGTGCTGCAGGAGGCTGGGGTGGTCTTCGCGTGACTCCGGAATATGTTAATAAGTTTAGCACAAGTGATGCAAGATACCTTTTCTATACAAGCGGACAAAAAAAGCAGATTGTAGATATCACTGACTTTACAAATGGTTATGCATATCCTAAATTTACCAATTTGAGGACTGACGGAACATATAAAGATATTGCTTCTTTCTGTAATGCCGATTTCCCTATATTCCGTTTGGCAGATGTATATTTGATGCTTGCAGAGTGTCAGATTGTAGGTGGTGTATCAGTTAACGTTAATGGAATGACTGGCATTGACTATTTTAATGCCGTCAGAACTCGCGCCGGAGTAAGTACTATTGCTTCTCCTACTTCAAGTGATATCATAGATGAACGTGGTCGTGAGTTAGGTTGGGAATGCCATCGTCGTTCTGATTTGGTTCGCTTCGGTAAGTTAACTACAAGTGATTATATATGGTCTTGGAAAGGTGGTACACAAGCCGGAACTACTGTAGATTCAAAATATAATCTGTTCCCGATACCGTCAAGCGATATCAACTCTAACAGTAATTTAACTCAAAATACCGGTTATTAATTTTAAAAACTGATAGATATGAAAAAACTGAAATACATATTGTTCATGTTATTAGGCATTGCCGTTATGTCAGCTTGTTCAGATAACAAAGATAATCCTGAATATATACCGGCAAATGCAGTTGCCCCTACGTTAAAGGCACTTCAATCAGCATACACTTTAACGCTGACCGGTGCAGATAATAATTTTGACACATTTGCTTTCACAAGGGCTGAATGGTCAAAAAATTATAAACTTGGTACGCAATATACCGTACAAGCTTCCTTATCAAGTACTTTTACTTCTCCGGTTACTCTTGGTACAACAGTAGATACTACTGTTACTGTTACTAATTCAACGATTAACAGTATACTGATTAATGCCAAAATTAATCCGGGAACTGCAACTAAAATGTATTTCCGTGTTTTAGCTGATGTTTCGGGAACGTCCGGTAATGTTTCGGGCATCGACACATTGTCATCTGCCACGGTTACTTCAACTATTACTCCGTACAGCACTGATGTTGTTTACCCGAAGGTATATGTTGTCGGTGCTTATGATGGTTGGAAATTCACAGGACAGAATTTATTTAGCTATTCAAGCAATTCCACTTATACAGGTATGGTTGATTTCAGCGCATTAGCTGCCAGCGGTTTTAAGATTACGGGTGCTGCATCATGGGATAATTCAACAGGTAACTGGGGAACCGGCTCAACAGCTCCTGCTTCTGAAGCTCAGTCGTTTACATTATCTAATGGGGGTGGCAATATTACTTGCTATGCAGATTCATTTTATCACTTTACATTTGATAATTCAACATTGTTGCTGACTAAAGACTTCTCATTTAATACATTGAGTATTGCCGGTGATGCCGGGAGCTATGTTAGCGGATGGAGTAAAGAGGTTAACATGTCTTTTGATGCCACTAAGCAACGTTTTTATGCAGATGTTATTTTAGCAGCCGGACAAATTAAATTTCGTGCCGATCATGCATGGACCTTTAATTGGGGTGCTTCCACAACAGATGGTGTATTGGCATCTGCAGGCAGTAATATTGCGGTTACGGCCGGAAATTATAGAATTTATGTTGATCTGAATAATCCGTCAAAAATGACTTATAAGTTAAGTACTGATGATTATGGTAAAGGGAATTAATTTATAACGTTTTCAGATTGAAAGCAGGGGACTTTCCGCTCCTGCTTTCTTTAGTTTTTGTATAATAAAAAAGTTATGAAGAGACACTTATTAATATTCTCGTCGCTTGTTGCGTTATTCGTGCTTGTTACGACTGTCAGTTGTAGCAGAGATACTTCATTTCTCAGCAACCCTACAAATAATGGTGGAGTAACTGAGAAAACCCGTCCCGACGGTGTACAAGCAGGATTGAATGTTGTAGATAACAACACGGTTACACTTGTGCTTGATGATCAGGATAGCAATGGCAATCACTGCGATAGTGCATTTATACTCGGTTCGTTCAATAATTGGACAAAAAGTAAGACAAACAAAATGTATTGGGACTCCACTAATAACTGTTGGTGGCTTACAGTCAGCAACCTTGATCCTTCAACTGAATATACTTATCAATATTATGTGTATACAAAGAGTGGTACTGTCAGCATAGCAGATCCTTACAGCACAAAGGTTAGCGATCCTAATGATGTGTATATTTCCTCATCAACGTATCCTAATTTGTTAACTCATCCATCACAAGCCGATGGTGTATGCTCAGTATTTAAAACAAAAACAGATACATATAATTGGCAAAGTCAGAACTTTTCTATTAGTGATCCTAACAATCTTCGTATATATGAAATGTTGTTACGTGATTTTACAGGAGGAGCCAACGATGTCGGTAATATTGCCACGGCTATGACTAAGCTTGATTATCTTAAGTCATTAGGCATGAATGCTGTTGAACTTATGCCTGTTGAAGAATTCGGGGGAAATAGCAGTTGGGGATATAACCCTGATTTCTTCTTTGCTCTTGATAAAGCATATGGTACAACCAATGATTATAAAGCATTCGTAGATGCTTGCCATCAAAGGGGAATGGCTGTGATTATGGATGTTGTCTATAATGATGCAACAAATGATTTTCCTTATTGCAAACTTTATTGGGACTCTAACAATAATCGTCCTGCGGCAAATAGTTTGTGGTTCAATCCTGTAGCCCCACACTCCTGGCTTACTTATTTTAATGATTTCAATCATTCATCTGCATGTGTGCAAAACTATTTTATCCGTAACCTGAAATATATGATGAGTGAGTTTAAGGTTGATGGTTTTCGTCTTGATTTTGCAAAAGGTTATACACAGACGGCTTCTACTAATGATTCGGAATCAAGTGCTTATGATGCTAGTCGTATAGCAATTTTGAAAAAATATGCTGATGCCGTGCATGCTGCCAATTCAAATGCTGTGGTTATATTGGAACTGTTTACCTCTACTCAGGAAGAGAATGAATTGGCACAAGATAATATGAAAGTTTGGGATAATATGAATAATGCATATTGCCAGAGTGCAATGGGGTATGTTGACAGCAGTGATTTCTCAGGCTTGTATACGTCTACAGCAATGCCGTTCGGCAGTTATGTAGGTTATATGGAAAGCCATGATGAAGAGCGTATGGCTTATAAGCAAGAAGCTTACGGAGTTTCTTCAATAAAAGGTGTTTTGAGTGAAGAAATGAAGCAATTGGAAGCAAATACCTGTTTCTTCCTTACTGTTCCAGGTCCGAAGATGGTTTGGCAATTCGGTGAAATGGGATATGATATTTCAAAAGGTTCAGGTACCGATAAGCGCCTTTGCCATTGGGAATATCTTGACGATCCTAATCGTGCGGCTTTGCATGATGTATATGAAAAGTTGAATAGCTTGCGTGCCAATCATCCTGAGATGTTTACATCGACAGCTTCGTTCTCATGGCAAGTTGGAGCGAATAACTGGTCTACAGGTCGTTTCATCAACATCGCTTCTGCTGACGGTTCAAAGCATATTGTTGTTGCCGGCAATTTTGATGCGGCTACCAATACATTAAATGTTCCATTTCCTCATTCAGGTACATGGCATGATTATTTGAATGGTAATACCGCTGTCAATATAACAACTACCAATCAGGCTATATCATTTCCCATGCATACGGCAATAGTATATACCGATTTTTGAAAAAATAAATACTGGGAAGTAATATAAAAAAGAGGAAACTTTTTGTGTCCTCTTTTTTTATATTATTGTGCTTGTTTATTCTTTCTTTTTTTTAGTTGCGTTTTGAAAATTGCGTATCCTATCAGTATTACAGCGACTATTAAAAAGAACAACCCGACTTCATGGCTGTATCTTTTTACCGTGTCATATAACTGGCTTTTAGGTATGAGGTGTTGTAAATAATATCCCATGCCCGTAAGAATGGAATTCCATAATCCTGCCCCTAATATAGTATAGAGAAGGAAATGTGACATTTTCATCTTTGATAACCCGGCAGGTATTGAAATCAAATGACGTACACCGGGAACCAACCTGCCTATGAAAATTGATATTGCACCATGACCTTTGAAATAATCTTCTGCGTGTTCCATTCTTTCCTGTGACAAAAAGAATGCATGACCTATGCGGCTATTGGCAAACCTATATATTATTGGGCGTCCAAGCCATTGTGCCAACTTATAATTGATAAGTGAGCCTATGATAGAACCTGTTGTCCCAAATACAACAATGAGTATTGGATTCAAATAGTGGGTTTGCGCAGACTCGTATGCAGCAGGTGGAATTACAATTTCAGCAGGTAAAGGTAAGAATGAGCTTTCTATAGCCATAAATAATGTTATGGTCCAATAGTTTAGATGGTCTATGCACCATCCTATGAAAAATTCAAATGTTTGCATCCAAGCTATACTTTATTCTTAATTTTTCCCCAAGTATCTTTCAGTCCTACGGTGCGGTTAAATATCAAGTGATTTGGTTTCGAGTCATAATCAACATTGAAATAGCCTAGTCGTTGAAACTGTAAATAAGTGAGTGGTGGCATGTCCTTAACATATGGTTCTATATGTCCTTGCGTAATTTTTAATGAGTCAGGGTTAAGTAACTCGCGAAAATCGTGTTCTTTTTCTGCTTCTGCAGGATTTTCTACTGAAAACAATCTATCGTAAATGCGAACTTCACACGGCAGGCAATCATTGATGTTTACCCAATGCAACGTACCTTTCACTTTACGTTCACTGCCTTGTGTGCCGCTCTTTGTTTCCGGATCGTATTCGCAATATACTTCCGTGACTTTGCCGCTTTCGTCTTTTTTGCAGCCTGTGCACTTAACGATATATGCATTTTTCAGTCGCACTTCTTTGTCAGGCGACATACGGAAATACTTTTTAGGAGCGTCTTCCATAAAGTCGGCACGTTCTATCCATAATTCACGACCGAAATTGATGGTATGTTTCTTTGAGTTTTCATCCTCTGGATTATCGACGGCTTCCAAAGCTTCGGTCTTGTCTTCCGGGTAGTTGGTTATGACAAGTTTAACCGGATCAAGCACTGCCGATACACGTGTCGAACGTTTGTTCAAATCTTCGCGTGCTGCCGATTCAAGCAATGATACATCATTGAGCGCATCATATTTGGTATAACCTATGTCATTAATGAACCTGTGTATTGCTTCCGGTGAATAACCGCGTCTGCGTAGTCCGCAGATGGTCGGCATACGGGGATCATCCCAACCGTTTACAAGATTTTCTTTTACCAAGGCCAACAGTTTACGCTTACTCATCACAGTATATGTGAGGTTTAAACGATTAAACTCAATTTGGCGCGGATAATAGGACTCATCTTTTTTCAATAAATTAATGAAATAATTATATAGAGGACGATGAACCTCGAATTCCAGTGTGCAGATGCTGTGAGTTACACCCTCGAAGTAATCGCTTTGTCCGTGAGCGAAATCATACATAGGATAAGCATGCCACGCTGTACCAGTGCGATGATGCGGATGATCTATTATTCGATATATAATAGGGTCGCGGAAATGCATGTTCGGGTTAACCATATCTATTTTAGCGCGTAACACCATCTTACCTTCTGCAACCTCTCCTGTGTTCATCTTGTTAAACAGTGTTAAGCTTTCATCTATGGGACGTTCACGATAGGGGCTTGGCGTACCCGGTTGCGTGGGTGTGCCCTTTTGTGCCGAAATTGTTTCGGCATCTTGCTCGTCAACGTATGCCTTACCTTCTTTGATTAATTTTATTGCGAAATCCCAGAGCTGTTGAAAATAGTCGGAAGCATAATAGACATTACCCCATTTGAAACCTAGCCACTGTATATCCTCTTTTATTGCATCAACATATTCAGTGTCCTCTTTTGACGGGTTAGTGTCATCGAAACGAAGATTGCATACACCGTTATATTTACTGGCAATGCCGAAATCCATACAAATTGCCTTTGCATGGCCGATGTGAAGGTACCCGTTAGGCTCGGGCGGGAATCGTGTTTGGATACGTCCTCCGTTTTTTCCTTCTTTTAAATCTTCTTCTACTATTTGTTCGATAAAGTTAAGACTTTTCTTTTCATCTTCTTCATTTACCTCTGTCATATTCTCAATTTTTTATTATTGTAGATACAATTGCAAAAGTAGAGATTATTTTTGTCATAATCATTATTATAGGTGCTAAATCCGACTAATTATTGTATGAAAAGTAGATAATCTATTATTAAAGTGCTGTTTTTTCTAAAAACATGTTATAAGACATAATTTTTTATTTGGTAAGTATTAAAATATCCTGCATATTTGCAATCGTTATCCTGAAAACAATCTTTTTACCTTAAAGAAACTAATACCTATTGAAAACTTAAAAACGGGTCTTTGAGATAAAGACTCGTTTTTTATATGCTCTTTTTAGAAAGTTGCTATCATTGCAACTCTTAATCCGTAGTTAGATATTCCCGGATGATTTAAATAGTTTAACCGACGCACATATTCAATTGCCAATAATTTGAAGATGTTATGAATACCTATCGTCATTTCCATATACGGCTTATTCTTTTCAAGGGTGTAGCTGTTATCAGGGAATTTAAATAATCCGCTACTCTTGGCAGGATTGTTCTTATCCGATAAATGACCGTACATGATGTTGAAGCCTAAAACTTCACGCCATTTAAACTTCTTGATAACCGGTATACGGTTGAATATCTTTCCATTTATGTTCCATGAAGCAAATGCTGATGCGTATTCATCGTTGAGGAATTCCATACTGTTTAGTAAACTAAAAGCTCCTGAACCTACCTGTATGAAATATGATAAGTTGGTAGGCGGTATGATTAGCAACGGGTATGGCACTTTGTTCCATTGTTTGGCACCACGCATATCCAAGTCAAGCCAACCGTAAGATGAAAGCCAAAAGCGTTTCCATATCTCCAATTCAGTCATGTTGAAATCGTACTTGCCTCCTAGGAAATTGTTAAGTCCCATTGTCTGAGTTACGGAGAACACCGGAGAATCGAATGATACAGGTAATCTTTTAGTTTTTGAGTTGATATATGTTTCGCCGGGAGAATACCGTATATTGGCACTGATTTCAGTTGTAGGGAAATCCTTAACTACAGTACCGGCCGAATCATTCTTCTGATATACCCAACCTCCGGCAGGAGTGTTCCTTATCTGATGAAATTCAAATTTATACGACAAACTTGTCGGCAGTTCATGCAAATAGGCAACTCCGAAATTGCGTTGATATGTATAGTGGGATTCTTCCTTTGTTTTAAAGCTAAGAAGCATATTATCCTTGTCAGTGCGTAGGAATTTGTCTTCGGGAGACACCATGTCATACATGGCTGTGAATTGTAATGAATGGCGCGGGAATTCAATAGGAGTGTATGCTTTTTTGTTGAATGAGAATTCAACGCTTCCTTCGCCTTTCCATTTATTGTCTTTCAAACCGCGTGCAACGTAACCTGAGAAGAATGTTTGCTTGAATAAATTTGCCGTTGTCATTAAACTTAGTCGCAGGCGGCTGCCTTCTACATTGTTATGTGAGTATACGGTGTTTACCGGGGCAAAGTCAAATTTACTTTTGTTTATTTCTCCTGTTTCCACCGAATTCTCTATAAATGCCTTTGAAACCAACAATATAGCTTTAAATCCGGGCATAGCCATCAGTCCTTTCACTGATTGGTTTATTGTCTCTTCGGTCTTCATCAACGGAATACCCCGTACTTCGCTCCAAAATTTGTCGTCGCGAGTAAGAGCATTGTCTTCCTGCCTGCTACTTCCGATAAAGTCAAATGATTTATTCGGTATTTCACCGAAAGCATAATGGTTGTATATCGTTATCTTACGTACTTGGAATTGAAAGTTTTTTGTCTTCCTTGTCGGAGACAATTCCACAATCATATCATTCTTCATTAACCCGCGTGAACCGTTGCTTAATCTATCGTAATCTTGTTCCACATGCAGACTGTTGACAAAGTTTACATCTGATTTGATAGGTAAATCCATAGCTACTCTTTTCACTTGGTAGGTTGAATCGTATGTTATGTACAGATGGCCTATGAAGCCGAAATCCTGTGAATTTTGTGGCACAAACGTTAAATGAATACACTTTATATTATCTACCATGGTGGTATCCATAATATAATATTTGTAGAATGAAATGGCGTCGATACTTGATATCGGGCTTACAAAACGGTCTTGTAATACTCTTATTTGGTTATCGTAGATATTTATTTCATGAAATACGTCATTCATGGCCACATCCCACACACTACTCAAAGTGAACATCTTATTCAGTCCCTGCGAGTTGATGCCTCTTATAATAGTCTTTTCATTTTTAGGATCTTTCCTGTATATCTCATGTGAAGCAGTTTCCTGATACGTTAACGGTATGATGAGTTTGTTGGTTTCAGGGCATATCTCTATTTGATTCTTTAGAAAAGGCATCTTCTTAAATATACCCTTATCCAAATCTTCCATCTTAACATCATTGAGGGACGTGGTTATTTTATCATATTTATCATATTGGAAATAAGCATTTTCGTGTAAATCCTCACTCTTTTTGTGGGCTATAACTTTACGCATAAGTTCAACCGCAGGGTTGTCTTTTCGTTTGTATTTCTCTTTTTTAGGCTTGATTACTACTTCTTTCAATTCCTGGTCAACAGGAATTAATGCTACGTTTAGCGTCACAGATTCACCTTCGCTGAATCTTACTTTACGTGTTCTATATCCTATTGCACTAAAAGTAAGTTCATACCATCCATTATGTTGATTGATATGATATGCACCGATATTTGATGAAACACATCCTATGCCTTTTCCTGCATATTTCACAGAGGTATAAGGTATTGGTTGGTGAGTTGTAGAATCAGTTACCACTCCTTGTATTAATTGAGCTTTAGCAGTCACTGTTACTACTAAGAAAAGGACGATCATCAGTATTTTTGTAATGAATCTCTGCATTGCTGATTTTCTATTTTGGCGCAAAGTTACAACAGTTATTGATATTTTTGACTGTTTTAATTGAAAAGAAGAATTTTTATATTACATTTGTAGACATATCGCACAAATTTAATTTAAAATAAGAGCGTAATGTTATCTATTTTGATACCCTCATATGATTACAACTGTCTGTCTTTTGTCACTGAACTTCATCATCAAGCAGAGGTTTTTCCTGTACCAACTGAAATATTGGTTTCCGGTGGAGGCGCGTATGTTGAGGAAAATAGGCGGATTAATAACCTTAAGAATGCCAAATTCATTGAAGTAAGCGGTAATCATGAGCGTTCATATATTTATAGTTGTCTGGCAATTTCGGCAAGATACGATAGATTGATATTTATCGGATGTGATGCCGGCGTTTACAGTGATGCGTTTTTAAAGACATATTTAATTAATTATAAGAGAGATGAGGTTTTGTGCGGTGGATTTGTTTATGACAAACCTATGCCGTCACCATTGTTCAGCTTGTGCTGGAATTATGGAGCACGCCGAAAAGAGAAGACCGATTTGTTCTCTTCTTTCAATTATATGATTGACAAAGATGTTTGCCGTCGCATGTTGCTTGATAATAATTTGCAATGGAAGGATTATCGCATGCCTGTTCATGATATGTTGATGGGTGATTACTTGCGTGAAAGTGGCATAAAAGTCCGTCGCATTGATAATCCGGTTTATCGTTTGAATCTGAAAAAAAATGATGATTTCTTAAAAGACACCCGGGCTAATATTAAACAGTTGGCATTGGTTATCAATAACCTCAAATCTGAGAGCCACCTTGTTCACCTCTATCATGTATATAAGCGTAACGGGCTTATTGCGTTTGTCCCTGTTATATACAATATTTTTCGCAAAGTTATTGTTAATAATTTGTTGGGTGCTCATCCTGTTATGAAGTTATATTATTTTTATGAGTTGGCTCATTTGTGTGAGGAACTAAAACAAAAATGATCGAGAAAGCTTCACAGTCTCCTCGATCTATAAATTTAAAACAACCAACAAAAGAAATAGATAAATCTATTTTTATTTTCTAATTATCTTATAAACAGCAGTTCTCTGTATTTAGGCAACGGCCAAAGTGAATCGTCAACGATAAGTTCCAGTTTGTCTATGTGGTAACGAATCTCTTCCATTGCAGGAACAATGTTGTCGTGATAAGCGATAGCCTTTTCGCGCACGTCTTCAATCTTGTTAGCCACTTTGCGCGCATCAATCATTTTGTCAACATGTTCTTTGATGAATGAAGTATGCTTTGCGATATCTTCAATCAGTTCCATGTTGCGAACAGAAAGCTCTTTAGCTTTGTCGGCAGAGTAAATCGATTTCAACTTGAAAACGTTGTCGATAAGCTCTGTCTGGTATTTCGTAGCTACCGGAATGATATGGTTCAAAGTGAGGTCGCCTAAAACACGAGCTTCAATTTGTATCTTCTTTGTGTAGGTTTCCCATTTTACTTCGTTGCGTGCTTCAAGTTCCACCTTCGTCATTACGTTCATACGCTCAAACATCTTGATAGATTCC
>Ga0210129_1000140_pt1 | contig 19590 bp, 32 predicted proteins | sample WestPond_Cattail_2_FD_185582 | JGI IMG/M metagenome (GOLD analysis project Ga0210129, IMG submission 185582) | Wetland microbial communities from the San Francisco Bay, California, USA, that impact long-term carbon sequestration -... | ecosystem: Environmental > Aquatic > Marine > Wetlands ... | reverse complement strand
GACGGATAGTCAGATAATTCTTCCCGGGAAGCTCCGCAAGGTCTGCAGAGCGGTACACGTATTCAAAATGATTACGGTCAGGAACAAGGTTTATGCCAGGACAGATTTCCCGCATCCAGCTGGCGGTGTCAGGATCTATCAGCACAATCGGTTCATTGTCACTCATATCCGATGCCAGCCGGATCAGCGATCGGAGGAGAGCGGGATCCCTTGGACCGATAGGGGGACGGAACCGGGTGACATCATCAATTGTGCTTGCGATGATGAGATTTTTTTGTACATAGGCATACTGGTAGTGTGCGTAGTGATTCCAGCAGACCATGTTCGTGAAGGTATTATCACTGTGCGTCTGCGGATAGTGGGCATAGTGCCGCTCGAAAAAAGCCCGATCCGAAAGGGCAACGGGTTTGAAATTTTCCTGGGTAAGCATCACTTAATCACTCCGGAATTTCAGCGGAACATGTCTTTCCATTGGGTGAAATCCAAAGGGCAGGTAAAATTTTTCAGTATCTGGTTCTGCTATAAGACCAATCCAGGAAATTCCCTTTTCAACGCATTTTTTTACTAATGTCGAAACGATCCTGGCTCCGATTCCCGTTTTCCGGTATTCCGGTAGTACAACAAGGTCCTGGATATATCCATCAGAAACTCCATCAGATATGACTCTGCCCATGCCAATAGCATGTCCGGTTCTTTTATCAACGGCAACAGCGAACAGGAAACTCCCATGGATAAGACGGGGTAGCTCCTTCTGATCATACTCCTCCTTCCACCACCCGCCTGCACGGTACAGGTTTGCGATATCCTCATCATCCCATGTTTGAACAAGCTGGATTGTTATATCATCTTCCACAGAAATCACATTCCCCGGCACTTGCTAAAGAATTTTTGCATCGGTATCCCTGTTTAAAAAAAAGAGATGCTTTTTCGAGAACGTATTTACTATTCTGTTGTAGGCAGAGTAAAAAATTACCGGGTTTCATAAGATTTGAGCTGCACGATTGCCGTATCAATAATTGACCCGAGTCCTTCAACACTCCAGTGCTCAGAGTTCAGGATAATCTGATAGATTGAGAGATCATTGATGTCAATATTATAATACGTTCGATACCTTCCCGCTTCGCACTCTTCCCGCTCAATGGTGATCCGTTCTGCAGTCTTATCATCCGCTATCTGATCCCTGGAGACAATCCGTTTTACCCGGCAACCAATCGGGGCAAAGAGCCAGATCCTGATATCCGCGTCCCTGACCATCCAGCCGGAAAGCCGGCCTTCAACGATGATATTGTCTCGCTGCTGTGCGATCTCTTTTTGCCGGTCATCAATCATTTTGTCAAATGCCGGGTCTTCCTGAGCCAGGCGCCCGAACTCTGCCAGTCCCATGTTGTGTTCCTGTGCAAGCTGGCGGAAGACTTCCCCGGCAGAGATTAATGAAAAACCGTGGTGTTCTGAGAGGTACCGTGAGAGTGAGGTTGTCCCGCTACCGGGCAGCCCGCTCACGGTAATCCTCATCAAAGACCCCCGATGTTCAAGGATTTCCTTATCACCTGGCTTAAGGTGATGGAACAGATCATATACCAGATCATCCATGCCGGGATAACCCAGAGCGCTGCATTATGCAGGCCGATGGATCCGATATAGGGAAACGTGATGGTTGATGTTACCTGATTGAGCCTGAAGAGCAGCCAGAAAAAGATCGGTACGGTCAGGACAAGGATATATGCCATCGGCTTGAACTGGTTCTGGGACATTTCCAGCTGTTCTTTCATAACCCGGTCTTTTTTTGCATCCATTTTCTTGATCTTTTTCTCATCCTGGGAGAGTTGCGCCTCGCGATACTCCTTCTGGAACTCCTTCATCCGTTCCTGGGTCTCTGTCATCTTCTCGTAATCTATCGTATATTTCTGGATAACAGAGGAATACAATCCCGTAAATGCAGAAAGGATCAGAATAAGGACATAAAAGGGTATTTTAAACGACTCTATCAAGGGTGAGAATATACCATCGATTCCCTGCCCGATTCCCACCTTCAGCCACTCGACGCTGTAAGAAAACATCATGAGCATCATAAAGCCCAATGCAATGTAAATACCGTATTTATCCCAAACCTTTCCAAAATCCATATATTCACCTGAGCACGGCTGCCATATCCTCTGCAGCCCGTTCGAGGAGGAAATCAGCGTTTGTCACAATTTTTACCGTGCAGCCGGTTAGCATCGCATAGGCAGCAGCAATAGAGCGATTGAACTGCTGGTGTTCTGCTATCGATCGTGCACCCTCTTTGTCCCGGGACCGCGTTTCATCTGTTAAACGCCGCATGAGAATCTGATCTTCATCCGTTTCAACGAGTATGATACTGTCAGGCATAATCTCGCGCAGCACCCATTCGGGAAGTCCCGCAAAGTATCCTTTCGGCGTCTTTACCGATGCATGTGTATCGATCAGCACGTTGCCCGGGACCTGTCCTATCGCCTGTGCAGCACGCTGCTGCAGTCGTTTCTGGACTGCACGGTCCAGCGTGCGCATCTGGTCCCGGTCCTGAACGATTTTGTCGTTCATGGCAACCTCAAACATAAAGGTGCCGAAATTAATGGATTTGTACTCGATACCTTCTTCTTTGATTTTCTTTAACGCCTCGTTGACGACCGTCGTCTTTCCGACGCCCGGTACTCCGGTTATGATGACCTTTTTTCCTTCCATCCTGGTCCCTTCCACGTCTTCACTCTTTACCAAAGAATGTCCGCATGAACGGGTACATCTCCATGATTTGCTGGCTTGCGATTTCCTCATAGAGACGGTACGTGATGCTTACCGTCAGGAGCAGTCCAGTTCCGCTCACACCACCGATGACACCAAAGAGGTTTGCAATGACACTGAGCACACCAATAAAGACACCACCGATGACCGTGACACGGGGGATATACCGGTCAAGATACTTTTCAAGTACCTGCGGGTTCCTGCGGTAGCCGGGAATGGACATGCCCGATAACTGGATTTGCCGGGCCACATCTTTTGAATCGAGCCCGGCAGTTTTGATCCAGAAGAGCGCGAAGATCGCACCTCCGACCACCATGAATGTGATATCAACTCCGAGACGTAATAGAATCTCCCATGGGGGATGCAGGAGATCATATGACCACCACATCCATTGACTCGGACCGTTTATCGGGTTCAGGTAATACATTATTCCGTTAATTGGTTCCGTACCTACAAATTTCCCGAGAATGGTAATGCCGACATTGGAGAGGAACAAACCAATCATCTGGATGTTGGCCTGTAACACCCGGACGAGAATCATCGGCAGGACACTGGCGTAGATGAGTTTGACCGGGAAACGTGCCCGTGCACCCCGCACCTGGGCGTGAGCAAGCGGGATCTCGATGCGCGTAGATTCGACATAGACAATGACCAGGAAAATTGCAATTGTGGTAACAAATGCAAGCATATCCTTGCTAAAGTAGGTAAGATAACTTGCCCCATCCAGCCCGATTGCAACGAGGCGGGGGAAAAAACCGACCGGATATGGATCGGCAACTGCCGCCCACTGAATGAAACCGTTCACCAATGCCTGGGATATTCCGGCAATGATAAAGAGACCGACCCCCGAACCAATACCCCATTTTGTGACTACTTCATCCATGAAGAAGATAAGGAGGCCCCCGATACAGATCTGGATGAAGATGAGGAAAGATACTGCAAAGAGGTTACCGCCAAAGAATTGCTGGGCGATTACCGGGTCGGGCTGAATGAATCCCCCCACAAGGCTCGGAGCAGCTTCAATGACAATCATGACCATGACAAGGACCTTCTGGAGTCCCATGTACATGACCTGCCCGCGCGTCTCGCTTGTATCAATGTGGAGGATATCTGCTCCTTTCAGCAGCTGGAGCACGATGGATGCTGTAACGATTGGTCCGATCCCCAGTTGAACGATTGAACCACTTGCACCTGCAAGAAGTGCACGCCAGGCAGCGAATAAATCCGTGGACTGGGGTGCCATGCCAAAAAGCGGAATGTTCGTCAGGGCAAAATACAGAATCAATATTGCAACAGTCCAGATCAGTTTATTCTTGAAATGGACATGTCCTTCGGGACTCCTCACTGCGGGCATCGCAGCGAGCAGGGGTTCCATTCGATCCAGCAGGTTTCCCATTGTTTCACCAAAAAATTACGGGGCTGGTCAGGCGACGAGTGCCTTTCCACCCATTTTTTCAATCTTTACCCTTGCCGATTCAGAGAATGCCTGCGAGGTGATGTTCAGCTTTTTTGTGACTTTGCCACTGCCCAGCACCTTTTCGATGCCCATATCAGCAGTGTTGATCACGATGACACCCCCTTCATCTTTTGCAATACCCTGCGCCAGGAGCGATGGCACTATCTGGTCGATAATCCCGACATCCATTACCGTTACGGTTATCCGGGAACTATTCGAGAAACCATCCTTTCCAAAGACCGGTCCTCCCATCTCTTTATACCACTTAACAAAGTGGTGGGCATTAATGCCGGCACGACCGCGACCGCCGCGGTTGCCTGCACCCCGCCGGTTTTTGTGGGTGCCGCCACCACATGTCCGCGATCCACGGAACTTTGAACGTTTGTTGGTTGGCATCCTGCATCACCTCATCTTATAAAGGAGAGTATTGATCTCCTGACCATAATAGCCAAGCGCTCCTCCCTGGGGGAAAGTGCGTTTGGTAGTTTTGTATCCCTTGCGTGGCGGGTGAAGGCGTAATACGGGTTTGAGACCCGGAATATCGCGGAGTTTTGTTTCGCCACCCGCAAGCGCCTGTGCAAATTGAGAGATGCTGCTGTATGTCGAGTTCGATCTGATGTATTCATCAGTTAACGGTGCATCACCAATGACCCTGCCGCGGGTCAGCAGCAGTGTCTCAATAGTGGAGGCATCCGCTTCGCCATAGGCAACATAATCCTTTACCTTGCGGATCATGCCGAGGTTTTCCGGTGTGTCCGCCACGAGTACACAATGGTTGATGTGATGAAGACGCAGCATCTTGAGTGTGTCCTTGATGTCCCGGCGCGTTTTTACGACACCACGGACCTGAACAACTGCGAACATTTATGGCAGCCTCCCTGTCCTGATCATATTGGTTTCATTGAGGGCGTTGAAGGTAGCCTTTGCAAAGTTGATAGTAGTACGCGTCTGTCCGCGTGCGAACGTCCACACGTCCTTGATTCCTGCGAGCTCAAGCACTTTCTTACTGATATCCCCGGTAACAAGGCCGATACCCTGGGGTGCGGGTTTAAGGGTGACCCGGACGCTGCCTGCAGTTCCCTGAACCTGCATTGGAATCGAATGAGTTGCGTCACACCCGCATTCCCAGCTGCCGCAGCCGCGCCGCACCTTAATAAGATTCATTTTTGCTTTTACGATCGCCTTCTTGATCGCATTACCTACCTGCACGTCCTTACCCTGACCAAATCCGATATACCCGTTCCGGTTGCCAACAATAACAACGGCACGGAACTGAACGCGGCGACCTGAGTCGGTCATCCGCTGCATCATGGCAATATCAAGAACTTCATCTTCCAGATCGGGAAGGAACATATCGACGATCTGGGGTTCCTTGATCGGTCTTCCGCTCTCAAGAACCTGGTCAATACTTTTGATCTCTCCCGAGGCGACGAGTTTGCCAAGACCGGTGACCGGGCGCCACTCTTCTCTTTCATAAGCCATTTACACCAGCTCCTTTTTTATGGCGTCTGCCACCTGTTCGACATTTGTAACAATTTCACTGGCTTTTTTGTTATATGCAGCGATATGTGCACCCTTGGCACGTTCGTCTGAGGGAAGGATCTTCTCCCCATGAGGTACATCAAGTCCTGCTTCAACAGCACCTTTCAGTGCGGCGAAGACCCGTGCACCGGGAGTTGCGCGATTGAGCCCGATATCCAGAATAGCCCTGCCGTAATCTGCTTTTTTCGCTTTTACGGCAAAGAGCATGCCGGTCAGATAGGCTGCCGGTGTATTGGATGTCGATCCCGTGTACCCGTATGTTTCCAGCTCGGCAGAATTTGCTGCGACGAGTGTGCGGTCCCCATCCATCTCTGCTGTAACGAGTTGGATAATGATATGCCGGTTTGTCTTACGCACAACCATTCGTGGCGCATCTGCTACGACGAGCCTGGTCCGCTTGTAGTAATCGGTCTTGCCCTCTCTTCGTCTTCTGAAGGGAACAAAATACCGTGATCCTGTAGCCATGTTATTTCATCCTCCCTGCGAGGATCTCCATCTGTGCCTTCATGTGCGCAACGCTCCTGAACTGACCGCCGGCCGCTTTCCGGTACATTATGCGGTACAAATGCCGGTCAATCGTACCTGCATCGCGGAGTTCAACGAGCACTTTTCGTATAGCACGGATCTTCTGGACCCAGGCCGTTTTGCTTGGATTGCGGGCTCCTGCCGCACCTTTTCTTTTTCCCGCACCCTTACGGTGTCCATATGACCGCTTTGCGATCCGGGCACGGGCCCTGCCGCGGCTTACACCTTTCTTCTGATGTGCCTTGATTGCGCCATCAGTGATCAGCCCTCTTAAATCTTCACGTGAGATTGCATTTTCGATATCCGATATACGGTCCGGGTCAAACCAGACACGGTTGACACCACATTTTAAGACTGCGGCGGCGATGCGTTTCTGGCTGGCAACATCACTCATTCTTCTTCACCTCTGACTCGGTCTTCTTTTTTGCCTTGGGTTTTGGAGCTGCCTTTGGTTTGTCCTCAGCAGATGCATCCGTCTTTGGCTTGGCAGTTTTCTTTGTTGTTTTGGGAGGAGCGGCTTTTTTAGTTTCTTCAGGTGTTTTTTCCGCTGGTTCCGCTTTCGGTTTTGCCGTTTTCTTCTCTTTTACCGGAGCCTTTTTCTCTTCTGCTTCTGGCGTTTTCTTTGCCTTCTTGGTATCTTTCTTGACGGGTGCTTCCGGTGCTTTGGCTTTGGACGGAGCAGGTTTCTTTTCTTCCTTCTTCTTTTCTTCGCTCTTCTTTTTGTCCGCCACCTTTGCCGGTTTTTTGGCCTTTTCCTGTTCTGATCCGGTCTTTACCGTGCGGGCATTCAGCACTTTGAACCCTGCCGCAAGTGCCTTTTCCTGGAGTCCGACACGTGTACGTTCACCGACTGTTGCGCCTATCCGGATCGCATGGGTCTTTGGATTAATACCCTCAAGTTCCTTTACCGAAGAGACCAATACCTCAAAAAACCCGCTGGGGTGCATCCCGCGTACTGCAATCGGGCTTCCGAATCCGGGTTTGGGGAGAGCTCCTTTTGCCTTTTTCTGCTCTCTCTGCTTATTGTGCTGCCCCCGGGGCTTTCTCCAGGAGTCAGAGAGCTGCTTCTTCTTACCATATCCGTCACGCTTGAAGGTTGCACCCTTTTCTACACGCACCCGGATTAACCGTTTTATTTCAGTGGTCATCGATCTTCAGCCCCTCTGCACAATATAGATGCCATCCTGGAAGACCCTGGGATCGCGGTTACGGATGTGGGTAGCATGCTCAATGTTTGCTGCCGAGGTTCCGACCAGTTCGCGGTCGATTCCCGTGAGCACAACTTCATCATTTGCTATCTTTGCTGTAACACCCGGTTCAATCCGTGCGTAACGCGCCTTCTTCTCACCAAGGAAGTTTGCAATCTCAAGCCGGTTGCCCTGAAGTTTGAGCTGGATCGGGAAGTGGCTGTAGACCATTTTCATATGGTACTCAAACCCTTCACTCACACCCCGGCACATGTTTTTGGTATGCGCCTCCAGTGTCCCAACCATCGCTGTCATCTCTTTTCTATTGGATTCGGTTGAGATGGTGACCTCGTTCCCTTCGCAGGTTACGATCACCTGGGGGAACCGCATGTTTCGTGAAAGCTGCCCTTTTGGCCCTTTCACTTCGAGCTGCGAGCCATCCAGACGGGCTTTAACACCCTCGGGAATCTTAACTATTCTGACTGCTGACATAATCTCGCACCTTTTAATAAACATACCCGAGCAGTTCGCCACCAATACCCTCTTTCCTCGCCTGTTCGTGTGAAATTACACCGCGCGAGGTCGAAAGTATCAGCAGCCCGAAATTCTTTCCGGGCAGGTACTGCTTCTCCCAGTATTCCATCTCATCCATCTGTACCGAAAACCGCGGGGTTATTGCACCACACCGGTTAATTTTGCCCGTGAGGTGAACCTTCAGCTGTCCACCCCTGCCATCATCGATGAACTCAAAGCTGCTGATGTAACCGGCGTCCTGCATAATACGGAGCATTGCACCGAGAAGTTTGCTTGCTGGTTCGATGATGCACACGGACTTACCTGTGTCACCGGCATTTTTCAGGGAACACATTCCGTCTGCTATTGGATTACTTCGTGTCATTGTGCATTCACCTTCAGCTCATTTTTTTGAATCCGATTTTCCGGGCCCACTCGCGGAAGCACTGCCTGCAGAACATAATATGATATCTGCGCACAAGCCCCTGTTTACGCCCGCACATCTTGCATTCGTTCGCACCGCGACCATAGATCTTCTTCTGTTCTCCAGCCATTAGCGCACCTCTACCATATATTGCTCTTTGAGAAATGCAATCGCATCCTCCTTTTTCACGCGCTGTTTTGCCGGGAGTTTTTTCTGCTCCATGCGCCGGCGGGTGATCCGTATGCCTTTGCGTTCAAGCACCACATTGACATCCATACCAAAGATACCAACCTGTGGGTCGTAGGACATACCGGGAAAATCAGTATGTTCTTCTATTCCAAATGAGATATTTCCGCTCTTGTCAAACTGGCTCTCAAAGACAGTTTTGTTGATGATCCCAATTGATGTCGAGAAAAAATCCCGGGCTGATTTGCCACGGAGCGTGACCTTGCATCCAATCGGGGCACCTTTCCTTATGGAGAATGCCGGTTGGGTCATCCTTGCAATGCTCCTGATAGGTGTCTGTTTGGTGATTGTCTTCATGATATTTTCAGCTTTTACGAGTTTTTCCCCGCTCTCGCCGACACCCATGTGAACAACCACCTTGTCGATATAGATATCGCGCATTGACGTCATTGTTCATGCCCCCAGGACGCTATCGCGGATGTCTGTTTTCCGACCATGTAAATATAGGGCGCAATCGTGTCAAACCGTGTCTTTGTCGTTTCATCCTCTAAAATAATCTTATTGGGGACGCTCCCTGGCATCTTGACGATATCAATGATTCGTGCAACATTTCCTGAGTGACGACCCCCGATAACCATGGCCATGTTACCAATGGCAAACGGGAAGTGGTCAATAATTTTGAACCTGGTTTCAGGTTCGAGCGAGAGAATTACCGAGTCACCGGCTTTGTAGGTGTTGTCAGCAAGCAGGTTGGCTCCATCCCTCATGTTGAGCTGAACCTTACCACCTGAGACAATGGTCTTGTTTTTAACCTTACACAGACGGGTTTTTGCTGCCTCGGCATCAATCTCAATGGACACATGACGACCGTTCTTGTCACGGAGGATACGGTAGAATTTGTTGATCTTCGGTAATGAGATAATATCAAAAATTCCAATACCAACTTTTGCGTCACGGCAGGGTCTTCCATTGATAATTACATCATTCTGATGGAGGATCTGCTTGACTTCTTTTAAATTCCGTGCAAGGCCCATATGATCCCGGAGCCAGACGGCAATCGGCATTGCATTTGCGTTGTGCGGTCCGGGTGCTGTTTTCGTAATGAATTTCGTGGTTTTCTTTGCAATGTGCCACGAGTCCGGGGCGTTTAACCGCTTCAGATGATCCGACATTATTCTGCCTCCCCTAATTTTTCCACACGGCGCTTGTCAGTGAGATTCAGTTTGGTGAGCTGCACATTTGATGCATCGATATTCCGGGGAACTTCGGTTCCATCAGCTTTCGTGGAGGAAACACCATGGACAACAATTTTTGACTTCTTGGTATCGACTGCATCTACAAGTCCCTCATTGCCAACGAAATCTCCGCGGGTTACCTTAACGGTATCACCCTTAATTACACGCAGCGTCTTTTTCTTGTATTTTTCTTTGAGCGCCGCGGAAAGCGGGGCGTTGAGGTATTTGGTCTTCACGTGTGAAGGTGCCTGGTAACGCGCCTTTCTCTGCTTTCTTGGCTGTTCACTTTCTATTCGTACCATTCTTCTTACCTCACACAATGATCGTTGCCATGGAGCCGAGCTTGGGGAACCGTTCCGCTACCTCGCGGGCTATCGGACCCTTGATCTCCGTCCCTTTTGGCTCGTTCTTCTCATCCACAACAACAACTGCGTTGTCATCGAAGGATACCCGCATGCCATTCGGCCTGCGCATCTCTTTTTTCTGACGGATGATGACAGCACGCACAAGCTTGCGGCGCATATCAGGGGTACCCTTCTGGACGCTTGCTGTGCAGAGATCCCCAAGGCCCAGCTTAGGCTGACGGCGCCTGACACCGTGGTAGCCAAAGACAGAAATGATCTGTACTGTCCTGGCACCGGTATTATCAGCACAGGCAAGCCTGGTCCCTGTGGCAAGTGCGCGAGGAATGGTGGACTGCTTTGCCTTCATGGCTGCAGCACCTCCACGACGACGAAGGTAGTACTCTTCGACAGCGGTCTGCACTCAGCGATCTTCACCATGTCTCCAACCTTAACCTGAATACAGGGGGGGTTGTGGGCGTGAAGTTTCGAGCTGCGTTTTTCATACCGCTTGTATTTACGGATGTAGTGCAGGTAATTACGTGCGACTACGACCGTTCCCATCATTCGATCGCTCACGACTTTGCCGGTGATCACCTGGCCGCGCACCGGTAAAGTGCCGTGAAACGGACAATTAACGTCCTTGCATTCTTGTTTTGGTGCCTGAACGTTCAATCCAATGTTTAGTGCCATTATTTTATCCTCTTCTTTTCGTGCAGGTTAATTCTCTTTTCAGGAGCCAGAACCATCACGGATCCATCTATCTCAACAAGTTCTCTGCCTGGAAGGTGCAGCTGAAATCTGCTGTGCATCTTGGGGATGCGTTTAACCCCGTTTAAGGTCTCAATTATCAGCAGATTTTTTGTTTCATCGATGATGTGCCCGCATAATCCCCGGTGAAGGGGGTTTGCCGCTCCCGATACCAGAACGTCCAGTCCGATCAGTTCATGACGGAGGACATTCTGGGAAGAGATCATACGTTTCTCCTGCGGTTCTGCTCGGTCTTCAAACGGGCGATTGTTCGCCTGAGTTCACCAATATGACCCGGGTTCTCTGTGGCGCCACCGGCACTGACTTTACCATAATGCTGGACAAGCTCCATCCGGAGTTTTTCCATCTGTTCCAGCAGTTCTACTTCAGAAAGCTGCTGAACATCCCGTGCTCGTAAAATTGCCATTACCTCTCCTCCCTGAAGGGTATTTCATCGGGAAGGGCTGGTTCGTCAGCGTCAATATCACCAATATCGGTGACGGTTACTTTTGGTGCCTTTCGCTTCTTTTCCTGTTCAATTATTTCAAAATGATCCGGTAGTTTCGCACCGGCCGGGACAAGCTTTACCTGGACACCTATGACACCCAGTTTCTTGATAGCGACTGCATACCCTTTCTCAACGATGGTGTTACTCGGTTCACCACAATGTTTGATGTAACCTTCAGTGAATTTCTGGGTACGGGCACGTGCTCCGGTTAATTTACCGGCAATCACGACTTCACATCCAAGCGCCCCGGAGTCCATGACCCTGCGAAGGATGCTCGATCCTGCTTTACGGAAGTACCAACCTCGTTCAAGAGCGTTCGCCAGCCGTTCTGCCATAATCTGGGCATTGAAGCTGGGGTTTGTAACCTGCTGAACTTCAATCTGGGGGGATTCAACGCCATAGTTCTGAGCAAGGTCCAGGGTCAACTGGTGAACCAGTTTGCCACCTTTTCCGATAACAATACCGGGTTTTTCTGCAAAGATGGTCACCTGTGTACCCAGCGGTGTTCTGGCAATGTCCATACCGCCGTATCCTGCACGCTTCAATTCCTTTGAAAGGTACTTTTCAACACGGGCTTTCCGCACACCTTCTGAGATAAACTTCTGCTCCACCGCCATTACACCACCTCGCGGACTACGACTTCAATGTTCACACTTTCACGGACCTTGGGGGTCGCTCGTCCCATTGCACGGGGAAAGAAAGATTTCTGGGCGCGCCCGCGATTAGCCGATACGTGGATGATCTCAAGATTGTCGGCATCGAGACCGATATACTCGGCATTCTTCTTTACCGATTCGAGAACCCGTATATATGCCTTCGATGCCTTCACCGGATACCTTCCTGCATCCCAGTTTCCCGGGAGGCCGCGTTTGTGCGCCACATTCCGGTTAAATCGCCGGAACGGGATCGCTTTCTTTAAACCCACGACATCATTCAGGTACGCAATTGCATCGTTCACGCGCTGATGTCTGATGAACGTGGCAATTTCGATCGAATGCTTGGGCGACATATTAAGTTCGTTCGCCTTCGCTTTTGCGATGTTGTCACCGCTGATTTTCTGTGAATAATCAATTCGTGCCATGTTCATCACTTCAACGGAACGTATTTGCTTCCTCGTGTTGCACCGATACCGGCACTACCATGAGCAACTTTCCTTCTTGTCAGTGCAAACTCACCGAGATAGTGGAAGACTGACTCAGGCTGAAATTCTACTTTCATGAATTCCTTGCCGTTATAGATCTCAATGGATTTGCCCACCATCTCAGGCATGACAATCATTTCGCGCAGATGCGTTCTGATCTTCTCATCACCATCACGGACCTTTGTAAGCAAAATTTCTTCACCACGGGAGAAACCGCGTACTATCTTGCGTCGTGCACGGGCTGGCATGAGCGGGAGGAGTTCGCTTATCCCCATCGCCTTCAGCTCGTCAATCCTGTATCCCCGATAGGTGAACTCTTCACGCCTTCTTGGCATTCTCTTCTGAGTCTTTTTTGGTGCTGCCATACCGTTCACTTCCTGCTCTTACCTGTCCTGCGTGCAGCCACATGTCCGACAGTCCTCCCTGGAGAGGTCCCTCGTGCAATCGTCTTCGGTCGACCGGTGTGCTGGTGACCGCCGCCACCAAAGGGATGGTCGATGACGTTCATTGCAACACCACGGACTCGCGGCCAGTTTGACGCCGTGTTCTGCATCTTGTGGTACTTGTTGCCTGCTTTCACAAACGGCTTGTCAACCCGACCGCCGCCAGCGACAATGCCGATAGTTGCACGGCAACGGTGGTTGAACCATTTGGTCTTTCCGCTGGGCATTCTGATACCGACACGATCCTCTATCTTATCAATGACTACTGCCTGAACACCAGATGCACGGACAAATTTGCCACCATCATTCGGACGAGCTTCGATATTGCATATATATGTCCCGGTTGGAATATGCTGGAGGGTCAGGGTGTTGCCGTTCTTTACCTCAACATTGGATCCCCAGGTAATGATTTCACCAATACCGAGACCTTCGGTAACCAGCATGTAAACTTTGGCCCCATCTTCGAGTTTCACAAGTGCAATCGGTGCATTGCGTGCCGGATCATGTTCAATATCGATGACACTTCCCGTGATTTTCTGTGTATCATCACCGATGTGCTTCAGTTCGGCCTTGTACCGGTGGGATGGTGCTCGATAGGTCGGGCCTCCCTTGCCCCGGCTTTGTGTTGTAATACGATGTCCCATGTTCCCACCTACATAATACCAAGCCGGCTGAGAATTTCCTCGGCGGCTTTTTCGTTCTCAAAACTCACAATTGCCTTCTTCTGACCATGCATGGTCATGAGCGTGCGAACGCTTTTGACGTTCTGTCCAAACGCTTTTTCGATTTCACGTTTGATCTGGCTTTTGGAGGCTTCACGGCTGACGAGGAACTGGAGTTTTGCCTGGTTCTCTAAAAGGACCATTGCTTTTTCTGTTACAAACGGGTATTTCAGAGCCATTTATCTCCCCTCCAGCCGCACAAGGGCGCTCTCTGTCCAGACGGTGAGACGTCCAGCCAGCATACCCGGTGCAAGGTGCTCGACATTCAACTGGTCAACGGTAACTACATCGACACCTGAAAGGTTGCGTGCTGCCCTCAGGGGTTTGCCTGCGGTGACAATAAGCAGACTTTTTCTCTGCTTGAACCTGCGACCACGCATCTTACCTCTTCCGGCACGGACTTTCTTGCTCTCCTTTGCCCGTTCGATATCATGATAGACACCTGCAGTTGTAAGCGCCGATATGACATCCTGCGTGCGGTCGAGTGACTCGAACTTATCCTCGAGGATAACGGGGACGGCCCCCTCGAACCGGTGGCCGCGACCGCGGATGAGATCCGCAGAGATACTCGCAGCTACAGCTGAACGGAATGCCTTTTGTTTTTCCTTCTGGTTGATCTCTTTGATCAGGATTTTGGCGACCTTCGGAGGATGTGCTTCACGACCTCCTTTTGCCTGCGGAACTTTTGCAGCGCGTGAACCGTTCTTGATACGGGGTACATGCGATGAACCGCGGCCACTTCCCCAGCCGACTGCTGAAGAACAGATGCCAGCATACGGATTCGTCCCATGGGGTTGTCGCCTGGTGCTCTGAAGGGCCATGACAGCCTTTTTGATCAGATCGGGGCGGTACTCCTCGGAAAAGAGTTCCGGAAGTTCAATATCTTTCGCGACTCCGCCATCAAGTGATTTAACCTGTGCTTTCATCTCTGATCATCCCTGTTTGCTCTGGACGCTCACAAACTGGATTGTCGGCATCCTTACTACATGTTCACCAAGGCGCATCGCCGGACGGATACGTATAAGCCGCTTGACCGGGCCCGGAATGGATCCCTTGACCAGGACATACGGGCTTCTGAGTACACCATAGTGCAGGAACCCCCCGGCAGGTGTGATCTCGCTCGCGTCTTCACTGATCCTTAAAATACGTTTGTTAAACTCTGTCCGCTGCTGGAATCCAAGCTGGCCCATCTGGGGTACCTGCCATCTTACATGATGAGGATTCCAGGGTCCGAGTGTCCCAAGGTGGCGTTCCTTTCCACCAACGGAGTGTTTACGTTTGCGCAGCGCTATACCCCACCGCTTTACTGCACCATTCGTACCTTTACCGGTGGTAATAGCAGTAATATCGGCATATGCACCGGACTGGAGGACATTGTTCAGCGAAACCTCTTTTCCCAAAATACCCTGTGCAAACTCCCACTGCTTTTTGATGTCTCCGCCACCCACCTTGATCTCCATAAGATCGGGGACTTTCTTTGGGACACCTGATAAAATTGCCGGTTGTGTGTAGGATACCGCGTAGATCTCGGCAACCGTTCCAGCTGCAACTGCATCAGAAAATTTCTTCTGAGCAGCCTTTTTGTCATAGTCCTTCGGCAGGGTGATACGGCGACCGAGCACTGAATCGAGCTGGTCTGCCCAGATTTCTGTCAGCGCATGTTTGCCATAGGTATCTTCAGAGTAGGCACGAATCGCAGCGACCTTCATTGAGGGGATTTCAATAACGGTGACCGGCACCATAATTTCCTTTCCCTCTGTGGGACTGTTCTTGTGATCATCTACCATGATAACGTGTGTCATACCTACTTTATATCCAGCAAACCCCTGCAGTACCGGTGCCCCGTCATAGAGAGGCCACGATTGATATTTCGGGATCGGGCTCTTTGCACGCTTTCTTGGGCTGAATGCAAGAGAACCACGGCGTGGTCTGTTTATTTTTGGCATGTGTTAATCAATCCTTTTTCTGCGTGTAGGTTATTCCCATTGCGACACGAATTTTTGATTAATCCGAGACCGTGTGATAACGTTGTCTGGTTAAGATGCCAACACGCGAAGCCTGGTGAGAAATCCGGACAACTCAGGTAATACGCTATCCCACTGTTGCGGGATTTTTCGGGTATTCATGAACGTCCGGATTTTTCATGTGGCTACGGACATACAGATGATATTTTTCTCATCCAAAAGCTGAATTACACCAGCTTTTCTGTCTCGCGAAAGAAGATCCTGACAATAACGCATCCATCTTCTCCATGAGGAGAGCAGGTGGAACGGGCTCGTTTGTTCAAACGTCGACCCATGCGTGCTGGTCAGATCCCACTTAGTCAGCCTGTTGTGACGAGTCACAACTCCTTCTCGGGTTTCCTCCGCTCTGATGCGGAGTTCACCAATCGAGGTATACCCACGGCACAACCGATCTTCCTGTGTCCGGAGATCTGGTTCCGCCGTTTGATGATATCAAAAATGTGCTTTTCATCAATTCTGCACATGGATACATCAGAGGATAACCTCATATCGGCTTCCTTAATCATTGCATAAAAAAGAATATAAACATATGCCAAAGCCGTATACAACGTGCCACAGATTCTCCATGAAAAAATATGCTTTTTGTTAATTTCCCTTGTTTTAATTTTCCTTGGTTTTCTTTTTGTTTTCATCCAAAATACAATTCACCGAGATCAGTGATATACACAATAATATCTTCACATACACAACGCGCTTTACAACACTGGGGACGGGTTTCTCTCAGCCGGTTTATCAGGGAAATTGTATCATACATCACTTTTATGTTTATTTTTTCTGCTTCCCCAAAGATAATGGAGGGCACATCAAAGAGGTCAGTCCCTGAAGGGATAGTGCACAGGTGTGTTGCGTCAAGTGTATAAAGAAATTCAAGTGTTTCTTTTGCCCTTCTGATATTCTCCATAGCACTCTTTTCAATCGTGCAGACATTTGCTTTTGAAGTCGAGATAATATCAGCAATCTGCTGTTGGGTCAGCCCTTGTTTGCGGTACCTGAGAACCTCCATCTGGCGTTCAGTGAGCAGACCATCTTTCATACTATTCTATCTTATATCAAAACTTAAACACTTTTCGTTAACTATGCCAAATACAAATATCTTGTTTGCATGGCCTCAATAAAGACTCCATAAAGATTCCATCATTTTTTTTTAAAAAAAAAATGTTTTCCCCACAATTTTTCGAGGGAAAATGATATTTCAAAATGTTTATATGAATACCGGGTCATAATAACGTGTTATAAAAAAAAATTAGGTGATTTAGATGGTTGTAAAAGTAGGAGTTGCAAAACTCGGCAATATTGCAAGTGGAGTAATGGCAGAACTGCTCCTCGATGAGAGAGCGGACCGTGAAGACATGCAGACATTCATGGCGACCAGCGGAACGAAACTTGAACCCGCGGATGTTGATCGTGTCGTCTCTAACCTGAAGGCATATAAACCGGACTTCTGTATTGTTGTCTCCCCCAACGGGGTTCTCCCCGGCCCGACCGGTGCCCGCGAACAGCTCGCTGCAGCGGGTATACCGGTTGTCATCATCACTGATGATGTAACCACCAAGAAAGAATGGGAAGGAATCAAGGCAAGCAAGTTCGGGTATATCATCATGAAGGCAGACTCCATGATCGGTGCACGCCGCGAGTTCCTCGACCCCGTCGAGATGGCAGATTACAACGGAAATCTCGTCAAAGTGCTGGCAATTACCGGTGCATTCCGCAAGATGCAGATTGCTCTTGACAAGGTCATTGACCAGGTCAAGGCAGGGAAGAAGGGCGACGCAATTGAGCTCCCGAAGATCGTCATGACCACCGACAAGGCTGTTGACGGTGAATTCACCAACCCCTTCGCACTCGCAAAGGCACGCGCTGCCCACGAGATCGCCATGGCTGTTGCAGGCCAGAACGTGAAGGGCTGCTTCATGACCAAGGAATGGGAAAAATATATCCCGATCGTTGCAAGCGCTCACGAGATGATGAGATCCGCAGTAGTACTCTGTGATGAGGCCCGCGAGCTTGAGAAGGCTGGCGACAGCATTATGCGCCAGGCCCACAAGAAAGATGGCACGCTTGTTGCCAAGAAGAAACTCGTTGCAAAGTTTGAGTAAATTCTTTATTTTTTTTCTTTTTTGTAGAATTTTCCAAGGTCTTCGGGAAGTGTCAGTATTACCGGTTCAAGATGGAGACGTTCCATGAAAGCAGAATCGCTAGTTGACGAAGGATTAGGATTGATCCGGGAGATCATAGAACAGAATGAACGAAATCCATTGTCAGAACGGTCCTTATCAAAAAACAGGGACATATTGAAAGCATAGGTACCCAGTTTACGGTAGAGCGCAATGATTTCAAGTATACCCCGCGCGGTGAGATCCACATACGTTTCCATTTCATCAATTGTGGATATCGGGAGTAATCCCCTGACTTCACGCTCACCAACCGGCACCGCATGGGCCGACCAGAGTATTTCATCCCCGAACAGGTATCGTTCTGAGGATTTTTCCTCCTCTCTTACTGCATCCCAGTAGTTCCTGCCCTGTTTCCTGCGGAATTGTTCACTTGCGGTTATATAAGCGTCGACTATACGGGATGGGCATGAATCTGACAACCCCTGCATATGAGGATGCACAAGACTGGCTCCTGCCGAGGGAAGAAAGTTCCAGTTGATGCTGGCATAGCCATCAGCCTGCCGGAGTGCATCGATTTGCGCGAGGAGTGCATCTGTTATCTGTTGCCTGCTGAACGCAGTGACCGCATGCTCACGGGTAATTACGGTGACTACGTGCCCTTCCCCGAAAGGAAACAGGTTCGGGAACGTAACACTCTCCCCACGGATGATCCGGCTGCCATCGGGAAATGTGGGTGTAACAGAAAAAACAGCATCGCGGCAGAACGGGCAACCCTCTGCATTTGAAGGAATGTATAATGTCTGATCAATCTGCCTTTTTAACCGGTCAGGACTGATTCTGCACCGCATCCCTGTGAGATGTTCTTCGCGATACTGCAAGGTACCCCTGCTGGTGACAACTTCCCGGACCGAAAACATGCCTGTTCCACAAAACTATTTCCGGTAAGATCAGATAGTCGTTTGCACAGTGAGCGCCCCGCAATTTCACACAATATCACGGGAATTTTTTTTTTTTAAAAAAAAAAGATTGTTTTATCTATCTGCCGGGGCATCACTGCCTCTTGCAGTGGTATTAGGGCAGTAGTATCTGAATTTATACTACGTACTTGCCGAGCAGGCGGATAGAGGTGGTCATATCTGGACCAAGCGGTGAACCGAAGATAATCTGGGTGACACCTGCTTTGGTGAGGTCTTCACATTTCTGCTTGACCATCTCAGGGGTTCCTGCAATGGTGAAGGCGTCGATCTCTTTGTCACCAACGAGTTCTCCTACGCTCTTGAAGTCGAACTTGCCCAGTGCTGCCTTGATCTTGGCAACATTGTTCAGGTCGAGGCCGTGGCGGGTGAGGAGGTCCGGGGGTGAGCCGGCTGCGATGAATGCTGCAACGATCTTTGCTGCATTGCGTGCCTTCTTCTCGCTCTGGTCGATGGACATTGCCGTGTATGCACCGACATCAAAGTTCTTCTTGCCTACCTTGTCGCAGGCTGCTTTGATGATCGGGATTGCAATGGCAAAGTCCTTCGGGTTGGATGCATTGATGAGCGCACCGTCACCTATTCTTCCGGCGAGGTCGAGGACCTTGGGGCCCTGTGCGCCGATGTATACCGGGATACCCTTCTTGCCGGGGAGGGTGACACCGGTCAGCTTTGCACCGTCGTAGTCGAAGAACTGCATTCCTGACTTCTTGACTTCCTCACCGGCACAGAGCTTGCGGATCTGGAC
>Ga0210129_1000139_pt1 | contig 19675 bp, 17 predicted proteins | sample WestPond_Cattail_2_FD_185582 | JGI IMG/M metagenome (GOLD analysis project Ga0210129, IMG submission 185582) | Wetland microbial communities from the San Francisco Bay, California, USA, that impact long-term carbon sequestration -... | ecosystem: Environmental > Aquatic > Marine > Wetlands ... | reverse complement strand
TTGCCTTCGATCAGCGCATGGCCGGTCAGGCGCTGGCCGCTGACGCCATAGGGGTGGCCCACCGCAATCGCGCCGCCGTTGACGTTGAGCCGGTCGGCCGGAATGCCCAGCTTGTCGCGGCAATACAGCACCTGCACGGCAAAAGCCTCGTTGAGTTCCCACAGGTCGATGTCGGAGACCTTGAGGCCCAGGCGCTTCAGCACCTTCGGGACCGCGAACACCGGGCCAATGCCCATTTCATCGGGCTCGCAGCCGGCCACGGCAAAGCCGAGGAAACGGCCCAGCGGCTTCAGGCCCCGCTTGCCTGCCAGCTCTTCGCTCATGATCACGCAGGCGCCCGCGCCATCGGAGAACTGGCTGGCATTGCCGGCCGCGATCACGCCACCGGGCATGGCGGGCTTGATGCCGCTGATACCTTCCTTGGTGGTGCCTTCACGCGTGCCTTCATCCTTGCTCACGGTGACCTCCTTGGCGCGCAAACCCATCACCGGGTCGGCCACGCCGGCGATCACGGTGATCGGGGCGATCTCGGCATCAAAGTAGCCGGCGGCCTGGGCGGCGCAGGCTTTTTGCTGGCTGGCCGCGCCATATTCGTCCATCACCTCACGACCGATGTTGTAGCGCTTGGCCACCTGCTCGGCGGTTTGCAGCATGTTCCAGTAGATCTCGGGCTTGATCTTGAGCAGCGCCGGGTCGGTGATCATGTGCTTGTTGGCTTCGTTCTGCACGCAGGAGATGCTCTCCACGCCGCCGGCCACATAGATCTCGCCCTCGCCGGCGATGATGCGCTGCGCCGCCAGGGCAATCGTCTGCAGGCCGGAGGAGCAAAAGCGGTTGACTGTCACGCCCGACACGGTGACCGGGCAACCGGCCTTGAGCGCGATCTGGCGCGCGATGTTGGAGCCGGTGGCGCCTTCCGGCGTGGCGCAGCCCATGATCACGTCCTCCACTTCGCCCGCCTCGATGCCGGCGCGGGCGATCGCATGCTGCACGGCGTGGCCGCCCAGGGTGGCGCCATGGGTCATGTTGAACGAGCCTTTCCAGCTCTTGGCCAGCGGGGTGCGGGCGGTGGAAACGATGACAGCGTTGGTCATGGCAATGCCTTTCTTGGAAATATTCTGGGATCAGGGTGCGGCTGCGCCGGTATTGCGCAACAGCTGGTGGTAGAAGCGGATCATCTCGGCCAGGTTGCCGGTGGCAATGCGTTCATTGGTGCCGTGAAAGCGCGACAGATCTTCCGGCTTGGCGCGTACCGGCGAAAAGCGGTAGATATGGTCGCTGATCGCCGTGAAGTGGCGCGAATCGGTGGCGCCGATCATCAGGCCGGGCGCGACCAGCGTGCCCGGGAACACTTCCCGCACCGTCCGGTTGATCAGTTGGTAGGACGCCGACTGGGTCGGGGTCGTCGGCGACGGCTCGGAGCTGAAGGGCAAGGCCGTCAACTCGAAGCGCTCGCCACCGGCCCTGGCTTTGACATGCGCCATCACGCTGGCGCGGGTATCGCCGGGCAGCAGACGGAAATTGACCGTCGCCTCGGCCAGGCCGGGCAGGACGTTTTCCTTGTTGCCGGCGTTCACGATGGTCAGTGCCGTCGTGGTGCGCAGCATGGCGTTGGTGCTGGCGCCCTGCTCCAGCTGCTTCTGCACCACCGGGCCGAACAGCCAGAGGTTGGTCAGCGCCACGCGCGAAAAGCCGTGCATTTCCGGCGCGATGGTTTCAAACATCTCGCGCGCCACACCGCGAATTCCGGCCGGCAACTGTTCGTCCTCGATCCGGCGCAACGCAGCACTCATCATCGCAATGGCGCTGCTGCCTTTGGGCGGCGGCATCGATGAATGGCCCGGCGTGGCCGACACCTTCAGGACCACGGACAGGTAGCCTTTCTCGGCAATGCCGACCAGTGCCACCGGTTTGCTCAGGCCGGGCAGCAGGCCATCGGTGATCAGCAGGCCCTCATCGATCACATAGTCGAGCTTGACACGGCGCGACTGCAGCAATCGGGCGATCGCCAGCGCGCCGCGCATGCCGCCGACTTCCTCATCGGCACCGAAGGCCAGATAAATGGTCTGCCTGGGCTTGAAGCCACTGGCCAGCAGCATCTCCACGGCTTCCATCTGGGCGATCAAATTGCCTTTGTCGTCCCAGGCGCCGCGGCCCCAGACAAAACCACCCTTGACCTCGCCGGCAAAGGGCTCGGCCTGCCAGGTGGACTCGGTACCCGGCGCCACGGGCACCACGTCCTGGTGCGCCATCAGCAGGACCGGTTTGGCCTGGGGGTCGCTGCCGGGCCAGGTGTAGAGCAGGCTCAGGCCACCGACCTGTTCACGCTGGAGGGTCGCATGCGCCCTGGGGTAATGCTGCTGCAAGTAGCTCTGCAGCTTGCGGAACTCGCCGGCATTCAGATCGGACTGGTCGTAACTGGAGATGGTCTTGAAACGCAGCGAGCCGGCCAACCGTTGCGCCGCTCCCTGCTCGTCCACCGCCAGCGCAGGCGCAGGCGGCACGTCGAGTTGGCGGGAACCCTGGCGCAGGGTATTGACGGCCACGGCGGCCACCAGCAGCAGAACGAGGCCGAGTACCGCCAGCAACGCGCGCTTGATCATGGCCATTCCCGATCAGTTGAAGGTCTTGCCTTCAGCCACCAGTCGGGCCAACAGCGGCGCAGGCTGCCAGAACCTGGCATCGTCCAGCGGGTTCTGGGCAAAGCGTTTCATGCGCTGCACCACGTTGAACAGGCCGACCTGGTCGGCGTACATCATCGGGCCGCCGCGGTGGATCGGGAACCCATAGCCGGTGAGGTAGACCATGTCGATGTCGCTGGCCTTGGACGCAATCCCCTCCTCCAGGATGTGCGCTGCTTCGTTGACCAGCGAGTACACCAGGCGCTGCACGATTTCTTCGTCGGAAATCTTGCGCGGCGTGATGCCCAGCGCCTGGCGGTGCTTCTCGATCATGTCCACCACGAGCTGGCTGGGGATGGCATCGCGCTTGCCGGCCTGGTAGTCGTACCAGCCGGCACCGGTCTTCTGGCCATAGCGGCCCAGTTCGCACAGCAGGTCAGCGGTCTTGCTGTACTTGAGCTTGGGCTTCTCGACATAACGGCGCTTGCGGATGGCCCAGCCGATGTCGTTGCCGGCCAGGTCGCCCATGCGGAACGGGCCCATGGCAAAGCCGAATTTCTCGACCGCCTTGTCCACCTGGGCCGGGGTGCAGCCTTCTTCCAGCAGGAAGCCGGCCTGGCGGCTGTACTGCTCGATCATGCGGTTGCCGATGAAGCCGTCGCAGACACCGGAGACCACCGAGGTCTTCTTGATCTTCTTGCCCAGCGCCATCACGGTGGCCAGCACGTCCTTGGCGGTTTTGGCGCCACGCACCACTTCCAGCAGCTTCATCACATTGGCCGGGCTGAAGAAGTGGGTGCCGATCACGTCCTGCGGGCGCTTGGTGAAGGAAGCTATTCTGTTCACATCGAGCGTCGAGGTATTGGTGGCCAGGATCGCCCCGGGTTTCATGACGCGGTCGAGTTCCTTGAACACGGCTTCCTTCACGCCCATTTCCTCGAACACGGCCTCGATCACCATGTCGGCGTCCTTCAGGTCGTCGTAGCTCAGGGTGGTGGACAGCAGGCTCATGCGCTGCTCGTATTTGTCTGCCTTTAGCTTGCCCTTCTTGACCTGGGATTCGTAGTTCTTGCGGATGGTGGCGATGCCGCGGTCCAGGGCTTCCTGCTTCATCTCCAGGATCTTCACCGGAATGCCGGCATTGAGGAAGTTCATGGCAATGCCGCCGCCCATGGTGCCGGCGCCGATCACGGCGATCGACTTGATGTCGCGCTTGGGCGTGTCTTCCGGCACATCGGGGATCTTGGAGGCGGCGCGCTCGGCCATGAAGATGTGGCGCAGCGCGCGGCACTCGGGCGTCCACATCAGGTTGATGAAGATCTCGCGCTCGAACAGCATGCCGTCGTCAAACTTCTTCTGGGTGGCGGCTTCCACGGCATCGACGCACTTGAGCGGCGCGGGGAAATTCTTCGACATGCCGCCGACCATATTGCGCGCGAACTGGAAATAGGCGTCGCCTTGCGGATGCTTGCACGGCAGGTTGCGCACCAGCGGCAGAGGCCGGGCATCGGCCACCGAGCGGGCATAGGCCAGCGCTTCGTCAGCCAGCGACTCGGGAGAGCTGGACATCTTGTCAAACAGCTTCTGGCCTGGCAGGGACGCCAGCAGTTCGCTCTTGACTGGTTCACCGCTGACGATCATGTTGAGCGCAGTTTCCACCCCGAGTACGCGCGGCAGGCGCTGCGTGCCGCCGGCACCCGGGATCAGGCCGAGCTTGACTTCGGGCAGCGCCACATTGCAGCCGGGCGCCGCGATGCGGTAATGGCAACCCAGGGAGAGTTCCAGACCGCCGCCCATGGCCACCGAATGCACGGCAGCCACCACGGGTTTGGCGGAATTTTCAATTGCCAGGATCACGCTCAGCAAGTTGGGTTCCTGCAGGGCCTTCGGGCTGCCAAATTCCTTGATGTCGGCGCCACCGGAGAAGGCCTTGCCGGCGCCGGTGATGACGATGGCCTTGACGGCGGCATCGGCATTGGCCCGTTCCAGACCGTCGGCAATCCCCTGTCGGGTCGCCAGGCCGAGGCCGTTGACGGGGGGATTGTTCAGCGTGATCACGGCCACATCGCCGTGTACTTGGTATTCAGCGCTCATGCTTGCGTTCCTCGGGTTTTCTGGAAATAGAACGATCGTTCTTTTTTGATTGTAAAAGCTTTATGCTGCGTTGCAACGAACCCTTGTCACGACAGGGACAAGGGCGTCAGACTTCCAGCCATTCCTTGCGAACGTAGTCGTCCTGGCGCAAGGTCTGTGGCGTGCCCTGGAACACGATGCTGCCATGTCCCATGACCAGGCAGCGGTCGGAGATGGCCATGGCAATCGTGAGCTTTTGTTCGATCAGCAGCACCGAAATACCACGCTTCTTGAGCTCCTGGAGATAGCCGGCCACCAACTCCACGATCTTGGGCGCCAGTCCTTCGGTCGGTTCGTCGATGATGATGAGATCGGGGTCGCCCATCAGGGTGCGGCACAGCGTCAGCATCTGCTGTTCGCCGCCCGACAGCACGCCGGCTTCGGTGTGCTCGCGCTCCTTGAGGCGCGGAAACATGTTGTACATGTCCTCGTGCGACCAGCGACCGTGTTTCTTCGTGCTTTTCTGGCCGAGCAAGAGGTTCTGGTGCACGGTCAGGTTCGGGAAAATCTCCCGGTTTTCGGGCACATAGCCAATGCCCAGATGGGCGATCTCAAAGGTCTTCTTCCCTTCGATGGACTGGCCTTTCCAGAGCACCCTGCCCTGGCAATCGACCAGGCCCATGATGGCCTTGGCCGTGGTGGAACGGCCCGAGCCATTGCGCCCCAGCAGGGCCACGATCTCACCGGGCTGGACCTCGAAGTGAACGCCATGCAGCACATGGCTCTTGCCATAGAAGGCATGCAGGTTGTCGATTTTCAGCATGTCAGGACTCCGCCGGGCCGTCCCAAGGAGGACTCGGCCCCCGAGGGGCTGAGGCCCGCGGCTCCAAACCTGCCTGCGCAGGTTTGGACGGGCCAAAGAGCCTCCGCCTCAGGCGGAGGTACGTCCAGTGAGGACACAAAGTGCCGAACGTGGGGGCTCATGTGTGATTTCCTGCCTGGCTTTGCGCCACGGGAGAGCCGAGGTAGGCCTCCTGCACGCGCTGGTTGGCACGGACCGCATCGGGGGTGTCGAAGGCCAGGACCTCGCCATACACCACGACCGCAATTTTGTCGGCCAGTCCGAACACCACGCCCATGTCGTGCTCCACCGTCAACAGGGTCTTGCCTTGCGTGACCTCGCGGATCAACTTGATGAACCGGGTGGTTTCGCTTTTGCTCATGCCCGCGGTCGGTTCATCCAGCAGGATGACGTGCGCGCCACCAGCGATGGTGACGCCGATTTCCAGGGCGCGTTGTTCGGCATACGTGAGATTCGTGGCCAGGACGTCACGCTTCTTGTCGAGACGGATCATGTCCATCAGTTCTTCGGTCCGCTCGTTGGCATCTTCCAGATCGGCCAGGAACTTGAAGAAGCTGTATTTGTAGCCCATGCTCCAGAGCACAGCACAGCGCAGGTTTTCAAAAACGCTGAGTTTGGGGAAGATATTGGTGATCTGGAAGCTGCGGCTCAATCCCCTGCGGTTGATCTCGAACGGCTTCTTGCCGTCAATGCGGTGACCGTCCAGCAGTACTTCGCCGCTGCTGGGCGCGAACCGGCCGCTGATCAGGTTGAACAGGGTGGACTTGCCGGCGCCATTGGGCCCGATGATGGCGACCCGCTCGCCGGCCCGCACCGCCAGGTTGACGCCGCGAATGATCTCGGTCTTGCCAAAGCTCTTGCGCACATCCTTCAGTTCCAACGCGTATGTGGCCCCCACGCTTGTCGCTTCGCGTACTGCGCTGCCCCCAGGCGCAGGCATGCCCTGCGCTTCCCTTGGGCTGTGGGCCCTCGCGCCTTGGGACGGCCCGGCGGCGCTCATGCTCATGTCGACGCCTTGGCTCATAGCGTCTCCCTTCGCTTGATTTCCTTCTCGATATGCTCCTGGATCTCACCCCACTCGCGCACATATTGGCGGCGGCAGACTTCAAACAGGCCCAGGCCGGTGAGCATCACGAAAAGCGCGCCGAACCAGCTGTTGACGCTGTCGGCATGGAGGCTGGTCCACAGGAACGGCATCTCAGGCCCCAGGGCCACGTTGAGTTGCAGGTGATATACCAGCTCGATCATCACCGCGGCACCCAGCAGCACGGTCAGCCCGGTCAGCGCCAGCCCCAGATAGCTCACCCAGAGCTTGCGCAGATAGCCAAACGCGGCGACCCGCAGGTTCATCATGATGAGGCTGGCCACCCCTCCAGGGGCAAACATCACCATGAACAGGAAGATCAGACCCAGGTACAAGAGCCAGGCCTTGGTGAATTCGCTGAGCAGGACAAAGGCCAGCACCATCAGCACGGCACCGATGATGGGGCCGAAGAAAAAAGTGGCCCCGCCCAGGAAAGTGAACAGCAGATAGGCGCCGGAGCGGTAACCGCTGACGACCTCGGAGGTGACGATTTCAAAATTGAGCGCGGCCAGTCCACCGGAAATGCCGGCGAAGAAAGCGGCAATGATGAAAGCGATATAGCGCACTTTTTGCGTGTCGTAGCCGATGAACTCGACACGCTCCGGGTTGTCGCGCACCGCATTGAGCATGCGCCCCAGCGGCGTGCGCGTGAAAGCGAACATCAGGGCCGTGCAGACGAAGGTGTAGACCGCGATCAGGTAATAGAGCTGGATCTGCGGGCCGTAGGTGATTCCAAAAGGCCGGGATCCCGTGACACGGTTGCCGGAAATGCCGCCCTCGCCACCAAAGAATTCTGGGAACATCAAGGACATGGCCCAGACCAGTTCACCTACGCCCAGGGTGATCATGGCAAACGGGGTGCCCGACTTCTTGGTGGTGACCCAGCCAAGCACGACCGCCACCACCATGCTGCCCAGACCGCCCGCCAGCGGCACCAGGCTGACCGGCAGCGGCAACGCACCGTTGCTGACCAGGTTCAGGGTGTGGATCGCCAGAAATGCGCCCATGCCCGAATACACCGCATGTCCGAAACTCAGCATGCCGCCTTGCCCCAGCAACATGTTGTAGCTCAGGCAGACGATGATCGCGATACCCATCTGGCTCAGCATGGTCTGGTCCAGACTGCTGGTGAACAACAGCGGCGCGGCCAGCAGGAGAAGCGCGAAGAAGCTCCAGATCAGAAAGCGTCCGATATTGAGCGGCTTGAATTCATAAAACATCTGATTCATGCCTCAGCCCTCCCGTGTGCCGAGAAGACCCTTGGGCCGGAAGATCAGGATCAGCACCAGAAACAGATAGGGCAGGATCGGCGCGACTTGGCTGAGCTTGAGCTTCCAGAGGGCATAGCCAAAGGTGTCGGGTGTCACCGTCAGGCCGATCACCTGGACCGCCGACATCAGCGAGGCATCGATGGCCACCGCAAAGGTCTGCAACACGCCAATCAAGAGCGAAGCCAGAAATGCGCCGGCCAGCGAACCCATGCCGCCGACCACCACCACCACAAAAATCACCGACCCTACCGTGGCCGCCATGCCCGGCTCCGTGATGAAAGCATTGCCACCAATGACGCCGGCCAGTCCAGCCAGCGCCGCGCCGCCGCCGAATACCAGCATGAAGACGCGCGGCACGTTGTGGCCCAGGGCCTGCGCCATTTCCGGGTGCGTCAAGGCCGCCTGGATCACCAGACCGATGCGTGTGCGTTTAAGCAGCAGCCAGATGGCCAGCAGCATCATCAGGGCCACCAGCATCATGAAGCCGCGGTACATGGGGAACTGGGTGCCATACAAGACGAACAAAGGCCCTTCCAGCGCTTCCGGGACGCGGTAGTCAACCGAACCGCGGCCCCAGACCAGTTGCACCAGCTCCAGCAGGATGTAGCTCAAACCGAAGGTGATCAGAAGCTCGGGCACATGACCGAATTTGTGGACCCGGCGCAGAAAAAACTTCTCGAAGCCGGCGCCCAGAACACCGACCAGCAGAGGGGCCAGCAGCAGTGCCGGCCAGAAGCCGACCAGTTCGGTCACGCTGTAGGCGAAGTAGGCCCCCAGCATGTAAAAGCTGGCATGGGCAAAATTGAGCACACCCATCATGCTGAAGATAAGCGTGAGCCCGGAACTCAGCATGAACAGCAACAGCCCGTAGCTGATGCCGTTGAGCAGGGATATGGTGTAAAACTCCATGCGATACCCGGGATATTCTTGGAAAAACTGTAGGCAGCAGGCGCACGCGACAGCGGCACCAAGGAAAACGCCGGGATGGCGGCAACGTCACCCGGCGTTTCAGGGGGCTACCAGATTACGGTCGCTTCATCTGGCAAGTAGTCGGCGTGCTGGCGATATAGGATTCCATGAACTTCACCGGGGCAAAGGTATAGCCGGTGTTTTCCACGCTGTAGGGATTCTTTTTGTCCGTTTTCTGCCACTTGTCGATGAACATGCCCTGCTGCAGTTGGTGGTCGGACTTGCGCATCTTGTCTTCGCCGGAGAAGCTCTTGAAACTCAAGTCCTCCATGGCGGCTGCCACCTTGACCGGATCGGTGGATTTGGCCTTGGCCATGGCCGCACCCATCAGGGTAATGCCGTTGTAGGTGGCGTAGGTGTAATAGTCGTCATTGAACTTCTTCTTGAAATCCGCGCTCATGGCGCCGATTTCACCGGTATGGTTGGAGTGGGCATAGGAAATCATGTAGACCTCGCTGTCGCCGCCGGCAGCCAGCGCCGTCGGGGTACCGCTCACCCCGGCGTAGTAGGTGTACATCGGCAGCTTCAACCCCGCGTCATTGAGTGCCTTGACGAGCAGCGTCAGGTCGGCGCCCCAGTTGCCGGTCACGATGGTGTCGGCACCCGACTGCTTGATCTTGGCGACGTAGGGAGAGAAATCCTTGACCTGGCCGATCGGATGCAGGTCATCACCCACGATCTTCACGTCCGGGCGTTTGCGGGCGATGTCTTCCTTGAAGTATTTCGACACCTGCTGGCCGTGCGAGTAGTTCTGGCCGATCAGGTACACCTTCTTGACCTTGGGCTGGTCCTTCATGAAGGCGGTCAGGGCTTCCATTTTCATGGTGGTGTCGGCATCGAGGCGGAAGTGCCAGTAGCTGCACTTCTCGTTGGTCAGCGCCGGGTCCACCGCGGCGTAGTTCAGGTACACGACTTCCTTGCCGGGATTGCGCTCGTTGTACTTGGTCACGGCATCCGAGATGGCCAGCGCGGCACCCGAACCGTTGCCTTGGGTGACGTAACGGTAGCCCTGGTCGATGGCGGATTTCAGGGAATTCAGGCTTTCCTGGGGCGATCCCTTGTTGTCAAAGCCAGTGACTTCAAATTTCACACCCGCCGGGTTCTTGGCGCCGCTCAGGCGCTCGGCGGCAAACTGCCAGCTCTTGAGCTGGTTTATCCCGACGTTGGCAAAGTGGCCGGACAAGGGGTCGATAAAGGCGATCTTGACGGTCTCGCCTTTCTGGGCAAACGCCACGCCGGCACAGGCAAGCGCAACAGTGGCGGCAACGACTTTGACAGTGACTTTCATCTGAAATCTCCTCGGTTATGGAACCCAGCCAGCGTACAGGGATTCGCGCCATCCAGCGCTAGGGATTGCCCTATACCTATCACCAAAGTGACTACCCCCGCCCGCCCGGCCCGGGCTCAGGTATTGGGCAGCTTGTAGTCCTTCAGCACTTCGCGCAGCCGGGTCTTGAGCATCTTGCCGGTGGCCCCGATCGGAATGGCCTCGACAAAAACCACATCATCCGGAATCTGCCACTTGGCGGTCTTGCCTTCGTAGAACTTCAGCAGCTCCGCGCGCGAGACTTCGGCGCCCGGCTTCTTGACCACCACCACCACGGGGCGTTCGTCCCATTTGGGATGTTTCACGCCGATGCAGGCCGCCATCGCCACGGCCGGGTGCGCCACGGCGATGTTCTCGACATCGATCGAACTGATCCATTCGCCGCCGGACTTGATCACGTCCTTGCTGCGGTCGGTGATCTGCATGTAGCCGTCGGCGTCGATGGTGGCCACGTCCCCGGTGGGGAACCAGCCATGGCCTTGTTCGTCCTTGACCAGCGGATCACCGCCCTCGCCCTTGAAATACTCGCGCAGGATCCACGGCCCCTTGACCAGCAGGTCGCCGTAGGCCTTGCCGTCGTGCGGCAGTTCCTTGCCGTCGCCATCGACGATCTTCATGTCCACGCCGAAGATGGCACGCCCCTGTTTCAGGCGGATCTTCATCTGCTCTTCCTTGGAGAGCGACAGGTGCTTGTTCTTCAGGGTGCACAGCGTGCCCAGCGGCGACATCTCGGTCATGCCCCAGGCATGCAGCACTTCCACGCCGTACTCGTCGTTGAAAGCCGTGATGATGGCCGGCGGGCAGGCTGAGCCGCCGATGACCGTTCGCTTGAGCGTGGAGAAGCGCAGCCCGGCCGTTTTCATGTGGCCCAGCAGCATCTGCCAGATGGTGGGCACGCCGGCCGCATAAGTCACCCGTTCGGCTTCCATCAGCTCGTAGATCGACTTGCCGTCCAGCGCCGGGCCGGGGAACACCAGTTTGCAGCCGGTCAGCGCGGCGGAATACGGAATGCCCCAGGCATTGACGTGGAACATCGGCACCACCGGCAGCACCGCGTCGCGCGCGCTCAAACACATCACGTCCGGCAGCGCGGCGGCATAGGCGTGCAGGATGGTGGAGCGGTGGCTGTACAGCGCGGCCTTCGGGTTGCCCGTGGTGCCGCTGGTGTAGCACATGCTGGAGGCCGAGTTCTCGTCGAACTCGGGCCACGGGTACTGGTCGGACTTCGCGCCGATCCAGGCTTCATAGCTCTGCAGGCCGGGGATGCCCGAGTCCTTGGGCAACTTGTCGGCGTCGCACAGCGCGATCCAGTGCTTGACGGTCGTGCACCTGGCATGCACCGCCTGGATGATGGGCAGAAAGGTCATGTCAAAGCACAGCACCTGGTCTTCGGCGTGGTTGGCGATCCAGGCGATCTGGTCCGGGTGCAGGCGCGGGTTGATGGTGTGCAACACACGGCCGGAGCCGCTGACGCCGAAATACAGCTCCAGATGGCGGTAGCCGTTCCAGGCCAGGGTGGCCACCCGGTCGCTGAACTGCAGTTTGAGCGCATCCAGCGCATTGGCCACCTGGCGCGAGCGCCGGCCGACGTCACGGTAGGTATAGCGGTGGATATCGCCTTCGACCCGGCGCGACACCACTTCGGTGTCGCCATGGTGCTTCTCGGCAAAATCGATGAGCGAAGAAATCAACAACGGCTGGCTTTGCATTAACCCAAGCATGAAATATCTCCTGAATTATTCCGAATGAACCTGACCGCGCAAGTATCACGCATGCCCGGCCAGCGAAACATCGGGAAGGCCCTGATGACACCGGGTGAAAGTCATATGCGTGACAATTCCGGCATGAATATGGTTTCAGACAGCCCCCGGGTGCTGGATGTCGGACTGGCCTGGCGCAACCGCTTTGCGCAGCTGGGCGGGGATTTCCACACCGCCCTGTCGGCCCAGCCCCTGCCCGAGCCCTATTGGGTGGGGCGCAGCCCGGCCGTGGCGCGCGAACTCGGTCTGGCGCCGGCCTGGCTCGAATCCGACGAACTGCTCCAGGCCCTGAGCGGCAACCTGGCCCTGGCCGGCACCCAGCCCCTGGCCACGGTCTACAGCGGCCACCAGTTCGGCGTCTGGGCCGGCCAGTTGGGCGACGGGCGCGCCCTGCTGCTGGGCGAAACCGCCGCCGGACTGGAAGTCCAGCTCAAGGGCGCCGGGCGCACGCCCTACTCGCGCATGGGCGACGGCCGGGCCGTGCTGCGCTCCAGCATCCGCGAATTTTTATGCAGCGAAGCCATGCACGCCCTGGGCATCCCGACCACCCGCGCGCTGTGCGTCACCGGCTCGGACGCCCCGATTCGCCGCGAGGACATCGAAACCGCCGCCGTGCTGGCCCGGGTGGCGCCGAGCTTCATCCGCTTCGGCCATTTCGAGCATTTCTCCTACCGCGAGCAAATCCCCCAACTGCGCCAGCTGGCCGATTTCGTGCTCGATCATTTCTATCCCGCCTGCCGCCACACCGGGCAATTCGCCGGCAATCCTTACGCCGCCCTGCTTCAGGCCGTGAGCGAGCGCACGGCGGCCATGGTGGCGCAGTGGCAAGCGGTGGGTTTTTGCCATGGCGTGATGAACACCGACAACATGAGCATCCTGGGCCTGACCATCGACTACGGCCCGTTCCAGTTCCTGGACGCCTTCGACCCGGGCCATATCTGCAACCATTCCGACACCCAGGGCCGCTACGCCTACAACCGGCAGCCCAATATCGCCTACTGGAACCTGTTCTGCCTCGGCCAGGCCCTGCTGCCCCTGATCGGGGAGCAGGAACTGGCACTGGCGGCGCTGGAGTCCTTCAAAACCGTGTTCCCGGCCGAGCTGGAAGCACGCATGCGTGCCAAGCTGGGCCTGAGCCAGCCTGATCCGGGCGACCGGGCACTGATTGAGGGCGCCCTCAAGCTGCTGGCGCAGGACCGGGTGGACTACACCATCTTCTGGCGCCGCCTCAGCCATTTCGTTGCCGATGGCCAGGCCGATCCGGTGCGGGACCTGTTCCTCGACCGGGCTTCGATTGACGCCTGGTTGCTACAATATTCAGAGCGGCTTGCGCTTGAAGACAAAGAGCTGGCGACCAAATTGATGCTGAAAACCAACCCGAAGTTCGTGCTGCGCAACCATCTGGGCGAGCAGGCCATCCGATTGGCGAAACTAAAAGACTTTTCCGGCGTCGCTAGCTTGCTGGCCCTGCTCGAACAACCGTTTGACGAGCATCCCGCCTTCGAGGCGCACGCCGGCTTTCCGCCCGAATGGGCTTCCTCCATCGAAATCAGTTGTTCCTCATGACGCACCGCATCCAGAAGTCCGAAGCCGAATGGAAAGCCCTGCTGGCTGAAAAAGGCGCCGAACCCGTCGCCTTCGAAGTCACCCGGCACGCCGCCACCGAGCGCCCCTTCACCGGCAAGTACGAGGGCCACTGGGCCAAGGGCAGCTATGCCTGCATCTGCTGCGGCGCCAGGCTGTTCGACTCGGACACCAAGTTCGACGCCGGTTGCGGCTGGCCCAGCTTCTCCCAGGCCGCTTCTCCCGGCGCCATCGAGGAGCACGTGGACCGCAGCCTCGGCATGAAGCGCACCGAAACCCTGTGTGCCCAATGCGGCGCCCACCTTGGGCACGTGTTCGATGACGGCCCGGCCCCCACCGGCCTGCGCTACTGCATGAATTCCGCGTCACTTGAATTCAAGCCCTGATAATCAACGCATGAAAATCCTGATTGATTTCTTCCCGATCCTGCTGTTTTTCGGGGCCTACAAGTTCTACGACATCTATATCGCCACCGGCGTGCTGATGGCCGCCACCGCCGTGCAGATGGCCCTGATCTATGCGATCGACCGCAAGCTGCAGGCCATGCACAAGATCACGCTGGCGCTGATCCTGGTGTTCGGCGCGCTCACGCTGTTGCTGCATGACGAGCGTTTCATCAAATGGAAGCCCACCGTGCTCTATGCCGCCATGGCGATCGGGCTGGCGGTCGCCCTGTGGGGCAAGAAGAAGAATTTCCTGAAAATCCTGCTCGGCAGCCAGCTGGAATTGCCCGATGCGGTCTGGATGCGGCTGAACCAGGCCTGGGTTTTTTACTCCCTTTTCATGGCCGTCCTCAACGGCTATGTCGCCGCGCTCTACAGCACCGAGGCCTGGGTCAACTTCAAGCTCTGGGGCTACGCCATCCCGTTGACCTTCATCGTGGCCCAGGGCTTCTACATCGCGCGCCATCTCAAACCCGATTCATCCGAAAACTGATGCCCACCGACCTGCCCCCGCTCGCCGACCAGATGGCGCAACGCCTGCGTGACACCCTGCGCCCGAGCGCGCTCGAAGTCATTGACGAAAGCGGCGCCCATGCCGGTCACGCCGGCGCCAACGGAACCGGTTTTGGCACCCATTTCCGGGTGCGGATCGCTTCACCGTTCTTTACCGGCAAGAGCCGCGTTGCGCGCCACCGTCTTGTGTATGATGCGCTGCAGGATTTCATTGATCAGGGTGTGCATGCCATCGCCATTGAAACCGCCTGACAGCGCGCCCCGGTCTGTTCATCCCGTGACTTTCAAGTACCTCTTAGGCTTAGGACCCATGATGAAGAAGCAACTTTTTTCGACCATCGCCGCCGCGACCCTGTTGAGTGCCCTGGCCCTCCCCGCGACCGCTCAAAACCTGGCCATCGTCAACGGCAAGCCCGTGCCCATGGCGCGCGTCGATGCGCTGGCTCAGCAGTTGTCCCGTGCCGGCCGCCCGGTATCGCCCGAGATGATGGGCGAACTCAAGAAGGCGGTCATCGATCGTGAACTGTTCATGCAGGAAGCCCAGAAGCTGGGACTGGATACCACCGAGGATTTCAAGACCCAGATGGAGTTCACGCGCGAAGCCATCCTGATCCGCGAACTGATCAGCAACTTCCAGAAAACCAACCCGGTCACGGACCCCGAGATCCAGGCTGAATACGACAAGTTTGTCGCGGCCAACAGCGGCAAGGAATATCACGCGCACCACATCCTGGTGGAAAAGGAAGCGCAGGCCAAGGCCATCATCGCCGCCATCAAAAAAGGCGCCAAGTTTGAGGACATCGCCAAGAAGCAGTCCAAGGACCCGGGCTCCGGCGCCAAAGGTGGCGACCTGGACTGGGCCAGTGCCGGCAACTATGTGAAGGAATTCTCCGAAGCCATGACCGCGCTCACCAAAGGCAAGATGACCGAGACACCGGTGAAATCCCAGTTCGGTTACCACATCATCCGCCTGGACGATGTGCGCGATGCCCAACTGCCCAAACTCGAAGACGTCAAGCAGCAGATCGTCCAGCAATTGGGCCAGCAAAAACTGGTGAAGTTCCAGGAAGACCTGCGCGCCAAGGCCAAGATCGAATAAGGCCTTGCCGGCGACAAGAAATCAACGCGGCCCCGGCCGCGTTTTTTATTGGCCAAAGCAGCCTGCGGGAATCCGCTACTTGACACCCTCAGGGCCCTTGTGTTCAATCGGCGGACCTGCAACACCCCGTCACAAGGAGCCCCCCATGCAAGCCATTCGCGCACCTTTTTTCAAGGCCCTGCTCAAAAGCGCACTGGGCGCCGCTGTGCTGCTCGGGGCACTGGGCGCCTCGGCGCAAAGCGGCAAGACCGAAGTCCTCTGGCTGGGCCAGGCGGCCACCCGCATCACCACGCCCGGCGGCAAGGTCATCATGATCGACCCCTGGCTGCAGACCAACCCCAAGACGCCGGCCAGCTTCAAGAAACTCGAAGCCCTGGGCAAGGTGGACCTGATCCTGGTGACCCATGCCCACTACGACCACTACGCCGATGCCCCGGCACTGGCCCTGATGCACAAGGCGCCGATGTACGGCCCGGCCGGCATGAACCAGACCGTGGTCACGCTGGGCATTCTGCCGGTCGAGCTGGCCCCGCGCTTCGGCAAGGGCGGCACCATCATGCCCTTCGGCCCCCATGGCGTGAAAATCACCGCCACCCATGCCGAGCATTCCTCGGAGCTGGCCTACAAGAACCCGGTCACCGGCAAGGATGAAGTCCATGTCGGCGGCGAGCCCGTGGGCTTCATCATCGAGATGGAAAACGGCTTCAAGGTCTACCACATGGGTGACACCGGCCTGTTTGGCGACATGAAGCTCATCGGCGAGTACTACAAGCCCGATCTGGTGTTGATCCCCATCGGCGGCCACTTCGTCATGAACCCGGTGGACGCCGCCTACGCCGTGAAGAACTATCTCAAGCCCAAATACGCCCTGCCCATCCACTACGGCACCATTCCCCAACTCAAAGGCACAACGGCCGAGTTCTCTGCCGCATTGGGCTCCGAGTCCGGCAAGATGCTGGTCGTCAATCCCGGCGAAAAAGTCGAGTTCTGATGCCGCTGCATTCGACGGCCTGGCTGACCCGGGGCTTGCCAAGTGGCCTGTTGCGAATTGCGTTCCTGCTGGCGCTGGCCAGCCTGGCGGCCTGCAGCTCGGTCCCCCGCTCCACCATGACTGAATTGGCCCCCAGCGGCACGCTGCGTGCCGCCATCAATTTCGGCAACCCGATCCTGGCAACCCGGGACGCCGCCAGCGGCGAGGCCCGCGGGGTCTCCGTCGATCTCGCGCGCGAACTGGCACGGCGCCTGGGCGTGCCGCTGCAACTGGTGACTTTCCCTTCGGCCGGCCGCGTGGTCGATGCCGTCAAGGCCGGCCAGGTCGATATTGCCTTTGTGGCCATCGACCCGGTGCGCGGCGCCGATATCAGCTACAGCGCCGCCTATGTCGTGATCGAAGGCGCCTACCTGGTGCGCAACGAGTCGCCGATTCGCAGCAACGCCGAGGTCGACCGGCCGGGCATCCGCATCGCCGTGGGGGCGGGCAGCGCCTATGACCTGTACCTCCAGCGCGAACTCAAGTCCGCCACCCTGGTGCGCGCGCCGACCTCGCCGGCCGTGGTCGACTTTTTTGTCAGCCAGAACCTCGAAGTGGCGGCCGGCGTGAAACAGCAGTTGCAGGCCGACGCCCAACGCGTGCCCGGGTTGCGCCTGCTTGACGGGCGCTTCATGGTCATCAACCAGGCCATCGGCACACCCCGCGGGCGCGAAGCCGGGGCCCGATACCTGCGCGACTTCGTGGAAGAAATGAAGGCCTCCGGCTTCGTCGCCCAAGCACTTTCCCGTCACAATATCGAAGGCGCTGCCGTCGCCCCCTTGGCGCAGCAATAGATCAACCAAGCCGATCTTGTCTTGCCGGTCTGATGTACCGGGCCCATCCCGGCTTGATCGTTGGCTTTCTCTCTCGACTATCCATGCCTTCCAGCAACCGCTCTTTCTGGGACTTTCCCTATACCTCGCAGCGCATGCCGCTGCTCGCCGCCAATGTCGTCAGCACCTCGCAGCCGCTGGCATCCAGCGCCGGCCTGTTGATGTTCGCGCGCGGCGGCAACGCGGTCGATGCCGCGCTGGCCACCGCCATGGCGCTGACCGTGGTCGAACCCTGCATGAACGGCATCGGCGGCGACGCCTTCGCCATCCTCTGGGACGGCCAGAAGATGCACGGCCTCAACGCCTCCGGCCGGGCGCCGCGCCAGTGGACGCCGGAATACTTTTCGAAGTACGCCGCCATGCCGCTGCGCGGCTGGGATTCGGTCACCGTGCCCGGCACCGTCTCGGCCTGGCGGGCGCTGTCCGAGCGCTTTGGCAAGCTGCCCTTTGCCGACCTGTTCGAGCCGGCTCTGCGCTACGCGCGCGACGGCTACCTGGTCTCGCCCACGGTGCACCGCCAATGGCAGGCCCAGGTGAACGAACTGTCCGTGCAACCCGGCTACCGCGAGGCCTTCGCGCCCCAGGGCCGGGCACCGCTGCCCGGCGAGCATTTCATCTGCCCGGGCCAGGCGCGCACGCTGGAGCTGATCGCCCAGACCAAGGGCGAAGCCTTCTACCGCGGCGAACTGGCCAAGGCGATTGCCGACCATGCGCGCGCCACCGGCGGCCTGATCGACGAGGCCGACCTGGCCGCCCACCAGTGCGACTGGGTCGATCCGATCGCGGTCAACTACCGCGATCTGGCGCTGCATGAAATCGGCCCCAGCGGCCAGGGCATCGGCGCCCTGATGGCGCTGGGCATGCTGCAGCATTTCGACCTCAAGGGCGCCGGGCTGGATTCGGCCCTGTCGCACCACCTGCAGATCGAGGCCATGAAACTGGCTTTCGCCGACCTGCAGGAATACGTGGCCGATCCGGCCTTCATGCGCGACGTCAGCGCGCAGGACCTGCTCCAGCCCGAGTACCTGGCGCGCCGCGCCAAGCTGATCGACCCGGATCGCGCCGCACCGGCCCGTGCCGGCCAGCCGCACAGCGGCGGCACGGTCTACCTGACGGCGGCCGACCAGAACGGCATGATGATCTCCTTCATCCAGTCCAACTTCAAGGGCTTCGGCTCGGGCGTGGTCGTGCCGGGCACCGGCATCGCCCTGCACAACCGCGGCTGGGGCTTCAACCTCAAGCCCGGCCACCCGAACCAGGTGGCGCCGGGCAAACGGCCCTTCCACACCATCATCCCGGGCTTCCTCACACGCGGCGGCGCCCCCTTGATGAGCTTCGGCGTCATGGGCGGTTCGATGCAGGCACAGGGCCATCTGCAGGTCACCGCCCGCATCGCCGACCACGGCCAGAACCCGCAGGCCGCCAGCGACGCGCCGCGCTGGCGCGTGATGGACGACAACCACGGCGTGGCCGTGGAGTGGAATTTCCCGCAAGAAGCCATTGACGGCCTGATCGCGCGCGGCCACCCGGTCAAGGTGGTGCAGCGCTTCGACACCGAGTTCGGCTGTGCCCAGATGGCGATGAAAACCGGGCACGGCTACATTGCCGCTTCGGATCACCGCAAGGATGGCTATCCGGTTGGGCTGTGAATCAACGTAGAACCAACCGGACCACCGGCAAGCGCCACTTGCCGGTGGTCCGGTTGCGCGGCATGTCAGAGCGGTTCTTCGGCTACACCACGACGGCCACTACTGCGGCCTGGACGCGACCCCTTCAATAATATCGGTGTTCTGCGAATCAATGATGCGCCATCTGCCGCCTTCTTGACGCAGTACATTCAGCAGGATGCCGTTGCGCTCTGGCAGTGACGCTCCGTCAGGGGTGACGTGGCCCTCCAGCTTCCAGCGGCATCGGGTAATCGCGATTTGTGGTGCAGGAAACCGGCTGAAGACTTCACCGATGGTCAACCGGCTGTTCTTAAAGAGGGTTTGGTGCGTGAATTCGTGGGCGGCCTTGATTTCTGCACGCCCCTTCCACCACAGGCCAACGACATTAACAAATTCGGCATCCGGCGAGAACAATTCCGCAAACGCGTTCATGTCGTGCCTGTTCCAGCAAGCAGCGAAAGACTCGACGACACGTGTGACTTCTGTGACTTCTGCTGACATCGTTGATGCTCCTTTATAAGGCAACCGCAGGTGGAGAG
>Ga0210129_1000138_pt1 | contig 19710 bp, 19 predicted proteins | sample WestPond_Cattail_2_FD_185582 | JGI IMG/M metagenome (GOLD analysis project Ga0210129, IMG submission 185582) | Wetland microbial communities from the San Francisco Bay, California, USA, that impact long-term carbon sequestration -... | ecosystem: Environmental > Aquatic > Marine > Wetlands ... | reverse complement strand
GGCGGCCGCTGGCAGGGCTGCTGCTCGCCGCCGTGCTGGGCTTCTGGTGGCTGCAATGGCAAAGTGCGCCGTCAACTGCGTCCAGCGGGCCGGTTGCCACAGAGGCTGCAAAATACGGTAACCGTGACGATGATGGAAGCCGAGGGTGGCAACGCTGGAAAACGGTAACAGCATGACGGAGTTTTGAATGCGCATTCTGTTGGCGGAAGACGACCCGATGCTCGGCGATGGCCTGCAGGCGGGTCTGCGCCAGCAGGGCTTCCAGGTGGACTGGGTGCGCGATGGCGAGGCCGCCGAGCGCGAGCTGGCCAGCGGGGTGTATGCCGCCGGGGTGCTGGATCTGGGCTTGCCGCGCAAGGACGGCATGGACGTCTTGCAGGCCCTGCGCGCGCGCGGGGTCGCCATGCCGGTGCTGGTGCTGACCGCGCGCGATGCCGTGCCCGACCGCATCCGCGGCCTCGACCAGGGGGCCGACGACTATGTGGTGAAGCCGGTGGACTTGCTCGAACTGGGGGCCCGGCTGCGCTCCCTGGTGCGCCGCGCGCACGGGCAGGCGCAGGAGAGCCTGCGCTGCGGCGGGGTTCGGCTCGACCCGGCGGCCCGCCAGGTCAGCCTGAATGGCGAGACCGTGACGCTGTCCACGCGCGAATTCGACCTGCTCCATGCCCTGATGCGCAACGCGGGCCGCGTCCTGTCGCGCGAACAACTGGAAGAGCAGCTCTACAGTTGGGGCCACGAGGTGGAAAGCAACACGATCGAGGTCCACATTCATCATCTGCGGCGCAAGTTGCAGCCGGACCTGATCCAGACGGTGCGCGGCATCGGCTACACCGTGCTGCGCGAACCGGAGGCGGCATGAGTTGGTGGCGATCTCTCCGTTCCCTGCAGGCGCGGCTGATGGTATTGGTGCTTGGGTTGGTGACGCTGGTGTGGCTTGGCGCCGCGTTCATGACCTGGGTCGATGCGCGGCACGAGCTCGATGAATTGCTGGATGGCCATCTGGCCCAGGCGGCGGCGCTGCTGGTGGTGCAGCAAGCGACCGCGGAGGGTGACAATGAACTGGCCGACGCGCCCTCGCTGCACAAATATGCGCCGCGCGTGGCCTTCCAGGTGTTTCACGAAGGGCGGCTCGTGATGCGCTCTGCAAACATGGACACCGTGCCCATGGCTGCGGCCACCCGCGGTTTCGCGACAGTGCGTCTGAAGGACGGGGCCGAATGGCGCGTGTTCGCGACCCAGGGAGCCGAGCGCGACGTGCAGGTGTTTGTGGGAGAGCAGACGTCGTCACGCAGCGCGATTCTTTGGGCGGTGCTGCGCAGCGTGCTTTTGCCTCTGGCCTTTGCCTTGCCCCTGCTGGCTCTGGCTGGCTGGTGGGCCGTGCGGCGAGGGCTGGCGCCCCTGCGGCATCTCAGCGAGGTGCTCGGCCAGCGGCGGCCCGAAGTACTGGCGCCGGTGGTGCTCCAGGACATGCCGACTGAAATGCAGCCGCTGGTCCAGGCGCTCAATGGCTTGCTGGAGCGCATAGGGCGGATGCTGGAGTCCGAGCGTCGCTTCACGGCGGATGCGGCCCATGAGTTGCGCACGCCGATTGCGGCCATCCGCGCCCAGGCCCAGGTGGCGCTGGGGGCGGGTCAGGATGATGTGCAGCGTCAGCATGCCTTGCTGGCCACGCTCGCCGGCTGCGACCGGGCCACGCGGCTGGTGGCGCAGTTGCTGACGCTGGCGCGCCTGGAGGCGGCACCCCCACAGGATGCCAGTGCAGTCGAGTTGGGCGATTTGGCACGCTCGGTGGCGGCTGAACTGGCGCCCACGGCACTGGCGCGGCGTCAAATCCTGGAACTGGATGCCGGCGTGCCGTGCAAGGTCACGGGCAATGCCCTGCTGCTCGCCGTCCTGATGCGCAATCTGATCGACAACGCCCTGCGCTACAGCCCGGATGGCGCACAGATTCGGGTGGCTGTGGCGCAGGAATCGGGCCAGGCGGTTTTGCGCGTGGAAGACAGCGGCCCCGGCATGTCAGAGCAGGAGATGGCCCGGCTGGGGGAGCGCTTTTATCGTGCGCCTGGTCAGGCGCAGCCGGGCAGCGGACTGGGCTGGTCGATCGTCAAAAGAATAGCGGTCGTTCTGGGCGCACAGGTTCAGGTCAGTCGCTCGGTCAGGCTGGGCGGCTTGGCCGTTACCGCGCAATGGCCACGGCAACGCAGTACCAAATCCTGAATTCTTGAAGAGCGACTTGAGTCAAAATCACGGGATGCAATTTCAAAAAATCCTTGTTCCGATCGCCAGCGTGATCCTGGTCGCGGCCGCCTACCGGGCCTATGGCTGGGGTGGCGTGGCCATCGCCGTGGGCACCCTGGTCATGTGGCTGTTGCTGCATTTCAACCGCATGATGCAGGTGCTCAAGCGCGCCGCCAACCGGCCCATCGGCTATGTGGGCAGCGCGGTCATGCTCAATGCCAAACTCAAGCCCGGCGTGACCTTGCTGCATGTGCTGGCCATGACCCGCGCCCTGGGCGAACTCCTCAGCCCCAAGGACAGCCAGCCCGAGCTGTTTCGCTGGACCGACGGTTCCCAGTCCAGCGTGACCTGCGAATTCCTGCAGGGCAAGCTGGTGAAATGGGAGCTGCACCGCCCGGCGCAGCCCGATGATGAGGCTGCCGGCGGCCCGAGCACGTAAAATCAGGGTTTTGCAAGTCTTCTTGCACCAGCCCCTTCAAAGGAAAGAACCGATGAGCCCGCTACCTCCCTCGATGTCAGACCGTGACGGAAAAATCTGGATGGACGGCCAGATGGTCGACTGGCGCGACGCCAAGATCCACGTGCTGACCCACACCCTGCATTACGGTTGCGGTGCTTTCGAGGGCGTGCGCGCCTACAACACCGTCAACGGCACGGCCATCTTCCGCCTGGAAGAGCACACCGAACGCCTGTTCAACAGCGCCAAGATCCTGCGCATGAAAATCCCGTTCACCCCGGCCCAGGTCAACGAGGCGCAGAAGGCCGTGGTGCGCGAGAACAAGCTGGAGAGCTGCTACCTGCGTCCGCTGACCTGGATCGGCGACAAGAAGCTGGGCGTTTCCCCCAAGGGCAACACCATCCACCTGATGGTGGCGGCCTGGGCCTGGGGCGCCTATCTGGGCGAAGAGGGCATGAAGCGCGGCATCCGCGTCAAGACCTCGAGCTACTCGCGCCACCACGTCAACATCACCATGACGCAAGCCAAGGCGGTGAGCAACTACAGCAACTCGATCCTGGCCAATATGGAAGCCACCGACGACGGCTACGACGAAGCGCTGCTGCTGGATACCGCGGGCTTCGTGTCGGAGGGTGCGGGCGAGAACATCTTCGTGGTCAAGAAGGGGGTGGTCTACACCCCCGACCTGTCGGCCGGCGCGCTCAACGGCATCACCCGCGACACGGTGCTGCACATCTGCAAGGACCTGGGCCTGGACGTGGTGCAAAAGCGCATCACCCGTGACGAGGTCTACATCGCCGACGAGGCTTTCTTCTCCGGCACCGCCGCAGAAGTGACGCCGATCCGCGAACTCGATCGGCTGGAAATCGGCGCCGGCTCGCGCGGCCCGATCACCGAGAAGATCCAGAGCGCGTTCTTTGACATCGTCAACGGCCGCAATCCGAAGTACGCCCACTGGCTCACCAAGGTCTGATCATGTCCCAAGCCGTTGTCCAATTGCTGGCCAAGGACCTGAACCATCAGGGCGGCGTGTACTGCCCCCGGCCCGAGGCCGGCATGCAGCTCTGGAACAACCACCCCAAGGTCTATCTGGACGTGGCGCACACCGGCGAGGCCAAGTGCCCCTACTGCGGCACGTTGTACAAGCTCAAGGCCGGTGAGCATTTCGCAGCCGCGCACTAATTCGCTCATCATCGCGCCCCAGTGGATCGGGGATGCGGTGATGACCGAACCGCTGCTGCGCCGGCTGCAGGCGCGCGGCGAGCGGCTCACCGTCGGCGCCCTGCCCTGGGTGGCGCCGGTGTACCGGGCCATGCCGCAGGTGGCCGAGGTCATCGAGTTTCCCTTTGCCCATGGCGGCCTGCAGTTCAAGGCCCGGCGCGCGCTGGCCCGGCAGATCGAAGGCCGCTTCGATACCGCCTACGTGCTGCCCAACTCGCTCAAGAGCGCCTTGCTGCCTTTTCTGGCCAGCATTCCCAAGCGCGTCGGTTACCTGGGAGAAGCCCGGGTCGGGCTGCTGACCCATCGTGTGAAAAACCCGCCCAAAGACAAGCGCCCGCCGATGGTGGCGTTCTACTCGGCGCTCAGCGGCGAACCCGATGTGGCCGCCGACCGCCCGCGCCTGCAGGCCGATGCCGCCCAATGCGTGGCCACGCTGGACCGACTGGGCTTGCAGCGCGGGGGTTATTTCGTTTTTGTACCCGGTGCCGAGTACGGGCCGGCCAAGCGCTGGCCGGTCAGCCATTTTGCCGAGCTGGCGCACAAGCTGGCGCTGCCGGTGCTGCTGTTGGGCTCGGGCAAGGAGGCAGCGCTGTGCGAGGAGATCGCGGCCCTGGCCAACGCCAGCCGGCCGGGCCGCTGCCGCAGCCTGGCCGGCAGCACCGCGCTGGCCGAGGCCTTCTGCATCATCGCGGCGGCGAAAACCGTGGTGAGCAACGACACCGGCCTGATGCATGTGGCTGCGGCGCTGGAGGTGCCCCAGGTGGCAATCTTCGGCTCCAGCAGCCCGCTGCACACGCCCCCTTTGAGCGAGCGGGCCCGGGTTATCTGGCTCAAGAACGATCCGGCCTACCTGCCGGCGCTGGACTGCGCGCCCTGTTTTGAGCGCGCCTGTCCGCTGGGCCACACGCGCTGCCTGAACGACATCAGCGCCGACCGGGTACGGCAATTTTTATAAAAAAAAGCCACCCGCAAGGGTGGCTTTGTAAAAGTCCCCGAAAGGACGTCGTTGGGATTCCTCGATTCCAGGCTGGCTGCATTGAGACCGCCGGAATCTTCTTGATCGTGACAGCGATGGAGCAACTTTAGCGGGCAAGTTGGAATTGCGGTATCCCACAAATGGGGGATATGGCCTTACTTTCTGTGCGGGATTTTTACTAAAAAAGGCGGCGCGCCAGCGGGATTCAGACGGGTTGTCGGGAAAACAGGGCTTCGAAAGCCATGTTGAAGGCTTCCGGACGGGAATCGGAGATGAAAAGGCCGAAGTCCTCGACATGAACGGTGTACATGGTGAACTGGGACAGCACGTTGTGCTCGACCGTCAGACCACGGTAGCTCTTGTGACGCGTGACGAGCGCCAAAGGATCTGGACTGCAAAGACCGGTTGAATCCTGGAGGCTGGCTGACATGGTTGTTCTCCCCGATAGTCAGCGCAAGAATAGAAGTTCGAGCCGGGTTTTTCCAGTCCCCAGAGGAAGGGTTCGTGCACTATGTCACGAACCATCAACAATCCAGGTTCAGCGAAGGTGCGGCAGTTCCACCACAAAACAGGCGCCGCCGCCGGGCCGATCTTCACAGCGGACCGAACCGCCATGGCGCTGTGCGATGGACTTGACGAGCGCCAGGCCCAGGCCGACACCGCCGTCGCGTTCGGAGGCCCCCGGCAGCCGGTAAAACGGCTCGAAGATGCGCTCGCGCAAGTCCGGCGGCACACCCGGCCCCCGGTCGCAGACCCGGATGACGGCCTGCGCTCCCGCCAACTGCAAGGAGAGATGGACGTCGCTGGCGGCATGGCGGCGGGCATTGTCGAGCAGGTTGCGAACCACCCGGTGCAGCAGCCGGGCCACGCCCTGCACCATCAGGGTGGTTTGGCCGCCTGGCACGTCCAGTTCGGCATCGGCCTGGGCGCATTCCTCGGCGCACAGGCCGACCAGATCCACCGGCTCCAGGGTGCCGATGTCGATCGGACTGGCATCGAGCCGGCTGGCCAGCAGGATTTCGTCGATCAACTGGTCGAGTTCGCGGATGTTGCGTGAAATCTCGTCTTTCCAGTCCAGCGAGGGCACCTCCGTGCCGGGCGCGCGGGCGCGATCACCCATGAGTTCAAGGCCCATGCGGATGCGTGTGAGCGGTGAGCGCAGTTCGTGCGAAGCATTGGCCAGCAGGGTCTTGTGCGCGAGCAGCAGGGCCTGCACGCGTTCGGCGGCGATGTTGAAGCGCTGCGCCAGGAAAGCCACCTCGTCGCGGCCCTCTTCCGGCAGGCGGTGCGACAGGTCGCCCTGGCCCCAGCGCTCGACGCCGTCTTGCAGGCCTTCGAGCCGCTTGGTCAGGCGCCGCACGATCGGATAGGCGCCGACGGCCACCGCCAGGGCCACCAGAGCCAGCAGCCAGACAAAATTGAAAGGCGGGCGCCACCAGGGCGGGGCAACCATGGGGGGGCGGTGGTTGGGCCGGGGCAGATGGACGAACAGGGTCTGGCCGTCGTTGGTGGGAACCTCGAACTCCAGGCCCTGGCCGGGAACCCGCACCGGGCGCGCGACCGCCTGGCCAATGATCTCGCCGCTGGCGTTGCGCAGCACGATCTCGCGCCCGGGGCGCTGGCTGCGTTCACGCTCCGCCTCCAGGTGCCAGAACCAGCCGAACAAAAGGGTCAGCACGGTCACCGCGAGGACCACGGCAAACCAGATGCGCAGGTACAGGCGTTGGGTCAGCGGGGTGCTCATGGTCGGGGCCGCAGGCAGCGGTGGAGAAAGGACTCAGTCCTGCTGGCGGGCAAAGACATAGCCCACGCCGCGCACGGTGAGAATGCGCTTCGGGTTTTTGGGATCGGTCTCGATGGCCGCGCGGATGCGCCCCATGTGGACGTCGATGGAGCGGTCGAAGGCATCGAGCTCACGCCCGCGTACCGCCTCCATGATCTGGTCGCGTGTCAGCACCCGGCCGGCCCGCTCGGCCAGCGTGACCAGCAGGTCGAACTGGTAGGAGGTGAGCTCGCAGGGCTGCGCGCCCACCGTGACGGTGCGCGCGTCGCGGTCGAGGACGAGGGAGCCGAAGCTCATCAGGCTGGTTGGCGCAGTCGAGCTGCCTTCGACGCCCCGGCGCAGGATGGCGCGGATGCGCGCCAGCAGTTCACGGGGCTCGAAAGGTTTGGGCAGGTAATCGTCGGCCCCCATTTCCAGGCCGATGATGCGGTCCGTCGGGTCGCCCTTGGCGGTGAGCATCAGGATCGGCGTTTGCGCCGCGGCCCCCGACAGTGCGCGGATGCGGCGGCAGACCTCGAGGCCGTCCATGTCGGGCAGCATCAGGTCGAGGATGATCAGCCGCGGCGCTGTATCCGGCCCGGATGTCTGCAATTGTTCCAGCCCGGACTGGGCCGTGGCGGCGTGGTGGACAAGGAAACCCGATTGCCCGAGGTACTCGCCCACCATGCGGGCCAGTCGCTCGTCGTCTTCGATCATCAGCAGAGGGGCATTCATGGGCTCGAGTTTGCAGGAGCGAAGTCAAATGCGCTTGAACCGGCGGTAAAGATTGGTAAACCGGAGCGTCAATGGCGGCTGGGGGATTTGACTCTTGAAGCCAGCCAGACCAGCAGCAGCACCGGCACGCCCAGCCAGGCCGTGGCCGTGAAAAAGTGGCTGTAGCCGAAATGGTCCACATACTGGCCGGAAAAACCGGCCAGCCATTTGGGCGCCAGCAGCATCATGGAGCTGAACAGGGCGTACTGGGTGGCCGAGTAGCTGACGTTGGTCAGGCTCGACAGGTAGGCGATGAAGGCCGCCGAGGCGATGCCGCTGGACAGGTTGTCGGCCGAGATCACCCAGATCAGCGCCGTCACGTCATGGCCGCGGGTGCCGAGCCAGGAAAACAGCAGATTGGTGGCGGCGCTGAGCGCCGCGCCCAGCATCAGCACCCGCATCACGCCCAGGCGCATGGACAGCACGCCGCCGACGAAGGCGCCGGCCAGCGTCATCAGCACGCCGTAGATCTTGGTCACCGCCGCCACCTCGTCCTTGGTGTAGCCCATGTCCACGTAAAACGGGTTGGCCATGATGCCCATCACCACATCGCTGATGCGGTAGACGGCGATCAGCCCCAGGATCAACCCGGCCTGCCAGCGATAGCGGCGGATGAAGTCGGCAAACGGCTCGACCAGCGCCCCCTGCAGCCACTCGGTCAGATTCCGGGCCTTGGGGAGTTCATGCCGGGCCGGCTCGCGGGACAGCAGCACGGTCAGCACGCCCAGCAGCATGCTGGCCGCCATCACCAGGTAGGCGGTCTGCCAGGCATGGTGCTGGTAGCCGGCGCTGCCCAGCACTTCAGCGCGCGCCGCGACCCACAGCACGCCGGCGCCGGCCCAGATCATGGCCATCCGGTAGCCGGTCTGGTAGGCGGCGGCCAGTGCGGCCTGGCGTTCGGTGCCGGCCGATTCGATGCGAAAGGCATCCAGGGCGATGTCCTGGGTGGCCGAACCGAAGGCGACCGCCAGCGCGCACCCCACCACGGGCCGCAGGCTTTGCTGCGGGTCGCTGAAAGCCATGCCGGCCAGTCCCGCCATGATCGCGACCTGGGCCAGCAGCAGCCAACTGCGGCGCAGGCCCAGCCAGCGGGTCAGCCCGGGCAGGGGCAACCGGTCCACCAGCGGGGCCCAGGCCCATTTGAAAGCGTAGGCCAGGCCGACCCAGCTCAGAAAGCCGATGGTGGTGCGGTCGATGCCGGCCTCGCGCAACCAGAAGCTCAGGGTGCCCAGCACCAGCAGCAGCGGCAGGCCGGCAGAAAAACCCAGCGCCAGCATGCGCAGGGTGGGGGCTTCGAGATAGACCTTGAGCGTGGCGCCCCAGGACGGCTTGATTTGGCTGGATTCGGAGGCACTTGAGGTCATGCAGGAATAATACGCGCTGCGACCCTGTGACCTGATCGACCATGAAAACCCAAACGCCGAGAACAAAACAACTGCCGCGTGCGGCGCGGGCCTTCGGCCTGGCGTTGCTGCTGGTTCTGCCAGCCAGCCTGCTGCCGGCCTGGGCGCGCGAGGGCGTGGAAGTGGGCAAGAACTCGGCCTTTGCCAAACTGGTTCCGGCCGAAGAGGTGGAGCATTCAGCCGCCCAGCAGTACAGGCAACTGCTGGCCCAGGCGCAAACGAAAAAAGCGCTGGGCCCGCGGGAGCATCCCCAGGTGCAGCGCCTGCGCGCCATCGCCAGCAGGATCATTCCGCATGCCCTGGTCTGGAATCCCCGCGCCAGAGATTGGCAGTGGGAAGTCAACCTGATCGGCTCCAGCCAGATCAACGCCTTTTGCATGCCGGGCGGCAAGATCGCCTTTTTCACCGGGATTCTGGACAAGCTGCAGCTCAGCGATGACGAGGTCGCCATGGTGATGGGCCACGAGATCGCCCACGCCCTGCGCGAGCACGCCCGCGAACGCATGGGCAAGAGTGCGGTGACCAGCGGAGCGGCCAGGATTGGCGGCGCACTGGCCGCGGGCATCTTTGGCATCGATCCGCGCCTGACCGACGGGCTGGCGCGCGGTGGCGCCAACCTGCTGTCGCTGGAGTTCAGCCGCGAGGATGAATCAGAGGCCGATCTGGTTGGCATGGAACTGGCCGCCCGCGCCGGCTTCGATCCGCGCGCCGGGATCACGCTGTGGCAGAAGATGGGCGCCGCCAGCAAGGGCGCGCCGCCGCAGTGGCTTTCCACCCACCCCTCAGGCAAGTCCCGCATTGTCGGGATCGAGAAAAACCTGCCCAAGGTCCTGCCGCTGTATGAACGGGCGCGGGCGGCCCGGCCGGCGGGCTGAGCGGTCAGTAGCGGTAGACCATGCCAGCCGAGAAGCTGGGCAGGTACTTGAAGCCGGCCAGAGAGTCGTTCATTTGCTGCTTCTGGGCGTCCACGTCAGCCTGGGTGATGCCGGATTGACCGACCAGGTCGGTGCTGACATCAGCGCTAAAGGTGCCGAAGGTCACGCCCGCATCGAAGTAAAAACCCAGTCCCTTGTTCGCCGCCTGGTGGCCGTAGCCGATGCCCAGGTAGGGTGTGGCGGTCGGGTATTTCAGGTTCATATTGAAATAGTGGCCTGCCATATTGACCGTTTTGCTATTGATGGTGGCCGTGCCGGTACTCAGGGCATTCACGTCGAGCTTCAAGTCGTTGGCGGTGATGCCGCCCACAAAGCGGAAGCCGCCGCTGAAAGGGAACCAGTCGGCAAACAGGCCGGCACGGCTGTACTTGAAGTAGCCGTTGTAGCTGACGCCGCTGTCGGTGCCGGTACTGTTGGTGGACAGGCCGCCGGCGTACTCGCCGTGCAGGCCCCAGCCGCTGCCCATGGGATGAGCGTAGCCCAGGGTGTAGAGGCCGGGCAGGCCCAAGCCACCATAGACGTCCTGAGCTTGGGTGACGCCGCCCATCGTGGCCAGGACAGCCAGGCCAATTATTCGTTTTTTCATTTTTTCCCTGAAGGCGCAGAAAGGACAGTGATTATCGAGGATGGGACCACGGCAGGCAAACCGGAAAAACGACACAAACCGCGTGATCCGTTTGTCGATGGTGCCCTGCTGTCAGACCGCGACAAGCACTGGACAAAAAATCAGGTGCCGCCGACAAAGGGATTGGTTTGGCGTTCGCGCCCGAAGGTGCTTTCCGGCCCATGACCGGGGATGAACACGGTGTCGTCGCCCATGGGCCACAGCCGCTCGGTGATGCTGTTGATCAACGTGGCATGGTCCCCCTGCGGAAAATCGGTGCGACCGATCGAGCCGGCAAACAGCACGTCGCCGACAAAGGCCCTGGAGATTTCGGGGGAATGAAACACCACATGGCCCGGCGTATGGCCCGGGCAATGGCGCACGTGAAGTGTGCAGTTGCCAACGCGCACGGTGTCGCCGTCAAACAGCCAGCGCGTGGGGGTGAAGCTTTGCGCCGGTGGAAAAAAGCCGAAGCGCTCGCCCTGCTCGGGCAGGCCGTCGATCCAGAACTGGTCGCCCGGATGCGGGCCGATGATGGGCAGCCCGAGCTTGGTCGAGAGCTCCTGGGTGCCGCCGGCATGGTCGATGTGGGCATGGGTCAGCCAGATCTGCTCCAGCGACAGCCCCAGACGGCGGACCGCATCGAGCAGCAGCTCCAGGTCGCCACCGGGATCGATGACCGCGGCTTTGAGGGTTTCGTCGCACCAGACAAGGGAGCAGTTCTGCTGGAAGGGGGTGACGGGAATGGTCTGATAGCGCAACATGAAAAACAGGGGTTAAGGGTTTGCCCATGGAGAGAGGCGGGACACAGTCAGTAACATCTTAAACATTTGCCGGCGGATAACCTGGGGTCATGGGGTCACTCTCCCATGACTGTGGGCGCCGCTGCAAGAGTGCAAGCCTTGAGGGTCGGGCTTGAACAAGAACACAAAACGGGAAGTCATGATGCAATCCACGAGGCCGATTATCGCGTCACCCGAGCGGGCGCGAAACATGAAGCAAGCCCTGCTCTGGGTTGGTTTTGCGCTGCTGGGTTATGCCCTGCTCTGGGTTGAGTTCAAGGGGGTCGATCTCGGCATTCCCTACTATCTGCCCTGGCACACGGTCATGGAAACCATGGCCATCATTGTGGCCATGTTGGGTGCAGGAATAGTCTGGAACGCCTACGCGAAGGAGCGGCCGGGCAATCTCGTCTTCCTCGGGGTGATGCTGTTGGGCGCCGGTTTGCTTGATTTTGCCCACATGCTGTCGGTACTGGGCATGCCGGAATTTGTGACGCCCCCCAGCATGCAGAAATCAATCAGCTTCTGGCTGGCGGCGAGATTTCTGCCGGCGGTGGGTTTGCTGGTGGTGGCGCTGCGGCGCTGGGCGCCACTTCAAAACCCCCAGACACGCTATTGGATGCTGGCAGGCGTGCTGGGCTACGTCGGGCTGATTTACTGGGCGGTGATGTTCCGGATGGATCAGCTGCCGCCGTTTTTCATCGCGGGACAGGGCCTGACGCCCCTGAAGGTTGGTTTCGAATACCTGCTGGTGGGCGCCTACGGCTTGGCGGCGGTGTTGTTCTTCCTGCAAACGCGCAAGGCAGAGCCGTCCAACGTGGCCGATCTTTTTGCTGCGGCGACCATCGCCGCGATTTCCGAGCTCTGCTTTACGCTCTACCACTCGCATGCAGACCTGTTCAATATGGCGGGTCACGTCTACAAGATCATCTGCTATTTCTTCATCTATCGTGCGATATTCATCGAGAGCGTAAGGCAGCCCTTCGAGGCCCTGCATGAAGCGCTGAGCATGGAAAAAAGCCGGGCAGCCGAGCAGCATTCCTTCGTGCGCACGCTGGACTTGCTGGAGGAAGCGGTGCTGGAGCTGGACAGCAAGGGGCGCATCGCCAGCGCCAACAGCGGCTGGTGGCTGCTGGTGGGTTCGACTCCGATGGATGAAGTGAATCTGCTGGGCCACGTGCATGAAGAGGACCGCAGCGCTTTCGAACTGCACTTCATGGGTCTGATGGCCGGCAAGAAAGACGAGTTCAGGGGCCGCTACCGTTTCCAGACCCAGGATCGCCCTGAGCAATGGATGGAATGCCGCTTCGTGGTCGAACGCAACGATGAAGGCAGGGTCACGGGGGCCCGGGGCGTGCTGCGCGACATCACCAAGAGCTATCTGCAGGAGCGGCACATCAGCCATATGGCGCTGCACGACGCGCTCACCGGCCTGCCCAACCGCGTCCTGCTGGAAGACCGCATCAAGCAGGCCATCCAGCAGGCCTCGCGCAACGGCAACCGGGTCGGAATCTGCTTCATCGACCTGGATCACTTCAAGAACGTCAACGATGCCTACGGGCACAAGGCCGGGGATGCCCTTTTGTTGATGCTGGCCGAGATGCTCAAGGCCAGCCTGCGCGAAGGGGACACGCTGGCGCGATGGGGCGGGGATGAGTTCGTGGTGCTGCTGCCGGACCTGACGGAGATGGACGCCGTGCGCCTGGTGGCGCAGAAGATGGTGGAGTCGATGCAGCAGACGCTGGTGATGGATGGGCTGAGCATCAATGCCACTTTCAGCATGGGCATCGCGGTTTATCCCGATGACGAGTCGCAAGGCGACATCGACAGCCTGCTGGCCCAGGCCGACCGGGCCATGTTCTATGCCAAATCGCAGGGGCGCAACAACTTCCAGTTGTTTTCCGACATGTCGAGCAAGGGGCTGGGCAAGAAGGAGCTGTACATCCAGACCCGTCTGGCGCAGGCGATCCGGGACCACCGGATTGCGGTCTGGTTCCAGCCGCAGGTGGCGGCAGCCCTGCAACCCGATGGCCGTCCGCGCCTGATCGGTGTGGAGGCCCTGGCGCGCTGGCATGACGCCGACCTGGGCTGGATCTCGCCGGGCAGCTTCGTGCCCATGGCGGAAAACCTGGGCCTGATCAACGAACTGGGGCTGCTGGTCTGGCGCCAGTCCTTCGAGCAGTTCAGCCAATGGCGGCAGACCCACCCGGCGCTGACGCTGGCGATCAACATCTCCAAGCGACAACTGTTCGCCTCCGATTTCATGCAGCTGCTGCTGGACGATGTCGAACGCTACGGCCTGGATCCCCATTCACTGGTGCTGGAGGTGACGGAGTCGGTGGCCTTGATGGATGTGGAGTTCGCCGAAGCCCGGCTGCGGCAGCTGGCCCAGGCGGGATTTACCCTGGCCATCGACGACTTCGGCACCGGCTACGCCTCGCTGTCCCAGCTGCACGAGCTGCCCATCGGCGAATTGAAGGTGGACATTTCCTTTGTGCGCCGGGTGCATACCATCGAAGGCTTGCGCATGGCGCAGGGCATTGTCAGCCTGGCGCAGGCGCTGCGCCTGCGCACCGTGGCCGAAGGCGTTGAGGACGAGGTCACGGCCCAGGTGCTGCGCGACATCGGGGTCGATGTGCTGCAGGGGTACCACTTTGCCCGGCCCTGTCCGGCCAGTGAGCTCGTTGCGCTGCCGTTGTTCCTGGACGGGGTGACGCGGCCGCTTTGAGCTCAGCCCAGCGCGTCGTTCACCTGCTCGTGGAACTCGGCCAGGCTGATGGCGGCGTTCACTTCGCGCGGCAAGGCGTCGCGCACCGAAAAAACGCCCAGAATCTTGCCGCTGTCCGACACGATGGGCAGGTGCCGGAAGCCGCGCTCGATCATGATGAGCACCGCGTCCGCCACCTTCATCTCAGGCGGGACGCAACGCGGGTTGCGCGTCATGACATCGCCGACGAGTGTTTTGGCCGGGTCGCGTGCCTTGGCCACGACGCGGGTCATCAGGTCGCGCTCGGTCAGGATGCCCAGCAGCGTGCTGGCGGTGTCGATGATCAGCACGCTGCCGCAGTTGGCGCGCGTCATCACGCAGGCCGCCTCATGCACGGTCGCAGCAGGCACCAGGCTGATGACATGGCGCTGCGACATCGATTGGAAAATGGTGCGTTCAGTCATGGCGAGGCTCCTTTCCCGTGACAAGTTGATGCGGCGCGCGCAGCGGTCAGGTCAGCGCGGCGTTGATCTTTTTCAGCGCCGCCGCGCCCGGGCAGAGTTGCCTGGCGTCGAGTGAATTGAGCGGCGCCGCGCAGGTGTTGAGCGCGGTGTGCAATTCGGTCGCCAGCGCGTCCACGTAAAGCAGCCCGGTGACCACCTCGCCACGCGCCGCATGATGGTGCATGTAGTTCATGGCGGCGTTGCGGTCGGTCGGGTCGTAGTCGGCGTGCAGCTTGCGCAGGCGCAGCAGCGAGCCGTCGTGCTGGGCGACATCGATCACCTCGCCGGGGCCGTACTCGGCCGTGATCTCCTTGCCCGGGGTGATGAAGTCGATGCGGCTGACCGCATCGTTGTGCTGGCGCACGTAGTCGTAGCTCTTGGTGCTGCCGCTGTGGTTGTTGAAGGTCACGCAGGGGCTGATGACATCGATGAAGGCGGCCCCGCCGTGCGCCATGGCGCCCTTGATCAGCGGCACCAGCTGCGCCTTGTCGCCCGAAAAGCTGCGCGCCACATAGGTGGCGCCGAGCTGCAGGGCGATGCCCACCAGATCGACCGGATTGTCGCTGTTGATGACGCCCTTCTTGCTCTTGGAGCCCCGGTCGGCAGTGGCCGAAAACTGGCCTTTGGTCAGGCCGTAGACGCCGTTGTTCTCGACGATATAGGCCATGCGCACGCCCCGGCGCATGGCGTTGGCGAACTGGCCCAGGCCGATGGAGGCCGAATCGCCATCGCCCGACACGCCCAGGTACAGCAGATCGCGGTTGGCCAGGTTGGCGCCGGTCAGCACCGAGGGCATGCGCCCATGCACGGTGTTGAAGCCGTGCGAGGCGCCCAGGAAGTAGTCCGGCGTCTTCGAACTGCAGCCGATGCCGGAGAGCTTGGCCACGCGGTGCGGTTCGATGTCGAGTTCCCAGCAGGCCTGGATGATGGCGGCCGAGATCGAATCGTGGCCGCAACCGGCGCACAGGGTCGAGATGCGCCCTTCGTAGTCGCGTCGCGTATAGCCGACCTTGTTGGTGTGCAGGGTCGGGTGGTGCAGCAGGGGTTTGGCAATGTAGGTCATGCGGGTTCCTTCAACGGGGCCATCAACGGGGCGAGGCTCTTGCGGACCGCGCCGGCAATGAAGCGCGCGGTGATGGGCGTGCCGTCGTAGTGCAACACCGGCACGAGGCGGGCCGGGTCGATCTCGAGTTCGTTCACCAGCAGCGAGCGCATCTGGGCGTCGCGGTTCTGCTCCACGACGAAGACCCGCTCATGCGCCGCAATGAATTCGGGGACCGACGCCGGGAAGGGGAAGGCGCGCAGGCGCAGCGCGTCGAGGTGGATGTCCTCGGCCTCGAGCACGTCGAGCGCCTCGCGCATGGCCGGGCTGGTCGAGCCAAAGTAGATCACGCCGAAGCGGGTCGGCTGCGGCGCGTGGCGCAAGACCGGCTGCGGCACCAGCGTGGCCGCGGTTTTGAACTTGCGCAGCAGGCGCTCCATGTTGTAGGTGTAGTCCGGCCCGCGCTCCGAGTAGCGCGCATAGGGGTCGCGCGTGGTGCCGCGGGTGAAAAAGCTGCCCTTGGTCGGGTGGGTGCCGGGCAGCGTGCGCCACGGAATGCCGTCGCCATCGACGTCCTTGTAGCGGCCAAAATCCTTGCCCGCTTCGAGCTCGGCCGCCGTCATCACCTTGCCGCGGTCGTAGCTGCGCGTGTCGTCCCAGACAAAGGGCTTGCACAGCCGCTGGTTCATGCCGATGTCCAGGTCGGTCATGAGGAAGATCGGGGTTTGCAGGCGGTCGGCCAGGTCCAGCGCCGCCGCCGCGTGCTCGAAGCACTCAAAGGGGTCTTGCGGCAGCAGCAAGACGTGCTTGGTATCGCCGTGCGAGGCATAGGCGCAGGCGATCAGATCCGACTGCTGGGTGCGCGTGGGCATGCCGGTCGAGGGGCCGCCGCGCTGGACGTCGATGATGGTGACCGGAATCTCGGCGAAGTAGGCCAGCCCGATGAACTCGGTCATCAGCGAAATGCCCGGCCCGGAGGTGGCGGTGAAGGCGCGCGCGCCGTTCCAGCCGGCGCCGACGACCATGCCGATCGAGGCCAGTTCGTCTTCGGCCTGCACGATGGCGAAGCGGTTCTGTCCGGTCGCGGAATCGACCCGGTATTTTTCGCAGTACTTCTGGAACGCCTCGGGGACGGACGAGGACGGCGTGATCGGGTACCACGCTGCCACCGTCGCCCCGCCATAAAGACAGCCCAGGGCGGCGGCGCTGTTGCCGTCGGTGAAGATCTGGTCGCCCACGTTGTCGCAGCGGCGCACGCGAATCCCCAAGGGGGCTTGCAGGTGCTGCCTGGCATGGTCGCGCCCCAGATGCAGGGCCTGGACGTTGGAATCGAGCAAGCGCTCCTTGCCCTTGTATTGCTCGGCAAACAGCTTCTCGAGCACTTCGGCGTCCAGGTCCAGCAACACCGACAGCACGCCGACGTAGATGATGTTCTTGAACAGCTGGCGCTGGCGCGGCTCCAGATAGGCCACGTTGGTGATTTCGGTCAGCGGCACGCCGATGACATGGACGTCGTCACGGAACTTGGACGGCGGCAGAGGGCGGGTGCTGTCGTACACCAGGTAGCCGCCTGGCTCGATCTCGGCCAGGTCGGCGTCCCAGGTTTGCGGGTTCATCGCCACCATCATGTCGACGCCGCCGCGCCGGCCGTGGTAGCCCTTTTCACAAATCCGCGCTTCGTACCAGGTGGGCAGGCCCTGGATGTTGCTCGGGAAAATGTTGCGCGGGCTGACGGGCACCCCCATGCGTATCACGGCCTTGACGAACAGCTCGTTGGCCGAAGCCGAACCGGAGCCGTTGACGTTGGCGAACTTGATGACGAAATCGTTGATGGCTTCAATGCGTTTCATGCCGTTGCCCTTTCGGCGATGCTGCCGGTTTTCGCTTCGCGCGGCTTGTAGTCGTCCCGGCACCGGGGCCCGGCCGGCGTGGGGTTGAGCAGGAATTTCTGCATGTCCCAGGCGCCGGTCGGGCAGCGTTCGGCGCACAGGCCGCAGTGCAGGCAGACGTCCTCGTCCTTCACCATGATGCGGCCGGTCTTGAGTTCGGACGAAACATAGAGGTCTTGCGCCAAGTGGAGGGCTGGCGCCTTCAGGCGCGTGCGCAATTCGGCTTCCTCGCCATTGGTGGTGAAGGTGATGCAGTCCATCGGGCAGATGTCCACGCAGCCATCGCATTCGATGCAGGTGTCGCGGTTGAAAACCGTTTGCACGTCGCAGTTCAGGCAGCGGCTGGCTTCCTTGAAGGCGGTGGCCGCATCGAAACCCAGTTCCACCTCGACCTTGATGCTGGCCAGCGCCTTCTCGGCGGCCGCCCAGGGCACCTTGAAGCGCGCATCACCCGAGACATCATTGTGGTAGCTCCACTCGTGGATGCCCATCTTCTGCGACATCAGGTTGGTCATCGGGGGCGGGCGCCGGCGCACGTCCTCGCCATGGGCGAAGCGGTCGATCGACACCGCCGCCTCGTGCCCGTGGGCCACGGCGGTGATGATGTTCTTCGGACCGTAAGCCGCATCGCCGCCGAAAAACACTCGCGGCAGCGTGGACTGGAAGGTGTCGGCCTGGAGCACAGGCAGGCCTGCGCGATCGAATTCGATGCCGCAATCGCGCTCGATCCAGGGAAAGGCGTTTTCCTGGCCGACCGCGACCAGCACGGTGTCGCAGGCCACCAGCACGTCGGGCGCCCCGATGGGCACCAGGCTGCGCCGGCCCTGGTCGTCGTACACCGCCGTGACGAGCTCGAAGGCCATGCCGGTCAGCTTGCCGCCTTCGTGCACAAAGCGCTTGGGCGCATGGAAGTTGAGGATGGGGATGCCTTCGTGCAGGGCGTCCTCTTTTTCCCAGGGGGAGGCCTTCATTTCTTCAAAGCCGCTGCGCACGATCACCTTCACCTCACGGCCACCCAGGCGCCTGGCCGAGCGGCAGCAATCCATCGCCGTGTTGCCGCCGCCGAGCACGATGACCCGCTCGCCCACGCTGCTGATGTGCCCGAACGACACCGAGGCCAGCCAGTCGATGCCGATGTGGATGTGCGCGGCCGCTTCCTTGCGCCCGGGAAGGTCGAGATCGCGGCCACGCGGCGCGCCGCAGCCGACGAACACGGCGTCATAACCCTGCGCCAGCAGAGCCCGCATGGACGTGATCCGCTGTCCGCTCTTGAACTGCACGCCCAGATCCAGGATGTAGCCGGTTTCTTCGTCGATCACCGACTCGGGCAGCCGAAAACGCGGGATCTGCGAGCGGATGAACCCACCCGCCTTGGCCTCGCCATCGAACACCGTGACCTCATACCCCAAGGGCGCCAGATCGCGCGCGACAGTCAGGGCCGACGGTCCGGCGCCAATACAGGCCACCCGCTTGCCGTTGCGGGGCGCCACGGCGGGCATGCGTGCCTTGACATCGTCCTTGTTATCGGCCGCGACCCGCTTGAGGCGGCAGATCGCCACCGGTTCAGGGTGGCCGTTGTTGTTTTCCTCGACGCGACCGCGCCGGCAGGCCGGCTCGCAGGGCCGGTCGCAGGTGCGGCCGAGCACACCGGGGAACACATTGGAGACCCAGTTGATCATGTAGGCGTCGTTGTAGCGACCCTGGCCGATCAGGCGGATGTATTCGGGTACGGGGGTGTGGGCCGGACAAGCCCATTGGCAATCGACGACCTTGTGGAAATAGGCCGGATTGGTGATGTTGGTAGGTTGCAAAATCGCCTCCTTACCCTGTCGCGCGTGTCGTGGACACTGGCGCAGGATGCACCAAGTTTACGAGCATGGATCTCAACCCGAGAACCGGGGCGCCCCTCAATCCGCAGGTTTCATGACTTATATCAAAAATCCCGGAGAAGGTCATGCCGGGGGAGGCGTCCCGGACAACCCGGACCCCAGCGCTCAGCTCAGGGCTTCCAGTCGTAATGGATCGTGATCGGCGCGTGGTCGGAAAACTTCTCGGCCTTGTAGATCGATTCACTGCGGGCCAGTACGGCCATGGCCGGTGTCACCAAGTGGTGGTCAATCCGACAAAAAACCTGCATATCATTGAGGTTCAAGAGGGCCCTGCCTCGTGAATGGCGGCGTTGGCAGCAGGTCGCTGAACTGCAGGTATGGTTGCAAACGGCCAGGAGGCGTCATTCGGTTACTTTGACTTAAAGCGGCCGTTTCGTTTCGAAAGTTAGCGTCATGGCGACCGGCACGAGCAAATCCTATCGCAGGAATTATCAACATGCTCCTTAACAAGACGCGTCCTCAACAGTCCCCCTTTGCCAGCATCATCAATCTGACGGCCGCCACCAGAGATTTCTGCTCACAGAACCG
>Ga0210129_1000137_pt1 | contig 19740 bp, 19 predicted proteins | sample WestPond_Cattail_2_FD_185582 | JGI IMG/M metagenome (GOLD analysis project Ga0210129, IMG submission 185582) | Wetland microbial communities from the San Francisco Bay, California, USA, that impact long-term carbon sequestration -... | ecosystem: Environmental > Aquatic > Marine > Wetlands ... | reverse complement strand
AAAGAAAAGGTATTTTGTAAAGTTTATATCCGATAAGTTGAAGTTTTCCATTATAACGCAATTTAATTAATAAATCATTTTACAGGCATGAAATCTAAATTTATACCTGTCCAATCGCTCATTTGCTTGGTAGACGGATAAATTTTGGATACAACAATTTCTCCATCCACTAATGTAATAGGCAACGACTCAACTCCATATTTTTTGAGATAATCGTTTATCGTTTTATTACTTACGAACAATTGCGGCTCATCACGTAAATTATGGCGAACGACAGTAATGCCATGTTTTTTCAATGTTTCAATAACAACTGCTATTCTCATCAATTCAGTATTGATGCTTGTTCCGCAAAGACCGGTTGAACAACACATTGCCGGATCAAAAATTTCTATTCTTTTCATATTGTTCTTATTTTAAATAATATTCATTCAATAATAACTATAAATAAAATGTCACAAAGTAATATATGCCAACCAGAATAAAGAGAATTGCAACTATTCCGTTAAACCATTTTTGAAAAATTCTCATTCGGTTATAAAATGTCCCTATACCAGCTATACTAAAAGCCAGTATCCAGGCAACTATAATAACCGGTAAACCGGTGGCTAATGCAAACACTAAAGGCAGCAAATATCCTCCGGTGGCCCCTGCTGACATTGGTATCAGCATACCAAAGTAAAGGACTCCGCTAGTCGGACAAAAGGCCATGGCAAAAATAATACCTAACAATAGGCTTCCTCCAGCACCTTTGAATTTTCCACCTTTAATATTGTTGCTAAAACTTAATTTAGGCAACTGGATTTTATCCCCGAAAAGCATAAACAATCCTATGATAACCATAATAGGTGCTATTAGACGTTCTCCCCATCTGTTAATGCCCTTCTGTATAGAGAACATATCAGCTCCGCTACGAAGTATATATATCAGTATTGCTCCTAATATTGAATATGCCAATATACGGCCAACGGTATAAAATATTCCGCTGAAAAAAACTCGTCTCCTGCTTTCTATATCTTTACTAATGAAACCGATAGCCGTGATATTTGTAGCTAAAGGACAAGGACTGACGGCGGTGAGCAAACCTAAAATGAAAGCCGTAAGCACAGGAATATTACTGTTATCAAGAATATGTTGTAATATATCCATCACAAATGTATATTATTTTAATAACGATGTTATTTTTTTAATTAATCCGTTTTTATAAACTTCAGGACTATTTCTAGCATATTCAAATCCGAAACGTGTCATGTCGTTGCGTTTTTCTTTTCCGCTTTTTAATTGATTCACAAAAAGAGACGACCATGTAACATGATATTTGTCAGCTATTTTCTCTCCTTCCGGTGTGGAAATATCAATTTCTTTAAATTTAACCTGACCTTTTTTTACTTGCGCTGCAAAATTCATATTCACAACTTCTTTAGCATTGTTACCAACCGCTATACAAGTTGGACAACGCTGTTTTGCGTGGAAATACAACACTTCAACTACAGCTTTTTGCTGTGGCCGTTTATTTACTATTTTTGTTTGCGCTTCGGATGTTGTGTATCCTAATAATAGCAAAGCGATGAGTGATAATAATATTATACGTTTCATATAATTATATTTTAGATAATAATTCTTTTATTTCATTTACTGATATTTTTCCTTTAGCAACTACTTTTTCGTCAACGACTAAGGCAGGAAGAGTCATTATATTATATTTAATGATCTCTGTTATGTCTTCTTCTTTAATCAAATTAGCATCTATGCCCAAATCGGTCACTGCTTGTTGCACATTTGAATATAGCGCCTTGCAATTGTTGCAACCTGTTCCCAATACTTTAATTTCCATAATTCTTTTATTTAAACATTTATTATTGTATGTAATTCGTAGAATAACGAACAATGTAATCAAAAAAATATCACTTACAACACGATTCGTTTTTGCAAACAGAATCTTTAAATAACTCGCTGAACATTTTTTTTGCGATTACCCAATTGTCTCTATTGATGCAGTACTTTACTTTAGGAGTTTCAATCTCACCTTGTATCAAGCCGGCATCTTTAAGTTCTTTCAAATGCTGTGATACTGTAGCTTTTGCAATTGGCAGTTCATCATGTATATCACCGAAATAACATGTATTGCGCTTTGCTAAAAAATGCAATATCGATATACGTGCAGGATGTCCCAATGCTTTGGCAAAGCGTGCAAGCTGCTCTTCTTCAGGTGTATAATCTTTCTTTTCTTCCATCTTCTTATATTATTGTTCGCAAACATACGAACATATATCAATAATCATATATTTGATTGGCTTTTTTAACAAAAATCATAATGGCTAAACACTATTTATGTGATAGAATTTTTTCGCATATTAACACTGCGCTACGAATATACTCCGAGCAATGTGTTCTGAAAAGATTTAATTCAAGTACTTTTGAATATCCTTCAGGAGTACTCATATCAATGCCGTCAAGCAAATCCCTGCAACAAATAGAACCATGAAGCTTTTTAAATTCCGAAATATAGTGCGTAGTAATATCATAGGTATATGACTTTTGATCTCTAGTATCATTTTCACCCATACCATATTTCATACCTATTGCCATTAATGCACCTGTAACTGCTCCACACATTTCCTGACGATATGCAACTCCAGAACCAAAAGGCGTAGCAATTTTAAAACAGTCATTTTTACTAATATTCAATTCATCTGAAAAAACTGATAGAACAGACTGTGCACAATTAAAATTTTTACTAAAAGTCTCTACGGCTTCTGTCGATTTTTCTTTTTCCATAATAAGTTCTTGTTTTATTTGTCAAATATCAATTGCCAGTGTCCAACATCACGCCATTCGTCAAACTTTCTACCAATTTCTTTCATTAAAGAAACTTGTTTAAACCCGAATTTCTCATGCAAACAAACACTACTTTCGTTAGGTAAACATATACCTGAAATCAATACATGTATATTTTTGTGATCTACATTTTTCAATATATGTTCAAAAAGTTTTGTTCCTAATCCTTGACGTCTTACATTCTTATCCAAATATATAGATACTTCCTTGGTTGAAGAATATGAGCATCGGTTATTCCATGGATGCAAATAGCAATATCCGATCACATGATTATCTTCAACTGCTACATAATACGGTAAACTGCAATCTAATATACCCTGTATACGACTTTGCATTACGTTCAATGAAACAGCCTTCGTTTCAAAAGTTATAGCTGTATTCAACACATAATAGTTATAAATATTACAAATTTCAATAGCATCGTCAATGGTAGCTTTACGTATTTCGTTCATTAATGTCATAAAATAAATGCTTTTAATATATTATTGTTCGCAAATATACGAACAATTTAAATAAAACCGAATTCATTCATTAAAAGTTATTATTATTTATGCATATTGGTTTATCACAAGAAAAATGATGTATATTTGTACATCACAATCAAAAACGAATAGCCATGAAAAAAATAATTGTTCTTTGTGCTATTGCAGCGTCATTAATTAGTTGCGGCTCAAGCAAGCAGGCTTTTACCAACGATATGAAACAAAGCATTGACTCACGCCAATTCGTTGTGAATGTAAATAATGCATACCCTACAGGTGGTAAGATGGTGATTCTTACAAGTTCGTATTCATTTAAAGTAAAAAATGATTCGGCATTCTCATATTTACCGTACTACGGACGTGCCTATTCACTGCCATACGGTGGTGGAAAAGGTCTCAATTTTAATGAAAAGATAAAGGAGTATACTCAAAAGTATACTAAAAAAAATTCATCTGAAATTAATGTCACTGTTGCTAATGATGAAGACACTTATCGTTTCTTCGTTTTGCTTTATCCTAACGGCACTGCATCAATAACAATGAATTGCAATAATCGGCAATCAATATCTTTCACCGGTAATTGGAATATTGCAGATGTTCACCCATAATATATTTGTTATTATCCAAACTTATGTTATATGGCACTTTTTGTTAAGTTTAACCGTTGTTATTATATAATCTAAATTAATTACGGTTACTTTTACATTATAAAATATAGAATCAATAATATGTCGAAAAATAGGCTTACGACCAAGGAGTTTTTGCTCCCTTTCATTTTAATTACTTCTTTATTCTTTTTGTGGGGATTGGCACAGGGAATGCTTGACACGTTGAATAAACACTTTCAACTTATTTTGCAGATTTCGAAGTTCAAATCCGGATTAATACAGTTCTCGGTTTACATTGCCTACTTCTGCATGGCGATACCGGCCGGACTCTTTATGAAAAAACGTGGTTACAAAAAAGGTATTATCTTCGGACTATTGCTTTTTGCCGGCGCAGCCTTTTTGATAGCGGCAACCACTCCGTTGGAGTCATTCTGGCTTTTTTTATTTTGTTTGTTTATCATGGGTTGCGGATTGGCAACTCTTGAGACGGCAGCTAATCCATATACTACAAAATTAGGACCTAAATCATCATCAGCGCGAAGAATAAATTTCTCACAATCATTCAACGGTTTGGCATGGGTGGTAGGACCGTTAATCGGTGTATTCATTTATGGAGGCTCAAGCAATGTGTCCGGTGAAAAGTTAAGTTCGTTGTTTTGGCCGTATATTATTATCGGATTGGTAGTGCTGTCTGTGGCAATATTGTTTTATAAAACCACATTGCCTGAAATTAAGGACGAAGAATCGGTAGCTAACGCAAATGCCGAAAGTACAATATTGCAAGCGGAAAAGCCGTTAATCAAACAGCGTCATTTCGTGCTTGGCGTAATAGCGCAATTTTGCTATGTTGCAGCACAGACAGGCATTTTCAGTTATTTGATTAACTTTGTTACTGACGAACATCAAAATCCGAGATTCGATGTTCAATACGGTCCTTATTTTCTTTCCATCGGATTCGCGTTGTTTATGATTGGCAGAATGTCCGGCAGCTTCATGATGACTAAAGTATCACCATCACGATTATTGTTTATATATTCCGTTATGTCAGTTATATTGCTTCCTGTAGTGACCATGAATATAAAGTGGATTTCACTCATTGCATTATATTTGGTTTTCTTTTTCATGTCAATTATGTTCCCTACCATCTTTGCATTGGGCATAAAAGATTTAGGGGCAAAAACCAAACAGGCATCATCTTTCCTCGTAATGTCAGTGGTAGGTGGTGCGGTATTCCCTGCACTAATGGGTTTGATTGCCGATAATTACGGTATGGCAATTGGATTTTTAACTCCTATTCCGTGCTTTGTCTTTATTGCTTATTATGCATTAAAAGGCCACCAAATAAAATGATTATTAAACATACTGACTAATAAAAAAACAAAGGAGGAACATTATTACAATGAACCTCCCTAACAAAAAAAATATGTAAAAAATTAAATGCCTAATGATTTCTTTACAGCATCTATCTTAGTATCTGCCTTAGCATTTGCTTCATACCATTTACCTTTCTCCAAAGTACCTTTCACTTCAATATAGAACTTAATTTTAGGTTCCGTACCTGAAGGACGTATTGATACTTTTGTTTCATCAGCTGTGAAATATTGTAGTACATTGCTTGTCTCCGGCATAACAAGGTCGGTAGTCTTTTTGCCGTCAGTCTGTTTCAACGATTGATAGTCTTTCCACAAAACAATTGGAGAACCGCCTAACTCTTTCAACGGATGTTCGCGATAGTTAATCATCATTTGATTTATTTCATCGGCACCGCTTTTACCCGGTTTAACCACACTAACACCTTTTTCTTTTGAGAAGCCGTATTCAATGTATATTTCATTAATAAGTTCAAACAGCGTTTTACCGTTATCTTTAGCCCAAGCTGCTATTTCGGCTATCAAGCTGCAAGCAGATACCGAATCCTTGTCACGAACAAAATCTTCTGCCAGGAAACCGTAACTCTCTTCACCGCCGCCGATATATTTCTTCTTACCTTCAGCCAAGCGAATCTCACGTGCAATCCATTTGAAACCTGTGTAAACATCAAGCATTTCCAAATGGTTCTTCTCGGCAATCTTACGTATAACCTCTGTTGTAACAATGGTTTTAACGATAAACTCATTGCCTTTTACCAATCCGTTGGCCTTGTAATTGGTTATAATATAATAAAGGAACAGAAGAGCCGTCTCGTTTCCGTTAACCAATATCCATTCACCCTTGTCATTTTTAATGGCGATACCTATGCGGTCGGCATCAGGGTCACTTGCTTCAACTATGTCGGCATCAATCTCTTTTGCCTTGGCAATGGCTAATGACAAAGCGGCAGGTTCTTCGGGATTAGGAGACTTAACAGTAGGAAAATCACCACTTACAACCATTTGTTCTGGGACTGTGGTTACATTATCAAATCCCCATAACTTCAATGAAGCAGGTATTAATCTCACACCTGTACCGTGAATCGGAGTGTAAACAACTTTCAAATCATGTTGACGTTTAATAACATCAGGGTTAATGCTGACAGTATGGATAGCATCAAGATAAGCTTTATCTATGTCAGCACCGATAATCTGAATGAGAGATTTGTTCCCTTCAAACTTTATCTGTGTAGGGTCGGAAATCTTTTCAACTTCGTCTATAATACCTTTGTCGTGCGGAGCCAGCACTTGTGCTCCATCATCCCAATAAGCCTTGTAGCCGTTATATTCCTTAGGATTATGGCTTGCAGTAATATTAATACCGCTTTGGCAATGCAAATAACGAATCGCAAATGACATTTCAGGCGTAGGACGAAGATCGTCGAATAAATATGCTTTAATGCCGTTAGCACTGAATATATTTGCCGATATTTCAGCAAACTTTTTACTGTTATTACGACAGTCGTAACCGATAGCAACTGATTTTTGCTTTAAGTTTGCAAACTCCTTGTTGATATAGTTACATAAACCTTGTGTGGCAGCACCGACGGTATAAATGTTCATGCGGTTTGAACCTGCACCCATAATACCACGCAATCCGCCTGTACCAAATTCCAAATCTTTATAAAAAGACTCTATTAAATCAGTCTTATCTTCAGCATTAAGCATCTTTTTTACTTCTGCTTGGGTCTCGGCATCATAAGCCGGAGAAAGCCATTTTTCAGCCTTGGCTGTAACTTGTTTGATTAGATCTTCATTATTAGGCATAACTAAATTGATTTAGTATATTGTTATTCTTATTCGACAAATATAGTACTAATATTTTAGAATTACTAATTTTTTGGTTCTATATACCTGTCTCCTGTTTCTTTCAATATTTTGCGCAAGAAATCTTTGGGATAACCAGGATTACTGACAGGTAAAGCTTGATTATATTTATCACGAAGGAACTTGCCGTCCTTTTCCTGCTTCACCACTCCATCATTATATTTCACAATAAGGAATGTGCCCAGTTCTTTCCATGAATTAAACACGTCTGTGGCGCATTTATCGGTGTAATCATTAAGGTAAGCCTGCGCTTTTGCAGGATCTGTCTTATAAAGGGCCAATGCTTCCGTTTCCACTTTTGATTGGTTGGCTGCAAATTGGTCTTCAAAACCTTTCTGACGTTTGCGCAAATCACCTATCATTAAATCGTAACGAGGATAAATCATGTTGCTTACCCAATTATAAATCCACCAAGACGATTTCCACGAAAAGGTAACGAAATCGCCATTGTCCTTCGAATAGCAATCCGGTACCTTGGTAGTGCAGCAATACACCGGAGTGTAAACGGTCATGTTGGCATCATCAAGTCCGAACCACAATACTCCACCAATGTCATCGGGCATGTTTGCCCTCATTTGTGCCACAAATGTGAATCCTGTTTGTTGTGTTGATATAGGGCGCTCATTAAAACCTTTGATGCTGTCGACTTTCCATGTCAACGGGCGCAAACGGTATGGAGAATGAAACGGTCCGGCACCTATGTCACTTGTCATATCGAATGGAGTTCCTTCGTAATGGTCGCGCATTGCCGTTTGAATGTCGCGTACACTTACTTTTCTGTACGGTTTGATAAAAAGTGGCATAGGAGTTTTTGATTTACCTTCTATATAAGATATATATGAATCCATATCCGGGTCGAACATACGGAAGAAGCTCCATACACGGGCTTCACAAAACCTTAATCCTTCAAAGTCGACGGGACAGTATGCATCTGCAAAACTGAAATCTTTATTGATACCGTTGAAATATCCCTTTTCACGTGCAAAAGAAACTACGTCCGGCGAAAAGATAACATTCTGCTTGTCGTTCATATCGAACTGGCGTATGCGGCTTTGGTTTGCGTGTGCGCAAATGCAATCGTCAGGGACACGAACGGCAACCCAAACAGCACCGTGCATGCCCGCTCCCTTGCCTACCATTTCCATAATCCATGCTTCGTTCGGGTCGGCAATGGTGAATGTTTCACCTTCGCTGCAATAACCGTATTCCGTTGCTAAATCAGTCATTACCTTAATGGCTTCACGTGCCGAACGGCTGCGTTGAAGTGCAATATATATCATACTGCCGTAGTCCATGGTGGCAGTAGTGTCGACCAATTCAGGGCGACCGCCGAAAGTGGTTTCGCCGATAGTCACTTGATATTGGTTCATATTGCCTATGACATTGTAAGTATTTGCCGCTTCGGGAATTTTACCCAATGGTCTTGAAGAATCCCAATCAATTACGTCTCTCATCGTACCGGCAGGATTATTCGTAGTAGCCGGGAAATGACGAAGAAACCCAAAGAGTCCGTAAGAATCGGCATTATAAGATACAATAACTGAACCGTCGGCCGATGCGTTTTTGCCCACAATAAGATTTGTACAGGCTATGCCCGGCAGAGATGATAATGCTGCCAATGCAAATGACAAAAAGCTTTTCTTTAATGTTACCATTTGAATGTATTTTTATAGGTGGCAACATTACCTACATTGTCCACCGCTATTAATTCAAAACTATGTGTTCCGCCTCGTTTAATATAAGCAGGATCAAGTTTATATTCCATCTTGTCGCTCTGTCGGCGCAAATGCAACAAAACAAATTTGCCGTCGACATATCCGCGATAACTTTGTAAATCCGACCCCGTGTCTGTGACTACAAACGAAAGTTTTCCTCCGCGTCCTGAAGATACCACGGCAATATGCGGAGCTGTCTTATCCATCATAACACAGTATGTACCGAGTTTATCTATTTTTGTTACAATATAGCCGTTAAGGTATACTCCTCCACAATATTTCCACTGTCCGAACTTTTGCTGTGCTATATATAATTTATGTATATCCGATTTAGGCACAGGGCGTAGCAGTCTGATTTGCAATTCACAACTGCCGAGAAGCGGCGTCAGCTGATTGTCAAGTTGGTACACATCGGAGAAGCCGTTGCTTGCATGCGCGCCAACGTGTATTCCAATGTTATTAGGAACCATAGAACGCGGAACGGTGAGTTGCATACCCGGACGTTTTATTACATTTATTCGGTTCCAATATAACTGTTCATTGCCTTGGAGCTTTTTCGGAGGAATTGTTTTCTTGCGCCCGCGAATGATAAAATTATATCTGCTTTCATTACCGAACAGGTCGCGTAGTACCAATTCGCATTTATAGTCGCGTTCCTGATTAACTACAATAAGTCCCTGTTGTTTATCGGTCGCCATAATGCGCATATGGTTACCCGGTTCACGGTAAAGTTTCTCAAAATCATCTGTAACCCAGGCAGATACCTGTTTTTCTTCAGTGCGTGAGAAACAGCCCATATTAATATTGCATTTTAGCTTCCCATCTACAAACAGCTGTATATACCTTACCCTAAGCCGATTGAATGAAGCATCCTGATAATCGTGGCTCTTGACGCCTACTCCGATGCTTCCCCACCCTTGTATTATTTTTCCATTGGCAGGATAAAACGACAATTGATCTGTACGTCCTGCAACAATACCTTCACCCGATTGGGCAAACAGTCTGATGCCATCGGCTTGCGGTCTGCGCGTATCTTTTAAATAACGCCTGAAAAAAGGCAGAGGATCAATGAAATCTCCGTTATCCGTACGATACATATCAAGATGCACATGCGGCCCTTCTGAAAAACCTTCGTTACCGCTTAGTCCTATCACTTCACCTTGCTCAACTTTCAATTCACCTGGTTTCAAATCAATCTCGCACTGGTCTACCTGATGTTTGTACTGATAACGCAAAGTATACTGCATGATTTTCGGTGCAAAGCCTGTCATGTGCCTGTAAATTGACGTGTAGCCTGTAGGATGAGCTATATGCAACATATATCCAGAACCGAGTGATACGAATATCTTAGATACATAGCCCGGAGCTATGCTATGAACAGGAAAACCTATTTTGCCATTGGTCTTAAAATCTATTCCGCTGTGAAAATGATTTGGCCTTAATTCGCCGAAACTTCCACTCATTATCAACGGAATATCCAGTGGTGATGTATATATGACAACCTTATGAGGTTTAACTGAATGTTTATTTATATATTTTGCCGGAGCACTTTGCATTGATAACAATAACAAAGAGGCAGCTATTAATTTCCATTGTTTCATTATATCTACAAACTTTTTGCTATCTGTATAGCACTTGCAAAAATAAGGTAAAATCAATTCATACACTAATATTACAAATAAAAATTCTAACTTTGCCGCACATTAAATAGAATATAGATGAATAATATCCTACACGCAAAAATGACTCGCTTATTTCATTTAAAGATAGAAATAGTTATATCTATATGGTTCATATTCTTAGGTTTAATACTATGGGTATTTAATGGAAAATACAATATTCCATCGGCTGGTTTTGCCTCGCTTTATTTCTTTTTTGAATTGGCTCCGGCATTACTTGCCATTGTAGTACCTTTCATAGTTATTAATGTTGACCGTACCGATACTGTTTTTCATAGATTTAAAAACGCATGGTTATGGCTTGCAGCCGCTATTATCCCCACAATAATATATGTTATCAGCATTGCGGTAATTAGTACCGACGGTATTGATTTCGGTGAAGTGGTTTGCGGATATATCGGTTTATTGTTTGTTGCCGGTATATTTTCAGCAGCCAGTTTATTCTGTTCTTCACTAATAAAAAATAAAACGACCGCTTATATTATAGGTGTGCTGATGAATGCTTTTTTATATTACGGCTTCGAATTGACAGCCTTGATTATAAAAATAAAAAGTCTGCAAATAGGCATAGCACGGATAAGTATTTATAGCCAATACTCATGGCTTATTCGCGGTGATGTTAATGATGCCGACATCATATATTTCATATCGGCCATATTATTGTTTTTACTGTTTGATACGCTATACAATAAACGTGGCAAAACAGGACAATCCACAAGAACAGGTTGGGCTTTGGTCGCATTATTTATCATCATTAATATATTATCAGAATTATATACATGGCAATGGGATGCTACGTCTGATAAACGAAACACATTAACGCCGCAAACATGTAAACTTATCGGTAACTTGAAGCATCCGTTGGAGGTTGATTTATATCTTAACGGAAAGTTAAGTCCTTCTTTTGCCCATTTGCGTAAATCTACAATAGATATATTACATGAAATATCCCGCTATGAACAGTTTGGCATAAGGCTTAAGGATATGGCGCATCCTATATCGGTTAAAGATTCAGATCAAATGATGCTATTGGCAAACAAAGGCATTCGTGGAGTACAGATGAACGAAACCGATGCTAAAGGTCACGTAACGTCGCAGGAATTGGTATTTCCGGAAGCCGATATTATTTATAAAGGTGATACGATACCTGTAAATTTGATGTCAAAAAACGGCAATACGCAATCCGGCGATATGCTGAACGTTTCAGAAAGTAATTTGGAGTATGCTTTTGTTGAAGCATTACGTATGCTTATAGATAAATCTTCGCAACGCATTGCATTTATTGAGGGACAAGATGAATTCTCCGATGCATACGTGTATGATGCCAAAAGCCAATTGAGTAAATATTTTAAAATAGACCATCGTACTCTGTCCGGTAATCCTAACGAATTATCATCGTATAAGGTATTGGTTATTGCCGGACCTGTCAAAGCTTTCAGCGAAAAAAACAAATACACACTTGATCAATACTTGATGCAGGGAGGTAGCATTTTATGGTTGGCCGACGGGGTTAAAGTTGACGAAGACCTTTTTCAATCGGAAGGAGAAGCTCCTACCGCCAAAAATAATTTGAACATTGATGATATGCTATCCACGTATGGAGTATGCATAAATCCGACAGTTATACAAGATGCACGATGCACGCAAATTAAATTGGCGGCACAGACAGTTGAGAACTCATATCAATATATTAACCGTCCGTGGTACTTTGCTCCCTTGCTGCAACCTAACGGCAATAACATGATAACAAAGAACATTTCTCCTCTTAAATCTGAATTGGTAAGTAATATTTCTTTGTTTGGTCGCAAAGGCGTACAAGCAACAAAACTACTTGGTACATCAAACGAATCACACGTTATGAACATACCGGATTCAGTAGGTTTGGGATATGCCGAAATGGCTGCATCCAAACAGTATTTCAATCAAGGTTCACAAACGGTTGCTGTTTTGCTTGAAGGGCATTTCAAATCGGCTTTCACAAACAAAGTAAACCCCGACAGTTGCTTTAGCTTGGCGTCAGGTCGGTTGAACAACAGTAAATTTACAAGGCAAATAATAGTATCAACGGCAAGTATAATACAGAATGAATGGAGTGAAGGCGGTGAAGAATCACAGCCGATACCTCTCGGGTACGACCAGATAGCGGAACAACAACTCGGCAATGCCGATTTTATTGTGAATGCAGTTAATTATCTTGCCGGGAATGATAATTTGTTGCAACTTCATTCACGCATGAATCGACTTCGCGTATTGGATGAAAATGCTACTGAAGGTAACAAATTAATTAAATGGCAAATTATTAATATTTTAGGTCCGCTGGCACTAATGTTACTAATTTTCATAGCGTATCACTGTAAAAAGAACAGTTATTTCACTCAAAAGAATAAAAATTACACTTGACAATATCATTTTCATGCTACTTTTGTGGCTTAAATCAATAAATTAATATCATGAAGCATCTTATTCTTACTGCCGCATTTGCATTATCGGCCACTTGCATCTTTGCATCAAACAAAACAATGTCCACAGGCGATTGGTCAAATTATGGTGAAGTTGAAAAACAAATACAGAAAACATCATTCATAGATCACACATATAATATTAAAGACTTCGGAGCTAAGGAGTACGGACAAGGCAACACGGCTCCCTGTCAAGACGCTATCAATTTAGCTATTGTTACATGTAGCAAAGCCGGTGGGGGCATTGTTGAAGTACCGGCTGGAACATTTTATACCGGTCCGATTACATTGAAAAGTAATGTAAACTTGCATTTGGATAAGGGAGCATTACTTAAATTCTCTACCGATCAAAGTTTGTATTTCCCGGCTGTCCTCACTCGCTGGGAAGGATTGGATTGCTACAATGCACACCCTCTTCTTTATGCATATGGTGAAACGAATATTGCAATCACAGGTGAAGGTGTAATTGACGGGCAAGGTAGCAATAAAGCATGGTGGCCTATGTGCGGTTCACTAAAATACGGTTATATAAAGGGAGAAATAACACAACGCAACGGTGGTCGCGCGCGCCTTGAAATGTATGGCGAAAATGAAGTACCGATTTATAAACGTGTAATGAAACCTGAAGATGGATTGCGTCCTCAATTGATTAATATAGTTCAGAGCAACCGTGTTCTCATCCAAGGAGTTACATTGTTAAACTCTCCGTTTTGGGTTATACATCCTTTATTAAGTGAAAACATTGTTGTTGATGGAGTAAAAATAAATAATCATGCTCCAAACGGCGACGGATGTGATCCTGAATCATGCAAGAATGTTCTTATTGAGAATTGCTCGTTTGTCACCGGTGACGACTGCATTGCCATAAAAAGCGGACGAAACTTCGACGGGCGCAAATGGGGTATTCCAAGTGAAAATATGATTATAAGAAACTGCGAGATGAAAGACGGTCATGGAGGTGTGGTAATAGGCAGTGAAATAAGCGGAGGCTTCAAAAACCTGTATGTTGAAAATTGTAATATGGATAGTCCTAATTTAGCTCGCGTATTGCGCATCAAAACAAATACTTGCCGCGGAGGTGTGATAGAAAATGTAAACATGCGCAATATCAATGTCGGACAATGCGGTGAAGCAGTCGTCATAATTGATCTTGATTATGAACATGACGAGGATTGCCACCGAGGATTTATTCCTACAGTACGCAACGTATTCGTTGACAATGTTACGTGCAAACAAAGTAATCGTGGCGTATATATAATAGGATTGAAAAACAATATACAAGTATACAATATCAATGTCACCAATTCAAAATTCACAGGTGTAAAAGGTACTCCGGTCAGCATTATAGGTGCAAAAGATGTAAATTTCAGTAATTTATTCATTAACGGAAAAGAAATAAAATAATACAAACAAAAGTTCCTATTGCGTATTCACGTATTATATGCTTTTATAAACATCTAGTACGTGAATATTTTTTGCTTTGTTATAAAGACAATTTTTTTCAAAGATATATCAAATCAATTTCGATATTTTGCTATATCTTTGTGAAAAATAAAAACGAATTTGGCGTTATGAAGATATTTCCAAGCATACAGATTAAAGATCTTGACGCTTACACAATAGAGCAAGAACCAATATCATCGGTTGATCTTATGGAACGTGCTGCTGATGCTGTGGCGAAAACTATAATGAAGAAATGGGACAACCAAACACGTATTGTGGCATTTGCCGGTCCCGGTAATAACGGCGGTGATGCTTTAGCTGTTGCCAGGATTCTTGGAATGAATAAATACAAAGTCATTGTCTATTTATTTAATCCGAAAAATAAATTGTCGGCTGATTGCCAAAATAACTTGGAACGGCTATCATTCATCGCAGGTTGTGAACTAATCGTTGTTGATCGTCGATTCACCCCTCCTGCCCTTGATGCCTATACACTTGTTATTGACGGATTGTTCGGTACAGGAGTGAATAAGCCGCTCGAAGGCGGTTTTGCAGCTGTTGTAAAATATATAAATTCATCCGCATCGACGGTGGTGGCAATAGATGTTCCTTCCGGGTTGATGTGTGAAGACAATGCACTTAATATACCTGAGCACATAATCAAAGCAGATTATACACTAACGTTCCAATTTCCTAAACTTGCATTTTTATTTGCCGAGAATGAACAATATGTCGGTGAATGGGAAGTGTTGGATATAAACCTATCACAAGAAGGCATCGACAATTCCGACACGATATACAGTATCACTGAAGGCAAACAAATAAGAAATATTATCCTTCCGCGTAGCCGTTTCTCACACAAAGGATCTTACGGACACGGATTATTGATAGCAGGTTCATACGGTATGGCAGGCGCAGCCGTATTGGCAGCAAAAGCATGTATGAAATCGGGCATCGGACTGCTAACGGTACATACTCCGTCAAAAAACAATGATATAATCCAGACTTCAATACCTGAAGCGCTGGTACATAACGATGAAAATCCTTATAGCTTCACTAATATAGAAGAAATTGATAATACTTATCAGGCAGTAGCTATCGGCCCGGGATTAGGTATGGAACCTCAGACTGTTACGGCAGTTTGTGCTCAATTAAAAGCCACTCATATTCCTATGATAATAGATGCCGATGCAATCAATATATTGGCAAATAGCCATCTGGCAATGAATTCAATTCCTGAAAATTCGATATTAACACCACATCATAAGGAATTTCAACGTTTAGTTGGTAAGTGCAACAACACGTACGATATGTTGGTTAAAGCTTGTGACACAGCATTCAGATATAAAATAAACATTATATTAAAAGGAGCATGGTCGGCTGTGATTACACCGGAAGGATATATACATTTTAATCCTACCGGCAATCCAGGTATGGCAACAGCCGGTAGCGGCGATGTTCTTACAGGCATCCTGTTAGGGCTATTGTCACAGGGATATTCCCCTGTGCAGGCTGCAATGATGGGGACATTCCTTCACGGACATGCCGGCGACTTGGCTGAAAACAAAGTAGGTTTACGCGGTATGATAGCAAGCGACATAATAAATTATATACCGCAAGCCTGGAATTCATTAGTTGATATTAGCTAAAATAATAACACAGTATATTATGAAGAGGTATAATTTGATTTTAGTTGGTTTGTTGATAAGTAGTGCATGCTTTGCACAAACCGAAGTGACAAAATATTTCAATACTCCAAAAGGAGTTGAAGGTGTGGCTTATGCTTTGCCAAAAAATCAAATTAAAATAACGGTAACTGCTGTATGCCACAAGTATACTCCAGGAGATTTTTGCCAGTATGCAGATGCCTATTTACGACTTAAAGACGTATCTCCTAATCCTTTGGTTACATGGAATTTGTTATCGGTTGATGCAGAAGAGACGGCTGTGCCGGATACATCGAAGATATTCTTCATAAAGATGAAGAAAAATACTGTTGCCCCATTAGTACAACTTTCGGACAAGGGTATTATTGAAACAATTAATACATCGATTATTAGGCAAGAAAAACCGGCTAAAAAGGAAATAACTCTTCCGCAGGAAACAATGTTAAACCCTCGTGACCTTTTAACAGAAGATGTTGCTCAAGCGGGTTCTACAGCCAAAATGGCGGAACTTATTTCACAAGAAATATTCAAACTGCGTGATACCCGCAACTCATTACTTAGTGGGGATGTGGACAATATGCCTAAAGACGGTGCTTCGATGCAAATTATGCTGAATACGATAAATGCTCAGGACAAAGCTCTGACATCTATGTTTGCAGGTACTACACATAGTGAATTAAAGACTTATACGTTTTATATAGAGCCACAAACAGGTGATAACGCACAACATGTTTTATTTCGTTTCAGCACAAAACTTGGTGTAGTCGATGCCGATGATTTAAGCGGTGCTCCGATAAATTACAAAGCAGAAATAACTACTCCTATTGCTCCTCAACCTGTTAATTCCAAAAAGAGCAAAAAAGATGATGAATTGGAAGGTGTTATTTATAATGTACCTGCAAAGTCACAATTCACAATCAGTGATGAAAACGGGAAAACGTGGTTTTCATCTCAATATATGATTGCACAATTCGGTAACACAGACGTACTATTGAATGATTTGTTCAACAGTAAAAAAGAAGTTGTAAAAATACAATTCGATCCTTTAACCGGCAGTCTTATAAAAATAGATAAAGACTAAAAAGCAAAGAAAACTCTAAAGATACAAATTAGTTATTAGGTTATTAAGCCATCCGTGGCGTATATGAAACCAGCGACGCGAACTTTCATTCTGCGCACCGAATCTACCGACGAATTCACGGAATCCATTATGCCTGAAAGGAAGTCCGGCATCCATATATTCAAGTGATTCACAGCCCTTTTGATAGACTTCACGTAATGCAGCCCATAAAGCCAAAACTCCTGGATATTGATGTTTATATATTCGTCTGATACCGCCGCAAAATGGAATATATGCCTTATTTTCAGAATAAACGACAACGCATCCGCCGATAAGAATATCTTCATACTTTACAAGGTAAACACTTATATTTTTGCTGTTAAACTTTACTCTATCGGAATGTTGAAGGAATTGTATGCACGGGAAATGCTTACGAACTTTATAAGGATAATTCTTACGAAGCAACGAAGAAAAATCATCCAAATCTTTTTGTCCTGTTGCACGATGGACTGTAGCACCACTTTTCAGAGCTTTCTTAATTTGACGGCGACGTGAATGGTTGAAGCATATATCAAGAGGTAATTTTTTATCTATTATGCTCAACGTGCGCATCCAGCGTACAGGGAAATATCTTTTACTGCGAAATACCTTATAACCGAACATTGAGTCGGGAAGATCACGGAATAATATAAAGTTGCATTGCTTAAGCATCGTTTGTTCAATATAATCCAAAATCTCACTAAAAACATATTCTGCAACATTGTCGGAACAGAAATATTCACCAGTACCATATGCAAAACAATGATTGATAAGAGAAAAAGGAAACCAATGAGTTGATTTGTGCCATGTAATAAGTATTTTTCCAATTACGGTTTGATTATCAAAAGCTACTAACAACACAGGGTAATATTCCTGAGTACATTCATAATATCCGAACATCTCTTTGGAATAAAAGAAGTTATTACCTGGTATATTATCAGGAATTTCTTCTGCATGGTAATATGTAGTTAGCTTTAACAATGAATTTTACCAGTTAAAAATTATAAACAAAGATAATGCAACTAATTTATAAACAATAAAAAATAATAATATATTTTTCATTTTTTTTGTTTAGCTGCCAACCTTATATAAAAGGCAAAAAAAATGATAGGCAATATTTCGTACCTATCAATTCTTTTATTAGGATTACAATTTATTTCAGTGCAGATATTGCTGCATCGTAATCAGGTTCGTGAGTAATTTCGGATACCAATTCAGTATAAATTACTTTGCCTTGCGGGTTAATGACAACTACGGAGCGAGCCAATAATCCTGCAAGAGGACCGTCGTTCATGTAAACTCCATAGTTATTACCGAAATCATGATCGCGGAAATCACTTAAGGGAATTACGTTTTTGATGCCTTCTGTCGTACAGAAACGACCTTGAGCAAAAGGTAAGTCCTTACTGATTGCCAATACAACCGTGTTGTTCATTCCGGCAGCTAACTCATTAAATTTACGCACTGACGTAGCGCATACTGAGGTATCCAAACTCGGAAAAATGTTTAAGATAACACTTTTACCTGCTGCATCTTTCAATGTGTAGTTTGAAAGATCGCCTTTTACAAGTGTAAACTCAGGTGCTTGTACACCTTTCTCAATAAATGTTCCGGCTAAATTAACCGTTTTACCTGAAAATTTTGTTTGTGACATACTATAAACTTTTTATTGTTTGATACTCTTGTCACCACAAAGTTCAGCAAAAAATATTAATTTTGCAATATGATTGAGTGGAAAAATACTTTAATGGGTGCATTAGGCATCAAAATTATCAAAAAGTCCGACGGCATTATAACTGCAACAATGCAGGTGGATAACCGTACATGCCAAACCTATGGCGTATTGCATGGAGGTGCATCATTAGCTTTGGCAGAAACTCTTGCAGGCATAGGTTCAATGGACATTTGCGAAGAAAATGAAATTCCATGCGGATTGAGTGTAAGCGGAAACCACATGCTTGCAGTACCGTTGGGGCATACGGTAACCGCTACAGGTTCATTAATATTTAAAGGAAAGACGACACATGTATGGAATGTAGATATACGTAATGAAGAAGATGAATTGGTATCAACGGTAAGAATAGTAAACCACATTGTCATCAGAAAGAAAAAGGGAAACAATGAATGAATATATAGCTTTTGCCGCATATCGTTTGCCGGGCGAATCGGAACCGAATATGATAATTCAAACCGAGGGTATTCCGGTAACGGACAACAGACAAAATTTAATGGTATCGAGAGGCTTTATGATGTCGCCTTTTGTTGCTGATAAAAACAAACCTACAGTATTAATAAAAGCAGATAAGGTATTACATGGCGATAAAGATGTTTTTGCAGCGTTGGAAAAAATAAATATCCATTTAAACGATTGCAATATACGTTCCAACGATAATTACAAAGATGCGTATGAATTGTTTAACAGTGCCTTGCAAAAAGGTATGTTTCAAAAACTTGTACTTTCAACTTCTTCGGTGTGCGAGCAAACAACATCTCCGATAAAAATGTTTCTCAAGGCAT
>Ga0210129_1000136_pt1 | contig 19851 bp, 12 predicted proteins | sample WestPond_Cattail_2_FD_185582 | JGI IMG/M metagenome (GOLD analysis project Ga0210129, IMG submission 185582) | Wetland microbial communities from the San Francisco Bay, California, USA, that impact long-term carbon sequestration -... | ecosystem: Environmental > Aquatic > Marine > Wetlands ... | reverse complement strand
GACGATGTGACGGCGATTTCACGCGATCCCGGCATTGCGCGTGCGCTGGCACTGCAGGAACTGGGCTTGCGCAATGAAGCCAGCCAGGAATGGAACTGGTCGATACGGGAATTCTCCGACCCGCAACTGCTCGCGGCGGCCGAACTGGCGCGCCGCATGGAATGGTATGACCGCGCCATCAATACCGCCGAGCGCACCCGCGAGCTGCACGATTTCGAATTGCGCTTTCTTGCACCCTACCGGGAACTGGCCCAACAGGCGGCGAGTGAAAACCAGATCGACGAGGCCTGGGTGTTCGGCCTGATGCGGCAGGAAAGCCGTTTCGTCAACGTCGCCCGTTCCGGGGTCGGCGCGTCGGGCCTGATGCAGATCATGCCGGCGACCGCACGCTGGATCGCACGGCGCCTCGGGATCAACAGATTCGATCCGAAAGAGATGCAGGACCCGGCAAAAAATATCCAGTTCGGTGCGTATTACCTGAAGCATGTGCAATCCACCCTGGATGATTCGCCGGTGCTCGCCACCGCCGCCTACAATGCCGGCCCCGGTCGTGCCCAGCGCTGGCGCGATACCCGGCCGATGGAAGCCGCGGTCTACATCGAATCGATTCCGTTTGCCGAGACGCGCGATTACGTCAAGAAGGTGATGAGCAACGCCATGTATTACGCGGCACGGTTCGGTCAGCCTTCGGTGCTGCTGAAAGACCGGCTCGGCACGGTGCCCGCCCGGAAAACGCCGGTCGAGCCGACGACCGAACCGGAACCCGCGCTGGAACTTGAACAGGCGGGCGATTAGAATCAGCCACGCCTCATAAACCGAAACAATACCTTCATGAAGATTGAAAGCATCTGCATTCTGGGTGGGTCCGGCTTTGTCGGCACCCATCTCGTCAGCCTGCTCGCCACGCGCGGCCTCAAGGTGCGCGTGCTGAGCCACCGCCGCGAGATGGCCAAGGAACTGATCCTGTTGCCGACGGTGGAAGTGGTCGAGGCTGACGTGCACGACCAGCACCAGCTCATCGGACATTTCCGCGGCATGGATGCCGTCATCAACCTGGTCGGCATCCTGCATGAAAGAAAGGTCGGCCGCGTTGATCTGCCGAGCGCTCGCCGTGGCGATTTCCAGAAAGTCCACATCGAACTGGCGCGCAAGGTCATCCACGCCTGCGGCGAATCGGGCGTGCATCGGCTGCTGCATATGAGCGCGCTCGGCGCCCACCCCAATTCGCGCTCGGCCTACCAGCGCTCCAAGGGCATTGCCGAGGCGCTGGTACGCGAGGCCGGCATGAGCCATGTCGAGCATGAAAACTGGTATCTGAACGGACCCAAGTTCATACACGGTTACGGCCTCAACACCACCATCTTCCGTCCATCGGTGATCTTCGGCCGCGGCGACTCCTTCCTGACGATGTTCGCGCGCCTGTTGAAGGTTTTCCCCGTACTGCCGCTGGCCAGCGCGGCTGCGCGCTTTGCGCCGGTGCACGTGGATGACGTCGCGCGCGCCTTCGCCGACAGTCTCGACAATCCCGCCACCTTTGGCCAGACCTATGACCTGTGCGGCCCCAGGGCATACAGCCTGCAGGAACTGGTGCGCTACGTCGGCGACGTCATCGGCAAGAAACGCAGCATCATCCCGCTGGGGGAGCAACTGTCCTATCTGCAGGCCTGGGCGATGGAGTTCAAACCCGGCAGGAAGCTGATGACGCGCGACAATTTCTTTGCCATGGGCGTGGACAACGTCTGCAGCAGCGGTTGGCCGTCGGTGTTCGATTTCGCCCCCGCATCGCTCGAGGCCATCGCGCCGGAATACCTGCGTGCCGACTCGCCACGCGCGCGGTACGAGGACTATCGCGAGAACGCACGCCGCTAAAGCGGGCGCACCGCCATGAAAACCTACGTCGTGGGCGGTGCAGTGCGCGACCGGTTGCTGGGCCTGGCGGTGGCCGACCGTGATCACGTCGTCGTCGGCGCCACGCCGGAGCAGATGCTGGCCTTGGGCTTCCAGCCGGTGGGCAAGGATTTCCCGGTGTTTCTGCATCCGCAGTCTCACGCCGAATATGCGCTGGCGCGCACCGAGCGCAAGTCCGGTCACGGCTACAAGGGCTTCATGGTCTACGCCGCGCCGGAGGTGACGCTGGAGCAGGACTTGCAGCGGCGCGACCTCACCATCAACGCCATGGCCGAGGACGAGGCGGGCGTGCTGGTCGATCCTTATGGCGGACAACGCGATCTGGCCGCTCGTGTCTTTCGCCATGTGAGCGAGGCCTTTGCCGAAGATCCGGTGCGGATTCTGCGCGTGGCGCGCTTCGCCGCGCGTTTCACCGATTTCTCGGTTGCGCCCGAAACGCTGGCCCTGATGCGCGACATGGTGGACAACGGTGAAGTCGACGCCCTGGTGCCCGAACGGGTGTGGCAGGAAGTCGCGCGCGGCCTGATGGAGAGCCAGCCCTCGCGCATGTTCCACGTGCTGCGCGACTGCGGCGCGCTGGCCAGGCTGTTCCCGGAAATCGATCGCCTGTTCGGCGTGCCGCAACCCCCGGAACACCATCCCGAGGTCGACACCGGGGTGCACGTGATGCTGGTCGTGGACTGGTCAGCGCGTCAGGGTCACAGCCTGCCGGTGCGTTTCGCCGCGTTGACCCATGACCTTGGCAAGGGGATGACCCCGCCGGCATTGTGGCCGAAGCATCACGGCCACGAGGGGAAGAGTGTGGAACTGGTGCGCGCGCTCAGCGAGCGCATCCGCGTTCCGGTCGACTGCCGCGAACTTGCCATCGCCGTTGCGCGCGATCACGGCAATGTCCACCGTGCGCTGGAACTGCGCGCCGCCACGGTCGTCGAATTACTGGAGCGCGTCGATGCGTTTCGCCGGCCGGAGCGTTTTGCTGATTTTCTGCAGGCATGCGAATGTGATTTTCGTGGACGGCCCGGCTACGAGTCGCGTGCGTTTCCGGCTGCGGCCTATCTGGCGCAGGCGCTCGTTGTCGCGCGCGGCATCGATGCCGGGGCGATTGCACGCGCGGTGGCACCCGAGCGGATACGCGATGCGGTATTCCATGCGCGAGTCGATGCGGTCGATGGCTGGCGCAGGCAACACATTTGAGTGAGGAACTATGCCGTATAGCGAACAAACCGTGCAGTCAGTGCGTCCATGGTCGGACAAAACCTTCAGCTTCACGCTGAGTCGGCCACAGGATTTTTCGTTTGAAAACGGCGAATTCGTCACCATCGGCCTGAAGCGCGAAGGCCGGCTGGTGGCACGCGCGTATTCCATCGTGTCCACCGCCAGCCACGATTATCTGGAATTTCTCAGCATCCATGTGCCGGACGGCCCGCTCACCAGCCAGCTGGCGCAAATCCGTCCTGGCGACAGCGTGTGGGTCAACAGCAAGACCACCGGCACCCTCACGCTCAATCATGTTCTGCCCGGCCGCACCCTGTATTTGCTCGCCACCGGCACCGGGCTGGCGCCGTTCATGAGCCTGATCCGCGATCCGGATCTCTATGCGCGCCATGAACGCGTCGTACTGGTGCATTCGGTGCGCACGGTGGCCGAACTGGCCTACCGCGCCGAGATCGAGTCATTGGATCAGCCGCAGCTGCATTACGTGCCGACGGTGACGCGCGAGCCTTTCCCCACGCCCGAGCGCGGCGGCGATCTGTTCCGTTCGGGTGCGTTGGCGCGGCGTCTCGGTCTGCCCGCCCCCGACCCCGAACGGGACCGGGTGATGATCTGCGGCAACCCGGCCATGACGCGCGAACTGACGCACTATCTCAGGGATGCAGGCTGGACGCTGACCAATCATCGTGGCATCGGCAATTTCACCACCGAAATTGCTTTTGTCGTGCACCACGAATAACCTGCCGGCTTCGCCGATTCCCGACCTCGCCCCGGTTTCATGGAAGCACGATCGCACAGCCGCGCGGGGCTGACTCTCGCCGCGCTCGGTGTCGTCTACGGTGATATCGGCACCAGTCCGCTGTATGCCCTGAAGGAAACCCTGAGCCCGGCCCACGGCATCGCGGCCGGTCCGGAATCCGTGCTCGGTGCCGCGTCGGCGATTTTCTGGGCGCTGATGCTGGTGGTGTCCCTCAAATACGTGTTGCTGGTGCTGCGCGCCGACAACCAGGGCGAAGGCGGCATCATGGCCCTGCTCGCGCTGGCGCGGCACGCGGTGGTGCAGCAGCCGCGCGCATTGCGAACCGTGAGTCTGGCGGGCATGGCGGGCGCTGCGCTGTTCTACGGCGATGCCGTGCTGACGCCGGCAATTTCGGTGCTGTCGGCGGTCGAAGGCCTGTCGGTCGGCACCCATGTGTTCGAGCCTTACGTGATGCCGCTCGCGATAGGGGTGCTCACTGGATTGTTTTTTGTTCAGCGTGGCGGCACGGCCAGCGTGGGGGCCTGGTTCGGGCCGGTCGCCCTGGCATGGTTTGCCGCGCTGGCCGCAGGCGGCGTGTACCAGATCGCCCTGCATCCGCAGGTGCTGGGCGCGCTGCATCCGCAGCACGCATGGTGGTTTGTCACCCAGCACGGCTTCGCGTCGTTCGTGGTGCTGGGGGCCGTGCTGCTGGCCTTTACCGGCGCCGAGGCGCTGTATGCCGACATGGGGCATTTCGGCCGTGTGCCGATCCAGCTGGCCTGGTACGGCCTGGTGTTTCCCGCGCTGGTGCTGAATTATCTGGGGCAGGGTGCATTGCTGTCGCGCACCCCGGCTGCCGTCAGCAACCCTTTCTTTTTGCTTTACCCCGCGTGGGCGCTCTATCCCATGGTGCTGCTGGCCACCGCCGCGACCGTGATCGCCGCCCAGGCCACGCTCACCGGCGCGTTCTCGCTGACGCGCCAGGCCATCCAGCTGGGTTATCTGCCGCGCATGCAGGTGATCCAGACATCGTCCCGAGCGTTTGGGCAAATCTATATTCCCGTCGTCAACTGGCTGCTGTTCGTGCTGGTCGTCGCGGTGGTCGCCGGCTTTGGCGAGTCGAGCGATCTCGCCGCCGCCTATGGTCTCGCCGTAACCGGCACCATGCTGGTGACGACCCTGCTCACCTTCTTCGTCATCCATTACGGCTGGGGGTATGGCCTGCCGGGCAGTCTGGCGGCGACCGGTGTGTTCCTGCTGGTCGACGCCGCGTTTTTTTCATCCAGCCTGCTTAAAGTCAGCGCAGGCGGCTGGTTTCCGCTGGCCCTCGGCAGTCTGGTGCTCATTGTCATGCTGACCTGGGTGCAGGGGCGGCGCACCCTGCTCGCCCGCGTCGGGGCGTCGGACCTTCCGCTGACGGATTTTCTCGCCGGCCTGATGGCGCATCCGCCGACGCGCGTTCCGGGGACCGCGGTATTTCTCAATGCCAGCGCGCAAACCGTACCGCATGCGCTGTTGCACAACCTGAACCACAACCGTGTGCTGCATGAGCGGCTGGTGTTCCTCACCGTCAGGATCAAGACCGAACCGTGGGTACGTTTCGAAGAGCGGATGCGGGTCGAGCCGCTGGGCAACGAGGCCTATGCCGTCACCCTCACCTTCGGTTTCAAGAACCGCCCCGACGTGCCCGCCGCGCTCGAAGGGCTGGGGCCGCAGTTCGGCCTGGCGTTCAAACCGATGCAGACTTCGTTTTTCCTGAGCCGTGAAACCATCGTGTCCAGCCCGGCCGTCGACAGCGGGATGTCCGTCTGGCGCGAACACCTGTTTCGCTGGCTGTCGCGCAATGCAGGCAGTGCGGTGGAATACTTCAACCTGCCCGCGAACCGGGTGATCGAACTCGGTTCGCGGGTGGAAATTTGAACCGGCATCAGGGCTGTCGTTTGCCCCTGCCCAGTCTGCTTCCATCCGCCAGTTTTCAAAACCCCGTCTAGCTTGTCACAATGTCCCAAAGGACGTAGTTCCACCCTGCTGGAGATCCGTTCGGCGGGATGGAATCGAAAGTCCCACAAGGAGACTCCGATTCTTCTGGGCTGAAGCCCATGAAAGATCGTAAGTCCCAAACAAGGGAGGAAGCACCATGCGTTTCTGGATCGGCTTGATGGGGTGGGGGTGGGTGGCGCTGGCGATGGCCACCCAGGTGACTGATTTCACCCCGCAGGACACGGTCAAGAACGTGCGGCAGGCAGCGGCCAGATTCGACCGGCCGGTGGTGGCCTTGGGCGATCCCCGCGCGACCGCCCCGTTCGACGTGCATTGCCCGGTGGCAGGCAGCGGCAAATGGCTGGATGACCGCACCTGGGTTTACGATTTCGAGGTCAACCTGCCGGGAGCGGTGCGCTGCGAATTTTCCGTACGCGCCGGCCTGAAGGATGCGGCCGGGCAGCCGGTGCACGCGGAAATATTCCGCTTCGACACCGGCGGACCGCAGGTGGTGGCGACGCGTCCCGCCGATGGCGACGACAGGATCGACGAGCGGCAGCTGTTCGTGCTGGCATTCGACACCCAGGTGAAGCCGGGCACGCTGGCCAGCCGCGCGTCCTGCCGGGTGACGGGGCTGGCCGAGCGCATCGAGGTCGAGGTGCTGCAGGGCGCGGCACGCGAGGCTGCCTTGCAACCATTGAAAGCCGCCAACGATCCGCTGTTCCGCCGCCGCTTCGCGCCCACCGCGGCAACCACCGAGGTGCTGCGCTGCAAACGGCCGCTGCCGAACGAGGCGCAGGTCAGTCTGGTGCTCGACCCCGGCGTCGAGGCGGGCAACGGACTGGCCAGCCAGGAAGCGCAGACCTTCGCCTTCAGGGTGCGCCCGGCGTTCCGCGCACGCGCAGTGTGCGACAAGGTCAACGCGCGCGCAGCGTGCAACCCGCTGACCCCGATCCGGGTGAGCTTCGGCAGTGCGATCCGGCGCGAAGACGCGCGCCAGATACGCCTCACTGCCGCGGGTGGGCGCAGCTGGCCGGCAAGGCAGGATGACGACGAAGCGGCCAGCCCGTGGGTGGACGACCTGCAATTTGCCGGCCCTTTCCCCGAAATATTCACGCTCAGCCTGAGCCTTCCCCCCGGGTTGCGCGACGAGGACGGACGTGCACTCGCCAATGCCGGCCAGTTCCCCATGGCGATCCGCACCGATGCCTATCCGCCGCTGGCCAAATTCACGGCGTCGTTCGGCGTGCTCGAAGCCGCCGATCCGGTGCTGCCGGTCACGCTGCGCAATCTGGAGACCGGAGCCGAAGGCCGCACCCTGGCGCTGCCGGGCAAACTCGCCGCAGTGCGTGACGGCGCGGACAGCATGGTGATCGGCTGGCTGAAATATCTCGAAAGCGTGCGCTACGGTCGGGACGTCCCCAGCGCCGACAGGAAAAACCCCGCCACCCGTCAGCCAGCCGGGAGTTTTCCGGTGCTGGCGCAGATCAGCCCGCTGGCCGAGTTTGCCGTGCCCAAGCCGGGCGGCAGCCAGGCATTCGAGGTGGTCGGCATCCCCCTGGCCGGCCCCGGATTTTACGTGGTGGAACTTGCCAGCCCGAAGCTGGGCGAGGCCTATCTCGAAGGCAGGACTGCCTATTACACCCATACGGCAGCGCTGGTGACCAATCTGGTCGCGCACTTCAAGGCCGGGCGCGAATCTTCGCTGGTGTGGGTGACGGCGCTGGATAGTGGCCAGCCGGTGGCGGATGCCCAGGTTGCGGTGAGCGACTGCGACGGCAAGCCGATATGGCAGGGCATCACCGACCCGCAGGGGCAGGCCCGCATTGCGCAGGCGCTGGGCGAAGCCAAACGCTGCAAAAACTGGCCGGGCGGCTGGTTCGTTTCGGCGCGGGTGGACCAGGACCGCACCTTCACCCTGTCTTCATGGGACAGCGGCATCGAATCATGGCGTTTCAACCTGCCCGCGAGCGAGGTCTGGACGGCGGAGATCGCGCATAGCGTGCTCGACCGCAGCCTGTTCCGCGCGGGTGACACGGTGGCGATGAAACACTTCATTCGCCGTCGTTCCGGCAGCGGCTTCACGCTGCTTCCGCAAAAGAACCTGCCGCGTCACGTGACCCTCACCCATGTCGGCAGCGGGCAGGCCACCACGCTGCCGGTGACATTCGACGCCCAGGGCATTGCCGAGACGCAATGGACCATTCCGCGCGAAGCCCGGCTGGGCACCTACGACATCACGCTCGGCGAAGGGGCCGGGGCGCGACATTCGGGTCAATTCACGGTGGCGGCATTTCGCCTGCCGACGATGCGCGGGCAGATCAGCCTGCCGCAAGACACCCTGGTGCGCGCTTCCTCGGTCCGGGTCGATGTCGGAGTGCAGTATCTGTCCGGCGGCGGCGCGAGCCTGCAGCCGGTCAAGCTGCGCAGCCTGGTGGAGCCGGGCGCATACACCAGCGCGGCATTTCCCCATGCCACCTTCGCCAACGGCAACGTCAAGGAGGGACTCAGCCGCGACGATGAGGTGAGCGACAGCTTCTACGAGCTGGAGGACGGCGCCGATCCTGTCGTGCCCGCTGATCAGCCGCATCTTGCCCGTACGCAGGCCGCCACGCTCGACCCGGCAGGCGCGGCACGGCTGACCGTGAGCGGCCTGCCGCAGTCTGACACCCTGCAGGCCCTGCGGCTGGAACTCGACTATCAGGATGCCAGCGGCGTCACCCAGACCGTGTCGCGCCGGGCAATGCTGTGGCCGGGACAGCGCATTCCGGGCATCGCCATCACCGACTGGAACGCGCGCGCTGCGCTGCGCTACACGCTGGCGGTCATCGATCCCGCTGGCAAGGCTGTGGCCGGCGCACGGGTCGAGTCGGATATTTACACCGTGCGTGCCTACAGCCATCGCAAGCGGCTGATCGGCGGCTTCTATGCCTACGAAACCACGCGCGAGGTGAAGCGCGTGGCAGCAGGCTGCGCGGGCGAGACCGATGCCCGCGGCCAGCTTGCCTGCGTGATCAGGCCGCCCGCGCGCGGCAGCCTGATCGTGCGCGTCAAGACCACGGATGCGTCCGGGCACAGTGTCTATGCCCACCGCGACATGTGGGTGGCGGGCAGCGGCGATGCCTGGTTTCCCGGGCATGACTCCGACCGCATGGACGTGCTGCCCGAACAGCCGAAATACGAGCCGGGGCAGATCGCCGAACTGCAGGTGAAGTTGCCGTTCCGTTCCGCCACCGCGCTGGTCACGGTCGAGCGCGAAGGCGTGCTGGACAGCTTCGTCGTGCCGCTATCCGCGTCGTCTCCAACCATCCGGCTGCCGATCAAGTCGAACTACGCACCGAATATTGTCGTCTCGGTGCTGGCGGTGCGCGGACGGGTAGGCGAGCCGGCACCCACTGCCCTGATCGATCTCGGCAAACCCGCCTACAAGCTCGGGGTGGCGAGCCTGCGGGTGGGCGAACGCGGCCATGCGCTCAGGGTCGATGTCGGCACGCCGCAGGCGGTTTACAAGGTGCGCGAGCAGGTGCCGGTGACGGTGCAGGTGGCGCGTGCAGATGGCGGCAAGCTGCCGGCTGGTGCCGAGGTCGCGCTGGCGGTGGTGGACGAAGGCTTGCTGGAACTGGCGCCGAATCCAAGCTGGAAACTGCTCGACGCGATGATGGCGACGCGTCCCTGGGAAGTCGAAACCTCCACCGCGCAGATGCAGGTGGTCGGCAAGCGCCACTATGGCCGCAAGAGCCTGCCGCCGGGCGGTGGCGGCGGCAAGCTGCCGACGCGCGAACTGTTCGACACCCGCGTATTGTGGCAGGCGCGGGTGAAGCTCGATGGCGCTGGCCGCGCGCAGGTGAAGGTTCCGCTGAACGACAGTCTGACGAGCTTTCGCATCGTCGCCGTGGCACATGCGGGTAGCGGCTTTTTCGGCGATGGCGGCACCCGCATCCAGACGCGGCAGGATGTGATGCTGTTGGCGGGGCTGCCGCCGGTGGTGCGCGAGGGCGATCAGTTTGTGGCGGAATTCACCGTGCGCAACGGCAGCGACCAGCCACAGAAGGTGACACTCACGCCCACGCTCGATGCGCACGGCATGGCGATCGCCCTGCCGCCCCAAACCGTTTCCCTGGCGCCGGGCGAGGCGCGCAGCGTGAGCTGGCCGGTCACCGTGCCGGCCGTTGCCGGGACGCTCGCCTGGCAGCTCGAAGCCAATAGTGAAGGCGGCAGCGATGCGCTCAAGCTGACCCAGCAGGTGTTGCCGACCGTGCCGACGCGGGTGATGCAGGCGACGCTGCTGCAGCTCGACGGCAGCCACAGTCTGCGTGTCGCGCGCCCCGACGATGCCCTGGCGGGGCGCGGAGGGATGGCGATCAGCGCGGCCCCCACGCTGGCAGGCAATCTCGCCGACATGCGCGACTACATGCGTGCCTATCCCTACACCTGCATCGAACAGCGCGTGTCGCGCGCGCTGGCGCTCGACGATGCCGCCTTGTGGGCCGACACCATGAACCGTTTGCCCGCGTATCTCGACAGCAACGGCCTGCTCAGGTTTTTTGCCAGCGATGCCCTGCCCGGCGATGCGGTGCTCACCGCGTATGTGCTCGCCATCGCGCATGCCGCGCGCCAGCCGCTGCCCGCTGCTGCGCGGGAAACCATGCTTGCCGGCCTGCAGGCAGTGGTAGCCGGCAGGCTGGGGAACGCGGGCATCGGTTTTGCCGACGGCAATCTGCGCAAGCTTGCCGCCATCGAGGCCCTGGCGCGCTATGACCAGGCCACGCCCGACATGCTGGATGCATTGACGCTGGGATCGAATCAGATGGCCCAGTGGCCGACTTCCGCGCTGATCGATTACCTCTCGATCCTGCAGAAGCTCGCCGGCGTGCCCGAACGCGAAGCCAGGCTGAAACAGTCGGTGGCGCTGCTGCGCGCCCGTATGGACTTGCGCGGCACCACGCTCAACTGGTCGGGCGGCACGCGCGACGACCTGTGGTGGTTGATGGTGTCGCCCGACCTCAACGCGGCGCGTGCGCTGGCGGTGTTGCAGGACATCCCCGAGATGCAGACCGATCTGCCGCGTATCGCCCGTGGCCTGATGGCACGGCAGAAGCAGGGGCACTGGGACCTGACCACGGCGAATGCCTGGGCCCGCATCGCGCTGGAGCGTTTTTCGTCGCAGTTCGAGCGCGTGCCGGTGAGCGGCCAGGTGCTTGCCGAACTCGCAGGCGCGTCGCGCACGATGAGCTGGCCGAAGCCGCAGGACGTCGAGCTGCCATGGCCCGCCGCCGCGGGTGAATTGCGGCTGACGCAGCAGGGCAGCGGCAAGCCCTGGGTCACGGTGAGCAGCCGTGCCGCCGTGCCGACGAAGTCGGCCATCTATTCCGGCTATAGCGTCAAGCAAAGCGTGGCACCGCTGCAACAGGCTACGCCCGGCAAGTGGACGCGCGGCGACCTCGTGCGGGTGACGCTGACGGTCGACGCCCAGGCTGACATGAGCTGGGTGGTGGTCGATGCGCCGGTGCCTGCCGGAGCGACCGTTCTCGGTAGCGGCCTCGCCAACGAGTCGACGCTGCTGGAACGCGACAACCGCAGCACGGGCGCCGCCTGGCTCGCATTCGAGGAACGCCCGTTCGACCGCTATCGCGCCTACTATGCCTGGATGCCCAAGGGGCGTATCACCCTCGACTACACGCTGCGCCTGAACCAGGCAGGCAGCTTCAAGTTGCCGCCGACGCGGGTGGAGGCGATGTACCAGCCCGGGCAGTTCGGCGAAATCCCCAACGCCGATTGGGACGTGATGCCGTGAAGCTTCGCGTTTGGGCTGTGGCCGGTATCTGTGCGGGGCTGACCGCCTGCGGAGCGGCCCCCGATCTGGCGCGGATTCAGCAGCAGCATCCGTCGTCCTCGGCCTGGTTGCTGGATCGTCATGGCGCGGTGATGCAGGAAGTGCGCGTCGATTTCAGCCGCCGGCAAGGCGAGTGGCAGCACCTGGCCGCCATCTCGCCCAGCTTGAAGCAGGCCGTCGTGAGCTTCGAGGACAAACGGTTTGCCGAGCACAGCGGGGTGGACGGGCGTGCGCTGGCCCATGCGCTGTGGCACAACCTCAAGGGCGAAAATCGCCGCGGCGCCAGCACCCTGACGATGCAGCTGGCCGGGTTTCTGCAACCTGAACTCGCCTCCGGTGCGGACAAGGGAGCGTGGGGCAAGCTGCGGCAAATGATCGCGGCGTGGCAACTCGAACGCAGCCTCAGCAAGCCACAGATCCTGGAGGCCTATCTCAATCTGGCGCCGTTTCGCGGCGAGGCGCGCGGGGTGGCCGCTGCGTCGGCGATGCTGTTCGGCAAGGGGGCGTCGGCGCTGACCCGTGATGAAGCCCTGATGCTGGCCGCGTTGCTGCCGGCACCGCAGGCTCCGGTCGACCGGGTGGCCGAGCGCGCGTGCCGCTATGCCGGACAGCCGGCGGCGGGCGAAGCCTGCGGTCGCCTGCGGCGGCTGGCCCACGCGGCGTTGCCGGGGCAGGCCACCTGGGCGATGGCCGAGGCCGCGCCGCATCTGTCCATGCAGTTGAAGCCCGCAGCCGGCGCGCGGATTCGCACCACGCTCGACCTGGGTCTGCAGCGTCGCGCGACGACCATTCTCGAATCGCACCTGTCCCAATTGGTCAGCGAAGAGGTGGAAGACGGCGCGGTGCTGGTGCTTGATAACGCCAGTGGCGAGGTGCTGGCCTATGTCGGCAGCCGCCATGGCGCGCGCCAGCATCAGGTGGATGGCGTGCAGGCCCTGCGTCAGGCGGGTTCGACACTGAAGCCCTTTCTGTATGCGCTGGCGATCGAGCGGCAGATCCTGACTGCGGCGTCATGGCTGGACGACAGTCCGGTTGCGATCACCACGCCGAGTGGGCAATACGTGCCGCAAAACTATGACCGGCAGTTCAAGGGTCGGGTGAATGTCCGCACCGCGCTGGCGGGCAGCCTGAATGTGCCGGCAGTGCGTACCCTGCTGCTGACCGGGGTGGAACCGTTTCACCAGCGTTTGCTGCAGTTCGGCCTGCCGCTGGCGCAGGACGCCGATTTTTACGGCTATGCGCTGGCGCTGGGTTCGCCCGAAGTGAACCTGTGGTCGCTCGCCAACGCCTATCGCACGCTGGCCAATGGCGGGCGCTTCAGCCGGGCGAGCCTGCTGCCGGGGCAATCCGGGCCGTTCAGGCGGGTGACCGATCAGGCTGCGGCCTTCATCGTGGCCGACATTCTGGCCGACCGCGCTGCGCGCAGCGTCACCTTCGGCCTGGAAAACCCGCTGGCCACGCCGTTCTGGAGCGCCGTCAAAACCGGTACCAGCAAGGATATGCGCGACAACTGGTGCATCGGATTTTCGCAGCGCTATACAGTTGGTGTGTGGGTGGGCAATTTCGACGGCCGGCCGATGCGCGGCGTCTCCGGGGTCACCGGTGCCGCACCGGTGTGGCTGGAACTGATGCAGGCCTTGCACACCCTTCCGGGAGCCCTGCCTGCGCAGCCGTCCGGAGTGGTTCGACAACAGGGAGAGTGGTTCGTCGAAGGCACAGCCCCGACAGCGGGACGGGCGGTGAACGTCGCAGCAGCCGAAGCACGCATCAGCTACCCCGGCGCAGGTGCGATTCTGGCGCTCGACCCGGACATGCCGCCGGCCATGCAGCGGGTGTTTTTTACCGCGACAGGCGGGACGGATGCCGTGTGGAGGCTGGATGGCACCCGCCTCGGCGAAGCCGACCGGCCGCTGGCGTGGGCGCCAGTTGCGGGAAAACATGATTTGCAACTGCTGGCTGGAGCCGGGGGGCGGGTGCTGGACAGCGTGCGGTTCCAGGTGCGTGGCCGCGACCCCGTTGATGCGAAACGGGCCCGGGAAAGCCCGGGCCCGGGTGCGAATCAGTCGCGGTCGTGGCCACGGTCATGACCATGGTCGTCATGATAGGGCCCGGGGCGGTTGTTCCCGTAATAGTTGCCTTTCCAGCCAGGGCCGTAAGCAGGCACATAAGCTGGCCCATAACCATACCCGTAACCGTAACGGGGCGGCATGGGCGGAACCCGGTAACGGGGAGGCGGGACCACCACGACCGGGGGCGGAAGATAGGGCATGGCTCCCCAGTAGGGGAAGCCGCCCGTCGAGTACATCACATTGAAGCCACCGTATGGACCCGTGCCGTACGAAATCGCGAAGCTGGGGTCGACCGAGGCCACGCCGCCATAGACATAGGCGTTGTCGGCGAGGGCAGTACCGGATGCGGCCAACAGGGCGGTTGCAATCATAAGTTTACGTAACATGGTGTTTCTCCTTTCAGGTTTGAGAAGGCTGCACTCAATGGCGTGTCAGTCGTTCCAGTCATTGCGGCTGCTGTTCCAGCGCTCACTGCGCGGGTCCTGCGCCACAGAAAAATTCACATTCAGGGCCAGCCACTTGCCCGGGTCGTAAGGCAGCCGGGTGCTGTATTCGCGACCCTCAAAACGGTAGCGCACGTCGTAGCCGCTGATCACCTGATGGAAATTGTCCTGGGTGCGGCAGCGGTCTGCCTGGACCGGCACCGATTCGGTGCGGGTGCTGCCGGTGTTCCAGCGATCGCCCACCACGGCGCCGGTGGCCGCACCGACTGCGGCAGCGGCCACCTGACCGTTGCCCTTGCCGACCGTGGAGCCGATCAGGCCGCCGGCGATGGCACCGATCACGGCGCCGCCGGTGTTGTGGCCGTCGGAATAGGTGCGGGTTTCGTAACCGGTGGTTTCAGTCCAGCACACGCGGGTCGGCTCGTTGATCGTTTCGAATACCGGCGTGCTCGCCAAGACCCTGGCGCGGGTGCTGAAACCGTCACCGTCGCCACGACCTGCCTGCGCTGCGCCGCTGACGGCAAGCAGTGCGGCAATCAGGGTAGTATTGAAGGTGCGTACTTCCATGCTGACTCTCCTTGTTGATTCAAACGAATCAGGTTCAATGGCGACCGCGGGAGCGGCTCTCTTCTTCACCGCGTTGTTGCTGGCGGCGTTCGTAACCGTAGCCGTAACCTTGCGGCTCATCGCGATCGGTTTTGCGCCTGGCGGTGCTGCGCGCGTCCTTGCCGGCATCGCGTTGATCCGTGCGGGCTTCTTCACTGCGGTCCTGCTTGGCCACGATGAAAGCGCCCTCCCTGTAATCCGGGGCGGCCTGGACCGGGGCGGCCACGGCCAACCCCAGCGCTGCCAGTCCGATCACCCAGCAATTTCGTGCGAGTGTGCTGTTTCGAGTATTCATCGTGGTTTCCGTTTCTGTGGTTGCGTTGCCTTGCTTCCACGCTTTGCAGTGTGGTTTAGAAAAGTAAGCGTACTGTTTCACGCAAGGGCGATTTTGTAACAGTGTGTAACCGGGGCATAGCGCATCGTCCCTGCTGATATATTTGCCGCATGGAAAAAGACACCATTTATGTGACGGACGATGATCCCGGCATCCGTGAGTTGCTGGCTGAATATCTGACCAGCCAGGGCTACGCGGTGGAAACGGCGGAAGACGCGGTTTCGCTCGATCGCCTGCTTGCTGCCCGGCAGCCCGACCTGCTGGTGCTCGACTGGATGATGCCAGGTGAAGACGGCCTGTCGATTGCACGCCGCCTGCGCGCGCAGCCCGGGTTCCCGCCCATCATCATGCTGTCGGCCCGCGGCGAGGACATCGACCGCATCATCGGTCTCGAAGTCGGCGCCGATGATTACCTGCCCAAGCCGTTCAACCCGCGCGAACTGCTGGCCCGCATCCGCGCGGTGCTGCGGCGGCAGCCAGGGGGGGCTGCGCCAGCGGCGGATGAAACCGCGCGGCTCGTGCGTTTCGGCCCGTTCAGCGTCAACCTCGACGCCCGCACCCTCAGCCGCGATGGCGCAGAAGTCACCCTGACCACAGGGGAGTACGAACTGCTCGAGATTTTTGTCACCCATGCCAACCGCGCGCTGTCACGCGACTGGCTGATGGATCAGTTGCGCGGCTTCGAGCGCGACCCGTTCGACCGCAGCATCGACGTGCGGGTGAACCGGCTGCGCAAGAAAATCGAGAACGACCCCGCCAGTCCGGCCTACATTCGTACCCAGCGCGGGCAGGGTTATCTGTTTGTGCCGCAGGGCAAAGGGTAATGCATCTCACCCGCTCATTGTTCGCGCGCACCGCGCTGACGCTGGCGCTGGCTTTCATCGTGTTTCAGGCGGCAGCATTCTGGGTGGTGACCCGCACCCTGATCATTCCGGTGGCGGAGCGCTCGGCCGACGACCTGGCCGGATTGATCGTGCTGTCGGCGCAAACCTGGGTGGAACTGCCGCCGCAGACGCGTGCGGCATTCGAACGCGAACTGGCGCGCCGTCACGGGCTGCGTCTGACCACTGCGGCCATCGGCACGACGGTGGACGCCCCCCGGTTTGCCTTCCGCAAGCAAATCGAGGCAGCGTTGAGTCGCCGGGTGGGGGAGACGATCGTGTTGCGCGGCGTTCCGGATACCGCAGCAGCATGGCTGGATATCCCGGTGGGGGGGCACGAATTGCACGCCGGTTTCTTCCCCGCTCGCTATGCTGTCAAGCCGCCACTGGCAGCGATCGCGGTCGTCGCATTGGGTACCTTCCTCAGCCTGTTGACCGCCCTGTTTCTGGTGCGCCGCATCACCGTGCCGCTCGCGCGCGCGGCACAGGCGGCCAGCCAGGTGGGGGCAGGCGAGTTGCCCGACCCCCTGCCGGAAACCGGCCCGGACGAACTCGCCGAACTGGCCCGACGCTTCAACAGAATGGCGGCCGAAGTTCGCAGCCTGCTGGATAACCGCACCACCCTGCTGGCAGGCATTTCACACGATTTGCGCACCCCGATGACGCGCCTGCAACTCAACCTGGAATTGCTGCGCGACGCGGCTGGCCCGGCGCCTGGCGACCGTGTCCCATCCCGGGACGCGCGGATCGATCGCGCCGTGGCGGACCTGGCCGACATGAACCGGTTGATTGCAGGTTACCTGGAACTGGCGCGGACCACGCAGGCCGAAACCAGGGTGCGCTTCGACCTGGCTGCATTGCTGGCAGAAGTGGCTGCCGATGCCGGCCTGGCGTGGCCCGGCGCCGCGCCGTGCGAGATTGTGGCGGGACGCCTCGCTGTCCAGCGGATCGTGGCGAACCTGATCCAGAACGCGCAGCGCTACGGTGGCGCCCCGGTCGAACTGGAACTGGAATGCGCGGACACACGGGCGCGGGTGATCATTCGCGATGCCGGTGCGGGCATACCGGAAGATCAGCTGGAGAAAGTGTTCAGGCCGTTCTACCGGCTGGAAACCTCACGTTCGCAGGCGACGGGGGGAACGGGGTTGGGGTTGGCGATCGTGCGCCAACTGGCGGAAACGAATGGATGGAAGGTGGTTTTACGAAATCGCCCACGTGGCGGACTGGAGGCGGCGCTGGACATTCGCCGCTAGGGCATCAGGCGCAAGCGGCAGGACTGCGCCGCAGCAACCTGAATTCGATGAACATCAGTGTCAGGCTGAACATCGACATGCGACTGGTACTTCCGCAGAAACAGCTTAATGGAGAGCGCGACAGGTGGATGCTCACGCAGGCCCCTTTGCCCAGTTGCATTGAGTTGTTCCTCTGCCCCGTTGCCTGAGTCGCCGATTGCCTTAGGCAGCAGACTGACGGGCAAACAGGGAAAATTGCACGAACATCAACGACAGGCTGGTGAGGCTCATGCGCTCGGTCTGGCCGTGAAACCAGGCAAAAGGCGATTTGCTGAGTTCGAGTACGAATTGGTTTTGGCCGAGTTGCAGTTTCATGATGCGCTCCTTGGTGAGGGTGGTTGCCTGAATACTTGCAACGCCTGTGCCATCCCGGTCAGTCACGATGCGTAACAAAAAATTCTAGATAAATCAAAGTGTTGTGTACTCGTGTTTGGGGTGGGTGACGCGGACGGCTGATGGGTTTGACGGAAAACCGTCACACCGTGACGAAGCTGCGAACACTCGGCGCACGATTTTCAAACCAGCGGCCGGCCGGTTGGGGACAAGGTAGAATCCGGCTTTCGATTCAGGCGCGGCGTGCCCTGCGCGCCGCACCCTCTGCATGATCATCCTCAAGAATCTCAGCCTGCGGCGTAGCGCCAAGGTCCTGCTCGACAACGCCTCGGTGTCGATCAACCCCGGTGAAAAGGTCGGCCTGGTGGGCCGCAACGGCGCCGGCAAGTCCAGCCTGTTCGCGCTGCTGAACGGCACCCTGCACGAAGACAAGGGCGATTTTTCCATGCCGTCGCAGTGGCGCATGGCGCAGGTGGCGCAGGACATGCCGGAGACCAGCGAATCCGCGACCGATTTCGTCATCGCCGGCGACACCCTGCTGACAGCGGCGCAGGCCGAGGTCACCGCCGCCGAGGAAAGCGACGACGGCGAGCGCATGGCGCACGCCTACATGGCGCTGCACGACGCCGGCGCCCACGACGCGCAGTCGCGCGCGCAGGCCCTGATCCTCGGCCTGGGCTTCCAGGTGCGCGAACTGAACCAGCCGGTCAACAGCTTTTCTGGCGGCTGGCGCATGCGTTTACAGCTTGCCCGTGCGCTGATGTGCCCGTCCGATCTGCTGCTGCTGGACGAACCTACCAACCACCTCGACCTCGACGCGCTGGTGTGGCTGGAAGCCTGGCTGAAGAAATACCCCGGCACCATGCTGGTGATCAGCCACGACCGCGAGTTTCTCGACGCCGTGACCAACGTCACCCTGCATATCGAAAACGGCCAGCTCACCCGTTACGGCGGCAACTACAGCACCTTCGAGGACATGCGCGCCGAGCAGATGACGCTGCAGCAGGCGGCGTTCGCCAAACAGCAGGACAAGATCGCCCACCTGCAGAAATTCATCGACCGCTTCAAGGCCAAGGCCAGCAAGGCCAAGCAGGCGCAAAGCCGGGTCAAGGCGCTGGACCGCATGGAAAAACTGGCCCCTTTGCTGGCCACTGCGGATTTCACCTTCGAATTCAAGGAGCCGCTCAACCTGCCCAACCCCATGCTGACCATCGATGACGCCAGCTTCGGCTACCCGCCGCCTGCCGACGCACCGCCCGCAAGTCCGCCAAAGGTGATCGTGCAGCACGTCAGCAAATCCGTCTTTGCCGGGCAGCGTATCGGCATCCTCGGCGCCAACGGCCAGGGCAAATCGACGCTGGTGAAAACCATCGCGCGCGAACTTGCGGTGGTTGCTGGAGAAGTGATCGAAGGCAAAGGTCTCAACATCGGTTATTTCGCGCAGCAGGAACTGGACGTGCTGCGCCCCGCCGACACTCCACTGGAACACATGATTCGTCTGGCCCGCGACACCATCGCCAACGGCGGCGCCGGCCAGTTCAGCAGCCGCGAGCAGGACCTGCGCAACTTCCTCGGCACCTTCAATTTCAGCGGCGACATGGTCAAGCAGGCCGTCGGCACCATGAGCGGCGGCGAAAAGGCGCGGCTGGTGCTGTGCATGATCGTGTGGCAGCGGCCCAATCTGCTGCTGCTGGACGAACCGACCAACCACCTCGATCTGGCCACGCGCGAGGCGCTGGCGATGGCGCTCAACGAATTCGAGGGCACCGTCATGCTGGTCAGCCACGACCGTGCCCTGTTGCGTTCGGTGTGCGACGAGTTCTGGCTGGTCACGCGTGGCGGGGTGGAACCGTTTGATGGCGATCTGGATGATTACCAGCGTTATCTGCTGGACGAGGGCAAGCGGCTGCGTGAAAGCTTGAAGGAGGCCGGCAAGGCGGCAGAAACGCCGGTGGTCAAGGCGGAACCTGCGCCGGTTGCGGCGAAGAAGCCGGTGTCATCGGGCAAGATCAAGTCGCTTAAGCAGAAGCTGGAGAAACTCGACAAAAGCATGGCTGCATTGCAGGCGGAGAAAGCTGCATTTGAAGCGCGCCTGGGCGGAACGCTTTCTGTCGAGGAGATCACCGAAACCGGCAAGCAGCTTCAGCACGTCATTGATGAGTTGGCGATTGAAGAGGGGGAGTGGCTGGAGTTGTCGGGGGAGATTGAGGCGCTGGAGGCA
>Ga0210129_1000135_pt1 | contig 20278 bp, 20 predicted proteins | sample WestPond_Cattail_2_FD_185582 | JGI IMG/M metagenome (GOLD analysis project Ga0210129, IMG submission 185582) | Wetland microbial communities from the San Francisco Bay, California, USA, that impact long-term carbon sequestration -... | ecosystem: Environmental > Aquatic > Marine > Wetlands ... | reverse complement strand
CGTAGTCCGGCTGGCTGACGAGCAGCTCTTCGGTCTTCACGCCGAGCTTGCGCGCGTAGGAGACGTCGAGCGCGTGCTCGGCGTCGATGAACGCGCACACCCCGCCCGCCTTCTGCGCCTGCGCGATGGCGTGCAAGCTCAGCGTGGTCTTCCCCGACGACTCGGATCCGAAGATCTCGACCACCCGCCCGCGCGGCAAGCCGCCGACGCCGAGCGCCAGGCGATCGCTGTACGTCACGTTCGGTTTGGCGCTGTCCGGCGGCAGGAATCGGCCCGCTTCGCCGCCGATGCCGTAACCGCGGCCGGACAGGCCGCGGAACTGCCGCGCATTGATGACGAGGTTGTAGCCGTTGGTGAGGTTGTAGCGGTCGAACCGGCGCGGCACGTTTTCGTGGCCGGCGATGGTGGGGCGCGGCGCTGCTGGTGCTCGTGGGATGCGGCGGCGGAGGGGGCGGATCGAATCAGAACGAGACGCTGCGCATCGGCGCGTTGCTGTCGCTGACCGGTGGCTGGTCCTCGTTGGGCCAGACCAGTCAGGCGGCGATGCAGGTCGCGGCCGATGACGTCAACGTGTACCTGCACGACATCGGCAGCGATCTGCGGGTCGAGGTGGAGGTCGCCGATACGGAGCTGGATCCCGACCTCGCGTCGGTCGCGTTGCAGCGCTTCGCGCGCCAGGGCGTGCGCATCGTCATCGGCCCACAGTCGAGCGCCGAGGTGCGGGCGGTGAAGCCGATCGCCGACGACCGCGGCGTGCTGGTGATCTGCGACACCCGTCTGGCGACCATGGGCTATGGTCGCCGCCTGCTGGCGGCCTTGCCGCCCATGCAGCCGATCAGGTCAGAAGAGGACTTGGTGGCGGCGCTTCAAGCGCTCACCAGAACTTCCACCACGGATCACGCTTGGTCCTGAAGCCCTGGGACAGGAATTCGCTCTGGGGGTAGTTGAGTTCAAGTACCCGCTTGGCATCGTCACGCAGTTGCGGCATGTCCAGTGCGTCATAGGACTTGACGAGGATGAACAGGGCGTCTTCCAGGGCGGGCGCCTCGCGGTAATCCGAGATGGCCAACTGGGCGCGGTTGATGGCGGCCAGATAGGCGCCACGGCTGAAGTAGTAGCGCGCCACATGGACTTCGTACTGGGCCAGCGAGTTGACGATGTAGCTCATGCGCAGTTGCGCATCGGGGGTATAGCGCGATGCCGGGAAACGGGTGGCCAGTTCCTTGAAGGATGCGAAAGATTCCTTGGCGGCCTGCTGGTCGCGCTCGGCAAGATCCTGCCGGATGATCGATGAGAACAAACCCAAGTCTTCATTGAAGTTGACGAGGCCCTTGAGGTACAGCGCGTAATCCAGGGCCGGACTGGCGGGATGAAGCTTGATGAAGCGGTCCAGCGTGGCGAGGGCCTGGGCTGGTTCCTCGATCTTGTAGTGGGCATAGGCCTTGTCAAGCTGGGCCTGCTGGGCCAGGGGGGTTCCGGCGGCGCGTCCCTCCAGTTTTTCCAGCAGGGGGATGGCCTTGTCGTAGGCCCCGACCTGGAGTTCATCCTTGGCCTCGGCATAAATCTGCTCTGGACTCATACTGGCTGTCTTGTCCACGGGGGTCGTGGAGCATCCGCCTATCAGCAATGCACCAACTGCCAAGAGCAGGGAACAGACAACCGATAATTTGACACGAAGCATTACGGACAACCTTCTTGAAACATTCATCTTTGATTATATCGACCGATACGGTTGCCGAGGACCTGGAAGACAGTGCCGATACGGCTGCGGAGGTCGAATGGCGTGAGTGGGTGGTGGAGGCTTCGCAGCATGGAATGCGTCTGGACCGCGCGCTGGCCGAACTGATTCCGGAGTTTTCCCGCAGCTACCTGCAGCAATTGATCGAGGCCGGTGCGGTCACCCAGGACAAACGGCCCATGGTCAAGCCGTCGGCGCGGGTCAAGGCCGGCGATCGGGGTCTGATCGAGCTGCGCCCGACCCCGCAAAGTCAGGCTTTCAAGCCCGAAATCATGGATCTGGCGGTCGTGTTCGAAGATGAGCACCTCCTGGTCATCAACAAGCCGGCCGGGCTGGTGGTTCATCCTGCGCCCGGCAACTGGAGTGGCACCTTGCTCAACGGGCTGCTGGCGCATGACCCCAAGGCCGCCGGTTTGCCGCGCGCCGGCATCGTGCATCGGCTCGACAAGGACACCAGCGGCCTGATGGTGGTGGCACGCACGCGCGCTGTCATGGATGCCCTGGTGCGCCTGATTGCCCTGCGCGAAGTGAGTCGCCAGTATGTGGCGCTGGCCCACAAGCCCTGGTCGGGCCCGGGCCGGCGTGACGTGGAGGCCCCGATTGGCCGTGATCCGCGCAACCGCCTGCGCATGGCGGTCGTCGATCTGGAGCGCCATTCCGGCAAGCTGGCGAAAACCAGCATTGAGTTGTTGGAGAACAGTGATCAGGGGTGCTGGCTGCGCTGCACCCTGCACACCGGGCGCACACACCAGATACGGGTTCATCTGGCCTCCATTGGCCACCCCCTGGTCGCCGATGAGCTCTATGGCGGGGCTGTGGCGGCCGGGATGCAGCGCCAGGCCCTGCATGCCTGCCGACTGGCGTTCACGCATCCGGTGACGGGCGAGGCGCTGGTGTTTCGGGCACCTTTGCCGCAGGATATGCGCCATGCGCTGCAGGCCTGGGGGCTGGGCTACAATGCATCGCAGGAAGTTCCGTAAGGAACACCTCTTGGCCCCGGTAGCCTGCTTGGGCGCCCATGCCGATGGACTCGACGATCCATCGGCCTCACCTCGCATTGAATCACCCTGATTTTGCGGACCTATGATGCTTTTTTCGGACTTGCAAGCCCATGAATACGGCGGATGCTAAGCGCGTACTAGAGGCCGCCCTGATTTGTTCGCAGCAACCCCTGCAGGTGCGGGACATGCGTGCCTTGTTCAGCGACGGATTGGGTGTGGATACCATCAAGCATCTCTTGACCGAGCTGCAGCAGGAATGGACACAGCGCGGGGTGGAACTGGTCTGCGTGGCGACCGGCTGGCGCTTCCAGAGCCGACCCGAGATGCGTGAATACCTGGACCGGCTGCATCCCGAAAAACCGCCCCGTTATTCGCGCGCGACGCTGGAAACCCTGGCCATCATTGCCTATCGGCAGCCCGTGACGCGCGGGGATATGGAGGATATCCGGGGGGTCACGATCAACTCGCTGCTGCTCAAGCAACTGGAAGACCGCGGCTGGATCGAGGTGATCGGCCATCGGGAGGCGGCCGGCCGGCCGGCGCTGTATGCGACGACCAAACATTTTCTCGATGATCTGGGCCTGGAGTCGCTGGATCAACTGCCCCTGATGGAAGCGCCATCGCAGCAGGCCGGAATCCTGGACGTTCTCAACGAGGTCCAGGACGTGCTGCCGGGCAGCGAGGGCGAACCGACCCCAGCCGAGTTGCCCGGTGTTGCCGGGACCAGCGATGAACTCTTTGCTTTGAGTGGAAACCAACCATGACCGATAACAACCCTCCCGCTCCTCTGTCAACGCAGACCGGGGAGACAGGCGCTCCTGAGGCTCAGGAGCCCGGCGGGCAGGTGCAGGACGAGAGTTTTTCTGCGGAGTCGGAGGGCAGCCGGGCGGACGAGCAGCGAGCCGTGCCGGCAAAAAATCCTCCCCGCGCCGGGCGGGCGGCCGAGGCGAGCCTTCGTTTCGCGGATGTCGTGACGGGGGAGTTCGATGCCGAAGAGGAGGCCTCCGATGAGGCGCTTCCCGCCAAGCGGGTGCTGGCGCCCCAACTGGAGACCCCGAAACTGCACAAGGTGCTGGCCCAGGCCGGCATGGGCTCGCGCCTGGAGATGGAGCAGCTCATCATGGAGGGGCGCATTTCCGTCAACAACGAACCGGCGCATATTGGCCAGCGCATCCAGTTCGGCGACCAGATCAAGGTCAATGGCAAACCCATCCGCTTTCGAATCGAGCCGCCCGCTCCACGCGTCATTGCGTATCACAAGCCCGCGGGCGAGGTGGTAACGCATGATGATCCGCAAAATCGACCCACCGTTTTTCGCAAATTGCCCAAGCTCCATCAGGGCAAGTGGCAGTCGGTCGGACGGCTGGACCTGAATACCGAAGGCTTGCTGCTGTTCACCAACTCCGGCGAACTGGCCAACAAGCTGATGCATCCGCGTTTCGGCCTGGAGCGCGAGTACGCGGTGCGCGTGCTGGGCGCCCTGACCAAGGAAGAGAAGCAGCGCCTGCTTGAGGGCGTGCGACTGGACGACGGCGTGGCCCAGTTCGGCTCCATCGAGGAGGGCGGCGGCGAAGGCTCGAATTGCTGGTATCGCGTGACGATTTCCGAGGGGCGCAACCGCGAGGTCCGGCGCATGCTGGAAGCCGTGGGCCATGCGGTCAGCCGCCTGATCCGGATCCGCTATGGCGCCATGGTGCTGCCACGCGGCCTCAAGCGGGGTGCCTGGATGGAACTCGACGACGGCGATATCCGGGCCCTGATGCAGGCGGTGGACAAGCGCGGCGCAACGGGCCGGGCCGAAGGCGCGGAGTCCGGTGAGGGCGGGGCAGGTGCCGGGCGTTCCGAGTCCGGCAAGCCGGGCAATGGGGGGCGTAAACGCCAGCGCGGCGGCGGACCTCGTGGCAACGGCGATATGCCGCGCAATCCGGTTTCGTCCCGGAGTCCGCGTGCAGGACAAGGCCAGGGTCAGGGGCGCAAGGACGGGGGGAATCGGCAAGGTGGGCAGGGGGGCGATTCCCAGCCGGACCCGATGAAAACCGCGTTCGGCTACATCGGGGCAGACAGTTTCACGCGCCAGCGTCAGGGGCCGGGTCGGGGTGGCAGCGGTGGCGGGTCGGGCACGGGTGGCCCGCGTCGGGGCGGCCGGGGGCGCTGAAGCAGGGATGCTCTACCTAACTCCCGCCGTGCGCTGCGGGAGTTAGGCAGAGCATCCTTGGCCCCATCGGGCTGACTTCGGAGCGTGGGCTTTTTGTCCTCGGCGCCCGGTTCCTCCCCCTTACAGGTTAAAATCCAAGGCTTTGCCCAGTGGGTAAAACTGAAAACCAATTACTCAGGAAAATCACATGTCTATCGAACGTACCCTGTCCATCATCAAGCCTGATGCCGTTGCCAAAAACGTGATTGGTCAAATCTATGCGCGATTCGAGGCCGCCGGCCTGAAAGTGATTGCCGCCAAGATGGCCCATCTGTCCCGCCGTGAAGCCGAGGCGTTCTATGCCGTGCACAAGGCGCGCCCCTTCTTCAAGGATCTGGTGGATTTCATGATCTCCGGCCCGGTGATGATCCAGGCGCTGGAAGGCGAGAACGCCATCCTCAAACACCGTGACCTGATGGGCGCCACGGACCCCAAGAAAGCAGCGCCCGGGACCATCCGCGCTGATTTCGCCGACAGCATCGATGCCAATGCCGTGCATGGTTCCGACGCTGCCGAGACCGCTGCGGTTGAAGTTGCCTTCTTCTTCCCCGGCATGAATATCTATTCCCGCTAAATCATGGCCCCCACGCTCCACTGCGTTCCGCTGCCCCCCGAGGGGGCCGCGGCGTGCTTGGGGCGGCCCGGCGCGGGGCTCTCGTACCCCCCTGAAGGACTTCGTCCTTTCCCCCTGAGGGGGACGCGCGGCTTGGGGCGGCCCGGCGCCGTGCCGATGCAATGACGGCCAATCTGCTCGACTACGACCTCGACGGTTTGGCCGCCTTCTGCGAGCGGCTGGGTGAAAAGCGGTTTCGCGCCACCCAGTTGTTTCGCTGGATTCATCAAAAAGGGGCCTCCAGTTTCGGCGAGATGACCGATCTGGCCAAGTCCCTGCGTGAAAAGCTGGCTACATCGGCCCACATCCAGGGGCTGGAGGTCATCTCCCAGCATGTTTCTTCCGACGGCACCATCAAGTGGCTGTTCGACGTTGGCGGTGGCAATGCCGTCGAATCGGTTTTCATCCCGGAGGAAGACCGGGGCACGCTCTGTATTTCCTCCCAGGCCGGTTGTGCGGTGGGCTGCCGGTTTTGTTCCACCGGCCACCAGGGCTTCAGTCGCAATCTCAAGACCGGCGAGATCATTGCCCAGTTGTGGTTTGCCGAACATTTCCTGCGCAAGCACCTGGGGCGGGCCGACCGTGTCATTTCCAATGTGGTCATGATGGGCATGGGCGAACCCCTGCAAAACTACAGTGAACTGGTTCCTGCCTTGCGTGTCATGCTGGATGACCATGGCTATGGCCTTTCGCGGCGGCGCGTGACGGTGTCCACCTCGGGGGTCGTCCCCATGATGGACCGGCTGGCCCAGGATTGTCCGGTGGCACTGGCGGTCTCCTTGCACGCGCCCAACGATGCCTTGCGTGACAATCTGGTTCCACTGAACCGGAAATATCCGATTGACGAGTTGATGGCCGCCTGCAACCGTTATCTGGCCCACGCACCGCGCGACTTCATCACCTTCGAGTACTGCATGCTGGATGGGGTCAACGACCAGCCGGAACATGCCCGGCAACTGGTGGAGCTTGTCCGAAAGCATTCCACGGGCGGAGTCTGGTGCAAGTTCAACCTCATCCCCTTCAACCCTTTTCCGGAATCCGGACTGGTTCGCTCACCCCAGAGCCAGGTGCTTGCATTCGCAAAAATCCTGTCGGATGCTGGTATCGTGACTACCGTACGAAAAACCCGCGGCGATGATATCGATGCGGCCTGCGGCCAACTGGCCGGCGATGTCAAGGATCGCACCCGTGTTGGCGAGCGCATGGCGCAGCAGCGTACACTGATGATCAAACCCGTGATGTCGTTTGAAAAGAAGGCCGAGGAGATTTGACGCATGAGATTGACTGAGGCAATGAGGGGTCGATTCCGTTCAGGGTTGTACTGCACCCTGCTGGCGCTGGCCGCCTTGACGGGCCTGTCTGGATGTGCATCCAGTCCAGGCGGAAGCGGCATGAGCGCAGACATCGTGACTGATTCGGATGAGCCTGAATTGCGCAGGCGCGCGCGGCTCAGGCTCGAGCTGGCGATGGGCTACTACGAGCAAGGAAAGACGACCGTTGCCCTGGATGAAATCAAGCAGGCACTGGTCGCCGATCCGAACTTTGCAGACGCCTATAACGTGCGCGGCCTGATCTACATGCGGCTGAATGACCTGGGGTTTGCCGAAGAAAGCTTTCGCCGTGCCTTGGTGCTCAAACCGAACGATGCCAATGTGATGCACAACTATGGCTGGCTCATGTGCCAGCAGGGCCGCTATCCCGAGGCCGTGCAGACTTTTACCAAGGCGCTGGCCGATCCGAATTACGGTGGACGGGCCAAGACCTGGATGACCCAGGGACTTTGTCAGATCAAGGCCGGGCAGCGCGCCGAAGCTGAACTCAGTCTGGCCAAGTCTTTGGAGCTGGATGCCGGCAATCCGATCACGGGCTACAACCTGGCAACCCTTCTCTATCAGCGGGGCGATTATTCTCGTGCCCTGTTCTATATCCGGCGCTTGAACAACAGCCAGTTGGCAAACGCCGAATCGCTGTGGCTCGGTATCAAGGTGGAACGTCGTCTGGGCAACCGGGTCGCCGCGCAGCAGCTGGCCGGGCAGCTCCGGAATCTCTTCCCCAAGTCGCGCGAACTAGATTCATTTGAGCGGGGGGCATTCGATGAGTGAGGTGACAGGACAATTGGCACCGGAGCTGCCGGCGGGTGGGGAATCGCCGCGCAAACCCAGTGCGGGCGAGATGCTGCGCCAGGCGCGCGAGGACGCCGGTCTGCATATCGCGGCCCTCGCCGTCGCGCTGAAAGTGCCGGTCAAGAAGCTGGAAGCGCTTGAAGCCGACCGGCTCGACCTCTTGCCAGACGCTGTGTTTGTCCGTGCGATGGCCTCCAGTGTCTGCCGGGCCCTGAAAATCGATCCGACCCCCGTGCTTGAGAAATTGCCGCAAACCGCGGTGCCGCGGCTTGAATTGGACGGCTGTGGTCTGAATACGCCTTTCCAGACCCCGGGAGACGTATCCCGGGTGCCGATCTGGAACCAGCTTTCCCGGCCGGTTGTTCTGACGGCGCTGACCCTGTTGGTGGGGGCGCTGGTACTGATCTTTTTCCCTTCGATGGAGCATGTGGATGTACCGGCTGCGACGACGTCCGAGGGCATCGTGCCTTCTTCGGTTGCAGGGCCCGAAACACCTCCGATGCCGGCCATGGTCCAGGCCCCGGCTGAAGAAACCGCTCCCGCCCGACAGCCGGTCACGCCGGCCGTTCCTGTCAAGCCCGCGCCCGTGGTGGCGGCCGCGGTGCTGCCGGCAGCCGGCGCCAGCAGTGCCGTGATCGCACCCATCAAGGCCAAGGTGAGTTCCACCGGCATCGTTGTGTTCAGAACCCGTGGGGAGTCATGGATCGAGGTGACGGACGGAAAGGGCGCGGTCCAGATTAGCCGAATGATTGGCGTCGGGGAGGTCGTTGGCGTCTCCGGCCCCTTGCCCTTGTCCGTGGTGGTGGGTCGTGCCGACATCACCGATGTTCAGGTGCGCGGAAAACCCTTCGCGTTGGATGAGCTGAGCAAAGGCAATGTGGCCCATTTTGAGGTGAAGTAGTGAAGGATTCTTTTCCGATCGAGCAGTCCGTACCCCAGCCGCGCCGCTCCAGACAGGCTCGCGTGACATGGGGTGACCAAGTCGTGACGGTCGGTGGTGATGCGCCCGTGCGCGTCCAGTCCATGACCAACACCGATACGGTGGATGCGATCGGTACCGCCATCCAGATCAAGGAGCTGGCGCTGGCCGGCTCGGAGATGGTCCGCATCACGGTCAACACGCCGGAGGCGGCACAGGCCGTGCCCCATATCCGTGAGCAGCTCGACCGCATGGGCATCCAGGTGCCGCTGATCGGCGACTTTCACTACAACGGCCATACCCTGCTGACCAGCTATCCGGCCTGCGCCGAGGCCCTGTCCAAGTACCGCATCAACCCGGGCAATGTCGGCAAGGGCGACAAGCACGACCGGCAGTTCGGACAGATGATCGAGGTGGCCATGCGCTGGAACAAGCCGGTGCGCATTGGCGTGAACTGGGGCAGCCTGGACCAGGAATTGCTGGCCAGCCTGATGGATGAAAACAGCCGCCGCGCCCAGCCCTGGGACGCCAAGCCCGTCATGTACGAGGCGCTGGTGACGTCGGCCCTTGATTCCGCCCGCCGGGCCGAGCAAATGGGCATGGAGGGGAGCCAGATCATCCTATCGTGCAAGGTCAGCGGCGTGCAGGACCTGATTTCTGTCTACCGTGAACTGGCCCGGCGCTGCGACTACCCGCTGCATCTGGGCTTGACCGAAGCCGGCATGGGCGCCAAGGGCACCGTGGCTTCGAGCGTGGCGCTGTCCATCCTGTTGCAGGAGGGGATTGGGGACACCATCCGCGTTTCGCTCACGCCTCAGCCAGGCGAATCGCGCACCCAGGAGGTCGTGATTGCCTCCGAGATCCTGCAGGCTTTGGGCCTGAGGACATTTGTTCCCAGCGTGACGGCGTGTCCGGGTTGCGGACGCACGACCAGCACCACCTTCCAGGAACTTGCCAAGCAGATCGACGACTTCCTGCGCGCACAGATGCCGGTCTGGCGCAAGCAATACCCCGGTGTGGAAGGCCTGCGCGTCGCGGTGATGGGCTGCATCGTCAATGGCCCCGGCGAGAGCAAGCATGCCGACATCGGCATCAGTCTGCCCGGCACCGGCGAAGCGCCGGCGGCCCCGGTCTTCATCGACGGTGAAAAGCGCCTGACCTTGCGCGGCGAATCGATTGCCCAGGATTTCCAGAAAATTGTCGAAAACTACATCGAAGCGCGTTTTGGAGTCGCAACTGCGGCCGAAACGGCCTGAGCAGATTCATGACCGAGAACACAAGTGCCGCCAAGGCAGAGAAGCTGGTTGCCGTCAAGGGCATGAACGATATCCTGCCGCCTGATTCGGCGCGCTGGGAGTGGCTGGAGGAACAGGTCCGCTCGCTGATGGCCCGCTACGCCTACGGCAATATCCGTACCCCGATCATTGAGCACACGCCCCTGTTCATCCGGGGCCTGGGCGAGGTCACGGACATCGTCGAGAAGGAGATGTACTCTTTTGAAGACCGCCTGAACGGCGAACCCCTGACCTTGCGGCCCGAGAACACCGCCGGCGTGGTACGCGCGGTGGTGGAACATTCCATGCTCTATGACGGCGGCAAGCGCCTGTACTACATGGGACCGATGTTCCGGCATGAGCGGCCGCAACGGGGCCGCTACCGCCAGTTCCACCAGATCGGCGCCGAGGCCCTGGGCTTTGCCGGCGCGGAAGTCGATGCCGAGCTGATCCTGCTGGCCGATGCCCTGTGGAAGACCCTGGGCTTGACGGATGTGCGGCTGGAACTCAACAGCCTGGGCCAGCCCGAGGAGCGCAAACTGCACCGGGCCGCGTTGATTGCCTATTTCGAGCAGCACGCCGACCAGCTCGACGAGGAAGCACGCCGCCGCCTGCACCTGAACCCGCTGCGCATCCTGGACACCAAGAACCCGGCGATGCAGGAGCTGGTGGAGGGCGCGCCCAAGATGATGGATTTCCTGGGGGAAGCGTCACTCGCGCATTTCAACCGCGTGCGCGCCATCCTCGATGCCAACGGCGTCGCCTATCAGCTCAATCCGCGCCTGGTGCGCGGCATGGACTACTACAACCTCACGGTGTTCGAGTTCATCACCACGCGGCTGGGTTCGCAGGGCACGATCTGCGGCGGCGGCCGCTACGACTACCTGGTTGAGCAAATCGGCGGCAAACCGGCACCGGCCGTGGGCTGGGCGCTGGGGGTGGAGCGGGTGCTGGAACTGCTCAAGGAGCAGGGCCAGGGTCTGCCCGTCAATCAGCCCGACGCCTATGCCATCGTGCCGGATGTCAACGCCTTGCCGATCGCCATGAAATGCCTGCAGGCCCTGCGCGCCGCAGGGGTGCGTGTGCAGATGCATGCGGGCACGGGCGACAGCATGGGCAGCATGAAATCCCAGTTCAAGCGGGCCGACGCCAGCGGTGCCGGCTTCGCCCTGATTTTCGGCCCGGACGAACTGGCCCAGAACCAGGTCACCGTCAAATCCCTGCGCGATGGCAGCGGGGCCCAGACCGCCTATTCACTGGCCCAGGCCTCTGACTGGGCGCCCCACCTACAATCTCGCTCTTAAACCAATACGCTCGCACATGGCAAATCATCTCGATCTCGAAGAACAGGAACAGCTTGACGAGCTCAAGCATTTCTGGAAACAGTATGGCAATCTGATCAACGTGGTGTTGATCGCCATTTTGCTGGCCGTGGCAGGCTGGAACCTGTTCCATTACTGGCAAAGAAGCCAGGCCGCGCAGGCGGCCGCCTTGTACGAGGAAGTGGAGCGTGTGGCCCGGGCCGGGGACACGACCCGGCTCGATCGTGTCCTGGGCGACATGAAGGACAAGTTTGCTTCCACCATCCAAGCCCAGCAGGCGAGCTTGCTGGCGGCCAAAGTCTATTTGGATGCCGGCAAGCTCGATGCCGCCAAGGCCGCACTGAGCTGGGTGGCTGAAAAATCGTCGGACGAGGGCTATCAGGGCATTGCCCGCTTGCGTCTGGCCGGCATTCTGCTGGACGGCAAAGCCTATGACGAGGCCCTCAAGCAGTTGTCCGGCAGCTTTGCGCCGGAATTGGCCGCGCTGGTGGCCGACCGGCGTGGTGATGTCTTTCTGGCGCAAGGCAAGAAGTCCGAGGCCGGTGTCGAATACCTCAAGGCCTTCAAGGGGCTGGAAGAGGGCAGCGAATATCGGCGTCTGGTCGATGTGAAACTGGCCGCGCTGGGTTTGAATCCGCGGGTGCAGAGCACGGATCGGATCGAGGAGAAGAAGTGAACGAGCGACGACCTGCCGTAGCCCTGTTGTCGCGCAGGCTGTTCGCTCTGCCGCTGCTGGCCGCTTTGGCGGCTTGTTCCAGCGGGCCGCTTAAACCGAAACCGGCGGAACTCCCCCCCAGCGCCAACCTGTTCCCGGTCCGTCTGGCCTGGACGGCCCGTCTGGGCGAGGTTTCCTTCCCGCTGGAGATGAAAGTGGTGGACCACGCGGTGGCCTTGGCCAGCACCGACGGCATGGTCAGCATCCTCGATGCCCGCACCGGCGAGAAGCTCTGGCAGGCTGCAGCCGGAGCACCCCTGACAGCGGGAGTCGGTTACGACGGCCGGATCGCGGCCGTCATGACCCAAAACAACGAACTGGTGGCGCTGGAGTCCGGGCGTGAACTCTGGCGCCAGCGCCTGACCGCCCCGAGCCAGACCGCGCCCCTGGTGGCCGGGGCCCGGGTCTTTGTTTTGGGTGCTGATCGCGCGGTCACCGCCTTTGATGGCCAGACCGGGCGCCGGATCTGGAGCCAGCAGCGCCAGGGCGAACCGCTGGTCCTGCGCCAGTCCGGCGTCATGCTGGCGGTCGGAGATACCCTGGTGGTTGGCTTGTCGGGCAAGCTGGTGGGCATGAACCCGCTCAATGGCAGCGTGCGCTGGGAGGCGCCGGTGGCGTCACCCCGCGGTACCAATGATGTGGAGCGACTGGTGGATCTGGTCGCGCCTGTGAGCCGCTACGGCGCTGTGGTGTGCGCCCGTGCCTTCCAGGCTGCCGTGGCCTGTGTCGATGCCGTACGGGGCGCGGTGTTGTGGACCAAACCGGCGGCGGGCTCGGTCGGGGTTCATGGCGATGGAAGCCTGGTGTTCGGTGTCGAGTCCGACGGTACCCTGATCGCGTGGAAGCGCGCCGATGGTGAACGCGCCTGGACGCTGGAGCAGCTCCGCTACCGGAATCTGACGGCGCCCCTGTCGGCCGGACGTGTCGTGGTGGTGGGCGATGACGGCGGCCTGCTGCATTTTCTGTCCCGTGAAGACGGATCCGCTCAGACGCGGGTCAGCACGGATGGCTCCGCCATTGTCTCTGCACCGGTGCTGGCGGGCAATACGATGGTGGCCGTGACCCGTAGCGGTGGTGTTTTTGGCTTCAGGCCTGAATAAATCGGACCTCAAGTCATGAAACCTGTACTGGCCCTGGTGGGTCGTCCCAATGTCGGCAAGTCAACGCTGTTCAACCGCTTGACGAAGTCGCGCGATGCGATCGTGGCTGACTTTGCCGGGCTGACACGTGACCGGCATTACGGTAATGGCAAGCTGGGCAAGCAAGAGTTCATCGTCATCGATACCGGCGGCTTCGAGCCGGATGCCAGCAGCGGCATCTACAAGGAAATGGCCAAGCAGACCCAGCAGGCCGTGGCCGAGGCCGATGTCGTCATTTTCGTGGTGGATGCCCGTGAAGGTCTTACCGTCCAGGACCACGACATTGCCAAGTACCTGCGGCGTCTGGGCAAGCCCTGCATTCTGGTGGCCAACAAGGCCGAGGGGATGCAGGAGGGGGGCCGGTTGGGCGAGTTTTTCGAGCTCGGGCTGGGTGAGGTTTATCCGGTGTCGGCCGCGCATGGACAGGGCACGCGCGATCTGGTGGAGCTGGCGCTGGAGTCCCTGAACCTGCCCGAACCGGAGGACGAGGAAGAGGGCCGCGAGCCCGGCGTCATCCGGCTGGCGGTGGCCGGGCGGCCGAACGTGGGGAAATCCACGCTGATCAACACCTGGCTGGGAGAAGAGCGGCTGGTCGCCTTTGATCTGCCGGGTACGACGCGGGATGCGATTTCGATCCCGTTTGAGCGCAATGGCCAGAAGTTCGAATTGATCGACACGGCCGGACTGCGCCGCAAAGGCAAGGTGTTCGAGGCGATCGAGAAGTTTTCAGTCGTCAAAACCCTGCAGGCCATCGAGACGGCCAATGTGGTGTTGCTGTTGCTGGATGCAACGCAGGGCGTGACGGATCAGGATGCTCACATCGCGGGCTACATTCTGGAGAGCGGACGGGCCGTCGTGCTGGCGGTGAACAAGTGGGACACCGTGGACGAGTACCAGCGGCAACTGGTGCAGCGCTCCATCGAAACCCGGCTGGCCTTTCTCAAATTTGCGGCGCTGCATTTCATCTCGGCCAAAAAGCGCCAGGGATTGGGACCGTTGTGGGCCTCCATCATCCAGGCCTACAAGTCCGCGAACTGCAAGATGTCCACCCCCATCCTTACGCGCCTGCTGCAGGAGGCCATCCAGTTCCAGACCCCCAAGAAGTCGGGCATGTACCGGCCCAAACTGCGCTATGCGCACCAGGGCGGCATGAATCCGCCCGTGATCGTGATCCATGGCAACTCGCTGGAGCATGTGACCGATTCCTACAAGCGTTATCTGGAAGGGCGCTTCCGCAAGGAATTCGATCTGGTCGGCACCCCCTTGCGCATCGAGATGAAAACCGCGCGCAATCCCTTCGCCGACAAGGACGACTAATAGCCCCACGCTTTTTCTGGGGCAATCGCTCCCGCGTCAGGCGAGATTCAGCCTGCTGTGGTAAGGTCAAACCCTCTGCAATAACTTTTGAACACGGAGAATATCGTGAGCAATAAAGGTCAGTTACTTCAAGACCCTTTCCTCAATGCCCTGCGTCGCGAGCATGTGCCTGTTTCCATTTATCTGGTCAACGGCATCAAGTTGCAGGGGCAGATTGAGTCTTTCGACCAGTACGTGGTCCTGCTGCGCAACACCGTGACACAGATGGTTTACAAGCATGCGATCTCGACCATTGTGCCGGGGCGTGCGGTGAACTTCTCGACCGGCGAGGCAGAACCCGATAGCACCCCCTGACGTGCCGGCAGGTGTAGGGGCACCTGCGGCCCGAATTCTGAATTACCAGCTGCAGCGTTCCACTTGACTGTTTTGCCTGATCGCAATACTGCGCCGACCATTCTGGTGGGGGTGGATCTGGGTTTGCCCCATTTCGACGCCGAACTCGAAGAACTGGGCCTGCTGGCCGAGACGGCCGGGTTGCGTCCGGTGGCCCGGGTTGTCTGCAAGCGCAAGGCCCCTGATGCCGCCCTGTTCGTGGGCAGCGGCAAGGCCGATGAAATCAAGCAGCTCGCGCTCCAGTACGGCGCCACCGAAATCCTGTTTGACCAGAGCCTGAGCCCGGCCCAGCAACGCAATCTGGAGCGCCATCTGGAACTGCCGGTCAATGACCGGACGCTGCTGATCCTCGAAATCTTTGCCCAGCGGGCCCGCAGCCACGAGGGCAAGTTGCAGGTCGAGCTGGCCCGCCTGCAATACCTGAGCACCCGGCTGGTGCGGCGCTGGTCGCATCTGGAACGTCAGACGGGCGGTGCCGGTGTGCGTGGTGGCCCGGGCGAGAAGCAGATCGAACTGGATCGACGCATGATCGGCGAGGCCATCAAACGCACCAAGGACCGGCTGGTCAAAGTCAAGCGCCAGCGCCAGACGCAGCGGCGCCAGCGCGAGCGGCGCGACGCATTCAACATCTCACTCGTGGGCTACACCAACGCCGGCAAGACCACGCTCTTCAATGCCCTGGTCAAGGCGCGCGCCTATGCCGCCGACCAGTTGTTTGCCACGCTGGACACCACCACGCGCCAGCTCTATCTCGCGGATGCCGCAGGCGCCTCCGGTGCGGCGGGGCGTTCGGTCTCCTTGTCGGATACGGTGGGTTTCATCCGGGATCTGCCGCACGGCCTGATCGATGCCTTCCAGGCCACCCTGCAGGAAGCCGTCGATGCCGATCTGCTGCTGCATGTGGTGGATGCCTCCAACCCGAACTATGCGGAACAGATTGCCCAGGTGCAAAGCGTGCTGAAGGAGATCGGTGCCGCGGACATCCCCCAGATACTGGTTTTTAATAAACTCGATGCCATCGAGCCGGAGCGCAGGCCGAGGCAACTCGAAGATACCTATGATCTGGATGGCGTGGCGACACCCCGTGTTTTCGTGAGCGCCCGTCAGGGCGAGGGGGTGCCGAACCTGCGTCAACTGCTGGCGAGGCGGACCGTCGCGCCTGCAGACTCCGCTCATGAGGGGGAGAATTTCCCTGACAATCGCTTGACCGCTCCTTGATTGGGCACAATCCGGTATTGAGACGCATAAGAGGCGGAAAATGAAACTCCAAGCAAGAACCTTTCGCTGGACAGCATTGTCCGGCCGCATTCGGGGCATGTTCAACCTGAACGACCCGCGCTGGGGCCGGGGCGATGACAAGCCGGCCGACGCCAGCAAGCCCGAGCCGTCCCGTCCTGAAACCGATGTGCCACCACCGCCACCCCCGTCGGGGAGTGGACGCGGCAACAAGCCGGCGAGCACACAGGGGCCGCCGGATCTGGATGAGCTCTGGCGTGATTTCAACCGCAAGCTCGGCGGCCTTTTTGGCGGCGGTTCGGGGCGAGGCGGCAAGCCCGGCAACAATGGCGGGGGCTACCAGCCCGACATGAAGAGCGCCGGCATCGGCATTGGCCTGATCCTGTCCGTGGTCTTGCTGATCTGGTTGGGCACCGGCTTTTTCATCGTCCAGGAGGGCCAGCAGGCCGTCATCACCCAGTTCGGCAAGTTCAAGACCACGGTCAGTGCCGGTTTCAACTGGCGCCTGCCTTACCCGATCCAGCGCCACGAACTGATCTTCGTGACCCAGATCCGTTCCGTCGATGTCGGGCGCGACAACGTGATCAAGGCCACCGGCTTGCGCGATTCCGCGATGCTGACCGAGGACGAGAATATCGTCGAGATCAAGTTTGCCGTGCAGTACCGCCTCAACGATGCCCGCGCCTTCCTGTTCGAGAGCAAGAGCCCCGGCGATGCCGTGGTGCAGGCGGCCGAAACCGCCGTGCGCGAGGTGGTGGGCAAGATGCGCATGGACTCCGCGCTGTCGGATGAACGCGACCAGATCGCCCCGCGGGTGCGCAATCTGATGCAGGCCATCCTGGACCGCTACAAGGTCGGCATCGAGGTGGTGGGCATCAACCTGCAGCAAGGCGGCGTGCGTCCGCCCGAGCAGGTGCAGGCCGCTTTTGACGATGTGCTCAAGGCTGGCCAGGAGCGCGAGCGCGCCAAGAACGAAGCCCAGGCCTATGCCAACGATGTGGTTCCCCGGGCCATCGGTTCGGCCTCCCGCCTGAAAGAAGAAGCGCTGGCCTACAAGGCGCGCATCGTCGCGCAGGCCCAGGGCGACGCGCAGCGTTTCAAGTCGGTGCTGGCCGAATACCATAAAGCGCCGCAGGTGACACGTGACCGCATGTACCTGGAAACGATGCAGCAGATCTACGGCAACGTCACCAAGGTGCTGGTGGATTCCAAACAGGGATCCAATCTGCTGTATTTGCCGCTGGACAAGATCATGCAGATGAGTGCCTCGGGTGAGGGCGCTGCCGCCCCCGCAGTGGCGCCGCCGGTTCCCTTCCTGCCGACAACGCCCGCCCCCTCAGCCAGTGATACGCGTGCACGGGATGGTGCCCGCTCGCGCGATCGTGATATTCGTTAGGAGCCCAGAATGAACCGGGTTGGACTTATTTTTTCATCGCTCCTGGTGCTGCTGGCACTGGCTAGTTCGATGCTGTTCGTGGTCGATCAGCGGCAGTTCGGGGTGGTGTACGCCCTGGGGCAGATCAAGGAAGTGATCACCGAACCGGGCTTGAACATCAAGCTGCCGCCGCCGTTCCAGAACGTCACCTATATCGACAAGCGCCTGCTGACGCTGGACAGTGCCGATGCCGAGCCGATGCTCACCGCCGAGAAGCAGCGCGTCGTCATCGACTGGTATGTGCGCTGGCGCATCACCAATCCGACCGAGTACATCCGCAATGTCGGCTTGAACGAGGCCGCCGGTGCCAGCCAGCTCAACCGGGTGGTGCGCAATGCCTTCCAGGAAGAAGTCAACAAGCGCACCGTCAAGGAACTGCTGTCGCTCAAGCGCGAGGCGCTGATGGCCGACGTCAAGACCGAAGTGCTGGACAAGGTGCGCGGCGCCAAGCCCTGGGGCGTGGACGTGGTCGATGTGCGCATCACCCGCGCCGATTACGTCGATGCCATCACCGAGTCGGTGTACCGCCGCATGGAGGCCGAGCGCAAGCGCGTGGCCAACGAGCTGCGCTCCACCGGTGCGGCCGAAGGCGAGAAGATCCGCGCCGATGCCGACCGCCAGCGCGAGGTGACGATTGCCAATGCCTACCGCGACGCGCAGAAGATCAAGGGTGAGGGCGATGCCGAAGCCGCCCGCATCTATGCCGAGGCCTTTGGCCGCGACCCGCAGTTTGCCCAGTTCTACCGCAGCCTGGAGGCCTACAAGGCCAGCTTTTCCAAGAAAAGCGACGTGATGGTGCTCGACCCGAACAGCTCGGAGTTCTTCAAGGTGTTCCGGGGCCAGGTACCGGCCGCTGCGAAGAAGTAGGGCGTGGACAGCGATTCCTTCTGGCTGGCCATGGCCCTCGTCCTGGTGATCGAGGGCCTTTTCCCTTTTCTGTCGCCCACCGGCTGGCGCCGGATGTTCGCCCAGATCCTGCAGTTGAGCGACGGGCAGATCCGGTTTTTCGGCCTGTGCAGCATCCTGGCCGGGGTCTTGTGGCTGCTTTGGCTGCGCTTCTGAGAATTTCCGCTCGCCAAGCCCGGTAAAATCACGGTTTTAACAGCTCCCGAAAATCACATGTCTGCCTGGGTCCTGCCGGATCACATTGCCGATGTCCTGCCTTCCGAGGCGCGGCACATCGAAGAACTACGCCGCGATTTGCTGGACATGGCGCGCTGCTATGGCTATGAGCTGGTGATGCCGCCGCTGCTCGAGCACCTGGAATCCCTGCTCACGGGCACCGGCAAGGCACTGAACCTGCAGACCTTCAAACTGGTGGACCAACTCTCCGGGCGCACCATGGGCCTGCGTGCCGACAGCACGCCCCAGGTGGCCCGCATTGACGCGCATCTGCTCAATCGCCGTGGCGTCACCCGCCTGTGCTACGCCGGCCCGGTGCTGCACACCCGCCCGGCCAGTCCGCATGCCACGCGCGAGCCGCTGCAGTTCGGGGCCGAGATCTATGGCCATGCCGGCCTGGAGGCCGATCTGGAGGCGCTGCAACTCGCGCTCGATTGCCTCAAGGCCGCGCGGCTGCCAACGTTCACGGTGGACATGGCCGATGTGCGCATCGTCAGCGCCTTGCTGGCGGACGTGGGGTGCGACGCCGAAACCCTGGCCCAGGTGCATGCCGCGCTGGCGGCCAAGGACGTGAGCGAGCTCACGCAACTGACGCGCGATTTCCCCAGCGCCTCGCGCCAGGGGCTGCTCGCCTTGCTGCAGCTGTATGGCGATGCCTCCGTGCTGGACAAGGCCGAAAAAATGCTTCCGCCCTTGCCAGTCGTGCGTGAGGCGCTCTCCAACCTGAAGTGGCTTGCCAGCCATCTGGAAGGCACGCAACTCAGTTTCGACCTGGCCGATCTGCGCGGCTACGCCTACTACAGCGGCGTGCGCTTTGCGGTCTATGCCCAGGGCGCCAGCGATGCGCTGCTGCGCGGCGGCCGCTACGACGAAGTCGGGGCCGTGTTCGGCCGCAAGCGCCCGGCGGTCGGATTCAGCCTGGACATCAAGACCCTGGTCCAGGTGGTCGAGCCGCGCTCCCTGCGCGCCGCGATCCGTGCGCCCTGGGGCGAATCGCCCACCTTGCGCCAGGCGATTGCCCGCCTGCGCGGTCAGGGCGAAACCGTGGTCTGCGTGTTGCCGGGCCATGAAAGTGAAGTTGACGAGTTCCAGTGCGACCGCGAACTGCTGGAAGTCGCGGGGCAGTGGATATTGAGCGCCATTTGAACCATTGGGCTCCGACTTGACCCTGTGTACAGGACAGTCGGCGCTGAAACCATGTTTTGAGAAAACCAAGATGAATGCAAGCAAAGGTCGTAACGTTGTTGTCGTGGGTACCCAATGGGGCGACGAGGGCAAAGGCAAGCTGGTGGACTGGCTGACCGAGTTCGCCCAGGGCGTGGTGCGCTTCCAGGGCGGCCACAACGCCGGCCACACGCTGGTGATCAACGGCGTCAAGACGGCGCTGCACCTCATTCCCAGCGGCATCATGCGCCCGGGCGTCAAATGCTACATCGGCAACGGTGTCGTGCTGTCGGCGGCCAAGCTGTTCGAGGAGATCGAGGGGCTGGAGAAAGCCGGCGTCGAAGTGCGTTCGCGCCTGCGCATCAGCGAGGCCTGCCCGCTGATCCTGCCCTTTCATGCGGCGCTCGACGTGGCGCGCGAAGCCGCCCGCGAGCAGGGCGGCACCGAGAAGATCGGCACCACCGGCCGCGGCATCGGCCCGGCGTATGAAGACAAGATCGCCCGCCGCGCCCTGCGCGTGCAGGACCTCAAATACCCCGAGCGCTTTGCCGCCAAGCTCAAGGAGCTGCTGGC
>Ga0210129_1000134_pt1 | contig 20346 bp, 16 predicted proteins | sample WestPond_Cattail_2_FD_185582 | JGI IMG/M metagenome (GOLD analysis project Ga0210129, IMG submission 185582) | Wetland microbial communities from the San Francisco Bay, California, USA, that impact long-term carbon sequestration -... | ecosystem: Environmental > Aquatic > Marine > Wetlands ... | reverse complement strand
ACTTGTACTTGATAGATTAAAAAGTCAATGGCAATTAGACATTATATATCTAATTCCTGAATACTGTAATAAATTATAATTCAGTAGACCCTAAATAAGACTTTTCGAAATTATGATATGGCTTTCGATTTCACAGAAGGAATGGTCAAATTAGTTTTAATAATATTATTGTTGAATCGAAATAAAACAGGTTATAAATGAAAAAATTAATAATTCTATTTTTATTGGCATTTTCTCTGCATTTCCCTGTTTACGGGCAAGATGTCAGAGTAGTACTTATTACTCTCGACGGTTTTCGTTGGGAAGAATTGTTTGGTGGTGCCGACACGACATTGATATCGAACAAAATGTATATGGACAATAATGAAAATAATGTCAAGGATGTGAATGTTTTGTTTAATCGTCCAACCTGTAAGGAAAGAAGAGAGACTTTAGTCCCTTTCATCTGGGCTACGGTGAAAAACAAAGGTACTTTAATTGGTAATAGATGGGATGGCTGTAAGATGAATGTCGCCAACAAAATGTATTTTTCATATCCAGGTTATAATGAGTTGTTATGTGGATTCCCTGATGATGCGAATGTTCATAGCAACGACACAATATATAATCCTAATGTAAATATTTTGGAAATAGCAAATAATACACCGGAATATAAAGGCAGGGTATTGGCTTTTTGCAGTTGGGGTTGTTTTCCATATATACTAAATGTGAAACGCAGCAATTTAGAGGTAAATGCCGGCTATATGCATACTTTATCTCCATGTCCGACTAAAAGGGAACTATTCCTCGATACTATTGAGGACGAAAATCCACGTCATTGGAGAGACGAGCGTTTTGATGTATATACTTTCCATTATGGATTGGAAGCAATGAAAACCCGTAAACCGAAGTTTATCTATTTTGCTTTTGATGAGACGGACGACTTTTCACATGACGGTAGATATGATCAATATCTTAAATCGGCTCACCGTGCCGACAAGTTTATAAAGGAGTTATGGGAATATACCCAGTCGGACTCTTTTTATAGGAACAAAACTACATTTATTATTACATGTGATCATGGAAGAGGTAACGGTGAAACAAGCCCTGATGATTGGAAAGGTCACGGTTATGATATAAAGAATTCAGATCAGACTTGGGTAATAGCTTTTGGTAAGGATATTCCGGCGCATGGAGAGGTAAAAAATGATTGTCAGTATTATACGAAACAAATAGCTCCTACGATTGCGTCAATATTGAAAATACCGTTTAATCCGAAAAATGAGAATGCCGGTAAAAAGATTGTTTTTTGAATAACAAAGAAAATTTATTATTTTTATGAAGTTACTACACTGTTCCTTGACAGGCAGTATCTTTTCATATTAAGACATAAGAATAAAAATAATTAATTAGTATATATTTTTATGAAACACTCAGGTTTGAATTTATTTAAGTTGCTTTGTGCAATAATGTTTTTTTCGTTGATAGGTGAGAATTCTTCAGCGAAAGATAACTCCAGAAGTGAAGGACTGTTACGGTATGTTGATCAATATATCGGGGCCGGAGGCCATGGACATGTGTTTGTTGGGACCAGTGTTCCTTATGGAATGGTTCAACTTGGACCTAATAACATATTTAAGGGATGGGACTGGTGTTCCGGATATAATTATTCGGATAATATCATTATCGGATTTTCCCACACTCACCTAAATGGTACAGGCTGTGGAGATATGGGAGATGTGCTGATTATGCCTTTTACCGGTCAGGTACATACGGATAAAGGTATGCAAAACGATATAAGTAATGGATATGCTTCTTATTTTTCTCATGGCAAAGAGATTGTAAGTCCGCAATATTACTCTGTTGTTTTGGATAAGTACAACATCAGAGCCGAATTGACATCCACTGCACGGGTTGGATTTCACAAATATACTTATCCTCAAGGTGAAAAATCTCAAATTATAATAGATTTGAAAGAGGGTATTAGTTCCGGATCTTATGATTCTTATATAAAAAAAGTAGATGATTATACAATAGAAGGCTATCGTTTTATTCATGGATGGAGCCCTAATCGAAAAGTGTATTTTGTTCTTAAAAGTAATGTAAAAATAAATGATTTTTCTGCCTATGATGATAATACTTCAGAAAAGGGCGATGAACTTAAGGCTAAATATGTAAAAGGAGTGGTCTCATTTGGAAATGCTCGGGTAGTGATGCTGAAAGTTGGCATTTCATCGGTAAGTTGCCAAAATGCTGCTATGAACATTAATACAGAGATAAAAGATTGGAATTTTAATTCGGTTGTAAGTTTAAATGCTGCCAAGTGGAACAAAGCTCTATCTGAAATTTCTTTGAAAACTAAAAATGAAAAAGCAGAAAAGATTTTATATACATCGTTTTATCATACAATGATAGCTCCATCATTGTATTGTGATTATAACGGAGAATATAGCGGATATGATGGAAAAATTCATAAAGATAATAATAAAAGTAATTACTCAACATTCTCGTTGTGGGATACGTATCGTGCAGCTCAACCTTTGATGACTATTCTGCATCCTGAATTGGTACCTGAAATGGTTAATTCGATGTTAGCAATTTATGACCAACAGGGTAAGCTTCCGATATGGCCATTATGGGGCGGAGAAACAAATTGTATGCCGGGATGTAATGCTATACCGATTATTGCTGATGCATGTATGAAAGGATTTAAGGGGTTTGATATTAAAAGAGCATATAATGCTATGAAAGTTTCGGCAATGAATCGTAAACAAAGTGGTATTTCGTATTTAATTGGCGGAAATTATATTCCTTGTGATGAAATAGGAGCTGCTACTTCTAAGGCCTTAGAATATGCTATTGATGATTGGGGAGTTGCTGCTGTTGCTAAGAAACTAAATATTAAAAAAGATGCTGAAATGTTTTCAGACATGTCTCAATATTATAAAAATTATTTTGATTCAACTAATGGATTTATGCGCCCCAAACTGAAAAATGGTAGTTGGTTTGGACCTTATAATCCGGCAACTGCTGATCAAAAATATTTTACAGAAGGAAACGGTTGGCAATATACTTTTTTAGTACCTCAAGACCCAAGAGGACTAATAAATTTGTTTGGAGGGGATAATGCTTTTGCAAACAAGTTGGATGAACTTTTTAATAACCATGATAGTATGGGACCAAATGCAGTTAATGATATTTCCGGTTTAATTGGTCAATATGCTCATGGTAATGAGCCAAGCCATCATATTGCTTATATGTATGCTTATGCCGGTGAGCAGTGGAAAACGGCAAAGTTAGTCAGATACATCATGGATGAATTCTATACTGATAAAGAAGACGGAATAATAGGAAATGAGGATTGTGGGCAAATGTCTGCATGGTATGTGCTTTCAGCGATGGGGTTATATCAGGTAAGCCCGTCTAAGGGGGTATTTGCTTTTGGTAGTCCACGTTTTGATAAATTTGCTGTTAATGTACGTAATGGTAAAACATTTTCAATTGAGGCAATAAATAATAATGAAAAAAATATTTATATTCAGAAAGTAGAATTGAATGGCAAGGTATATCACAATAGCTATATTTTATACAACGATATAGTAAAAGGAGGTCATTTAAAATTTTATATGGGCAATACGCCTAACTACAATTTTGGAAAGAATCCTGTAAACAGACCATATTAATATTGCTTGTTTGCATTACTAACAGTTACTAATAGGAAGCGATTCACAATTTGGACTTGATGCCAGGTTGTGAATCGCATTTGTATATTTAGGCTTCAACTAAAATAGTGAAAGATAATTATTCTACTAATTTTATTAAATAGTGCACATCATTATTACTGCAATAATAGATATTTGCATTTGATTGATAAATGACAAAATAATTATAATAATGAAAAAGCAGTTATATCTTTTATTTATGCTGATGGTCTGCCCAATAATGATGTTACAGGCAAAAACGAATGAATCAGTTTATAATGCCGTGGTGGCTAAAGACGGTAGTGGTAAATATACAACAGTGCAAGCTGCAATTGATGCTGCACCGACCGGATTAAAAAGCCATTGGATGATTTATATTAAAAACGGTTCTTATAATGAGCTGGTAACCGTACCACAGAATAAACCTTTTATTTATCTGATAGGGCAGGATCGTAAACATACTATTATTCATTATTGTATGAATGTAGGTTCTGCATCGGATAAGATGAATCCTAAATTTCATGTGCCTGATGTTTATTGGGGAAGTTCTATACATAACCCTGCTCTTCCTTTTTATAATAAACAAATGGCTGTGGTAGTTGTAGAGGCTAATGATTTTTATGCTGAAAATATTTCTTTTGTTAATGATTATGGCGTTAATGTTCAGAATGGGCCTCAGGCATTGGCAATGCAGACTAAAGGTGACCGCATATCTTTTTATAATTGCAATTTTCGCTCTTTCCAGGATACTTGGATGACTACGCAGAAGAACGATGCATATCGTCTTTATGTAAAAGATTGCTATATAGAGGGTGCTGTTGATTATTTTTACGGTGGCGGTGATGCTTTGCTCGACAGTTGTACTATGTATAATGTACGAGGCGGATCTGTTATTGTTGCTCCTTGTCATAAAAATGCCAAATACGGTTATGTGTTCCGCGATTGCATTATTGATGGTAATCGTAAGGCTGCTGACGGAAAAGTAAAATTGGGGCGTCCTTGGCAAAACTCACCGAAAGTTGTTTATATCAATACTACAATGCGTATCCCTGTAGATCCCAAAGGTTGGACTGATATGGGTGCAATTCCAAGTCTGTTTGCAGAATATGGCAGTAAAGATACAAAAGGAAAGTTAATTTATTTAAGTGAGAGAAAAACCGATTATAAAGGACGTGGCGATAATCCTCCAACCGTAACTTGTCGTGCCACAATAACGGCAGAAGAAGCTTCGGAAATGAATTATAAGAATATCATTCTTTCAAAAGATAATTGGGATCCTCGTAAAATAATACTAACATTAAAAGAATATTGATTTTTATGTAAAAATGTTTGATATGTATAATATGTTTTTTTATCTTTGTATAAATTATTAACCTAAAAAATAAATATTATGTCTGAAAATTACGATGGTCTTCAACCGAAAAGTGAAAAAAAAATCGCTTTTATGGATGCCGTTAAGGTATGTTTCTCAAAGTATGTCGACTTTACAGGTCGTGCAAGAAGATCGGAATTCTGGTATTTTGTCCTTTTTAATTTTATAGCATGTGTTGCTATAGAAATTGTTGGGGCTATACTTGCTGCTGTTTTTAAAAGCCCTGTGGTAGTTATGATACTTATTGGACTATGGTGCTTGTTTATGATACTTCCTAGTATTGCTGTTGGCATTCGTCGTTTGCATGATATTGGCAAAAGAGGTTGGTGGTATTTGTTGGGCTTTATACCTTTAGTATGTTTGGTGCTTCTTTATTTTTATTGCTTGCCTGGCGAATTTGGAGAAAATGAGTATGGTGAGGATCCGAAATATGAGTTTTGATAAATGAGATATAAAAATATATTAGGGCTGCATTTAGGTAAAAATACTACAATGCAGACTTTTATATAAATGTAATCGGTAATTACGTCTGTATCTTATAGTTTCGTATTAATTTGGTGTGAATCAAATTATTGCTAATTTTGCCTGAAATTTATATGAGAATGAGACAAAAGCAGCATTATATCGGTTTGACTGATGCACAGGTGTCGGAGAACAGGAAAAAGTACGGTATTAATATATTAACTCCTCCTAAGAAAGAATCGGTTTGGAAGAAGTTTTTGGAGAAGTTTACGGAACCGTTAATTATCGTTTTGTTAGTTGCCGGTTTCCTTTCAATTGGCATTTCTTGCTATGAGTATTGGTATGTACCTAATACCGGAGGAGAAGTCTTTTTTGAACCTGTTGGTATTTTTGTGGCTATTTTTATAGCTACGGGAATGTCGTTTGTATTTGAATATAAGGCTGATAAAGAGTTCTCTATTCTGAATAAAGTGAATGATGATGAATCGGTGCAGGTTTTTCGAAATGGAAATGTAACTGAAATCCCGAAACGGGATGTGGTAGTAGGTGATATTGTAAAGATAGAAACTGGATGTGAAATACCTGCTGACGGAAAACTTTTGGATGCTTTGTCATTGCAAGTGGACGAATCTTCTTTGACAGGTGAACCGATTTGCAATAAAACAGTATTTCCTGATGAATTCAATAAGGAAGCAACTTTTCCGTCTGACAATGTAATGCGTGGTACGAAGGTGATGGAAGGGCATGGCGTATGCGAAATTTTTGCTGTTGGTGATAACACGGAGAATGGCAAAGTATACGAGGCTACGCAGATTGATGATACTGTGAAAACCCCTTTGAATGAACAATTGGAGCGTTTGGGAAAGTTAGTGACGAATGTCAGTTATGCTATCGGTGTATTAGTAGTTGTTGGCAGAATGTTTATGTATTTCCATTTTAATGCTGATTTGCATCTGATAACCACAATAACATATTGCTTGGAGTCGCTTATGGTGGCAGTAACATTGATTGTGGTGGCTGTACCTGAAGGATTGCCAATGGCGGTAACTCTCAGCTTGGCATACAGTATGCGGCGTATGCTGAAAACGAATAACCTCGTGCGTAAACTGCATGCGTGCGAAACGATGGGGGCAGCTACCGTAATTTGTACCGATAAGACCGGTACTTTGACGCAAAACAAAATGCGTGTATACCAAACGAACTTTTATTCTTTGAATAATCAAGCGCTTGTGGATGATGGCATATCTAATCTGATTAAAGACGGTCTGGCCGTGAATTCTACAGCTTCGTTGGATATGTCGGACAGAGACAATATAAATGTTGTCGGTAATCCTACTGAAGGTGCATTACTACTTTGGTTGTACGATAACGGAGTGAATTACGCTACTTATCGTGAGCATGGGGAAGTGGTTGAACAATTGCCGTTCTCTACAGAATGTAAGTATATGGCAACTGTTGTTCGTTACGGCCAACAAAAGATATTATATATAAAAGGCGCTCCTGAAATCGTTTATTCACTTTGCAAGCATACTTGTGGAAATATTGACGAAAATACTATTAACAAACAACTGGCCGGGTATCAGGCACAGGCAATGCGTACACTTGGATTTGCCTATCAAATACTAAACCCGGATGATAAGACTTTTGATAGTGAAAGAGTTATCGCAGATGATATGACTTTTCTTGGCGTTGTTGCAATAGCCGACCGCGTGCGTGAAGACGTGTCTGCTGCCGTTAAGGAATGTTTGGATGCAGGAATTAAAATAAAGATTGTTACAGGTGATACGCCTGGTACTGCGAAAGAGATCGGAAAACAAATCGGCTTGTGGACTAATGAAGATACGGATTACAATATGATTACCGGTCCACAATTTGCTGCGCTGTCGGATGAAGAATTGAGAGACCGTATTATGGATATAAAGATAATATCGCGTGCCCGCCCGATGGATAAAAAGCGTTTGGTGGAAACTCTTCAGGCAAAGGACCAAGTGGTGGCTGTTACCGGTGACGGCACCAATGATGCTCCTGCATTGAAAGCTGCACAGGTGGGACTTTCAATGGGCGACGGAACATCTGTGGCGAAAGAAGCGAGTGATATTACTATTATAGATAATTCATTTTCAAGCATTACACGTGCTGTGATGTGGGGACGTTCGTTGTATCAAAATATTCAACGTTTCGTGCTATTTCAACTGACTGTGAATGTGGTTGCATGTTTGATTGTGCTTGTGGGGGCTTTTAGCGGAGCGCAATCGCCGTTGACTGTCACTCAGATGTTGTGGGTTAATTTGATTATGGATACGTTTGCCGCAATGGCATTAGCCTCGTTGCCGCCTGCCGAAAGTGTGATGAAAGATAAGCCACGTGACCGTAAAGCGTTCATTATCAATAAAAAGATGAAATGGAATATTATAGGAGTCGGAGGTTTGTTTTTTGTCTTTTTGTGGGGATTACTTTATATCTTTCAGCATACGGATATTAAGTGTATGACTGATTTTGTTAACATGTCATTTACTGCAAAGCATGAACTGACTGCTAAAGAACTGAGTTTGTTCTTTACCATATTTGTGATGTTGCAGTTTTGGAATATGTTTAATGCACGTGCTTTCTTTACCGGACGTTCGGCCTTTCATCTGAAAGGATGTAGGGGCTTTATCTTTATATTACTGATAATTATTATAGGTCAGATATTTATTGTTTCTTTAGGTGGAAAAATGTTCAATGTAGTGCCTTTGTCTATAACAGATTGGGTAATTATTCTTGCAGCTACTTCTCTTGTGCTGTGGATAGGTGAAGTTGTGAGGTTATTCCCTAACGTCGATACCCCAATTTAACTTCTTATGCAAAGTGTCGAAAAATATATGCTCGGTACATTTCACCACTTTAATCTTGTAGTCGGCCTTTTTAATTCTGAGTACCACGTCATCGGTACATTTCTCACTTAATCCATCCATGCCGATAAGGAAGTTATGGTTACGGCTTTCCACTTCGATGGTTATTTCCACGCTGTCTGGTATTATCATAGGGCGCATATTGAGACTGTGGGCAGCAACCGGAGTGAGAGCTATCACGTGGCTGTGTGGAGCAATAATCGGTCCGCCGACACTGAGCGAATATGCCGTACTTCCGGTAGGTGTGGCGATAATAAGTCCGTCAGCCTGATATGTTGTGAGATAGTTTCCGTTCACATAAGTGCGTACACCTATCATTGATGAGATGTCGCGTTTTGATATTGATATTTCGTTAAGAGCGAAAGGATAGTTGGTGAATTTATAGTTGTCTGAAGTGAGGTGCAATACGGAGCGATTCTCTGTTTTGAAGTTACCGCCGTCAATGTCGTCAAACATCTTTTCCATTTCTTCCGGCAATATATCGGCAAGAAACCCTAATCGTCCTGTGTTTATTCCGAGAATAGGAATGTTTTTATCTTTTACGCGAGTTGCCGAACGCAGAAACGTGCCGTCCCCACCCATGCTTATAACCATATCTGCTGTAAAGTTATCATCATCAATCGCTCCGTCTATGTCATCATCAATTCTTTGCATCGCAGAAAGGAATTGGTAGTAATCTTTATCGACATATATTTCTGCTTTATGACGTTTCAGAATACTAAATAGCTGAGCAGCGTGAACTGATTTTTTTGCTTGATAACTGTTACCGAATATTACAAATTTCATATTGTTATAAGTCTCTTTTTATAAACTTTTGATTTTTAATGCCGCTTTCTCGTAAAATAACGTTACATTTGCGAGCATTCTTATGCAAAAGTGGGCATTTCCCACGGATAAAACAAATATTATCATGACAAAATTAAGTGTAAATATTAATAAGGTGGCTACGCTCAGAAACGCAAGAGGCGGAAATACCCCTGATGTTACCAAGTTTGCTTTGGATTGCGAATCATACGGTGCTGACGGCATTACGGTGCATCCACGTCCGGATGAAAGACATATTCGCAAATCCGACGTTTACGAGATACGCCCTTTATTAAAGACAGAGTTTAATATAGAAGGTTATCCTTCTCCCGAATTTATGGATTTGGTGGTAAAGGTTAAGCCTACGCAAGTGACTTTGGTTCCTGATTCACCTGAGCAGTTGACTTCTAATCACGGTTGGGATACAAAGGCGAATGCCAAATTTTTATCGGAGATTTTGGAGAAGTTGAGACAAGCCGGCATACGCAGTTCAATATTTGTCGACCCTGATGTTGAGATGGTTGAATGTGCCGCCAATTTGGGTGCTGACAGAGTAGAGCTTTACACAGAGCCTTATGCTGCCGATTATTTGAAGAATCGCGAAGATGCCGTAGCTCCGTTTGTAACAGCTGCCGAGGCTGCCCGCAAAGTAGGATTGGGATTGAATGCCGGTCATGACTTGGATTTGAAGAATTTGCATTATCTGTGGGAGAATATTCCATGGATGGATGAAGTCTCTATCGGTCATCAATTGATTAGTGATGCTCTGTATTTGGGTATAAGTGAGACTATTAAGGAATATAAAGCTTGCTTGAAACCGTGAATGAATAAATCTTTAATTCTATAATATGAAAACAGTTTATACGTTTCTAGCTAACGGTTTTGAAGAAATAGAAGCATTGGCCACCGTTGATATTATCAGACGCGCAGGCATACAGGTAAAGACGATTTCTATAAGTAGTGATTTGGTTGTTGCCGGTGCGCATGGCATTCCGGTTAAAACTGATGCTTTGTTTGCAAATAGTGATTTTGACGATGCAGCGATGTTGGTGTTGCCCGGAGGAATGCCCGGAGCTTCAAATTTGGAAGCCCACAGCGGTTTACGTACCCTATTACTGCAATTCGCACGCGATTCCAAACCTATCTCTGCTATTTGCGCTGCCCCTTATGTGCTTGGCAAATTGAATATATTGAACGGAAAGAAAGCTACATGCTATCCCGGCTATGAAGATTATTTGTTAGGTGCGAGGAAAAGTAAAAATGCAGTGGTTTGTGACAAGAACATAATCACGGCTAACGGACCCGGTGCATCAAGAGAATTCGCTTTCGCCATTGTTGAACGCTTTTGCGGCAATAAAACCGTAAACGAATTGAAACGCAATATGATGATGGTTGAATCATAGTATGAATGATAAGCTTATAAAACAGATTATAATTGTAGCAGGAGGAAACGGTTCACGCATGAAAAGCGACATACCCAAGCAATTTATTGTGTTGAAAGGGTTGCCGGTACTGATGCGTACGATTAATGTGTTTTATAAAACTGATCCCGAAATAGATATTATACTGGTTCTTCCTCATGACCAAATGAATGTGTGGAAAGGGCTTTGCACAAAATATAAATTTTTAGTACCGCATGTCTTGGTGGCAGGTGGCAACACGCGTTTCCAATCTGTAAAGAATGCGTTGGCAGAAGCAACATCGGAAGGATTAATTGGCATTCATGACGGCGTTCGTCCATTTGTTTCGCCTGAGGTAATATGTAATTGCTACGATACTGCTATAGAAAAGAAAGCTGTAGTACCGGTTATTGATGTGGTGGAAACTCTTCGCCGGTTGGCTCCTTTTAACCGAAACCACACGGTGCCGCGCAGTGAATTCAAATTGGTGCAAACGCCTCAGGTGTTTGATGCCGTTTTGTTGCATGAAGCTTATGAACAACCGTATTCGTCTCATTTTACCGATGATGCGTCTGTGGTGGAAGCCACAGGCATGAGTATAACTTTGGTGCCCGGCAATCGCAATAACATAAAACTGACGACTCCAATTGACTTAAAGATCGCTGAAACTCTTATTCGCAATGATTGATGTTACGGAACGTGATATTATGTATCTTCACGGTGTAGGTCCTCAGCGTGCTGCAATTTTACGCAAAGACTTGAATATACTCACGGTACATGATTTACTTTATCACTTCCCATATAAATATGTAGATCGCAGCAGACTTTATAAAATTAGCGAGATTAAAGGAGATATGCCTTTTATCCAGGTAAAAGGTGAGATCCTGAGCGTGGAGAAGTTAGGTGAAGGGCGGCGTGCACGTATGGTGGCTCATTTCACTGACGGAAGCGGTGTTATAGATTTGGTATGGTTTCAGGGGTTGAAATACGTGGTCTCGCACTTGAAAGTACATGCGCCTTATATAGTATTCGGCCGTCCGACAATTTTTGGCGGACGGATAAATGTGGCTCATCCCGAAATGGATGCAGCGGAAAGCTTTGTACCGTCGGCAATGGGCTTGCGTCCTTTTTACAACACGTCTGAAAGAATGAAGCGTAGCTTTTTGGATTCAACGGCTATTGAAAAACTGATTAAATCCGTTATCGACCAGTTGCCGAACCCGATGCCTGAAACTTTACCACCTTATATAATAGATAAATATCATTTGGTATCCTTGCGTGAGGCTTTGGTGAATATACATGCTCCACAAAACCCGGAACTGTTGCGTAAAGCTGAATATCGTTTAAAGTTTGAAGAACTCTTTTACGTGCAGCTTAATATTGTTCGGTATGTAAAAGACCGCAGACAAAAATACAGAGGCTGTGTATGCAGCAGTGTGGGCAACTTTTTCAATGACTTTTATTTTCATCATTTGCCGTTTGCATTGACCGATGCGCAAAAACGTGTGGTAAAAGAAATACGTGTAGATATGGGCAGCGGCAAGCAAATGAATAGATTGTTGCAGGGTGACGTTGGCAGCGGGAAGACAATTGTTGCTCTTATGGCAATGCTTATTGCTTTGGACAATGGTTATCAATCGTGCATTATGGCGCCTACCGAAATATTGGCAAACCAACATCTTGAGACAATTTCCAAATATCTTAAGGGTATGAACGTGAGAGTGGAATTGCTTACAGGCTCGGTTAAAGGCAAAAAGCGCCGTGATATTTTGGACGGATTGTTTTCTGGTGATGTAAATATCTTGATAGGAACTCATGCCGTGCTTGAAGATAAGGTGAATTTCTTTAAGCTTGGCTTGGCCGTCATTGATGAGCAGCACAGGTTCGGAGTGGCGCAAAGAGCCAAACTTTGGACAAAAAGCATACAGCCTCCGCATATGTTGGTGATGACGGCAACACCCATTCCACGAACTTTGGCCATGACTCTTTATGGAGATTTGGATGTATCGGTAATTGATCAGTTACCTCCCGGACGCAAGCCGATTGAGACTGTTCATCAATATGATAACCGCATTGCAAGCCTGTATATGTTTCTGCATAAGCAGATTGCGCTCGGCAGGCAAGTATATATCGTGTACCCTTTGATTACAGAGAGTGAAAAAATTGATTTGAAAAATCTTGAAGAAGGTTATGCAAACACTGTTGCAGCCTTCCCTGAATGCAAAGTAAGCATGGTTCATGGAAAGATGAAATCGAACGTGAAGGATGCCGAGATGCAAAAGTTTGTGGAAGGTGAAACACAAATAATGGTTGCCACCACGGTTATAGAAGTCGGTGTGAATGTGCCGAATGCTTCGGTTATGGTAATTGAAAATGCCGAACGTTTCGGGCTGTCGCAACTTCATCAGCTGAGAGGCAGAGTCGGGCGTGGTGCAGAACAATCATTTTGTATACTGGTGACAGGATACAAGTTATCCGAAGATACAAAAAAGCGTATAAATATTATGACCGAGACGAATGACGGTTTTGAAATAGCAGAAGTCGATTTGAAACTGCGCGGACCGGGCGATTTGGAAGGTACACAGCAAAGCGGAATAGCTATTGACTTAAAGATAGCAAATATCTCAAAAGACGGACAATTGTTGCAGTTTGTGCGTGAATTGGCGTCAAATATTTTGGATAACGATCCCTTGTGTAATTGTCCTGAAAATGATATTTTGTGGCAGCAATTGCGTTTCCTTCGTAAGACAAACCTCAATTGGGGTGCAATTAGTTGAATAAATGTGAATACTTTGTTAATTTCCGACCTTATGTTGCAAAACATGCTAACTCTTGAAGCTCCGATAAATAAACGATTTGATATACACAATATTGTAGAAACTACACATGTAAATTCGAAAAAATAGTTAACCGGAGTTTTACGTTTTCAATTAAATTCTTATATTTGAATGTCTTTAAAAAAGAAATTGTTTGAAATCAGTCGATTTCTACATTTCCGGTGACACCTTCCTTAGTTTACGAACACTTTTTTAATTCAGGTTATTATTTTAGTGTGAGTAATCTTTTATGATTGTAAAAGAAGGAAGGTCGGTAAGTATTCAACGCAATAAGAATTTTATTCTTGTTCAAAACTGTAGATGAATGAATTTTAAATTAATTAGAACAATCGTATTGTTTACTCTTGTGAGCGGTAGTATTTGCGCTCAAGATCTTATCGCCCGCCAAGCGCCTGTCGACAGGAAATTGAGAAGCATTGATTCCATAGCCCTCAAGAGAGAAATAGTAGCAGAAGAAGGTACATATAGAGATCTTAGCATATATCCAAATTGGAATACAAACTATGTAAACACATATAGAAGTTCGGCCGTAGTCCCTGAAAAATATACATTTGATTTGAGAGGTTTTTACATGCCTACTCCAAGCCGTAAGGTGACTTCTCCGTTTGGAATGAGATGGGGGCACATGCATACGGGTATTGATGTAAAGGTATACATGGGCGATACGATACATGCTGCATTTGACGGCAAGGTTCGTGTAGTGAAATATGAGCCGAGCGGATACGGAAAATATGTAGTTATCCGTCATAACAACGGTCTTGAAACAGTTTATGGCCACCTTTCAGCTCAACTTGTTCATCCTAATCAATTTGTACGTGCAGGTCAGCCAATCGGTCTTGGTGGAAGTACGGGACATTCAACCGGAACGCACCTTCATTTTGAAACACGTTTCCTGGGTATTGCCATTAATCCGGCATTAATGTTTGATTTTGCGCATCAGGATGTGACGGCAGATTATTACACTTATCATAAGTTCGGATATAGAAATGCCGGTAACGGTGCTGCTTTGGCACGCAATGAACGTCAAGCTGTTGAGGAATCTAAAATTCAAAGTGTGTCTCTATTCTATAAAGTTCATCGTGGTGACACCATTTATAGAGTCGCTCACCAAAGAGGTATTTCAGTTGAGCAGTTGTGCCGTCTGAACGGACTCACATCATCAACAAGATTGAAACTTGGACAGGTATTACGTTGTTCTTAATGAATCGAATCAAAATATTGATAGGGTATCTTAATTAATTAAGATGCCCTTTTCTTTTTTAGTGTATTATTTGTTAACTTTGCGACATATATTTGAAAAAGATGGAAGATACAAAACAGGAATATAAACAAGTAATTGCGAATTGTCGTGATATTTACGTGAAAAAACTTCATGATTATGACGCTGCATGGCGCGTTTTGCGCATCCCATCACTTACCGATCAGATTGCTATAAAAGCTAAGCGTATACGTTCGGTTCAGGAAACCGGTGTGAATTTGGTTGATGAAAGCATCAGGTCTGAATTTATGGCTATTGTGAATTATGGTATTATCGGATTGATTCAGCTTGAAAAAGGCGATACCGTTGAAGAGGATTTGGATATGGATGAGGCTATTTCCTTATATGATAAATATGCCGAAAACAGCATGAACCTTATGCTTGCAAAAAATCACGATTATGGCGAAGCGTGGAGGTCGATGCGTATTAGCTCGTTCGTTGATATTATTCTTATGAAAATTAACCGCACGAAGAAAATAGAGAACTTGGCCGGTAAGACTTATATTTCTGAAGGTATTGATGCAAATTACATGGATATGATAAATTATTCGGTTTTTGCTTTGATTAAAATGGATTTTGGAGAAGATAAATAAAAATAATTTATGGAAATGCTGGGTAAATGCTTGCAGGTTCGTATTGGCCGCAACATTTATTTTTTCGGGTTTTGTAAAGGCTGTGGATCCGAAAGGAGGAGCCTATAAAATTCAAGAATATTTTACGGCCTTCCATCTAACATTCTTGTCATCTTATTATTCCTCCATAGCATTTGCCATTGCTCTTTCTACATTGGAGTTCTGGATAGGGGCGTCTTTGCTGTTAGGCATACGTCGACGCACAAGTACCACGTTGGTTTTGTTGATGATGGCTCTGCTTACTCCTTTGACTCTGTTTCTGGCAGTGTTCAACCCTGTTTCCGACTGTGGTTGTTTCGGAGATGCATTAGTATTAACCAATTGGCAAACATTTTGGAAGAACATTGTTTTGCTGATAGCCGCTATTTCAGTCTTTCTCGGCCGTTATTTGATTGTGCCTTTTATCAGTAATTCATTGCAGTGGTTGTTTTCTCTTTACAGCATTTTCTATTCTTTAGTCCTTGCTGTATACTGCTATACGAACTTACCGATTATTGATTTTCGCCCTTATCATAAAGGTGTGAATATAGTTCAGGCGATGTCAATACCTAAAGGCGCCAAGCAACCGGTTTATCGTACCGACTTGATTTATAAAAAGAATGGCGTAAAAAAGACATTTACTATAGATAATTATCCTAAAGACGATTCGTGGACATTTGTCGATTCCAAGAATGTATTGATTGAAAAAGGGTATGAACCGCCTATTAATGATTTCTCGTTGCAGGATGAAACTACTGGTGCGGACAGTACTCAGCAGTTATTGCATGAGAGAAACTATGTCTTTTTATTGATTGCCAACCGCCTGGATGTAGCTAGTGACGAGGATTTGGACTTGATAAATGATGCGTATGATTATGCCAAGGCAAATGGCTATCCTTTCTTTTGCGTTACATCTTCTCCTGAAAAGTATATTGCACAGTGGCGCGACCGCACCGGTGCGGAGTATCCTTTCTTGTTGGCCGATGAAGTGGTGCTTAAGACTATTATCCGTTCCAATCCGGGTTTGGTGTTGTTGCATAACGGTACCGTAATTAATAAATGGAATCACGCTAATATTCCTGATTTGTCGGAGCAGAAAAAGAGTTTGGATAAATTGCCGATAGGAGTGATGCATGAGGATAATCAACTGAAAACTATCGCCCAATGTGTAGGATGGTTTTTCATCCCGCTTATTGTTTTACTTTGGCTTGATATTTTGGTTGTAAAAAGAAAATTCAGGAAGAGGAAAAAATTTAATATAAACCCTTTAATATATAATAAAATGAGAAAAAACATTGTCGCAGGAAACTGGAAAATGAACAAGACCCTTCAAGAGGGTATTGATTTGGTAAAGGATTTGAACGCTGTCTTGGCCGACGCTAAACCGAATTGTGACGTGGTTATTTGTACTCCGTTTATTCATTTGGCATCTGTTACTCCTATCGTTGATAAGAAAATAGGTGTTGGTGCCGAGAATTGTGCAGATAAGGAAAAAGGTGCTTTTACAGGTGAGGTATCTGCTGCCATGGTGGCTTCCACAGGTGCTAAATACGTAATTTTGGGACACTCCGAACGCCGTGCTTACTACCATGAGACTTCTGAAATGTTGAAAACAAAAGTAGAATTGGCTTTGGCTAACGGTCTGACTCCTATCTTCTGTGTAGGTGAAAAACTTGACGAACGTGAAGCCGGCAAGCAAGATGAAGTGGTCGGTTCACAATTGAAAGATGCTTTGTTTGATCTTTCTGTTGAAGATTTCTCAAAGTTGATAATCGCTTATGAACCTGTTTGGGCTATCGGCACAGGCAAAACGGCTACCGGTGAACAAGCTGAAGATGTTCACGCTTTTATTCGTAAAACTATTGCCGACAAGTACGGAAAAGAAGTGGCAAACAATACTTCTATTCTTTATGGCGGTAGCTGCAAACCGTCAAACGCAAAAGAGTTATTTGCAAAACCTGACATTGATGGTGGTTTGATTGGTGGTGCGGCTTTGAAGGCTGAAGATTTCAAAGGTATCATCGACGCTTTTAATTAAAAAATTATTTCATAAAAAACTGTCTCTTTATGGAAAGAGGCAGTTTTTATTAAAATGTTTATAGATAATGGAATTCAAAGAAGAAGAATTACTGCAAGACGAGAGATTTAAACAATTGATGCAACATTATTCCGAGATTCTGAAATTGCTCGGCGAAGACCCTGGACGTGAAGGCTTGATAAAGACTCCATTACGGGTTGCCAAGGCAATGCTTACTTTGACTCGGGGTTATAGTCAAGATCCGCATGGTGTTTTGTTGTCTGCAAAATTTAAAGAGAATTATAGCCAAATGGTTATCGTGAAAGATATTGATTTCTTCTCTCTTTGTGAACATCACATGCTGCCTTTTTATGGTAAGGTGCACGTGGCTTATATTCCTAACGGTTATATCACCGGGTTGAGTAAGATTGCCCGTGTGGTGGACATATTTTCACATCGCTTGCAAGTACAGGAACGTATGACTTTGCAGATAAAGAAGTGCATACAGGAAACATTGAATCCGCTTGGCGTGATGGTCGTCGTTGAGGCCAAGCACATGTGCATGCAGATGCGTGGAGTTGAAAAACAAAATTCTATAACTACAACATCGGATTTTACCGGCGCTTTTAATCAATCAAAGACGCGCCAGGAATTTATGAATCTGATTAATCATCACCACGACTGATTATTCTGGTATCACAATGCGGTCTCCAACCATGTGGGCAATTTGATTACGAATCTCTTGCAGATGCTTGATGCGTTGCATGGCTTCCATAAGCTTGGCATTATCTGAAGTGACGGTTGGGTCTTGCAGCGAAAGTTGTGACTTTTTTAGCTCTTTTTCTACAATTATTATCTTGAAATCCGCTAAAACGCGGGGTACCACTTCATGCAGGTTCTTTTCATCTGTAGGTATTTCCTGATCGTTGCGGGTAAACACTTTGCTCAGTGTGTATCTTTCGCTAGCCAAACTGCATGACAGCGAACTGATGTTTATATCAGGGTGGTTTATGAAATATTTCTCGCAAATGAATCCTGCATCGTGTACGTGTTCATTGGCTTCTTTCAGCATTTGACGGTGTAGCGGATTACTTAGCTTCAGATCGTCGCGTGTCAAGTCAAGGTTAATGTATTCGGCCACAGTCAGCGGTACGGCATTACCTTCTTTGTCCTCAATGTTTACCATAACTTTCTCGCCATAACGAACTAACATCTTCATAATGAGCGATTCGTTTTTTGAAGTAGGCACGCTGCTTTCTTCTTTTGGTGATGGCTCTTGTTTAACTTGAGTTTGCTCTTGCGTCTGTTTTTCAGTGGGTATATCTGTTAATGAAGGCAATTCTTGATGAAAAGCTTCGCGTTCTATGGCTTTTTGCTCTTCGGCTTTAATCTCTTTGAACTTCTTTATTACCTGAAGTTTTAATATCTTTTCATCCACATTCATCATCTGGCTTGTGTCCTGAATGTACATTTCCCTTTTGATAATATCCGGTATTTTAGCTATACTGTCCAGAATGTGGGCAATAAGTTCAGCGCGCTTGACAGGGTCTTTACTGCTATCCTTGTTGAGTTGAGCCGCCAAAAACAAAATAAAATCCTGTTCGTGTGACTTTATATATTCTTGATATTCAGTAGAACTGTGTTTCTTGGCGAATGAATCGGGGTCGTCATTATCAGGCAACAACACAATTTTTACATTCATTCCCTCCGACAATATCTTGTCTATACCTTTATTTGACGCCTTTATACCGGCGGCGTCTCCATCGTATAGCAACGTTATGTTGGTCGTGAAACGGTGAATAAGGTGTACCTGCTCTTGCGTAAGCGCCGTGCCCGATGAGGCTACTACATTTTCAATTCCGCTTTGGTACATTGACAACACGTCGGTATACCCCTCAACCATGTAGCATTTTTTTTCTTTAGAAATTGCCTGCTTGGCCTGGAATAGTCCGTACAGTTCTTTGCTCTTGTCGTATATTCTTGATTGAGGAGAATTTACATACTTCTGATTAACGCCTTTGGTAGCCGGATTCCTCACGCGTCCTCCAAACCCTACCACTTTACCTGAAATCGTAAAGATAGGAAACATCACGCGGTCACGAAAGACATCATATAGCGAATCGTCCTGGCGAGCATGGCACAAGCCAGTTTCGATTAAAAACTTTTCATTATATCCTTTTTCCGCAGCAAGTTTAGATAATCCTTCCCAATTTTCCGGCGCATATCCCAATTGGAATTTTTTGATGATGTCATCTCTGAAACCTCTTCTACGAAAGTAATCCAATCCTGTCGGTTGCTCTTTTGTAGGAAAAGTCATAAGCATTTCCTGAAAATATTTATTTGCAAAATCATTCACTAAAAACAAACTTTCGCGGTCTTTTTCGGCCATTTCCTCTTCAGGCGTCAGTTCGTGTTCATGTATCTCAATTCCATATTTCTTTGCTAACCAGCGTAGAGCCTCATAATATGAAATTTGTTCGTGTTCCATCAAGAAGTGAGCGGCATTTCCTCCTTTGCCGCAGCTGAAACATTTGCAAATTCCTTTTGAAGGAGATACGCTGAATGACGGAGTTTTTTCATTATGAAAGGGGCATAATCCTATATAGTTTGCCCCACGTTTTCGCAACGTGACAAATTCAGAAACCACTTCTACGATATTAGTGGCGTTCATTATTTTCTCTATGGTGAAATTGTCTATCATAATTATATTCCCTTCTTTGTGTCCAACATGCAAAGGTAACGTTTTTATTTATGATTATAAAGATAAATATTCCCAATTCGATGTAGTAATCTGAAGGCTATCAAATCATTGTTTTTATAGTTCGGCAGTAAAAACGCTCTCTTATGACACAAATATGTTTATTCTATTCATGTTTCAGAATACCTGTATTCATAGGTATTTCGAGGCTGAAAGGCTGAATACCTGAACTGAACCCCAAAAGTTGGACACAAAAAGGAGTAAAAATATGAGAAGTAAAAGAACTAATAATTATTCCGTGTCAACGAAACGCGAT